>SMUY01081135.1_pt1 | contig 11203 bp, 7 predicted proteins | sample 2456441 | NCBI WGS metagenome assembly SMUY01 (sample SAMN11095931, study PRJNA526329) | marine sediment metagenome | biome: Marine sediment; feature: Surficial sediment; material: Deep marine sediment; isolation source: Hadal surficial sediment | place: Pacific Ocean | collected 2014-11 | depth 0-1...
CAAGCGCATCCCGATCGATACGATCGAGATCCGCATTACCGAGAGCGCGGACCAGATCGCGGCCCTTGGCGAGCTGAGGGCGCTGCTGACCAGCCTGCGCCAATCGCTCTCCACCTTGCGCGGCGCGATCACCCTCGGCGACACCGGCGACGTCTTCTCCGCCAAGCAGGTGTTCGCGACCACGAGCCGAATCGACGGCACCGCGCCCAGCGCCGCCGGCAACCTGATCGGCGTTTCCACAACCAACGCCGCCGCGGCCGGCAGCCACACCGTCGAGGTCCTGCGCACCGCCACCGCGCACAAGGTGGCCTCCTCGACCTTTAGCAGCGAGACCACGGCGCTCGGCCTGTCCGGCACCTTCGACGTGACCGGTGGGGGCGGCTCGGCGACCATCACGATCGGCAGCACCGACACCCTGCAGGACATCCGCGACCGCATCAACACCGCCAACACCGGCGCCAGCGGCACCGGGGTCAACGCCAGCGTGGTTGAGATTTCGGACACCGAGTTCATCCTCGTGCTGACCGCCGACGACGCCGGAATCGACATGGTCATTACCGACAGCGGCTCGGTGCTGTCGGGTCTCGGCATCTCCTCGACCAACGGCGCGGGCGGCTATCGCAACGGCCTGGACGCCGCCGACAGCAAGATCGAGGCCACCACCGACGGGTTCAGGCAGATCGCGTTCGACGGCAGCCAGGCCGACAACTCGTTCCTGATCAGCTATGACCAGGCGACCTTCGTGATGACCCTGACCAGGGGCGACGGCACCACCGACACGGTGACCCTGGACTCGAGCGCCATCGCCTCGGGCGAGACGGAATCGGTGGTTTTCGCCGATTTCGGCGTCACCATCGTCCTCGATGATACCTTTGACAAATCGACGGACATCACCGTCGATGCGGACGCGGCCGACATCACCACCGGCAGCGCCACCATCGCCGCCAGCACGATCAGCATCACCGACAGCACCGGCAACATCTCGGGCATCGATTCATCGACTCTGACGTTCGACCTCACGACCGCCGCCAGTGCGACGCTCACCATCACCAACTCGGGCAACGATTACGTCTCGGCGGCATTCGACGCCACCGCGACCGGCGTCCAGACCATCACGCTGATCGATGCCGGCGACAGCGCCAACACGATCACCATCACCTTCGACATTCAGACCGCCGGCTTTGCCGACGGTGACGCGGCGACGATCGCGCTCAACGAGCTCGAGAACCTGGTTTCCTCGACCGGCACGCCGTTCGACAACGAGCTCCAGACGGCGCAGACCGCGCGGTTCACGGCCGACGGCCTGACCGATGCCGACCGCTTCGAATCCTATTTCATCACCAGCGGCACAAACACGTTGAGCAGCCTCGCGTCCGATGCCGGCGACGGCAGCTTCGACATCACGGTCGACGGCGACACCGTGACGGTCAGCTACCTCGGCACGGATTCGGTGAGCGAGCTGATGACTGCCATCAATGACGCCATCAGCGCCGCCGCCAACGCTGTCGACACCGCCGGCACGGCCGCCTCGCTGATGACCGACGGCGACGGCGTGCGCCTGGTCATCACCAACACCAGCACCTCCGAGATCACGCTTACGGACACGGATGGACTGGTCTCCGGGTTGGGGATCGACAATGCCCTGGTCATCGAGCGCGACAGCAACACGGTGAGCGACCTGTTCGACGGCATCACGCTGACCCTGTTCCAGGCCGAGGAAGAAACCAAGATCAAGCTCGACGTCGAACAGGACCTGACCTCGGCGAAGGCGGCCATTCAGGGGTTCGTCGACTCCTATAACGCGCTAAGGTCGTTCCTCAACGAGCAATCGCAGATCAATTCGACGACCGGCACCGCCGCCGAGGACGCGGGCGTCTTGTTTGGCTCCTCGGCCCTTTTCGGCGTGACCTCGAGCCTCTCGTCCATCTTCTCGCAGGCGACGTCGGGGGTCGACGACGCCTTCAAGGTGCTCGCCCAGATCGGCATCACTTTCGTCGACAACAACGACGTCGCCGATTCGTTGTTCTACAATACTCTGCAGATCAGCGACACCGATCTCGACGAGGCCCTGCTTAACAACGCGGACGACGTGCGCCGCCTCTTCGCGTTCGATTACTCGACCTCTGATTCGCAGGTCTCTTTGCTTAGCTTCACCGGCAAGACTACCTACGACGCCTCGGGCTACACGCTCAACATCAACTTCGACGACCGCTACCAGAGCGACACCTACACGGATGGCGGGTCGTTCACGCAGGTGGACGCGATCACCTCGGGCCCGGCCACCGATGGCGTCAGCGCCATCGCGTTCGACGACTCCGTCTTCTCGGGCAACGCCTACCGCTACAGCTATGACCAAGCTGGCGGCGAATTGCTGACCCTGACCGATCTCACCTCGGGCACCAGCGAGACCATCGATATTACGGCGACTTTGGATGGGATCGGCGACGGCGGGAACCTGGACGGCAGCGAGACGGCAACGATCGATTTTTCCACTCTCGGCGTTACCTTCACCCTCGACGCCGCCTTCGACCGCAACACCGACCTCATCACCGAAGGGGCGATCGACGTGTCAAGTCAGATCGTTGCCGGTACGAACAGCTTCTCTCCGGAGACCGCGACCGTGACCTATGACAACGACGGCGGCATTACGGACTCCGTGGTCACGGCGCTAAAAGCGGTGGTCACGACCGCCGGCACCTCTTACGACGCGTCGACCGGGAAATTGACCATCGGGATCGTGTCGGACGGGTCCAACCTCACCACGATCAGCAATGGCACCGGATCGGGGGTTTCCTTCCAGATCGACGGCGCCGGCGGTTTCTCGGAAGATGGCACCTCTTTGGTCGACTTGGAGGACGGCGCCAGCCATAGCATCGAGGTTATGGTCGGCGGGCAAGTGATCGGGACCGTGGCCCTCGGCATTGTCACCTCGGGCGTGGCCGGATCCGACGCCGCCTTCGTGATCGATATCGGGGCCGGACTGTTCTCGGAGACTTCCGCCGTGATCAGCACGACCAGCCCCATGGAGAACTACGTTTCCGGCTTGACGAGCGGCCAGTTCGACATCACGGACAGCAGCGGCACCTATACGGTCACCTATAACAGTACGGACAGCTTGCAGGAACTCTCCGAGGCGATAACCACCGCCGCAACCAATGTGACCGCGAACGTCATCGCCAGCGGCGGCACCTTCGTGATCGAAATCCTTCACTCCAGTCGGGAAACGCTTACCTTTGACTCCGACACGGGCAACCTCGTTTCGTTGCTCAATCTGACAAACACGGGCGACGACGTGTATTCGGCTAATTTCGGCGGCGCGGCCGACGGTGGAGACGACCTCAGCGCCGTGGTCAACGGCCGGACGATCACGGGCCTCAGCCTGACGGGCGCCGAGGGTTTGCAGGTTTTTTACAACGGAACCGGGGACCTCGACAGCGTGCAACTCGATTTCACGACCGGATTCGGCGAGCGGCTCTTCTATGCCATCGACGCCATGCTCACGCCCTTGACCGGTCTCATGGACACCAACGTGGCGAGCCTGACCAATCAGAACCAGGCGCGGCAGGACCGGGTCGACGATATGGTGGCGCGGCTCGAACTAATCCGGGCATCGCTGCTCCAGCGCTTCATCAACATGGAGGTAGCGCTGGCCAGAGCCAAGAGTCTGCAGGATACCCTGACCCAAACCTTCGACGCGATGTTCGCCAGCAAGTAACAACCGGACCGTTGAGATAACACCCACGCCAGGAGGGCACGGAGTATGGATAGAGAGGGTTCCCATAAATATCTCGCGCAGCAGATCATGTCGGCTTCGCCGGCGAAGCTCGTGGCCATGCTTTATGAGCGCGCGATCACATTGCTCCGCGAAACCGTCGAGGCCATCGAGGCCGGCGACGTCGGGCGGCGGTGGCGGGCGAACGGCAAGGCAACCGAAGTCATCAGCCATCTCTGGGGAACGCTCGACCGCGATCGCGGCGGTGAGATCGCGGAAAACCTGAATCGGGTTTATGGCTTCATGATGATGCGGCTGACCATGGTCGACGTGGAGAATGATGCACAGGCTGCCCGCGAGGTCATCGAACTGCTCGAGCCCTTGCGGCGCTCCTGGCAGGAGCTCGCCGACGGCGAACCTGCGAGTGCCAGAACCGAAAATCGTTCCGATATGGCGGCGCCCACTCAGGTTTCGCTTTCGGCATGATGCTGGCCAGGTAACCGGGGGAGACATGAAGTGAAGTGGGAACAGCAGACCTGCCAAACCGAGCACGTCATGACCAGCGATCCAGCGACGCTCGTTGCCATGCTGTACGACAAGGCGGTTTACTGCCTAAAGGCGGCGGTGCAGGCCATTCACAGCAATGAAATCGAGACGTGCTGGAAAAACAACCATCGGGCGCAGGAGATCATCAATCACCTGTTCATGACGCTCGATCTGGAAAAGGGCGGCGAGGTCGCGAGCAACCTCGAGGCGCTCTACGGCTACATGCTTCTCCGACTTCCCGACGTCGACGTGAATAACGACGCTCGGGTGGCCGAAGAGGTGATCGAGCTCCTGGAGCCCCTGCGCGCGTCTTGGAACGAGCTGGCTGCGAGCAGCGCCGGTTTCAAGACGGATCAGCAGGAAATCGACGCAATCGCCGCGGTGGCGGTCGATGCGGAGGACCCGTGGATAGGATCCAGCACACAAGAGCCGTTGCGCCACACCCCGGCCCGGTTCTCCACCGCCTGAAACAAATCTTCCGCCGTGCCGCCAAGCGTTCGACCCTAGAGCGGATCGGGGTCGACTGGAATCGCCGTCGGAGATCCCACCAACTGCTTGAATTTTCCTTACTTTATTGACGCGAATCGAATCAGGAGCCGGGGACTTGTGCGTCTTGGCTTCGGCGAACCGCGTCGCGCTTCCGCCTGAACGAGGGGCCCCTACGTCGCCCGGTTTTAGCCGGTGACTCTCGATTATGCCTTGATATCGACGCTGTGGGTGATCTCGCTAGGGAGATGAAGGCTTGGTGTTTGGCCCGGTCTCGTACGCCGAAGGCCGCTTGACGGCCTTGGTCTGCGGTTCCTCCTGGCTTCGCGTTTGATCGCCGGCCTGCGACGGCTCGACAGGCGGTAACTGAGAGGTCGACAACAGGACCCGCTCGGCCGAGGACAATAGGGCCACCGCGGCCGGCGCGGCTTGTGAAAGAAACTCCTGGCTTACCAAATTGGCGAGATTGTCAGCCGTCCCGATCGTTACCGGCCTCTCGAGGAGATCGGTCCTCAGTGCGGTCAAGATATTCTTTTCCGATGTCAAGCTTCGCTGAACGCCCTGGAAACGCACCACGGCCCCATCGACCGAGGCCTGGATCTCACCGAGCACGTCGATCGCGTTGGTGACGTTGGTCAGGGCGTCGCTGGCACTCGATTCATCGTCGATCCTGTCCGAAGCCAGGTCCGCATCCAAATCCGCAACCGTGGCGGCGGATATGGACACCGCGATGCTGTCCTGGCTGGCGTTGCCGGTACCCACTTTGAAGTCCAGATCTACACCTTCTAAGACTTTGATATCATTGAATTCTGTTCGATCCACGATGCTATCGATCTCCGCGCTCAGCGCAACGAACTCGGCGTTCATAATGGCCCGCTCGCCGCGCGAATACGACGTGGTTTCTGCCAGTGTGGCCAGTTCTTCCATCCGAGTGAGAGCGTCGCTGATCTCGCTAAGGCCCGTAGCCGCGACCTGCAACAGGGATGCACCCTCTGCGGCATTGTGACGCGCTCCGGTCAAGGCTCCGATATCGACGGCTTCCTTCGCTCCGACAGCGACCGAGAAGCTGTCGTTGGCGCGCAAAGGGGTCCGCCCGACCGGCACTTGAGTGCCGGTCCCGGTCGAGATCGGCGCCAGTGAACGGGGACTGGGCAGTGCGGCCGGTGCGGCCAGGCTAGAAATCAAACTGAGCATATCCTAATACTCCATAAGAAAATAAGTCCTTTGAAGCATTCTAGTGTATTTTCTCATGTAACTGTAAATATCTTTATAATAACTACAATACATTATAGCGTAATTCATAGTATATTTTAGTAAAACCTCTAAGATATGCATGTATATTCTCCATCTAAATTTATGTATTTCCTCTGCGATCTGTCGTTTACATGCAGCCCGATCTCTGTTGGCGATGAGGCCCTGTGAAACCGGCGTCCCAGCCTCAATGCGGGCAACGGCGCCCCCCCTTCAAGACCCGGCAAATGCGGTCCCTGCCCGGCACAAATTTCCTGACCCGGCAGAAAGTTCTCCCGGCGATGCGCATCGATGGCTCGTGGGGGCAGGAACTACTCCCATTATTATAAAATAATATCAACTAGTTACCGTATTTTCCTCAATTTGGCACAATGGTTGCTCTGATATTCCCGCCAACGCGATTTGGCATACAGCCGCGATGAGCCCGCGCGAACCCGCGCCAGGTCACCGCGACCAACAGCAAGAGACGGAACGGATCAACAATGGCCCTGGCTGCGTCACAGAGATACCTGAGCGATTTCGCGGCACTGCGCCCCGACCGCGATACCGTCCTGCTCTACGACGCGGCGATTGCCGCGCTCGAGGCAGCGATCGAGGCCATCGACCGGGACGATATCGAGGGCCGCTGCCGTGGCGTCTACGCCGCGACCGAGACTGTCACCTTGCTCTATCTGAATCTCGACATCCGGCGCTTCGGCGAGTACGTCGACGACTTGGCCGATCTCTACGGCCATATCCTGGGCTGCCTGGTCGGGATCAACTTCTACAACGATCCCAAGATCGCAGGCGACGCGATCGAGCTGCTTCATTCGCTTAAAGAACCACGTTCGGCGGCGATTGGCATGCTATCTGCATGCTTTCCCGCGATCACATCCACCCCTGTGACCGACGGCACGAGGCCGGAGTACAACACCTAACCGAGCCACCCCACGAAGAATCTAGGACGGCAACCAGGATGGAAGCCTTTTCGATATCGCCAGTAAAGGCCAGTCACCAAACCGCAGCGCCACAGGGACCGCGCGGGCTGGGTGACGTATTCGCGGCGCTGCTGCTGGAGGCGAAGATTCGCCTCGACGCGCGCCCGGCCGATCTGGCTTCCTTCGAAACCCGCCGGACCAGCGGCGAGCCGCCGCGCAAGATGAGCGCCGCCGAAACCATTTCCTCCATCGACCGCAAGGACTGGAACAAGGACTGGCGGAACGATGCCGGCTTGCGCGCCGACAGCGTCGCAAACGACGCGGAGGCGGCACCGGACCCGATCGAGCCGATCGCGCCCGCCGAGGCCACCGACGACAGCGATTTTGCCGCCCCGGCGCCGGAAGGTGATGCGGAGCCAAGCGCGGCGGGCGACGCGGCGCCCGAGTCGAACGAGGACGATAATCAGCTTGCCGAGGGCGACGACGCCGAGGTCCCGGCCCCCGAAGAGATTACCGCGCCGGTCGCCTTGCCCACCCAGGCCCCGCCGACGGCCGCGGCGCGGGCGCTCGGCGCCGGCGCGGCCGCCGTCGCGGCGCTGGCGCGGGCCGCCACCCCGTCCGGGGTACCGGCACGGGCCGCCCCGCAGGCGCAAGCCGCCACCGACATCGTTCCGGCCGCCGCCGGACGACTCGGCGCCGAATTTGGCGCGACCCGGGTCCAGGTCACTCCGGCCGCCGTGGTCGCCCAGCCCAATGCCGCCCTCGGCGGCGGCGCGGCGGTGGCCGCCCTGGCCGCCGAATCCGGCCAAGCGGCCGCTCAGAACGCTGGCCAGAATGGCGCCCAGTTTGCGCCGGCAAGCTTGCCGAACGCCGCCAGCGAGACTGCGGCCACTGCGGCCGGACAGGGCGCCCTGCAACTGGCCAAGCCAGGCACCCGCACCGGCCTGAACGGCCCGGTCCCCGCCAGCGACACTGCGAGCGGCGCGCGGCGCGCCACCATCGCCCAGAACGGCAGCGGCCTGACCCCTGCCGCCCCAGGCGCCGTGACTACCGTCGAGGCGGCACCCGCCTCCGGCCTCCAGGGCCAACGCCAGAGCGCCCCGATCCAGGGCGCCACCGGCCCCGCTACCGGCGAGCCGGGCCGCCCCAACCCGCAGAACGCCCCGACCACCTTCGCCGAATCGAACCATAAAAATGCCGGCAATTCCGGAACCCCCGGCAGCCTGAGGGCGGCGGCCTCCGCCTCCGAGGCCGGCGTCCAGAACCGGCTGGGGCAGAACGCCCGGACCGACACCGCCCGGTCCTTGGGTGCGCCGGTCCCGGGCACTGACGACGCGGCCAACGCCGCGGGCAGCCAGCAGCCCGGTGCGTCCCGGGCCGCGACCGACACAACCCAGGGCGCCCGCCCGGCCGCGCTGGAGAGCAACCAGAACCACGCGACCCACAACAACGCGGCCCAGACTGCGCGCGCCGAGGGTCCGGCACAGGCCGGCGTTGCCGCCCAGGCCGCGGCCCAGAATGCGCCGTCCGGGACCGCGGCAGCCGCCGAGCGCGCCCTGGCGTCGGCTTCGGTCCAACGCACCGAAGGCGCCGGCCAAGCCAACGCCAACAACTCCACGGCTGCCGGAGTGCCGGGGCTGACCCTGGCCGCCGCGCGCACGCCACAGACCCTGCCGGCGCAGGCCCGTCCCGCGGCCTCGCTGCCGGCCCATCAGATCGCCGTTCACATCCAGCGCGCCGTGGCCGGGGGCCAGGGCCGCATCCGCATCACCCTGCATCCCGCCGAGCTTGGCCAGATCGACGTCAAGCTGAACATCGGCAACGACGGCGTCGTGAAGGCGATCATCTCGATCGAGCGGCCGGAGACCTTCGAGCTGCTACAGCGCGATGCGCGCGGCCTGGAAAAGGCACTCCAGGACGCCGGACTGAAGACCGATTCCGGAAGCCTGAGCTTCAACCTCAAGGGCCAATCCGAACAGGACACGGCCGCCGGCCGGGAGGGCCTGGAAACCAGCCCCCATGACGGCGAGAGCGACGCCCCGGCCGAGCCCGAGTTGGCGCCGGACACGATCGCGGCGGCCATCGTCACCGGTGCCGGGCGGGTCTTGGATCTGCACGTCTAGGCAATCGCCCAGGAAAGGCATACTATTATGGAAATCAATGGCGTAGCCTTCAAGGATCCGGATAGCGGCGGCGGCACCAATGCGGCCACGACCGCGCTCGCGGATACCTTCGACACGTTCCTGGCGTTGCTGACCACCCAGCTCAAGCACCAGGACCCGCTCGATCCGATGAAGAGCTCGGAGTTCACCTCACAACTGGTCCAGTTCTCCGGCGTCGAGCAGTCGATCAACACCAACAAAAAGCTCGATCAGTTGGTCCAGCTCCAGACCAGCAACCAGCTCAACAGCGCCGTCTCCTTCATCGGCAAGATCGTGGAAGTGATCAGCGATTTGCTCCTGCTCAAGGACGGTGCGGCCAAGATCAGCTACGGCCTGGACCGCAACGCCGCGCATACGATCATCAGCATCACTGACCAGAACGGCCGGGCGGTGCGCGCGGTTCAGGGCGAGACCGCCGCCGGCCGCCACGAGTTCGCGTGGGACGGCCGCGATTCGAACGGCGTTCAGGTGCCCGATGGCGTGTACGGCTTCTCCGTGGTCGCGACCGACGGAGACGACGAGACGATCGACACGATCGCCGCTTCCTTTGGGCGCGTGACCGGTGTCGAGGTCGTGGAAAACGCGCCGCGGCTCAATATCGGCGAGCTCGGCGTGCCCTTCGATGCGGTCTTCGCCGTGCGCGAAAACGAACCGAGCGACTAAGCTTTCCGTCAGGAACGAGGTTTTGACCGGCTCCGGGCCGGACACGGACGAAACAACAGGACCATCGCAGCAGGGCAGGAAGCCCTCGCCAGCCAATTAGGAGAAGTCAGGATGAGTATCTTCGGTGCGATGTTTTCCGGTGTTACCGGACTCCATGCCCAGAGCCAAGCGCTCGGCATGATCGCGGACAATATCGCGAACGTGAACACGATCGGCTACAAGGGCACGACGGCCCGCTTCTTCAGCCTGGTGACGCAGGCCGCCTCGCGTACCACCTACACGCCGGGCGGCGTCGCCTCCTCGCCGACCCAGGGCGTCGACCGCCAGGGCCTGCTGCAAGCGTCCGTGTCGAAGACCGACATCGCGATTGCGGGACGCGGTTTCTTCGTGGTCAATCAGTCTGCCACCTCGGCCAACGGACAGTTCCTGTTCACCCGCGCCGGTTCGTTCAACCCGGACCAGAACGGCAACCTGGTGAACACCGCGGGCTATTACCTCCAGGGTTGGCCATTGACCGACGGCACCACGCTGCCGACCAACACCAGCACGCTGAGCAGCGTCCAAACCGTCAACGTCGCCAACCTGGCCGGCACCGCGACCCCGACATCGACCGTCGTCCTGTCCCTCAACCTACCCTCCACCGCCCCGGCGGCGGCGGGCGGCAGCCAGATCAACACGACGATCTCACCCCTGCTGAACGGCGTCACCGACATCGACTACAAGGCGTTCGGCACGCTGAACGACGTCGCCCGGCTCGACTACGTCGCTTCGGGCAGCACCATGACGATCACCATCGGTAGCCAAACCGGGACCTTCGACCTGAGTAGCCGCGTGCCCGGGATCTACCAGAGCACGGGCACGCTCGCCGGCATGGAGATCACGCTGAGTTCGTCGTTCGATTTCACCTCCAATATCTCCTCGATCACGCAAACCAACACGGTCGCGGAGACCGACGGGGCTGGTTCGGAGCCGAGCGATTTCGCCTTGGCGACCGACCTCACAGGCATCACCACGCTGTCCTTCAACGCCGCGGTTTCCAACGACGACGTGATCAGCCTCTCGTACGACAAGTCCACCGGCGTGCTCACGGTCACCGACGAGACAACTGCCCAGTCGGGCACGGTCACGATCGGCACCTCGGGCGGCACCGGGACCAAAGACTACACCATCGCCTCCGGCGCGCTCATTGGCACGATCGTGACCATCGACACCAACACCTTCGACTACAGCACCACGTTCACCGACGCCGGAAATATTTCGACCTCGGCAGTGAGCGGAGCCGGCAACCTGGTGCTGGCCGCGAACGCAGCGTCGACCACGTTCACAAACGCCGCGCTGCGCAATTTCACCGTCAGTCAGGTCCAGTTCGACGTGGACGATGCCGACGGCGTTACAATCACCAACGTCACGGCAGGATACACCGTCGCGGTGACCAGTGGCGCGGACGATTTCGCCCAGGACGCGAA
>SMUY01350275.1_pt1 | contig 11199 bp, 9 predicted proteins | sample 2456441 | NCBI WGS metagenome assembly SMUY01 (sample SAMN11095931, study PRJNA526329) | marine sediment metagenome | biome: Marine sediment; feature: Surficial sediment; material: Deep marine sediment; isolation source: Hadal surficial sediment | place: Pacific Ocean | collected 2014-11 | depth 0-1...
ATCTACTACGGTAAGTATGTGCATAATATTAACGGTATCCGAAACGGGGACAGGTTTGTGGGACAGGCTCTATACCCCTTATTTGCGCGGAACGTCCACCGAGAGGGGTTAGCTAATGCCTGCCTGCTTGCCGCGACGGGTCGCTGTGATCCACCGGGGAGGGTAATATTAATGCCCCTCCCCGGCATCCGCCACCTTTCGGGACTGTTTGTCCTCGTAATGGGACCGTAACTCGACCGGAAAATTCACACCAACCAGTTACTTTAAATAGCCACTTTTCGGGACTGTTTGTCCTTACAATGGGACCATAACCCGACCAGTAAATTCACCTCAATCCGTTACCTTCATCTGAGAAATATTAACCTTTAGGATACAATCCCAGAAGGAAGGGCTGCGGGCTTCTGCTGGGCCGTATTCCGGGCGTGGGCCCAGCATACGAGCGGAAAGGCACCCGACCAAGCAAGAAAACCTCTAAACGTTACCCAGAGATGGCGGATCTGGAGGAGAAGTTGAGGCGAATCCCGTTGATTAGCCCGCAACGGATGGTTATAGTTGGCGCTTTGGTGCTGCTAGCCATTGCCTTGCCGGTGGCCGCTTATTTCCGGCCTGCCGCCCCTGTCCCTGCCGTAACCGAGTTCGACCGGCAGGCCGGGGCGATGGAGTATTTGTCGGAAATTGGGTTCGGCGTGGAATATGGCTCTGCAGCCCCGGTACTCCACAAGTGGACGAAGGACGTGAGGATCAAGGTGCATGGCTCGCCCACGGAGGTGGACCGGCAGACGATAGAGCAGGTAGTGGCGGAATTGAACACGATGGTAGGGGAAATAAAGCTGGAACTGGTCGATGAGGCGGCCAACCTGGAAGTTTACTTCTCTCCGGAATCCCAATTCTCTGAGATTGAGCCCACCTACGTCCCGACGAACTTGGGCTTCTTCCGCGTGTGGTTCGATGGGGAGGGTAGTATCGAGCGGGGGAGAGTTTTAATTGCCGCCGACGTTACCACCCAGGCTGAGCGAATCCACCTGATTCGGGAAGAATTAACCCAGAGCCTGGGGTTGTTCAAAGACTCATGGGCGTATTCCGACAGCATCTTCTACGAGGGCTGGACGACTACCGACAAGTACGGGCCCTTGGATGAGGCGACTATCCGGCTGCTTTACCAGCCCCAACTGGAACCGGGTATGAACCGGAGTCAGGTACGCAGCCTGTACCTCCCAACGGACTAGACCGGTAATCCCAGCGTCCCGCCGGCTGATCCGTCAGCGTGCCGCCCTTTCGACTGACCCGGCCGACAGACCCCGATTCCCTTCCTTTTGCCCCGGGCCTTCCCTTTGAGCTACTCAGCCTTAAATCTATCGCTGAACAAGGTCTGGGAAGGCCTATTTTGGGGCATTCCCCATTGCGGCTAAGGCGAAGAGGATGGGATATCTAGATGCTCAGCCGACCCACCGATTAAGCATCAAAGTACATGAAAAACTCATGGGGGTGAGGCCGCTGGCGCATGGCATCTATCTCGTTGGTCTTCTTGTAATCCAGCCAGGTTTCTATCAAGTCTTCGGTGAACACTCCTCCCCGGAGCAAAAACTCGTAGTCCCGCTCGAGAGAGTCCAATGCCTCTTCCAGGCTGCCTGGGACCTGCTTGATTTTGGCCGCCTCCTCGGGGGATAGGTCGTAAAGGTTTACGTCTACCGGGTCCGGGGGTTCGATTTCATTGATGACACCGTCCAGACCGGCCAACAACATAGCTGAGAAACCCAGGTACGGGTTGCAGGCGGGGTCTGGCAGCCGAAACTCCAGGCGGCGCGCCTCTGGCGAGGAGAAGTAGGTGGGAATGCGGATGCAGGCGCTGCGGTTTCGGGTGGAGTAGACCAGGTTAACCGGAGCCTCAAACCCCGGCACCAGCCGGCGGTAGGAGTTGGTGGTTGGGGCGATGAAGGCCAGCAAAGCTGGAGCATGGGACAATAGACCGCCAATGTAATGCCGGCAGGTGGCGCTAATGAGCCCGTAACCGTTAGCATCATAAAACAGATTGGTGCCGTCCTTCCACAGGCTCTGGTGGGTGTGCATCCCGGAGCCGTTATCGCCAAAGAGGGGTTTGGGCATAAAGGTTGCTACCTTGCCGTGGGCCTTGGCCACATTCTTGACCACATATTTATGGATGATGACCTTGTCGGCCATGTTGGTCAGGGTGTCATACAGCATATCGATTTCAGCTTGACCGGCGGTTGCCACTTCGTGGTGATGCTTCTCCACCACCACGCCGAAGTGTTCAAGCTTCTGGACCATCTCGGACCGCAGATCCTGTAAAGAGTCAGTTGGCGAGGCGGGGAAGTACCCTTCTTTAAGGCGAGGGCGATTAGCCAGGTTGGGACCACCGGAAAGGGATCGCTCCGCTCCCGAGTTCCAGACCCCTTCATCTGAATCGATGAAGTAGTAACCGCTGTTGGCAGTCTGGTCGAAGCGGGCCGAATCGAACACGAAATGCTCCAACTCCGGTCCCCAGTTGCTGATGTCGGCGATCCCAGTGTCCTTGAGGTAGGCCTCCGCTTTCTGGGCGATGTGCCGGGGGTCACGACTGAACCACTCCCGGGTTTCCGGCTCCATAATGTTGCAAAGCATGGTCAGCGTCGGAATATTACAGAAGGGGTCTACCACCGCGGTGTTGGTATCAGGCATCAGCAGCATGTCGCTTTCCTCGATGGCCTTGAAGCCCCGAATGCTGGAGCCGTCGAATCCGTAGCCGTCGGCCAAATTCTTCTCGGTCAACTCGCTGAGGGGTATGGAAAGGTGCTGCAAGCTACCTGGCAAGTCCGTAAACTTGAGATCGATGATGCCAATTCCATTATCTTGGCAGAATTTGATTGTTTCGACTGGAGTCATTACGACACCTTCTCCCATTTAATTAAGGTTATTTTTGGTGTGTCTGCATGGCGCCCAAGTTTAATTTAATGCCCACACACTGTCAATGAAAGGAGTTGCCCGTGCGCCCTCTCGTATAAACCTTCAAAGTCCCTTCGTCCGCGTATCATTTCTACCTCCCTCATAGTATCCCTACCATACTACCTCGACGTTGTTACGAAAACATTTCGTCGTTGTTAACAAAATATTACACTAAGTCTTTTTCAGGAACCTATCAGGGAAGCCCAGCCTCCGGCCAAGTCGGCCAGCAGCGGACCGGGCTGCCATCAACACAATCTACTGCGCGACCAGGTAATTGGCGGACGGGCGATTTCGGCTGGAGGAAAAGGCCGATGGTCATTTTGATCGTGACTTTTGAGTGCTCCCCCGCGTAGGTTAGCCTCCCAGGCCAACGAGAAATGTTCATCCATGTTCGTTTTTCGCAATTTGCATTTTGCAGGAATTACCGATATTATGTCGGAGTTTTGATGGTTTCTAAGGTAAAAGTGGAGATCCCGGCCTTCGGCGCCGGGTCTGGGAAGCACCCAAAACCTTTACGCCGCTTCTCGGACCCGATTAGATCTCGTATGGATCATGCCCTCCCTTGCAACCCCTAGCTTCCTCATATCTCAATCCTTAGGGCCCCTTCCTCCCTTCCCTATTCGTTATCCAGTCGGGCGGCCAAATTGTGTAGAAGACTGCCTGCCAAGGGACTATAAAACTGGCGGCAAGCCACGCGGCGCACAAAACCGCGCCAACTCGAGGAGATTAGCGAGAATGCGAAGCGTATTGAGATCCAAGATCCACCGGGCTTACATCACCAACGCCAACCCCGACTATGTCGGTAGTGTAATCATAGACCGCGAGCTGATGGAAAAGGTCGACCTGTGGGAAAACGAAAAGGTCATGATTTGCGACGTCACCAACGGCAATCGGTGGGAAACCTACGTCCTTCCGGGCGACCGGGGTTCAGGGACGGTCTCGGTACAGGGTGCCGGAGCCAAACTGTGCCAAATAGACGACTGTGTGATCATATTATCCTTTGAAGTTAGCGACAAACCGATAGAACCGAAGATGATTTTGGTAGACCGCGAGAATGAGTTTGTAGAGTATATCCATGGGGCAATGTATGAGGAGTCAGTTCACGGAGCATGATACCGAGACGTTTTATGACACCGAGGACGCCTTATATCGTTCTTTCTGGGACAGCGAAGGCAGTCTTCATTGGGGCTGGTTCGATGACACCACTGGCGACGATTTCCTAAAAGCCTGCGCCAACCTCAACCGCATAATGGCCGAAAAGGCCGGCATCAGCAGCCAATCACGGGTTCTCGACCTCGGATGCGGAAACGGCAACACCGCTGCTTGGCTCTGTAAAACCACCGGCTGCCGGGTAACCGGAGTAGACTTAAGTGGCGTCCGGATCAGCAACGCCGTCGCCGCCGCCAAGGAGCGCCCTCCGGAAACTTCCTCATTATTGGCTTTTGAAAAGGCTTCCGCTACCGAACTGCCCTTCGAGCAGGCGTCTTTCACCCACGTTTGGAGCCAGGCCACTATCTACCATGTCCACGAGAAGCAGCGAGCTCTGGAACAGGTCTATCGAACGCTAGAAACTAACGGCTTGTTCGTTTTTGATGACCTGACTAAACCTAAATCGGATATTAGCCCGACTGCTCAGCGATATGTCTACGATCGACTGCTGTTCGATACTCCATTCAGCTTCTCTACTTATCAGGATGCCCTCAAGGCTATTGGATTCCAGGTATTGGAAGCCCACGATCTGTCTCCGCACCTAAAGCAGAGCTACCAGTGCCTAGAGCAGATGGCGCTAGCGGGAACCGAGGGGAAGGATGACAAGTTTGAACAGTTGTCCTATTCCTATCAGCGGATGGTACAGGCTATCGACAACCAGGAGCTGGGCTGGGGCATGTACCTTTGCCGGAAATGATCGGCGATTCATTCGAGGGGCTTGAGGGCGCTTGATGGAAAGCCAGAACCGGGTCCAGTGGGTGTACTCCTCACGCAACAACGAGGAATTGGCCGAGCGCTACGACCATTGGGCCAAGGACTACGACACCGACCTGGAGCAGGATTTTGAGTGGGTTGCGCCCCAAAGGGCTGCCGAGGTCTTCGCCAAGCACGTGCCAAAAAACGGGCGGGTTCTGGATGCCGGAGCCGGAACTGGGCTGGTGGGCAAGTTCCTGTCGGAAAACGGCTACTCCAAGCTGATCGCCATGGACCTTTCCATGGGGATGCTGGAGGAAGCCCGGAAGAAGAACGTCTACCAGGAATTTCATCAAATGGTAATGGGAGAGCCATTAGGTTTCCCGACCGATTGCTTTGACGCCGTGGTCAGCGTCGGCGTTCTTACGGTGGGTCACGCCCCCGCTAACTCCCTGGATGAGTTAATCCGCATAACCAGGCCCGGCGGCTATGTGGTTTTTAGCCTGCGGCCAGACCTCTACGAGACCGGCGGGTTCAAAGAAAAGCAGGCGGAGCTGGAAGGTGAGGCCAAATGGCAGCTTGCCGAGGAGGGCGAGAAATTCCAGCCCCTGCCTAAAGGCGAACCGGAAGTGTACCACCAGGTGTGGGTCTATCGGGTTTGCTAATTACGGACAAAGCTAAGTCCGTAGAGCCTCCGCTAGGGCCATCTTCCTGGCTACCCTACCATTGCACGAACATCGGCATGACCACGTGAACATAATCGTCCGAGTCCGTTGGTTTGAAAACGCCGGGGCTGGAGGGGCTGGTCGTCTCCAGGGCTACCTTACCTTTTTCCAACACCGATAAAACTTCCTGCAGATACCGGCTGTTGAAGGCTATCTTGGCCTCGTCCCCTTCTATCGTTTCGGCGTCGACTTCATCCTGGTTGTCACCCACTTCCTCCGAACGCGCCGATATAAGCGCCTTACCGCAGGACTCGCCATCACCCTCCGGTATCACCTGCACCCTGATGATATTGCTACCATCCCGGGCAAAAATCGCCGCGGTTCTGGTGGCCCGCAGCAGTGCTTGCAGGTCGAACACCGCCCTGGTTTGATAACTCTGGGGTATCAGCTGGTCATAGTTGGGGAAGGAACCCTGCAGCAATTGGGAAACCAACTCGATCCCGGGCAGGCGAAATAGGACTTGTCCCTTGGATGGAGTCATGAGAATTTCCACCGGTTCTGACAGATCCCCCAGCAGTCGATTCAGCTCGTTCAGGGTTTTGGCAGGAATGATAACCACAATATCCTGTTCCACCGTAGCCGCCAGTGGCCCATGCTGCACCGCCAACCGAAAACCGTCGGCCGCCGCCAGGGTGAATCTGTCTCCCTGGAGTCTCAGCTCCACTCCGGTGAGTACCGGACGCGACTCTTCGGTGGCGGCCGCGAAGGCAACTCTGGAGATTGCGGCCTTCAGCACTTGCTGCTCTATTTGAGCCCCTACACCATCCTCTACAGCGGGTATTGGAGGAAATTCGCTGGCATCGGCGCCGTTGATTCGCGCCTCGGCTCGGCTGCATTTAAGCTCTAGGACCCCGGTGCCAGGCAGCAACTCCAAGTCTATGCGGTCGTTGGGCAGGGAGCTGACAAACTCGGACAGCAAGCGAGCCGGAACCGTGATCGAGCCTTCCTCCTCGATCATCCCCCCAACCCAAGTTGTTATGCCAATTTCCAGATTGGTGGCCGAAAGCTTGAGCATCGACTGGTCGGTGCTGAGAAGCACGTTTTGGGTGATCGGCAGGGTAGATCGAGTTGCCACCGCCCGGCCTACGATACCCAGGCCACGGCTCAAATTTTCTTGGAGACAGGAGAGTTTCATTACTCGCTCGCTTTGAATTAGGGTAAGAATTGGGCTTTTGCCCGTTGCAAACTCCGCCGCATCACAAGACCTTTGCAATTTGGCGTGTCCGCTATTATTGCACCCGATTAGATCAAAAACAACCGGCGCTTCGACTCCGGGGAGGCGCAACTTGCGGAGGTTTTTCCGGGACGTATTTCAGTTAGAAACCTCCGTCCAGCTTATCATGCCAGTTTGTTATAATGTACGGCGACCCGCCCGTTTTGCACCCCGGCTCCAATGCTCTTTCTCCGAGGGAAACGTGACCGAACTGCTTTTTCTTGTGGACAGCTACACCAGGGAATTCCAGGCCCAGGTTACCGAATTGGCGGATGATGGTGTTGTCCTGGACCGCACCGCATTCTACGCTGGCGGCGGTGGTCAACCCTACGACACCGGTGTGCTGGTATCCGGCGAGGCAAGATTCCAAGTAACCCGCGTCGGCCGTAAAGATGGCAAGATAATCCACCAGATACAGGGGTCCCTTCCCCAAAAAGGCGCCGAAGTCCAGGGAATCCTCGATTGGGAGCGGCGATATTTATTGATGAGGACCCACACCGCGCTCCACATCCTCTGCGGGGTGGTGTGGAGGGACTTTGGCGCCAAGGTTACCGGTGGAGACATGCAGCCTGGCACCGCCCGCATGGATTTTGAATTGGATCAGATGACCTCCCAGTTTGCGGAGGAGGTCTCGGAAAAGATTAACGCGGAAGTGAAAGCGGCCCGCCCGGTGCATGTGGGCAACTTGACCAGAGAGGAGGCGGAGCGGGAACCGGATCTGATCCGGACCAAGATCAACCTGCTGCCCTCCGGAATTCGGGAGGTTCGGACCATCGATATATCCGGGCTGGATCTGCAGGCCGACGGCGGAACCCACGTGGCCAACACTCGAGAGGTGGTGACGATCAACGTGGTCGGCCACGAAAGCAAAGGCCGCATAAACAAGCGGCTGCGGATAGCCCTGTCCAACGCTGAAGCCGCATCTTGAAGCTACAAAACCAACCTATGTTTCGGCGCACAGCAACGCCCAGCGGCGGCTCCACCGCTCAGCTTAACCTCCATCTGGTATCGGAGCGGGTTTGCGACGGAAGATTGGAGGCCATCCTTCTCTAAATGTCCAAAAGGATCATCGGCATCGACGTAGGCGGCACCTTCACCGATATAGCCTTATTGGAAGATGGGCGTCTCAGCATCCACAAACTCCCCTCCACCCCGGCAAACCCTTCCCTGGGCGTCAAGCAGGGAGTTTCCGAGGCCCTCCAGGGCTTGGACCTTTCTGAAGGCTCGGCGGACGGTGAACCTGTGGCGCAGTTTGTCCACGGATCTACCGTCGCCACCAACGCGCTGCTGGAAGGAAAGGGGGCTCGTACTGCCCTAGTAACAACCCAGGGGTTTGAAGACGTGCTGGAGATCGGCCGTCAGAGCCGGGCGGAGCTGTACAACATCAACCTGGAACGCCCGCCCGCCCTGGCTCCCAGGGAACTAAGATTCGGACTATCGGAGCGCGTGGACTACACCGGCGCGATCCTCGAGGACCTAACCCAGGAAGCGATCCAGAACCTGCTACCGCTCTTGGCCGAGGCCAAGGTCGAGGCGGTAGCCATCTCCATGCTGTTTTCCTTCCTCAATCCTCTGCATGAGCAGATGGTGGGCCAGGCTTTGGAGAAATTGCCCAACCCACCCTTCGTTTCCATCTCCAGCCAGGTGCTACCCGAGTTTCGGGAGTATGAGCGGACCAGCACCGTGGTAGTAAACGCATATGTTGGCCCCTTGATGGCTCGCTACTTGGGAGAGATGGAGGAATCCCTCGGCTCCAATCTTCGAATCATGCAATCCTCTGGCGGCAGCATAACCGCCAGTCTGGCTTCGCAACAGCCGGTGCGCACCATCCTCAGTGGTCCGGCAGGAGGCGTCGTCGGAGCCTTCCACACCGGGGTCCAGGCCGGCTACCCGGACATCATAACCCTGGACATGGGCGGAACCTCCACCGACGTCTCCCTGTGCCCCGGCCGCATCAAGGAAACAACGTCCGCCACGGTTGGGGAATACCCCATCAGCGTACCCATGATCGAAATTCATACCGTTGGCGCCGGCGGAGGCTCCATTGCGAGGGTTGACTCCGGCGGTGCGCTGGTCGTAGGTCCGCAGTCGGCAGGAGCCGATCCCGGGCCTGCTTGCTACGGAAAGGGCGACAACATTACGGTTAGTGATGCCAACTTGATCCTCGGCCGCTTGCAGCCCGAGCATTTTCTGGGCGGGCGCATGCTCCTGGACGTAACCCGCGCCCAGAGATTGCTTGATGATTTGGCATCACAAATTGGCGTAACAACTGAGGATGCCGCCCTGGGTATCATCCGCGTGGTAAACGCCAACATGGAGCGAGCCATTAGAGCCATCTCCCTGGAGCGAGGCTACGATCCCCGCCGGTTCACCCTGGTTTCCTTCGGTGGCGCCGGCCCGATGCACAGCTGCGAATTGGCCGAGGAATTGGGTATCCCGCGAGTTCTGGTGCCGGCTTACCCCGGGGTTCTCTCCGCCCTTGGAGTGGCCATTGCAGACGTCGTGAAGGACTATTCCCGAACGGTAATGCTGCGGGGAGACGAAATCAACCCGGTCCGGCTCGAAGAGGAATTCCACGGAATGGAGGGCCTGGCCCGAGAGCAACTCAGCCAGGAAGGGCTTCCAATGGCGCAAATGGTCGCTCGCCGTAATCTGGACGTTAGATATTTGGGCCAATCCTTCGAGCTTACCGTAGATTACCCCAAGCGCCCCACCCCCGGTAATTTTCTGCGTTCTATTGGCGCCAGCTTTTATCGGGCCCACCTTCAGCGATTCGGCTACGCCGACCGGGCCCAGCCGGTGGAAATAGTGAACCTGCGGCTAAAGCTGGTGCTGCCGGTGGAAAAGCCTCGGCTGACTTGGGAAAGCATCGGTGATGACGACCCGTCTGCGGCTCTGACGGGACAGGCCCGGATAATTTTTCGAGACGGCCCTATAAAGACGCCGATGTACCAGAGGGACCAGCTAAAGCCTGGTAATCGCCTGACCGGTCCGGCCCTCCTGCTGCAGCTGGACGCGACGATCGTCCTTTCGCCCGGCTGGGCTGGAACCGTGGACTCTTTCGGCAATCTGGTGGCGGAGCGGGTTTGATCTTTTTGAACACGATAGCCGCCGAGCCACGGCAGCGCCCGCCGAAATCGGAAGCTGCAATGCCTTCAATTTCGACAAATAAGGGAGACCGGACCTATGCCGCTCACGACTAATGACCTCTCCGACCTCTCTGTGCTGGCCGTCTTCGCCCATCCCGACGACGAGGGCTTTGGCGTTGGCGGGACCCTGGCCATGCTGGCGAGCCGGGGCGCCCGGATCACCCTGGTGTGCGCCACCAACGGCGACGTGGGCGAGATCAGCGATCCGGCGCTGGCGACACCGGAAAACCTGGCCCAAGTTCGGCAGGAGGAGCTGCGGCAAGCAATGAAGGTAACCGGCGTCTCCGACGTCAGGTTCCTGAATTACCGGGATTCCGGCATGGACGGCACGGCGGATAACTCCCACCCAGCATCTCTGAACCAGGCCCCAGCCGGGCAGGTGAGCATACAGCTGGCTAAAATCATTGAAGAGCTGCGGCCCCGCCTGGTCCTCACCCATGACCCCACCGGCGGGTACGGGCATCCCGACCACCGAGCAATCCAGCGCCACACCACTCAGGCTTTCACCCAGACTGTCAACCGGTCCGGGGGTGCAGGCAATGAATTCCTCTACTACGTTTGTTTTCCCCGCAGCAACTTTCGGCGCATGTGGCAGCAGATGAAGGACATGGGCATCGAGCCTCCCTTTGCCAGCTTAGACCTGGAAAAGATCGGCTCTCCCGACGAGGCGGTGACCACGGTTCGCGATGTTACCAACTATGTGGATATCAAGATCGCCTCGCTGGACTGCCACCGAACACAAATGAACCCCAACGGTCCCTTCGCCCAATTGCCCAAACCCATGCTGCGAGAGATCATGAGCACCGAATATTTTACGCTGGCCCAGCCCGAGAACGCGGGTGAAGGCTCCGATCTCCTGGCCGGTCTTTGAAATTTTTGTTTCCAGAATCTTATGGCCCGCATTTTCGCGCTATTGACCCTCGAAGAAATTATTAGACTTGTGAGATCCAAATCCCCGAGCGTTGGCCGCTCCTACTGTGTTTAGCTATTTGTTCAAGTCTCTGTAAACCAACCGGGGAGGTAGCAATTGGCTGTCGACGCCATCAGTCTGGAAGTTTTTAAGAATCTATTCATCTCGGTGTCGGAGGAGATGGGAGTGGCCCTGCAACGGACCGCCTACTCCTCCAACATCAAAGAGAGGCGGGATTACTCCTGCGCGCTGTTCGACCCGGCCGGCCAGATGGTGGCCCAGGCCGCCCACCAGCCGGTGCACCTGGGCGCCATGCCCGCCTCGGTCCGGGCCGCGCTGGACACCTTCCCCCATGCCCTG
>SMUY01432364.1_pt1 | contig 11199 bp, 6 predicted proteins | sample 2456441 | NCBI WGS metagenome assembly SMUY01 (sample SAMN11095931, study PRJNA526329) | marine sediment metagenome | biome: Marine sediment; feature: Surficial sediment; material: Deep marine sediment; isolation source: Hadal surficial sediment | place: Pacific Ocean | collected 2014-11 | depth 0-1...
ACAATCCCTTTCCGTAAACCTGCACCTCCCGTTACGGAAATGGCTTTAAAGGCATAGGTGTCATTCAAGCCGACATCGGTTAGATCGACTGGGCCACCTAATACGTACGAGAGCAAAAAGATCGACCCGGATGAATGACCGACCCCAAAGATGTTTTCCGGATCGATGTTGATATCAGACGACGACTGTAATTCTTCGAGCAACGTATGAACGAACGCGAAATCGTCACGCTCTCCCTCGAAAACTTCATGCCAGAACCACATACCGCGCGCTCCACCATCCTCAGGCGCTTGGGGAACCTCCGGTTTCTTCTCGGAATAGGCAGACATTTTGACGACGATGAAATCTTCTTTATACGGTTCCAACCTTGGTGACCAATCCAAATAGCTCAAAACGGTTTCGTCGGTGATATTGGGACGACACCTACAACCATGAAGAAACAGAACAACTGGATACGCTTCCTCATTGTTATACGAGGTGGGAAACGTAACGGAAAAATGTCGGTCGTAGCCATTGATATTGATGGTGCCACGATTCGTCTGATCGAGTTCCAAACTCGAAAATACCAGTTTGGCGTCATCGGAGGTATCGGACTGCGGCGATGAAGTTGGAGTTGGGGTCACGGAATCCCGACTTTCGTCGGGGGACTCTTGGGTGCAAGCCAGCAACAGCATCGTGAAACCCGGCAGCAGAAAAAGGGTGATCGCGGTTTTCATATAGTCACCTTTGTTTGAATCGTCTTACCTATGTTTGAATCGTCTTATTGTCATCGAAGAATAGTGCTACAGAGCAGAAAACAGCGTCGGAGGACGACGGTGCTTTGTGGACTGTTCATACGCGTAAGCGAGCGTGATTAGTCCCGGTTCGCCGAACGATCGTCCTAAGAATTGCAGGCTGGCAGGGAGCGTATCGTCGTCGGTGAAGCCCATGGGAACAGTGACGGCTGGCTGGCCGGTGTGCGGGGCAATAGCTCTACTGTTGTTACCGTGCGGGCTCTCCAGGTCGCCAATCATGCGCGGCGGGTTGCTCCAGGTTGGGTAGATGACAGCGTCCAAGTTGTACCTATCCATAGCCTGCACCACGGCGTCGCGGAAAGCGATCCGGCGCGGATCGTCATCCACGCCCAGACAGGGTGGGTCTTGCGCATCAGGGGGACCTATAACGGCTAACTCTTCGTGGAGCCGGTCCTCGACATCGGGAGAGTAGAGGCCTGACGCAACAATCTCGGCCAGACTCTTGACCGGGGCCGCATCACCCAGCGAAGAGAGGTAGGCATTGAGGTCGTGCTGGAGGGTGTTGCACCACTGGTCCCGGCGCAATTCGTCGAAGTTCGTGATGACGAACGGATCCACGAGTGTAGCGCCCTCGGCTACTAGATCCACCAGCGCCTGCTCCATCAGCGCCGCGACTTCCGAATCAGCCGTGGGGTTGTCGATCAGAGCACGTAAGACGCCGATGCGGGCACCTCTTAATCCATCGGGATCGAGGAAATCGAGGTAGTCGTCGGGGATACGGCTGATACTGGCCTCGGTCACAGGATCCGTAGGATCATAGGCCGCGATGACCTGAAAGATGCGTACCGCGTCCTCAACCGTACGTGCCATAGGGCCGCCGATGTCGTTACGGAGAGAGAGCGGCACGATCCCGTCGCGGCTGGTCGCGCCAATGGTCGAGCGGATACCGACTAGACTTGTATGCGACGAGGGCCCCCGAATAGAGTTGCCTGTGTCCGTACCCAGTCCGACGGCGCCAAAATTGGCCGCTACTGCTGCAGCCGTCCCGCCGCTGGAGCCGGCCGGCACTCGTTCCAGGTCATATGGATTCCGCGCTGTGCCTGCCAGAGAGCTGACCGTCTGAAATGGACTAAAGGCCCACTCAGCCATGTTTGATTTGGCCAGCACGATGGCGCCTGCTTCGCGCAACTTCCGCACCTGATAGGCGTCGTCCGGCGGCAAAGAGCCTTCCAGGGCAGCCGAGCCTGCTGCTGTCTGCAAGTCTGCCGTATCGTAGTTGTCTTTCACGATGAGCGGCACACAGTGCAACGGCCGCAGAGTCTGCGTGGAAAGATATTCCGCATCAAGCGCATCGGCAGTTTCGAGAGCACTGGGGTTAGTGATAACGATAGCGTTAACCCCGTCGCTTGGTCGTAGACGTCAATACGTCTCAGGTAGGCATCTACAAGGTCACGGCATGTGATCCCGCCGGCCTCCAACACACCATGAATATCAGTAATTGTGATTTCTTCGAGGACAAAGTCTTCTCGAATCTGATCGCCGGTGTCTTGCGAAGTGTCGCTACAGCCTAACTGCACGATTAGCAGACCGACAATGAGCAGAATTCTGAAGCTAATCTTCGTCAATTTTCGTCCCCCAGATATGCGATAGCGTGAAGTTTAACTGTTAACGAGCGACGGCAGTCCGCCAGTAGTCATTCACTAACGTTAATCGAACATTTGTCATGACAACGTATGATCTAGCGTTATGTTGCGAGCCCGCTGATCGAGTTATTCGCTGCCACGCAGTGCGGTTACCCGGGCCTGCAGCCACTGATAGCGCTCTTCCTGAGGCGCCGAGAGAGTACCATCGAGTAAATTGATGTGCTCGAATGGATCAGTCATCAGATCATAGAACTCGAGGACGCCATCTCGCCTCAAGAGTTTGTACCTCTCATCGCGCATCGCATAATCAGCGCCTTCGACGCCCGCAAAGTTCCCGGAAAAGACATCAACGTATACCCACTGGCGGCGCGACGGTGAGTCGGGTTCCAGGAGATTTGGAAGCAAGCTGATCGAGTCGAGCGTAACATGGCTGGGTGTCAGCTCACGCGCATCCAGACCAGCCATCTCCAGGATTGTTGCGTAAAGATCGGTCGAATTGATCAGAGCATCCGAGCTGCGCCCCCTGGCGACGCGCGGCCCCTTGATGATCAACGGCACATTTACTCCGCCCTGGTAAACCGACCCCTTCGCTCGTCCTGGCTGGAAAGGCTCGGTAACCGTAGTGCTGGTCGTTCCGTTATCACCGAGAAAAATGACGTAGGTATTGTCGAGCACGGCCGGATCGATTGATGCGAGAAGCCTTCCAATCTCTGAATCCATCGCCTCGATCATGGCATGAAAGTAGGGAAGCGGATTCTCGGTAGGATCGGCGTTAGGGTCGAGTTCGGAGTGATCAGACTGCCAAAGCTCTTCAGGAGGGAGGTGTAGCGGTGTATGCGGCAACGTGAAACCGAGCCACAGGAACCAGGGGCTGTCGCCCCGGTCGCTGATCCATTCGACCGCCGCATCGACACGATCTGTCGCCGCGTAGTGAGTCGTGCCGACATAGTCGCCATCCACGACCTTGTTCCAGGAGAAGTAAGAGTCGATTCCGCGCAGGACGGCTTCGTAGTGGTCGAATCCTACAAGGTTCGGATGCTCCGTCCAGCCGTTCTCGGCGTCACCGAGATGCCATTTACCGATCGCCGCCGTGGCATAGGCCGGCCCGGCTCCGCTTTTCAACGCTCTGGGCAGAGTGAATTCGTTACCGGGAAGTCCGTAAGAGAGGGTCAGCCCATCCGTGCTGCCGCCGAAGCCCATACCACCACCCGTGCCGGGCACCTCATAAGGCGCCCACGCAGGCTTGGCTGGCGGTTCCGGTGCCGGGCCGCCGGCGGTGAGCGGCCTGCCGACGCCGGTCCTGAAACCATACCGTCCGGTTATGATCGTCGCGCGCGTGGGTGAGCAGACGGGCTGAGACCAGAAATTGTTGAACTGCACTCCCTGCCGCGCCAGATCATCGAGCGTCGCTGTTGCAGGCGTCGTGCTGCCCAAACGGTAAGACGCCAGAGTTTCAACGCCCATATCGTCTCCCAGGATGAGCAGAATATTCGGCCTTGACTCCAGGGTCGTTCCGGGAGTGTCGCTACTCTGGTCCGAGCAGCCGCACAACGCGAGACCGAAAAGAACCGTAAGCCAAACCATACGCGTCGGTATCGTCATACTATTTCCCCCGAATATGCAGCGGCTTGCGTATTAACTGTTAACCGACGGCTGCTTGCGACCAGGAGGAGACATTCGCTAACGGTCAATGATGTTCTCCTCCATGAACTCGACGAAGACCAGGTTACCGCGTTCCGACTCCCGCAATGTATTCATCCACCTCACTCTCGAGAATCGTCAGAGGAACGCTGCCAAGACCGAGCACGACGTTGTGAAATTCCCGGATCGAAAAATCGTCACCTAACGCTTGCAGCGCTTTTTCTCGCAACTCGACGATCTTCAGTTGGCCGATCATGTAAGAGCACGCCTGCCCCGGCATCACGATATATCGCTCTACCTCGTTCGGTTCAAAGCCATAGTCAATCGCTTGCTGCCTCGTCCACCTTTTTGCATGCAAGCCCGTGTCCACGACAAGCCTTCTCGCTCTAATCAGCGCACTGTGGAGTTGCCCGATCAAGCCTTCGACATCGTCTTCGTACCAGCCGAATTCGGCTGCGAGCCGCTCAGCGTACAACGCCCACCCCTCGGTGCTCGCAGAGATTCCACCGTAAACACGAGCCTGTCTGAATCGCGGCAACTCAGAGTTCTCCGCCATGAGCGCAACGTGAAAATGATGGCCCGGCACGGTTTCGTGATAAACCAGTGTGCGCAAGCGATACTCGGTCATTCTGCTTTGGCGTAATGGCATCTGGAACACGCCCGGACGCGAGCCATCGAGCGGAGGTGCTGTATAGGACGCCGCCGCGTTGGGCCAGCGGAAAGGTGGATATGGCTGCGCAATGACTTGCGCGATTGGCTGGCGGTCAAACAGCTCGGTTGCACGTGCTTCGGCATCGAGCAGCATTCCGTCGATGTCCGCCATGATGCGCTCGCGCCCTTCGTCCGTTTGCGGATAACCGAGCCGAGTTCTGAGCGCGAGTGTGCGATCGTTGATTGAGCCCGTGGAAAGACCAATCTGGCGCAGTAGCCCATCCATCTCCGTCTCGAGCCTTGAGACTTCACGCAAGCCAATCTGATGAATCTCGTCAGCCGTCAGATCCGTCGTCGTATATCGCTTTAGTTGATAAGCGTACACATCAGCGCCCTGCTCGAATCGCCACAACCCCGCGTCGTCCGTCGCCAACGGCAACTGCGACCGAAGCACGGCAAGCGCCTCGCGCCACGCTGGGTACACCTCGTTTTCGACGATCCGTCTCGCTTCGTCGCTCAATCGCTGGCGCCGCTCGTTACTCAGTTCTCCGATACTTTGCATTTTCGTCGTGAACGTTGAGACCAATGGGTTGTCAGTCGGATCTTGTGAGAGAAATTGCTCCATCTGATCTATCGTGGCTTGTAGAATAAAACGTGGCGGCCGCACGCCATCCCCCGAACGTCGCTCGGCTTCTGTCGTTGCTTCGGTCATTCGCTCATCGATCTGTCCAAGACGAGCCACATAATTCGCCGCGTCCTGCTCGGTGCGCACTGGATGTACAACCGTAAGCTCATTGATGAGCGTGACGTTGGCGCCGTTGAACTGCTGCAGTGGAAATGCATAGCCTAGAAACGGCTCAGCCTCGATCAGCGTCTCGAGTTGCCATCGCATGACATCGGTCGACACATGCTGGCTCTTTGTCAGGTTCGCGGCGTCGAAGTTTGCTAGGTCGTTGAGACCCTGCCGCGCAAGTTCGATTCGCTCACGTTGCCAAGCTTCGGTCAGCGGCGTCAGTTGTTGCTCGAGCCGATTCTGCTCATCGCCTGAAAAATAGCGCGTGCGTACAGCCTGGTTTGGATTGCCTCGCACCCACTCGGCTGCAAAATCATCGAAAAACTCGTCGATCTCGGCTTCCTGCGCGGCCACGTCGATCGCGAGCGCAATTCCGAGGAACAGATACAACGCTCTACGTTGTTTCAATAGAGGCCTCACTTATTACTCCCTTGAATGAACGTCCAGCCAGAAATATTCATGTCTTTGCATATTAACCAACGGCTGCTTGCGGCCAGGAGCGGACATTCGCCAATGCTCGGAGAGACCTCTCACGGATCTCGAGAGAATCGTTCAGCACTGTCCAGCTCGCAAACGTAATCGTACATTGGAGCTTCATCCGCGACTCGGGTTAGATTGATGCTGCTGGTGTACGGCTCGCTCAGATACACCGGATCACTGACGGTATATTCCACGGTAAGCGTGCGACCATCTTCACTCGCCGAGTATCGCTCAATCAACAACTTCTGTGCGCTTGACGGTACATCCGCCCCACCGCCATTTGTGCCTAGACCCCAGGCAGACGCAGGGAAATCCCGACTTTCAATAATCAGTTGGTTGCGTTCGATCCGGCCTGACACTACGCCTAAGATTCCTGAGGGCTCTGCGAGCCTCGGCGGGCCACTCAGTGGAACCGTGCGCGTCATGTTGTAGACCTCATGATCGAAAACGACTTCCCCCTCATTGAACTCAATATCGGTCAGGTAGGGCGAATAGTAGATTGCCGGCATGCTAATAGGCTCGCAAGTACTGGCTGGTGAGAGCTGCGGATCATAGTTCTCCACCGCCGCGAGGCCTTCGGGGCTGAGCGGCAACGGAGATCGAGTCGTCGGTTCGGGAAAGGGAGCCTGCCAGCGACCCTCCAGCGCTTCAATGCCCGTAAGGGCCTGTCTCTGAGAGGAATCGCTGGGAGCCAAAACCTCGCCAAAGGTCCTCCCATCTCCCGCGACGAACCCAGTTCCGAACACTAGTGGGTTGTCTGGATTTCGATTGGGATAAACGCTAACGGTTATCGAATCACCTGGTTGAAAGGTATTCGCATCCAATCCCATCCGTCTGAGATGCACCAAGGAATTCAGTTCCACTTCCCATCTTTCAACTCCATCGCCGTTGTCGCCGCTCACGTCGATAAAAATAGATGAGTGTGGGCTTCTCAGGTCAAAGTCGACAACAATCCCCTGGAGCTCGATTGACTGCTCGGGCACGTAGTGCACCCGGACTGAATGATGGGCGAATGTGGCTACCGGAAAGACCATGCAACTGAGTATGCTTATAGCTCTCATCGTTACCTCCTGACCACAAGTTGTTGTTGGATGAAAACTGTCCGAGAAATATTTCATTCAGCAGACTGGTGAACGTCTCATAACGCCAAAAGCGGCCGTTCAGCTCAGCCTAAATCTGCACTTTCCAAACGTCCGCTTTCCTCCCGAAAGCGGTCATTCGGACCATCAGGCACCCGACACGCAGTTATACGGTTCAACAGAGACATCAGAAAGCCAGATCCAGTCCCTCTGGGAGTGGACGGACTCCGTAAAAGTGGCAGGATCCGTGATCGTGATGGCGTAATTCAGCCGACGACCGTCCTCGGTAGGCGTGAAGCGTTCTAGGTACTCAGCCCCATCGCCCACTGGCATCCCTCTTTCGTCGTAGTAGGGGTAGTTCACCCCTGTCGTCTGAACTACGAGCGTTTCGCCCTGCCAAGATCCAGTTGAAAAACCCAAAAGCGATGCAGCGGGACTTTCGTCTGACGTTGCGCTATCCATGTGAACGGTTCGAACCAAATCGTACTCCTCAATACGGATTAGGATTTGATCGCCGTCCTCAACGAACTCCATCGGATAAGGTTGCTGCATGATCCAGGGCATTCCCTTGGGCTTGCAGTTGGCGAGCGGAGCTTCCCGGGCTGTATCGAAGGAAGTCAGCGCCGCTTGTGCCGACGCCGTCAAAACTTCCTCGCGTCGGGGTACCCAGCCAGTCCCCCTGGAGGCAAAACTGGTGCTCCACACACGAAAAATACCTCGCGCCTGCGGAGAACTCTCTCCTTCTATCGCAAACCATCTATCCGCAGTCCCCATCAGTCGATCCGACCAGCGAAGATCGGCAGGCGTGGCGCCGACTCGAAATACCCACTCCTCGCCGGTCGGTAGCAGGATGTTATGAACAAACATCCGCCTGAGGTCGGTGCGCCGTGCGGGATTTCCGGCTAGCCTAACGTTGTCTCCAACTTGGATGAAAGCGTTCTCAAGATCCATTCGCCGCATAATGCTGAGCGAATGGCTTTCGATGACCCAAAGAACCTCCTCACCGGTGCTATCGACTGTCTTCAACGTAAAGTTCACGTGAGGATTCTGCCAGAGCACCTCCATTATCTCGCCCTCACGTTCAACGACGCTGTTGCGATCGAAGGTAGTCGCGAAACTGTGGTGGCCGAAGCCCGTTAGCGGCAACAAAAGGATTCCGAGAAGTGCGCTAACTCCGTAAATCATCGAAGCTCTCATTAACCGTACTCTTTAGACGGCTGCTTGCGGCCAGAAGCATAGGCACGAGTAGCGGCACAGACCACGTTCGGCCAGCCGCTACTCGCTACTCGCTGCAGGCCTAGAAACTGTAGGACAGCTGCACTCCGTACTCAGCCGGATCTCTCGGGATGAACCAGAAGTTACGGGCAGCCGGCGACTGGTTGTTGTCGTTTCCCGGGTTGAACCGGCGCGGCGTGTCGTCGTCGGTGAGATTGCGACCCCAAATTCTGAAGTTCCAGTTGTCGTTACGGAAGTTGACGCTTGCATTGAGCGTATCGGTCTTCGGTAACTCCATCATTTCCAGATCGTCGAGGAACTGCTCGCCTATCTGGCGCCAGTCGACTCGCGCGAGCAATTGCCATCCCGTGTTCCCGAGCGGTGCACGGTAGGTGGCATTCAGCGTGTAGGTCAGCTCGGGCTGTCGTTGCACCGAATTGCCGACGACATTGACGCAATCGAACAGCACCTTGCCATCGACGAGTAGATCCGTGGGAACGAAACCTATCTGGCTCACGGCTTGAGGCGAGCAGAACTCATCGTATTCCGCATCCTGCCAGGTCAGTGTGCCGCCGAGGGTCCAGTTGTCAGTGGCCTGCCAGCGGACTTCGTTCTCCCAACCGGCGACAGTCACATCACCCGCGTCCTGCTGCGCGTTCAGCCTATAATCGCTGGCACCGAAGCCCGGCAGCCGTCCCGGCGAGGTCCCAATCGGGTTGCCCGCCTGGACCCATAGCGTGTCGATGTCCCAGTTCCGCCCAAACGGCTGGTTGTAATTCTCCCAGTCCATCGTGTAGATCGTACTGGCGATCGTCACGCGGTTTTCGGCGAGCGTCGCCTTGACACCGAACTCGAGGTTGGTCATCACCTCCTCGTCGTAACGCAGCACGCTGTCGAGCGACCAGTTGATGAGTCCGAGGGCGGTTGCCTGAGCATGCGACTCTATGACGCGTGGGCTCCGTGCTTGCGGGATAACGCCGGCCGGGTTGTTGCCGCGCGAAGCCTGCGCGTAAAGCGTAACGTTGCCGGGCAACGTATGCGTGATAGCGATGCGCGGCAGGAACGAGTCCGTGGTGTTCGTAAACGATTCGTTCGTAATCGGGTTGATGTTGGTCAGATCCTCGGTCTGCCAACGGCCCTCGAACGACAGGGTCGTGCGATCGGAGATGTCGTAGTTGATGCTGCCGAACACACCGATGTTCTCCGACTCCTCAAAAAAGATGGTGCTCGGCGCCGGTGGAATCGCAAGCTGATCGACATAACCATTGATAATCGCATCGTACTGGGACCACACGAGATTCAAGACTTCGTACTCGTAAACCGACGCGCCGACCATCCAGCGCAGCTGCTCAGTGTCGGGAGACAACCACCGGACCTCGACCATCTGCTCCTCGATGTCCGCGGGTGATGCCATGTGATTGACGGCCATACCCATGACCGCGCCGCCCATGATAGGCAACGGCGCGTCGCTGCGGTCGACATCGACCCAGAAATCCTTGCGCTCCTCGAGGACGAAACCCAGTAACTGGACCACCGTGTCGTTGGCCAGGCGAAAGTTGAACTCGCCCTGAATTCGATCTCGTGTGGTCGAGATGCCCGGATCGGTGATCGCATAAGACTGCGCGAGCAGTTCGTCGGCCGTGCCGCGGAACGGCGCGGCTGTGTCGATGTTGGTCGGATTGCCGCCCGCCGGAATCGCGAAGTCGCAGCCGATCGTGCCGTCGATCCAGCGTTCGCCGGCAAACATGGGGCTATCGAAGTTGGTACAGTCGGCCCAGGCCTGCTCCGACAAAAAGACCTCGAGCGGCATCTCGTCGTCGGTCTCGAGATGCGTGAACTGGATCTCGGCGTCGAAGTTATCCGACGGCGTGAACTTCAGTTTGCCGTTGATGTAGTCGGTTTTCGACCCGTGGAGACCGAAACCTTCGCTCGCTACCCAGTCGTCGTGGGCGTCGTATTCATCAACGTTGATATTGAGCGTGTAACCGACCGTATCGGAGATGGGTCCGCCCAGCAGAACCTGGAGCGAGTTGCGGCCGAGATCGCTGGTCTCGATGCGGATGTCGCCCTCGAACTCGTCACCCGGATCCCGGGAGACGTAGTTGACGGCGCCGGCGAATGTCGCGCGGCCGAACGCCGCACTCTGCGGACCTCTAAAGATCTCGACGCGCTCCAAACCGGTCAGCTGCAGCGTGCCCTGCGAGCCGATCAACGGCATACCGTCCATGAAGGACGTGACTTTCTGGCGCAGCGTCGATACTGCCCTCGACTGGACACCGCGAATCGAGGGATTGGATGAGGCTCGATCGTGGGCCTCGTCATAATCGAGTCCCGGCGCCATTTCGAATATGTCGCGCGGGTTGATGAGGCCCGCCTCCTGGATCAGGTTGGCATTAATGACCGTAATGGAAACCGGCACCTCCTGAAGGTTCTCTTCACGTTTTCTGGCCGTGACGACGATCTCGTCGAGTGGCGGAATCGCGGTAGCGGCATTCGATACTTGCGCCTGTGCCGGAATGGCCACCGTGGCCGCCAGACCCAGTGAGGCGGTCAAGCGCCCCCAAAACCCTGTCCTGTTATTCTTCAACATTGCCGTTTCTCCTCGATTCATCGGCGCTTCATTCGAAGCCTCACTCTGTTCAACAGAGATCTGCACTACTCGTCTATCGGAAAGACCGCCCGATAGTCCGGAGCCCTCAAGAAGGGCCTCGAGAGCCCCCGTCAGCGTGAACCGCCCGACGGCCGAATTGGCATGCCGGTCTACGACGAGATCATAGGGAAAAAGCATCACCGCGCCGGTCTGCGCAGCTAACTCATTTAGCGCTTCTGCAGCACTCAGCGACGGTATGTCGATGTCGTAGAGTGGCTCCTGGGCGGAAATAATAGGGCTGGCGGTTACCAACGCCAGACCGGCTGCCAGGATGCAGCACGCCCTGCTGCAGCGTTTTGCCTTTTTTCCCCTC
>SMUY01236582.1_pt1 | contig 11190 bp, 9 predicted proteins | sample 2456441 | NCBI WGS metagenome assembly SMUY01 (sample SAMN11095931, study PRJNA526329) | marine sediment metagenome | biome: Marine sediment; feature: Surficial sediment; material: Deep marine sediment; isolation source: Hadal surficial sediment | place: Pacific Ocean | collected 2014-11 | depth 0-1...
AATAACGATAATCGGAAGTTTTTTCATGGTTAATAATAACAACCTCCGTAGTACTTATCAGCGCCAGTGTATTCGCCGAGGCCTGGGCCGTTCGGTAATGTGACCAGATTATTTCGGTCAAGCCGCCGCCACCACCACCAGCGCATCGGCCATGCACACGCCCTGGCCTTCGGCCCGCGCCATCAAGGGGTTGATGTCGACGGCTTCGATGCGGTCGCCGGCATCCAGGGCGAATTGGCCGAGGGCGACGATGGCGTCGATCACCGCCTCGCGGTCGAGCGCCGGGGCGCCCCGGTAGCCGCCGATGACGCGCCCGGCCCGGGTGGCGTCGACCATGGAAGCGGCCTCGGCGCGATTGAGGCCGGGGCGTCCCAAGGCGACATCTTTGTAGAGCTCCACCAACACCCCGCCGGAGCCGAACATCACCACCGGTCCCAATTCGCGGTCGCGCAGGATGCCGAGGGCGAGCTCGGCCCCGCCCTCGACCTGTTCGGCGACCAGGAAGCCGGTGATGACCGCGTTCTCGTCATAGGCCGCGACATTGGCGGTAATTCGTGCACAGGCGCCTTTCACTTCTGCCTCGTTCTCAAGCCCAAGGGCGATGGCGCCGGCCTCGGTCTTATGGGGGAGGTGCTCGCAAACCGCCTTGACCACCACCGGATAACCGATCTCATCGGCGGCCCGGCCCGCCGCGTTTCCATCGGCGGCCAGGGCCTCGCGGGCCAATGGCAGCCCCCAGGCGCCGAGCAGCGCTTTCGAGCGGGGCTCGTCCAGGGGCCGGGGCCGGGGGCCGGCAAGCGACGCCAGCTCGTCGAGAGCCAAACCCGCGTCCTTTGGCGTGGGCGGGCGCGCCGGGCCCGAAACCGAAAGGGCGCGGGCATGGCGTTCCGCGCCCCTCAAGATCCGCCCCAGCACCCGGAAGGCGCGGTCCGGTTCCGACATATAGGGAAGGTGGCCGAGCTTGGCGCGCAGCTGTCTGGCATGTTCGTTCAGGCTGATCGCCATGGGGGCGAACAGGGCCACCGGCACCGGGCCGCCCTTTCGGGTCCATTGGCCGATGGCGGCGAGGTTGGCCTCCTTGCGCTCGATGCCGGGCCTGAGCGGCAGCTCTTCGCCGAGCAACAGCAAATCGACCCCGGGGTCGGCCGCCAGGGCATCCATGCAGGCGATGTGGGCCTCGGTCCGAACGGTGGATCGGGTGTCCAAAGGGTTGGCGGGATTGACCAGCGGCCCCAGGGCTTCGGCGATCTTGGCCTTGGTCTCATCGGTGAGCGCCGCCAATTCGACCCCGGCGCGGGCGGCGTATTCGGAAATCAGGCTGGTGAGCGCGCCGGAATTGGTCATCACGGCGATGCCCGGCCCTTTGGGCGGCGCCACCCGCACCAGGAATTCGAGCGCCTCGACGGCGTCTTCCATGGTGTCCAACCGCACCACGCCGGCGGCGCCTGCCACCGCATCGAAGGCATCGACGCTGCCCACCAGGGCGCCGGTATGGGCCAACGCCGCCGCCCGCCCGGCATCCGATCCGCCGATCTTGACGGCGAGGACGGGTTTGCCGGCCGCCGCCGCCTCATTGCAGGCTTTGATGAAGTCGGTCGCCCGCACCACTTCCTCCAGGTAGAGCAGGATCGCCTTGACCCCTGGCTGGGCCACCATGAAGCGGAGGTAGTCGCCCGCCGCCAGTCCCAGCTGGTTGCCCGCCGACACCATGTAGGACGGCATCAAGCCGCGGGAGGCCAGCAGCCGGTTGAGGGCCACGCAGAGCCCGCCCGACTGGGCGATCACCGCCGTCGGCCCGGCTTCGATCCGGTCCAACCCGTCATCGGGGAGGGTCACCGCGCGGCTGGGCGCGGCGATGTTGCCCATGCAATTGGGACCGCAGACGGCGAGCCCGGTTTGCTCGATCACGGCGGCCAGCCGCGCCGCCCGGGCGCGGCCTTCCTCATGGCCGCCCTCACCGAATCCGCCGGCGAAGACCAGGGCGCTCCGGGCACCCGCCCGTGCGCCGGCCTCCAGCACGCCGAACACGGCGTCGGCGGGCACGAAGATCAGGAGGTGATCGGGCGCTTCGGGCAGGGCCGCGAAGTCCGGGTAACATTTGGTGTCCCAGATCTCGGCGCGCCGGGGATTGACCGGATAAACGCCGCCCTCATAGCCGAAGCGCGCGAGATTGGCACGGACCCGACCGGACCAGTGATGCGGCCGGTCGGAGGCGCCGACCAGGACGATGTTGCGCGGATGCAATAGGGCCTCGACTTTTTCATTGCTCATGGCGGCGGCCTTGTCTCCCGGCTTGTTTCCCGGGCGTTCGCCCGCCCGGTGGAAGGTGTGCTACCTTTAGCGGTGACGATCTTATGCCGTGGGGGCGGATCGCCGCAAGCAACGGCACCGCTTGCCGCCCCATCGGTTGCCGTAAATCCTTGAATTCCGGGGGTTAAGCGGAATTAAACCACTTGGTCATATGACTTCTAGGGGACTTGTAGGGCATGTTCGGAAGGACGAGCCATGCTGAAGCAACATTTAGCACCGGCTGTGGATTCCAGGACGGTGAGCATACTCGGCGCCGCGAGCGGGCGCGGCGCCCGGGACCAACGCTGCCGGCACGGGCCCAGGGTGCTGCGCCAGGGCGGACTGATCGCCCGGCTACGGGATGAGGGCGTCGACGCTACCTGGCGGGAGTCCCTGCCGGCGCCTTCCAATGAGACCGGTGTCGGGGCGTTGCAGGCCGTCGCCGGTCTTTGCCGGCGGCTGGCCGGACGGGTGGAGGGCCTGGTGGCCGAGGGGGATTTTTTCGCCGTGCTCGGTGGCGATCACGCTTGTGCCGTTGGCACCTGGAGCGGCGCCGCGAGGGGCTTAGGCGACCGCGGTCCCTTGGGCCTGATTTGGGTCGACGCCCACATGGACGCCCATGTTCCCGAGACCAGCCCCAGCGGCACCCTCCACGGCATGCCGGTCGCCTGCCTCCTCGGCCATGGCGCCGACGCGTTGACAAGCATCGCCGCGCGCGGTCCGGCCTTGCGGCCCGAGCACATCTGTCTTCTTGGCGTGCGCAGTTTCGAGGAAGGTGAAGCGGCGCTCCTCGGGCGCCTCGGCGTGCGGGTGATCTTCATGGAAGAAATTATCCGCCGAGGTCTGGATGCGGTGATGGACGAGGCGCTCGGCATCGCCGTCACCGGGACCGCGGGATTCGGCGTCTCCATCGACCTCGACGCACTCGACCCGATCGAGGCGCCCGGCGTCGGCAGCCCCGTCGGGCAGGGCTTGGGCGCCGATGCGTTGATCTCGGCCCTGGGTAGCCTTGTTCGGCGAAGCGGCTTCATCGGCGTCGAGATAGCCGAATTCAACCCGGCGGTTGACCGCGACGGCGTTACCAATCGCCTGATCGGCGATCTGTTGATCGCGTCCATTGCCGCCAGGCCGACGCCATGAACGCGCGCCGACGGAAGGTGTGCTACCTTCAGGGTTGACAATCTTATGCCGTGGGGGCGGATCGCCGCAAGCAACGGTGCTCGATGAGGCCGGCGCCGACGCAGGTCCGGAAAACAAAGGCGACGGGGGTTTGGGCGGTGACGCTGATCATCAACAACGACCATGTGGCCCAGGTGTTGACCATGGAGGACACCATGGCGGCCCTGGAACAGTCTTACGCCGATCTCATCACCTCGGACGCCGTCTGCCGCCCGCGCATCGATATCCAAATCCCCACCTCGGACGCCAACAAGACCTACCAATGGGGCACCATGGAAGGGGGCTCGACCCGGGGCTATTTCGCCATCCGCATGAAGTCCGACGTGTTGACCCAGGAAAACCGGGGCGGCGTCCCCACGGAGGAGAAATACTGCGTCCGGCCCGGGCTGTTCTGTGGGCTGATCCTGCTGACCTCTATCGAGAACGCCGAGCCGCTGGCCTTCATCAACGACGGCGTGTTGCAGCATATGCGGGTCGGCGCGGACGGCGGCATCGGCGTCAAATACATGGCGCGCGAAGACGCCGAGGTGGTCGGCATGCTCGGCTCGGGCGGCATGTCGCGGACCCATATGGATGCCTTCATGGGCGTGCGCGACATCAAGCGGCTCCAGGTGTGGAGCCCGACGCCGGCCAACCGCGAGGCCTTCGCCGCGGAAATGCGGGCCAAGCACGGCATCGAGGTGGCGGTCTGCGACGCCCCGGAACAGGTCTATCGCGGCGCCCATATCCTGGCGGCGCTGACCGACGCCACCGAACCGGTGACCGACGGCGCCTCGGTGGAGCCCGGCACCCATGTGGTGGTGGTCGGCGGCTCCGGCGCGCCGGACCCGGCCACCATCGCCAAGATCGACGTCAGCCTGCGCTTCGGCAACGCGCCCCAGCCCTGGGGGTTGGAGTCGTTCGGCAAGGCCAAGTCACGGATCGTCTACGCCGCCATGACGCCGGAGATCGCGGAAAAGCGCATGTCGCCGGACGCCAAGCGCGGCGGGCGCGGCGCGGTGGCGCCCGACCGCGTGGTGTGGCTCGCCGACATCATCGAAGGCCGCGCCAAGGGGCGGGAAAGCGACGATCAGATCACCTACTCCGAGCGCGGCAACCTGCAAGGGGCGCAATTCTACGCCGTCGCCGGGCGGGCCTATGAGCTCGCCCGGGACGCCGGGCTGGGCCACGAGATTCCCACCGAATGGTTGCTCCAGGATATCCGCGATTGAGAGCGGGCGCGACGAGGCCGCGCAAGCGCTTGGGAAAGGCATGAGGACCATGACCCTGTTCATCAACAACGACGTCGTCGCCAAGGTTTTGACCATGGAGGACACCATCGCGGCGTTAGAGGTTTCCTACCGCCAGCTGGTCACCAAGGAATCGGTGTGCCGCCCGCGGGTCGATATCCAGATCCCCACCTCGGACGAGAACAAGATCTATCAATGGGGCACCATGGAGGGCGGTTCCATTTCGGGCTATTTCGCCATCCGCATGAAGTCCGACGTGATCTACGAGCAGGAATACAACGGCGTCATCACCCAAGAGAAGTACTGCATGAAACCGGGGCTGTTCTGCGGCTTGATCCTTCTCACCAGTATCGAGAACGGCGAGCCGCTGGCCTTCATCAACGACGGCGTGTTGCAGCATATGCGGGTCGGCGCGGACGGCGGCATCGGCGTCAAATACATGGCGCGCGAAGACGCCGAGGTGGTCGGCATGCTCGGTTCCGGCGGCATGTCGCGGACCCATATGGATGCCTTCATGTGCGTGCGCGACATCAAGCGCCTCCAGGTCTATTCGCCGACGCCGGCCAACCGCGAGGCCTTCGCCGAGGAAATGCGGGCCAAGCACGGCATCGAGGTGGTGGTCCATGACAACCCGCGCGACGTCTATCGGGGCGCCGACATCGTCGCCGCGCTGACCGATTCGGCGGTGGGGGTCTTGAACGGCGAATGGGTCGAAGAGGGCGCCCATGTGGTCAGCGTCGGCGGCGGCGGCGGCAAGGCCGACGACGCGACCCTGGACAAGGTCGACGTCTACATGCGCTTCGGCAGCGCGCCGGCGCCCTGGGGCCTGCCCGACATGGCGCTCGATGATGAATACATCACCTACGCCGCCCAGCCCGAGTTCAACGCCAACTTCAAGATGAAGCGCTCGAACCGGCGCGGCCACGGCGCCATCCTGCCCGACCGCATGGTCACGCTCAAGGACATCATGGAAGGCACCAACCGTGGCCGCACGGCGGCTTCCCAGATCACCTATTCCGAGCGCGGCAACATCCAGGGCGCCCAGTTCTGGGCGGTCGGCGGCGTGGTCTACGAGAAGGCCAAGGCGGCCGGCCTCGGCCACGAAGTCCCCACCGAATGGTTCCTCCAGGACATCAGGGACTGAACTACGCATCAATCAGAACGTCCGGTTGGGCATTGTTGCCAGGAGTGGGCCTTTATGGCAGCCACGAAACTGAAAAACCTGATGGGTGCGGCACTTGGCTTGTTGGGCAACGCACTCCGCAATGTGGTGGCCGGAACCGGGGCCTTGCTGCCACTGCCCGTCAGATTGACGGCATTTCGATTTTCCGGCGATGATATTTTCGGGGCTTTCCTAGTCGGGCTCGGAACGATTTTTGTACTGGGTACCGTGACCCTGTTGCGCCATCCCGGCCCCGAATTCACCAGAATGTTCAACGCCGACGGGGTCACCCTGGCGCTTTCCACTTACTTTGTTCTCGGGTTGGGGTGTTACCTGTCTGTTCGCGTCTTGGGTTGTAGGCAGGCACTGCGCCCATTGGTGCTCATGGTTTTCAGCATGGCGCCCGCCGTCATGGTGGCGGGTTACGTCTTGCCCGAGATGGTTGGTGGGGCCGCCTTCGGCCGCTATTGGCCGGTGATCACCCTCGCCGGTTTCGTCTGGATGGCGGCCATCGCGGCCCGCGTGCTGCGCCTGGTCTGTGGCACACGACCCTTGGCTCTGGTGTTCTCCGCCTGCCTCTTGGCGGGCTCGGCCATGGTGCCGGTGTTGATTGGCGGCCCGCAGCCGCTTTGGTACGTTTGGGAAAAAAAGGAGGCCCGAGCGGCCAGCCTAAACATCGAAAATACCTACCACCGGCAGCATGAATTGCTTGCCCGGGCATTGAACGGCGTTGCCGCGGGGCGCCCGGATGTGCCCGAGTTTTATTTTGTCGGGTTTGGCGGCTGGGCATCGGAGGATGTGTTCTTGAATGAAACCCGAGCCGCGGCCGATCTTTTTCGGCGTCGCTTCGGGGCCAAGGGGCGCACCCTGATCCTGGTGAACAACCTGCGCACCGTCGCCGATGTTCCCCTGGCCAGCGTTTCCAATCTCAGGGACGCCATTTTCGGGGTCGCCCGGAAGATGAATCGCCATGAGGACGTTCTGTTCCTGTATGTCACGTCCCATGGCAGTGCCGAGACGGTAGCTGTGCGGTTCGCGGGGCTGTCCCTCAATGGCCTCGGCGCGAAGACCCTTCGCCGGATCCTGGACCAAGCGGGGATCAAGAACCGGGTGCTGGTGATCTCCGCCTGTTACTCAGGCTCGTTCATCGAGCCTCTCCGTGACGATAACACCTTGATCATGACGGCGTCGGCGGCCGACCGCACGTCCTTCGGGTGCGGCCATGACGGGACCTTCACCTATTTCGGAAATGCCTTGATCGGAAGAGCCATGGAAAAGGAATTTTCCATGGCGCGCGCCTTCGAAATCGCCGTCCGGTCGATCGAAAAACGTGAAAAGAAGGAAGGGCTGGGGCCGTCAAAGCCGCAGATTCGCGTCGGCCTAGCCATCGGCCCGGTTTTGCAACGGATCGAGAAACACCTCCGGAAAATGCGCTAGTGCTTCTAGGCCCCGTCAGCCCGGGGGCAGCACGATCCTTTTTTTCGGGATCAGCACGGTGACGATGAGGATGACCAGGCAGCCGGCCAGCACGTAGAACACCCAACTCGGGTTTCCGGTATCCAGAATCCAGCCGAAGATGATCGGCGCCGTCGCGCCGCCGATGGCCGCCCCGGTGGCCACCATGCCGATGGCCTTGCCGAAGGAGTCGCGCGGGATGACGGCGCGCATGAGCATGTCCCGCGCCGGGCGCAGGATGCCCTGGAGGGCGCCAGCGATGCTCATGGTCAGCACGATCAAGACGATCGACATGTCGGCCGCGCCGACCAGCACGAACAGACCGCCCGAGCCCAGCAGCACCACCACCGCGAGCAGGGCGTGGCGCGGCGTCTTGTCGACCATGAAGCCGCCGGCGAGAACGCCCAAGGCGCTGGCGATCAAATAGCCGGTCAGCGCGCCCGAGGCGACGGTCAGGGGGGTCGCGCGCAGCTCGGCGAGCGCGGCCACCGTGAAGGAGTGCACCCCGTGGGTGGTGAGCGCGTTGAAGATAAAGAATATGAAAAAGAGCCCCAGCGAGCCCGAAGCCAGCAGGCGGAATTCCTGGCGCGCGCCCAAACCCTCGGGCCGCTTGGGCCGCACCGTGTCGTCACGCACATAGCGCCATTGGCTCACCAGGGCGATGGTCACCACGAAACCGAGCCCGCCGGCGATCAGCACCGCGGCGCGCCAGTCCCACAGCACGGCGATGGCGACGATCAGCGGCGGCGCCACGGCGCGCCCGGCATGGGCCGCGAACATATTGATGCCGAACGCGCGGCCGATCCAGCTTGGCGAGATCGAGGCGTTGAGGATGGTGTAGTTGGCCGGCCGCATGGTGGCGAGCCCGGCGCCGAACACCACCATAAGCGGCAGCGACCACCAGAAATTGGGGATCGCCGCCAGGGCCGCGAAGCTGCCCGACAGCAGGAACAGCCCGCCGATCAAGAGCTTCTTGCCGCCCACCACATCGACCAGGAATCCCACCGGGATCTGCAACAAACCGCTGGTCGCCGCGCGCACGGTCAGGATCACGCCGAGGAGCGCGTAGGAGACCTCGAATTCTTGTTTGAAGAAGGGGATCAGGGCGGGCAGGCACAGCACGTAGAAATTGGACAGCGCGTGGCCGGTGCTGATCAATGCCAGGATGCGGACGCTCTGGGCATGCTCCAGGGCGGTGGTGTCTGCGGGCTCGCGTGCCATGGGCGGGCTTGAGGATTCCGTGAACGGTTCTTGTTGTCTAGGGCATGATCCGGCCAAATTGAACCATTTGACCGGGATGATCTTACTCCAGGGACGACATAAGCCCGTGTTTTCTAATGACCTAGATGTGATATCTCAATAGTTTGTTCATTGGATCCAACCTGAGAAGCTGATGTTTCGAAAAACAGAAGCTTACGGAGGAGGATCGAATGAACGTTCCCAAGAATGCCCGCCTGACGCCCCGGGGACGAGATTGGCCTCGCGGAAGCGGTCCGCGCAGGCCCCACCAAGGGGAGGTTGGCCCATGGGTCCCGTGAGGGCGTTCGTTGTGGCAGCATGTGCCATTTTGGTTGTCTCTTGCGCCGGGCGGCCCGCTTCTGTTGGAGGCGACAAGCCCGGGCGCGCCGTCGCCCGAATCCCGGTGCCGAGGCCGTCGCCCCCAGCCGCCCTGCCGCGCCCGCCCTGGCCCTGGAGCGCCATCGGCCGCGTTAACCGCCAGGGGGGCGGCTTCTGCAGCGGAACGCTGATTGGCCCCGACAAGGTGCTGATGACGGCCCACTGCTTGTGGGACGCGAGACTCCGCCGCTGGACCTCCGCCGCCGATCTGCATTTCCTGGCCGGCTATCACCTCGGCAACTACCTGGCCCATGGTAAGGCGAAGGCCATCGAGCTTCCGGCCGGAATCGAGATGACAGCGCAGGGCATCCCCCGCAGAGCCGCCAACGACTGGGCGATCCTGACCCTCACCCGGCCCATAGGGACCGAGAGCGCCGTTCGTCCGATCGAGGTGGCGCGGTTCAAAGGCCGGCTACGGCCCAATGCACTGGGGCCGCTGCTCCGCGCCGGCTACGGGCCGCTTCGCCCCCACGCAATAGAGTCCGCGCGATGCAGGGCGGTTAGCCTGATCAATCCCGTTGTCCTCCTGCATGACTGCTGCGCCACCTCAGCCGAATCCGGGTTCCCGATCCTATTGGAGACGCCGGAGGGCTGGCGGATGCTGGGATTGCAGATGATCAGCCCCAACCAGGCGGTGGGGTGTAGGGGGCTGGGCATGGCTCTGCTGGTCACGGCTCTGGAACGGCCCCGGCAGATGCTCCTCTGGTAGGGCTGGCCTCGCGCCGGGTTTGCCGGGAACCGGTTCCCTCAGCGCGGCGCCGGTTGCATGGGGGCGGTGGTCACCGGTGCCGAGGACGGCGCCATGGTCGTCTTGGCCCTGGTCGAGGGCGCCATGGTGACGCTGACCACCGAGCCGCCCAGGGTGGCGGAGGAAATTTGGACCATTGCCGTGCGCGCCCCCCTGGTATAGGTGAGGATCGACACCTGGGCACGGACCCGGGTTATTTCCTGCCAGTCGAAGCGGGGCATTTCCCGGACGTAGAACTGAAACAGGGTTTGCGAACCGGCCGACGTGTTGAACACCAGCCGCCCCACCCAGGCGTCCATGGGCCCTAAGATCAGGCTGCGGGTGACGTTCATCTTGGCACCGGCGGGTATGGGAAGGTCGGAAAACCGCGTCAGGCGCGGCTGATCGGTCGCGGCCCCTTGCGGCGCCGTGGAAGAGGCCCGGATTATCGAGGTGTTCTCGCAGGCGGCCAGCCAAAGGCCGGCGACGGCGAGCCAGGCCCAGGCCCGGGCGTGTGTTTTGTTGATCACTAATAGCCTCCTTGGGCTAGAGCATATTCCGGCTAAATTGCACCATTTGGCCGGAAAGTGCTCTGGACTCCGGCACCCGCAAATCCTATATTATTTATAGCCGGTGTCTCCAGTATTCATCGGCCCGATCGTACGGAATGACCCTGGTTTTGCCCCGAGGCGTGAATTTGACGCCCATGGGGATGGGTTTCCGCCCCCCTGGGGCCCCGGCGCGGCACGCGTGAATGCCGTGGATGGTCCCGAAAAGGGGTTTGACAGGGCCCGACGGTCCGCGTATAAGGCGCGTTCCCGTTGGCCCCCCGGTCGGAAAGCCGGGGGATTTTTACGGTTCGCTCTTTGATATTGTTAAGAGGAAGGGATACGCAGGCGGCGGCGTGCTGAACTATATGCCGTACGCAAGCGTATCAGCCAATAAGCATGCGTTTGTGTAAGGCTCAGACCTCAACTTGAGAGTTTGATCCTGGCTCAGAATGAACGCTGGCGGCAGGCCTAACACATGCAAGTCGAACGAAGGCCCGGAGCTTGCTCCGGATACCTTAGTGGCGGACGGGTGAGTAACACGTGGGAATTTGCCCTTCAGTACGGAACAACTCTCGGAAACGGGAGCTAATACCGAATACGCCCTACGGGGGAAAGATTTATCGCTGAAGGATGAGCCCGCGCCGGATTAGCTAGTTGGTGAGGTAATGGCTCACCAAGGCGACGATCCGTAGCTGGTTTGAGAGGATGATCAGCCACACTGGGACTGAGACACGGCCCAGACTCCTACGGGAGGCAGCAGTAGGGAATATTGGTCAATGGGCGAAAGCCTGAACCAGCCATGCCGCGTGCAGGATGACAGCTTTCTGAGTTGTAAACTGCTTTTCTATAAGAAGAAAAAACCCTTGCGAGGGTAATTGACGGTACTATAGGAATAAGCACCGGCTAACTCCGTGCCAGCAGCCGCGGTAATACGGAGGGTGCAAGCGTTGTCCGGATTTATTGGGTTTAAAGGGTACGTAG
>SMUY01302254.1_pt1 | contig 11190 bp, 5 predicted proteins | sample 2456441 | NCBI WGS metagenome assembly SMUY01 (sample SAMN11095931, study PRJNA526329) | marine sediment metagenome | biome: Marine sediment; feature: Surficial sediment; material: Deep marine sediment; isolation source: Hadal surficial sediment | place: Pacific Ocean | collected 2014-11 | depth 0-1...
CGCTCGACCAGATCGACCCCAGCAACTTCAACGACCTCGAGCTGGTGTGGCGTCTGAAGACCGACAACTTCGGTCCCCAGCCCGAATACAACTTCGAGGGAACCCCGCTGATGGTGGACGGGGTCGTCTACACCACAGTCGGCACCCGTCGTGCCGTGGTGGCGGTGGATGCCGGCACCGGCGAGTACCTCTGGATGCATCGGCTCGACGAAGGCGAGCGTGCGGCGGCCGCGCCGCGCCGTCTGTCGGGTCGGGGTCTAGCGTATCGCGACGACGGCGGCGCTGGACAGATTATCTATGTGACGCCTGGCTATCAAATGATCGCGCTCGACGCCGCCACAGGGCAGCGGGTCTCGAGCTTCGGGACCGATGGCATCGTTGATCTGATGCAGAACATGGACCAGGAGATCGATCCGCTGTCCGGCACGATCGGTCTGCACGCCACACCGATGGTGGCCGGCGACACGATCATCATTGGGGCCGCGCACGTGCCCGGCAGCGCACCTGTGTCGATGCGGAACACCAAGGGCTACGTCCGAGGGTTCGATGCCGACACCGGGGAGCGCCGCTGGATCTTCCACACGATTCCGGGGGGGGACGAGTTCGGCAACGACACCTGGCTCAACGAGTCGTGGCGCTACACCGGCAACACCGGTGTCTGGGGGCAGATCAGTGTCGACCCCGAGCTCGGCATCGTCTATCTGCCGACCGAGATGCCGACCAACGACTACTACGGGGGCCATCGACACGGGGACAACCTGTTCTCGGACAGCATCGTGGCCGTCGACCTCGAGACCGGCGACCGGCTCTGGCACTACCAGGTCATTCACCACGACGTCTGGGACTGGGACTTTCCCTGTGCGCCGGTGCTGGTCGACGTGGAGATCGAGGGACGTCCCGGCATCACCAAGATCGTGGCGCAGCCGAGCAAGCAGGGGTGGCTGTATGTGCTCGACCGGGAGACCGGTGAGCCGATCTGGCCGATCGAAGAGCGTGAGGTGGAGGCCTCTGACGTGCCAGGCGAGCTGCTGGCGCGGACACAGCCGTTTCCAACCCGGCCGCCCGCCTACGACCGGCAGGGGATCAGCGTCGACGACCTGATCGACTTCACGCCGGCGCTGCGGGCCGAGGCGCTCGCGCTCGTGGCCAAGTTCCGGCTCGGGCCGATCTTCACCCCGCCGGTGGTCGCCGACCCGAGTGGTCCGTACGGCACGTTGATGCTGCCCTCCACCGGTGGGGGCACCAACTGGCCGGGCGGCTCGGTCGACCCCGAGACCGGCATTTTCTACCAGTTTTCCTTCACCAACGTCGTCTCGTTGGGGTTGGTGAACGACCCGGAGCGGTCGGACATGGACTTCATCCGCGGCAATCCGGCAGGGGTGGCTCCCCGCGACCGGTCACTCAATATCCGAGGGCTGCCGCTGGTCAAGCCGCCCTGGGGACGCATCAGTGCGATCGATCTGAAGACGGGTGACATCATCTGGCAGATCGCGCACGGCGAGACGCCCGACAACGTCCGGGAGCACCCGGACCTGCAGGGGGTGACCATCCCTCGGACCGGCCGGCCAGGCCGCGTCGGCACGCTCATCACGAAGACGCTGGTGATCGCGGGCGAAGGCGGGACCTTCACGACGCCGTCGGGTGAGGTCGGCGCGATGCTGCGCGCCTATGACAAGGCGACCGGGGAGGAGGTTGGCGAGGTCTACATGCCGGCGTCGGTGTCCGGCGCGCCGATGACCTACATGCACAACGGCGCGCAGTACATCGTCCTCGCCGTCAGCGGCGGAGGCCACCCCGGTGAGCTCCTGGCGTATCGGCTGCCGGAGTAGCGCGGCTCTTCAGGGCCGTGAAACACTCACCGCACCGCTCGGAAGAACGTTCGCACATCCTCGACCAGCAGCTCCGGCTGCTCGAGCGCCGCAAAATGCCCGCCGCGCGGCATCTCGGTCCAGTGGGTGATGTTGTAGCGCGTCTCGGCCCACCGGCGTGGCGGGAGCGTGAGCTCATGGGGAAACAGCGCCGCGCCGGTCGGCACCTCGATGTAGCCGATCGGTCGCGACGGGGTGACGTTCCGCGATTCGTAGTACAGCCGGGTCGATGAGGTGATCGTGCCGGTCACCCAGTAGATCATCACGTTGGTCAACAGCTCGTCCTTCGTGAAGATCGACTCGATGTCGCCGCCGCAATCGCACCAGGTCCGGAACTTCTCGACAATCCAGGCGGCCAGCCCGGCCGGCGAGTCGTTGAGCCCGTAGCCCAGCGTCTGCGGCTTGGTGCCCTGAATTCCGCTGTACCCACGCTCGGCGCTCATGAACTGCTGTCGCGCCCGCATCCGCGCGAGCTCGGCGTCCGAGACCCCCTCGTTCGGGTTGTCGGGGTCCGGCGGCGCGGTGCCGGTGACGAAGTTGAGGTGCATGCCCACCACGTGCTCGGCATCGTTGAACGCCGTCCAGCGGCTGATGATGCCGCCCCAGTCGCCCCCCTGCACGCCATAGCGGTCGTAGCCCAGCCGGGCCATCAGCGTGGCGTTGATGGCGGCCATCCGCTCCGGGCCGTAGCCCGGCTCGCGCGGTGCGTCCGAGAACCCATAGCCCGGCAACGACGGGGCCACGATGTGGAACGCATCCGACGCCTGCCCGCCGTGCGCCTCGGGGTCACTCAGCGGTCCGATGATCTTGGTGAACTCGAAGATGGACCCGGGCCAGCCATGGGTCACGAGCAGCGGCAGCGCGTCCGGATTGGCCGAGCGCTGGTGGATGAAGTGGATGTCGAGTCCGTCGATGGTGGTCTTGAAGTGGTCGAACGCGTTGAGCCGTCGTTCCTGGTCCCGCCAGTCGAACCCCGTCTGCCAGTAGTCGACCAGCTCGCGGAGGTAGGCCAGGTCGGTGCCATAGTCCCACCCGACGCCCTCGAGCTGGTCGGGGAACCGGGTGTTCGACAGACGCGCCTGGAGATCTGTCAGCACCTCGTCCGGCACGGCGATCTCGAACGGGCGGATGCGCATCGGGTCTTCGGTGGTGGCCGGGGCGGTGGTCGGGGTGTCGGCGGCCGGCGCCCCCGGTTCGGGCGGTGCCGGCTGGCCGCACCCGGTCGCGACCGCCAGCCCGAGTGTCATGACACAGCATCGAAGGGAAGTGGACATCATGATGGTTTTTCTATCATGGTTCCTCTCGATCGGACGAACCGCGCGTACTAGCAGCCTGTGGTGAAAGTCCCGTGTGGCGCAGGCCTTCAGGCCTGCGAGGCACGAACTTATTGTTGACCGGACCCTTGTGTGCCGGGGCCTCACTGGGCATGTTCGAGCACCAGGAGCGCCGTGCTGTCGGCCACGAACACCCGCGACCCGGCCACCGCGATCCCGCGCGCCACACCGGGAGTATCGTAGGTTCCCATCAGGGTCGGTGCATGGGGGTCGCTGACAGTCACCACCTCCACCCCAGCCCGACCATTCGGGATGTAGATGGTCGTACCACGCACGGCGATCTGCTGCGGTCTGCCGGGTGGGCTATACGAGCCGAGCAGCCGTGGCGCGTCGGGGTCGGCGATGTCCAGGATCTCGACGAGGCCGGTGCGGTCGTAGACGACATACAACCGGCCGTCGCCGGCGATCGAGGCGCTGCGTGCCGGCGCATCATGGGCTGGATGGTGGCCGAGCGCCGTCGGCGCCCCCGGACCGTGCAGCTCAAAGAGGTAGACGCCCGACGGTTGGTCGACCACCGCCGCCAGTGTTCCGGCGAGCGCGACGTCACGCTGGTAGCCGGGTGTGTCCCGGGTGGCGACAAGCGTGGGCGCCGACGGGTCCGACAGGTCCACGACCTCCAGCCCGGTCATCAGATTGACGACCAGCGCGACGTTGTCGCCCAGCGCGACTGACACGGTCTGTCCCGGTGTCTCGTGCGTGCCCAGCAGCGTCGGCCTCGCCGGGTCCGACGTGTCGAGGATCAGCAAACCGCGAAGCCCGCAGGCGAGATAGACACGGCCCTCGGCCGCCGCGACGCCGTAGATCCGGTCGGGGGCCGTGAACGCGCCGACCTGGACCGGGGACGTCGGGTCGGAGACGTCGATGACACGCAGCTCGGCTCCGGCGCTGACATAGGCATGGCGGCCTGACACCACGACCGTCTCGGCCGGGCCGTCGAGTGAACCGACCAGCGTAAGCTGCGCCGACGCCGGCACCGGCCACACGGCGAGCGCCACGGCGGCGGCCAGCAGCCACCGCCGCCGTGGCCATCTGGTGGTCATCGAGCCGTCCCACCCTCACGGGCGGCACGCTCCCGGTCCCTGAGCTCGCGTCGCAGGATCTTGCCGGACGGCACCTTCGGGATCGCGTCGATGAACTCGACCCGCCGCACCTTCTTGTGCGGCGCGACCCGCTCGGCTACATGCGCCATGATCTCCTCGGGGGTGGCGTGGGCGTCCGGTGTCAGCACGACGAATGCTTTCGGGATCTCGCCCGCTTCGAGATCCGGGACCGGGATGACCGCCACATCGGCCACCGCCGGGTGGGCCTGGATGATCCCTTCGAGCTCGGCCGGCGCCACCTGCATCCCCTTGTATTTGATCAGCTCCTTCACCCGGTCGACGACGAACAGGTAGCTGTCCGTGTCCGCATAGCCGATGTCTCCCGAGTGCAGCCAGCCGTCGTCGTCGATCATGTCGCTGGTGGCCTCGGGGTCGTTGAGGTAGCCCTTCATCACCTGTGGACCCCGGATCCACACCTCGCCGACCTGCCCGGTCTCGGCGTCGGTCTCTGTGCTCAGATCGATGATGCGATATTCGGTGTTCGGCAGCGCGACGCCGACCGAGGTGTTCTTGATCTCCCGGTCCTTGCCGTTGGCGTGCGTGACGGGGCTGGTTTCGGTCAGTCCGTACCCCTGTCGAAGCATCAGGCCGAGCCGCTTGACGCAGGCCTGGGCGACCGGCTCGGGCAGCGGCGCGGCGCCCGACAGGATGTTCCGCATCTTCGAGAGGTCGTAGTTGTCGACCAGCGGGTGCTTGGCCAACGCGAGGACGATCGGCGGCACGAGGTAGGCCATCGTCACTCCGTACTTCTGGAGCAGCTCGAGGAACTGTTCCAGATCGAACCGGGGCATCGTCACGATGGTGCCGCCGGCGCGGAGGGCGCCGCTCATGATCACGACCATCCCGTAGATGTGGTAGAACGGCAGGATGCCGATCAGCACCTCCTCGTCCGACAGCTGCTCGACCGAGTGGGTCTGACACAGGTTCGCGACCAGGTTGTGGTGGGTCAGCATGACCCCTTTCGGCAGCCCGGTCGTGCCGCTCGAGTAGGGCAGGGCGACCAGATCTGCCTGCGGGTCGATGTCGACGTCGGGCGGCTCGCCGTCGCTCTCCGACAACGCGGTGAACGGCGTGGCTCCCTCCGCCTCGCCGAACACGAACACTTCCTCCACCGACGTGCCGGCCGCCGCGTCCTGCGCGTTCTCGAGAAACTGCGGGACCGTCACGAGGAACTTCGCTCCGGCGCCGACCAGCTGGCGTTTCAGCTCGTCCACCGTATAGAGCGGGTTGACCGTCGTGTTGACGCCGCCGGCGGTGGCGACGCCGAAGAACGCGATGGCGTACTCCGGTACGTTCGGGCTGTAGAGGGCGAACACGTCGCCCTTGCCGAACCCGCGCGCCGCCAGTCCAGCCGCCGTCCGCCGGACGGCCCCGACCAGCTGTCCGTAGGTCAGGGTGCGTCCGCTCGGTCCGTCGATGAGCGCCGCCTTATCGGGGTATTTTTCCGCGTGCTCGAACAGGTAGTCCTGGAGCGTGATGTTCGGGATGTCCACGTCAGGATAGGGGCTGCGATAGATCATCGTCGTCTCCGCGGTTCCGTGTCCGTCGTCCGCCAGCGTGCCAGTGTGCGCTATAGGGTACGCCACCACGCCCACGGCCACAAACCATCTCGAACATCCTGGTAGCACGGCCTGTCAGGGCGTCCCAGAGAGTTTCGGTCGCAAGGCCCGTCAGGTCACACACGTCCCGCCATCGACCGGGATCACCGCGCCGTTGGTGTAGGCGCCCGCGCGCGACGCGAGGTAGATCGCCACGCCCGCCATCTCTTCCGGGCGTCCGATGCGGTGCAGCGGACAGTGCCGCTCGATGTCGTCGCGGAACCGCTCCAGCGACTGCTGGGTCATCTTGCTCTCGAAGAACCCCGGTGCGACGGCGTTGACGGTGATGTGACGGGGCGCCAGCTCGAGCGCCAGCGCCTTCGTCATGTGATGCACCGCCGCCTTGCTCGCCGAGTAGGGGAAGGTGGCGGTCCGCAGCACCGTCGGCACCTTGATGCCGTCCATCGAGCCGATGTTGATGACCCGGGCCGGGTCGTCCGGGCTGGCCGCCTGGGCGAGCAGCCCCGTCAGGTCACGCGTCAGGAAGAACAGCGCCGTCACGTTCAGCTCGAGCACCTTACGGAACCCGCTCTCCGGGAAGTCCGCGTAATCGGCGCCCCACGCCGCACCGGCATTGTTCACCAGGATGTCCAGCCGGTCGGTGCGCTCGCCGAGCGCCGCGACCAGCCTCGCCCGGTCGTCGTCCTGCGCGATGTCCGCGGGCAACGAATGACACGGGCCGATCGCCGAGAGCTCGGCGGCCACCTGGTCGCAGACCTCCGCCTTCCGCGACGAGATGTAGACGGTGGCGCCTGCCTGCAGAAACCCCTCGGTGATCATCCGACCGATACCGCGTGACCCGCCGGTTACCAGCGCGATCTTGCCCGTCAAGTCGAACAGCGTCCCCACGTTGATCGTGTTGTGGTCGTGTGTCGTCACTGGTCCCCCGTGCTGTCGTTGATTCGCGAGAGGGATTGTAGCTCGGGACCCGTGAGGGAGCGTGCCTTGACTCGGGAAGGTGCACGGCGGAGAATCGCCCGTTACGGCACAAGGCGTCGGCAGCGTTGGCTCCATCTGCATGCCGCGGGCACAGCAGCGACTGCACCTCCTGTAGCCGCGGATCTTCAGACCCGCGGATCGAGCGCCCAAAGCCCGAGCCAGATGAGCCCTCGGTCCTCCCGCTACTCCCTCCTCGACAGCCTTGGCAAAGGCGGTATGGGCGAGGTGTTCCTGGCCGACGACGCCCAGCTCGGGCGGAAGGTCGCGATCAAGTTCCTGACCGCGGCGCTCGAAGCAGACCCCAAGGCGCGCGAGCGGCTGCACCGCGAGGCGCGATCGGCGGCGGCGCTCGATCATCCGTTCATCTGCAAGATCCACGAGATCGTCGAGATCGATGGCCGTACCGGCATCGTGATGGAGCACGTCGTCGGCGAGACGTTACAGGCCCGGATGCGACAGTCTCGGCTGTCAGTTGCCGACGCGCTGGCGATCGCCGGCGAGATTGCCGAGGCGATCGAGGAGGCGCACCGGCGGCGGGTGATCCATCGTGATCTCAAGCCGTCGAACATCATGGTGACCGAGCAGGGCCACGTGAAGGTGATGGATTTCGGGCTCGCCAAGCTGATGCACACCGACTCGCATCCGCTCGAGCAGGCAGAGACGATCGGACCGTTGACCGACTCGGGGATGCGGGTCGGCACCCCCGCCTACATGGCGCCGGAGCAGTTGCTCGGAGGCGAGGCGGACGTCCGGTCGGACATCTTCGCGTTCGGCATCCTGCTCTACGAGCTGCTGGCCGGGGTGCACCCGTTCACGCGGTCGAGCCAGAGCGAGACGATGTCGGCGATCATCCGCGAGGCGCCGGTGCCGATCAGGCAGTACGCCGGCGACCTGCCGAAGTCCGCCAGGCTCATGCTCGACCGCCTGCTCGCCAAGGAGCCGTATCGCCGCTACCAGAGTTTCGAGGACCTGCGCGTCGATCTGCGCCAGCTCGCCCAGGAAACGTCCGGCCAGACGCCCGTGCCGCGATCGGTCGAGACCAGTGAGCCGTCCGGGCCGACGCGGACCCCCTACGTCGGCCGGGAGACCGAGCGGGCCGAGCTTCGCCGGCTGCTCGAGCAGGCGAAGGCCGGTCGCGGGTCGCTGGTCCTGATCGGCGGCGAGCCGGGCGTCGGCAAGACGCGGTTGACGGAAGAGCTGATCGTCGAGGCTCGGGCGAGTGGCTGGTTCACGCTGACCGGGCACTGCTACGAAGCGGCAGGCACGCCCCCCTACATCCCGTTCATCGAGATCCTGGAGCGGGTGGCCAAGGTCGCGCCGCGCGCGGCGTTCCGCGAGGCGCTCGGCGATGCCGCGCAGGAGGTGGCGAGGATCATGCCGGAGCTGCGGCGGATCTTCCCCGATCTGCCGCCGCCGACCGAGCTGCCGCCCGAGCAGCAGCGGCGGTTCCTGTTCAACGCCTACGGCGAGTTCGTCGAGCGCGCGAACCGGGTGATGCCGATTCTCACCATCTACGAAGATCTGCACTGGGCCGACGAGCCGACCGTGCAGCTGTTTTTGCATCAGGCCCAGCGGGTTGGCTCGGAGCCGTCGCTGATGGTGGGCACGTATCGCGACGTGGAGCTCGACGTGACCCGGCCGTTCGCCAAGGTGCTCGAGTCGCTGCTGCGCGAGCGGCAGGCGACGCGGATCGCGTTGCGGCGCCTGCCCGAGACCGACGTGGAGACGATGCTCGAGGGGCTGGGCGGGCCATCGGTGCCGGCCGGTCTCGCGCAGGTCGTGTTCCGGGAAACCGAAGGGAACCCGTTCTTCGTCGAAGAGGTCTTCCAGCATCTGTCGGAGGAAGGTCGGCTCTTCGACGACGAGGGACGGTGGCGCTCCGACCTCCGGATCGATGCGCTGCGGGTGCCGGAGGGGGTCCGGCTGGTCATCGGCCGTCGCCTCGAGCGGGTGAGCGACGACGCCCGGGGTGCGCTGACGACCGGTGCCGTCATCGGTCGGCATTTTGACCTGCGTCTGCTCGAGGCGGCCGGTAAGGTCGACGAAGACGACCTGCTCGACGCGCTAGAGGCGGCCGAGGCGGCGCAGCTGATCAGCTCGACGACGTCTGGTCGGGACGTGCGCTACACCTTCGCGCACGAGCTGATCAGGCAGACACTCGTCGAGAACCTGTCGCTGCCGCGGCGGCAGCGGCTGCACCTCCGGATCGCGATTGCGCTCGAGGAGTTGCACGCCGCCGCGCCCGAGAAGGTGGCGTCGAACCTGGCGCATCACTTCTATCAGGCGGGCGCCGCCGCAGACGACGAGACGACGCTCCGCTACCTGATGCTGGCCGGCGACCAGGCGCTGGCGTCGGCCGCGTTCGAGGAGGCGGTCGAGCATCTCGACCGGGCGCTGTCGTTCGAGGAGGGGCTCGGGTCTCGGCAGCGAGCGGACCTGCTCGCCCGGCGCGGCCGGGCGTTCCGCAGTCTCGGACGGCCCGAAGAGGCGTTGCGCGACTGGTTGGCCGCGATCGAGGCCTATACCGGACAGGGTGCGGAGCCAGAGCTGGCTCGCGTCTGTCTGGACGCCGCGTTCGTGCTCTCGTATCAGGGCCGGGCTGCCGAAGCGCTCGAGGTCTGCGAGCAAGGGTTGGAGGCGGCCGGCGATCGGGCGCCGGTCGAACAGGCCCGCCTGAGCGCGGCGGCCGGCGTTTACCGCGGTATGACCGGCGATTATCCGGGGGCGAGGCGGCTGCTCGAACAGGCGACCGAGAAAGCCGAACGACTGGACGATCGCCAGCTGCTAGGTGAGGTGCTCGCGTATCAGGCCAGACACCACTTCTACCACTCAGAGTTCGCCGATTTGGTCGATGTGGGTCAACGCGCCATGATCGAGCTTCAGGCGACCGGCAACGCCTGGCAGGCTGCCTATTGCTGGGGACTCATGCAGTTCGCGCGTGTCCTCCTCGGACGACCGCGGGAGATCGTGAGCAAGGACGGTGAGCTCAGAGCGGTCGCGGAACAACTCGGCCAGCATCAGGCGCTGTTTATCGCGGACTACGCGACTGGGTCCGCTGAAGTCATGCGGGGTGGACGGCTCACCGAGTTCGAGGCGTTCGGGCGGCGCAGCCTCGACGATTGGCGCGGCGCCGGCGCGTTGAGCTGGGTGAGTCCGATGCTGGTCAGCGGCGCGCTGTTCTGGCAGGGCCACTGGAGTGAGGCGCGGAAGTCGATCGAGCAGGCACTGGAATCAGAGCCGTGGGCGGCGCTCGCCGGGTGGATCTGGGGCAATCTGCTGCTGTGTATGGCCTATGGGGGTGATCCCGAAACCCGTCGCGTCTGGGTCGACCGGCGGGAAGGGCTGCCCCCGGCGCCTGAACCGATGCTCGCCGGGCATGCTGGCCTCGTGCTTGGTGCCGCCGAGGCGCTGGCTGTCGTCGGCGATCGGGAGCAGTCACATGCCCTGTATCCGTGGGTTGTGGACGTGATGAAGGGTGGCGGAGTCGTTGCCATGGGCGGGATGATCAGCCTGAGCGAAACCGTTGCCGGGATTGCGGCGGCGTGCGGGTCAGAGTGGGAGGTCGCCGCGCGCCACCATCAGACCGCGATCCGGCAGGCGGAGGAAATGCCGCACAAGATCCTGCAGCCCGAGACTCGCCGCTGGTATGCGCGGATGCTCATCGACCGTAACGCCTCCGGCGACCAGAAGCAGGCGCGCACGCTCCTCGACGAGGCGATCCAGATGTACGGCACGCTCGGCATGCCGAAGCACTTGGACATGGCAAAGGGGATGAAAGGCACTCTATAGAAGGAAGGAGACAGTCCGCCTTCGCCACGGCGACGGTGGGAAATCAGCGGAAGGGAGCGTTACCTGAGCGCCCAAAGCCCAAAGCTCAACACCTGAAGCCGGAACAGGCGAGTCGCCCGGGCGCCCAGAGCCCAACCGGGCGGCCGCAGGCGAGATTGACGAGTGTGGGTTGAACTGCTCCACAGGGGCGGACCCGTCTCCACGCCCGCTATACTGAACCGGAACAGCGATGAACGAGTCGACCGCCACGTCGATCGTCGCCGGCCGGATTACGCCGAACGACATCAGCCGGGCGCTGCGTCCGCTGGTGCCTGCCACCCACCGCGTCGTGTTGTTTGGCTCGCGGGCGACGGGACGTGCGTCCCCACGCTCCGACTGGGATGTCGGTGTCATCGGGCCAGGCTCGGTGGATGGTGCGGTGTTGGAGCGGATGCGGGAGGCGCTCGAAGCACTGCCGCCGCTGCGGCACAAGCACAGGGTGTCGATGCTCGCTCGCCCCGCGAGGCGTTCAGGCGAGCCTTCGCGCTCGGCTGGATCGGCGAGGAGGACGTCTGGCTGCGCA
>SMUY01400178.1_pt1 | contig 11189 bp, 9 predicted proteins | sample 2456441 | NCBI WGS metagenome assembly SMUY01 (sample SAMN11095931, study PRJNA526329) | marine sediment metagenome | biome: Marine sediment; feature: Surficial sediment; material: Deep marine sediment; isolation source: Hadal surficial sediment | place: Pacific Ocean | collected 2014-11 | depth 0-1...
ACCTTGATAGCCGGTCGATCGGCCGGCGTGGAGGAACGCAGCATGAACCGATCAGGCCTCGGGGGAACTCGCACTCGCAGACCGGCACCCGCTCAGCGACGGCGGATTCTACCTGCCGCCGCCGCCTGCCTGGTTGCCGCGCTCGGGTGCGCCACCACCCACGCCGATCTGCGCCTGGACGTGGAGCTGGCCATCAAGACCACGGTCATGCCCGGGGCGAAGGTCGCCGTGAGCATCTGCGACACCCAGAGCAGCCGCACGCTGGTTTCGGTCAACGCCGCCGAACCCATGATCCCGGCGAGCAACATGAAGCTCTTCACCTCCGGGGCGGCCCTGCACGTCCTGGGCCCCGACTTCGAGTTCGTGACCCGGCTTCTTCGCGACGGCGATCGCCTGATCGTCGTCGGTGACGGCGACCCGGGGTTCGCCGATCCCTACCTGCTCGACGAGATGCAGATCGGCGACCAGGACGGCATCGACCTCGAGTCGTTCCTCCAGATCTGGGTCACCCGGGTGGTCGGGACCGGCCTCAAGTCGATCAGCGAGATCGTCGTGGACGATCGCGTCTTCGATCGCGAGTTCGTCCACCCCACCTGGCCCGTCGACCAGCTCAACCGGCGGTACTGCGCGCAGATCGCGGGCCTGAACTTCCATCTCAACCTGCTGCACTTCTATCCCCGCCCCCGGAAGGGCATGCGGCCGGACATCACCATCTTCGAGCCCGCTGCACGCTGGCTCAAGCTCACCAACCGGGCCACGAGCAACGACGGCGTGCATGACAACAACACGGCGTGGATCGCCCGCCAGATCGGCACCAACAACCTCACCTTCTTAGGCAACGTCAAGTTCCCCTACCGGAGCCCGGTGCCGGTCACCGTGCACGACATGCCGGCCTTTTTCGCTCGGCTGCTCGCCGAGCGGCTCGAGGCGGCGGGGGTCGAGGTCGGCGGGTATCGCCTGATCGGCATGCAGGAGCCACCGAGTGGGGGCGAGGTCGTCGCGGCGGTGCGGACCCCGATGAGCACGGTGATGACCCGGTGCAACCGTGACAGCTGCAACCTCTACGCCGAATGCCTGCTCAAGCGGATGGGCGCAGCCCTCACGCCCCAGTCGGGCTCGTGGATAAACGGTTCGGCGATCCTGCGGCACGTCATTCACGAGCGCCTCGCCGACCCGACGGTGTCGGCGAAGGTCCTCGTGGCCGACGGCTCGGGTCTGAGCCGGGAGAACCGGGTGACGGCGGAGTCGATCACCGCGTGGCTGAACACCTTCCCCAACGACGAGCGGCTCGGACCCACCTTCATCGGCAGCCTCGCCGTGGCAGGCAAGACCGGAACCCTCCGCAAGCGGTTCAAGAACAAGAACGCCGAGCTGCACGGCGCCCTCATCCAGGGCAAGTCCGGCTTCATCAACAACGTGAGCACCTTCAGCGGCTACGTCACCATGCCCGACGGCCAGAGGCGGTCCTTCAGCATCCTCGTGAACGGCTTCGACGGCCCCGCCCGGCCCGCCAAGAAGCTGCAGGAGACGATCGTGGTCGCGATCGCCGCCGACATGGCGGCGGCCGTGGCGCTGGGGTTGGGGGGGGAGTAAGTGAAGAAGGGACGAGGGACGAGGGACGAGAAGAGCCGGCAGCCATATAGTACACTACTATATAGTACAGTACTATAGCGCGATCGCCGCCGCCACCAGCTCGATCGGGTGAACCGCCGACCGACCCGTGCCGTCGTGGATCTGGTGGCGGCAGCTCGTGCCGGGGGCGATGACCGTCGCCTCAGGCTCGGCGCGGATGGGGCCGAAGACGGACAGCTCGCCGATCCGCATCGAGAGGTCGTAGTGATCGCGAGTCATGCCGAACGAGCCGGCCATGCCGCAGCAGCCCGAGTCGATCACCCGCAGACGATCGCCCAGAAGCCGCGTCAGGAGGGCGCGGGTCGCCTCGCCCCCGCCCAGAGCCTTCTGGTGGCAGTGCAGGTGAAGGAGCGCCGGACGCGACCCAGGGTCAACACGCAGCTCGGGCCGACGCGGATGATCCGACCAGCGGGCCTCCAGGAATTCCTCCACCAGGCTCGTCACGGCGGCCAACCCCTCGAGCCGGCCGGGGTCGACCCCCATCTCGAGGTCCAGCCAGTCGTCCTGCACCGCCGACACACAACTCGGCTCGCACCCGAGCAGGGCCACCGCCCCGTGCGCGTCGACCGACCGCAGAAGCGCCTCGGCCGTCGCCCGGCACGTCGGCGCCGCCGCCGCCAGCATCCCGGTGCTGATCATGGCCCGCCCGCAGCAGCCGATCCGGGGCACCACCACCCGGTACCCGAAGGCCTCGAGGACCACGACCGCCGCCCGGGCGATGCGCGGCTCCGTATAGACCGTGAAGCAGTCGCCCATCAGCACCACCACCGGCGCGGTCGCGTCCAGCGCCGGGGGCGGGCGTCTCGCGAGCCACCGGTAGAGTGATCGCTCGAACCGCGGAAGCGTGCGTCGGGGGTCAAGACCGAGCGCCCGGTTCAGCAGGAACCGCGCCGGGGCGAAGCCGAGCCCGGCGTTGGCGAGCGGACGAAGGGCCGAGCCGATCCGGTTGACCGCCCGCACCCGGGCGAAGACCCGGCTCGAAAGCGGGATCCGGCTCGGGCGCCGCGCGAAGCGCTGGGCGGTGTACTCGGCCTTGAGCTTGGCGATGTCCACGTTGCTCGGGCACTCGCTCTTGCACGCCTTGCACGACAGGCAGAGATCGAGCGTGCGGATCGTCTCGGGATCGTCCCACGCGGGCGTTCGGCCGTCGGACGAAAGCTGCCCGGTGATCGCCAGCCGCAGGGCATTGCCGCGGCCGCGCGTGGCGTGCCGCTCGTCGCGGGTGGCCCGGTACGACGGGCACATCGTCCCCCCCGACGTCTTGCGGCAGACGCCGGCCCCGTTGCACATCTCCACCGCGCCCATCAACCCGTCTTCGCGCCGGTAGCGAAAGAACGTCCGCACCGGATCCACCGCGATCGTCCGGTCGGCCGGCTTCGCCCGCAGCTTCTCGCCCATGGGCGGAGCCTCGACGATGTTGCCGGGGTTCATGCGGTTCTCGGGATCGAAGATCGCCTTGACCGCGCGGAAGCCGTCACAGATCGCCCGGCCGTAGAACCGTTCGAGCAGGTGCGAGCGGGCCCGGCCGTCGCCGTGCTCGCCGGAGAGAGCCCCGCCGAACTCCCGGACCAGGTCGGTCACCTCGGCGGCGATCGACTCCATGGCCCGCGCGTCGGCGGGGTCACGAAGATCGATCATGGGCCGAATGTGCAGGCAGCCCACCGAGGCGTGGGCGTAGTACGCCGCTCGCGTGCCGTGGGCCTCGACGATCCGGCCGAACGCCCGCACGAAATCCGCCAGCTTCGCCGGATCGACGGCGGCGTCCTCGATGAAGGTCAGCGGCTTGCGGGCGCCGGGCAGGCTGCAGAGCAGCGGCTCACCCGCCTTGCGCAGCTTCCACGCCTGCGCCATCGCCGTCGGGTCGGTGTACCGCCGGATCGTCCGGGGAGCCATCACGGCGTCGAGCTCGTCCAGGCGCCGCGTAAGCTCCCCGAGTTCGTCGGCGAAGTACTCCACGTACAGGACGGCGCCGGGCGGCTCGCCGTCGGCCGCGGGCAGCAGCTCGACGTAACGGCGGTACTCGGTGTTCTCGCGGGCCACCGCGATCACCACGTCGTCGATCAGCTCCACTGCCGCCGGACCGGTCTCCAGGATCGCTCCCAGCGCCCCCAGCGCGGCCTCGATGCTCGTAAACGCGATGATCGAAAGCCCCTTGTGGCGAGGCGGCTCCACGAGCTTCACCTCGGCCTCGACCACCACCCCGAGCGTTCCCTCCGCCCCGCAGAAGAGATGGGCCAGGTTCACCCGGTCGAAGGTACCCGGCGCCGAGCGTTCGAGCTGATCGAGCACGAGGTCGAGGTTGTAGCCGTTGACGCGGCGCAGCGTCCGGGGGAATCGCTCGCGGATCTCGCCGGCCAGCGGCCGCACCACGTCGGCCACCCGCCGCGTGAGATCGGCGACGCGCTCGTCTGCCCCGGCGGCGCCCTCGGCCAGCCGCAGGCGCGTCCCGTCGGCGAGCAACGTCTCGATCGCGACCAGGTGCTCGACGGTTCGGCCGTAGACGATCGAGTGCACCCCGGCGGAGTTGTTGCCGATCATCCCCCCGAGGCATGCGTGGGTGGAGGTGGCCACGTCGGGCCCGAACATGAGCCCCCGCCCGGCGAGGGCGGCGTTGAGATCGTCCAGCACCACCCCCGGCTCGACGCGGGCCGTCCGGCGGGTCGCGTCGATCTGAAGCACCCGTCGCAACCACACCGAGAAGTCGATCACGATCGCGTCGTTGACGGCCTGGCCCGCGAGCGACGAGCCAGCCCCGCGGGGAAGCAGCGGCAGCCCGTGCTGGGCGGCGTAGCCGACGATTCTCTCCACGTCCGCGATAGTGCGGGGGATCACCACCCCGATCGGCTCGACCTGATAGATGCTCGCGTCGGTGGCGTAGAGCATCCGGTCGTGGCGGCCGAACCGCACCTCGCCCTCGATCAGACGGGCCAGGTCGGCGGCGATCCGGTCCCGGCCTTCTCTGGCGCGCTGTGACCGCGTCGTCGGGGAAGGGCTGACCACCAATGGAACGTCGGGCATCGAACTGTCCCGCCGGCCCCAAGGCCCGTTGGGGGGTCAGGGTGCGGCTTCGAGCGCTTCGATCGCCTCGGTGATGTCTGTCTTGAGGATCGCGACGTACTCGGGATCGGCTCCGATGTGCTGGGCGTGCACGATCCCGTCGGCTCGAATCACGAAGGTCGCGGGGATGCCCTGCACCCCGTAGTCCGCCGCGACCTCATCGGAGTAGTCCATCGCCACCGGGAGGGTGAACCCCTTCTGATGCCAGAAGTTGCGAACGGCCGCGAGCCGCTCGTCGGGGCTGTCGCGCTGCTCGTCCATGATCTCCATCGTGTTGACGGTGACGATAGTGACCGGCAGCTCACCCTGCTGGGCCCAGGCGGCCACCTCGTGCAGCCACGGCAGCGCCGTGCGGCACGGCCCGCACCATGTCGCCCAGAAGTCGAGCACCACCACCTGGCCGCGCAGCGCCTCGAGATCAATCGCCTCGCCGCCGGCGGTGGCGAGCAGCAGCTCCGGCGCCGCTTTCCCCACGAGGTGGGCCTGCCTCGGGCGCGGACCGCCCGGCGCGCCCGGCGGCGGCCGCTCGATCAGCGCCGCGAGCATGTCCACCGGCTGGCGGTCGCCGGGGTCGAACTCGAACACCGCCTTGTCGAGGGGCTTCTCGTGCGTCACGTAGGTGAACGAGTGGTGATAGATCATGCTCGTCCCCGGCTGCACGAACGGCCCTCCGCTGATGAGCACCTCGACCGACTGGATGAGCCTGGTCTCGGGATCGACCACCACGTCGATCGTCTCCAGGTCGCTGGTGAGCTTGATGTGCTGGAGGGTCTTGCCGTCGCGCTCCTCGGTGCTCACGGAGGTGGGCCGCACCCACGGCGCCTTCTGGTGAAACTGCATGCACACCTCTTCGGCGTCCTCCTCGCCGAAGGCAATCGCCAGGTGCGGGAAGGGGATGTCGATGAAGGCGGACATCAGGGCGTAGTACGGCGAGCCGTCGTCGGCCACGTGGAAGTAGGAGTGATTGTTGCTCTCGTGCACTGCCCAGACGTGCCCGTTCGCAAGGTAGCAGGTGAAGCCCCGGATTGTGCCGACGCCGACCCGCCCCTTGCCGAAGGTGAACTCCGCCTCGACCTCGGGGCCCTGCGACTTCACGTCGCCATCCAGAAGCTCGATCTTCACGGTTGTCTTGACGGTCAGGGCCGGCCGGTCGCGGTAGCTCTCGAGAAGCTCGGCGAACGCCTTCATCGCCTCCGGGTCGGCCTCGTGGAACTGTCCGTGGGCCGGCGGGGCGGCGAGAAGCACGAGGGTCGGCGCAACCAGAAACAGCCGAGCGGTCCGGATCATGACCAGGCACCTCCATGCACGAGAGCGAACCTCCCCGTCACATGATACGGCCCCGCCGGGCGGTGGGGTTCCAACGACGGCGCGGCGACCCCTCGAATAGCCTCGATCACCCCCGGCCGTCCAGGGCCGCGAGGGTCTCTTCGGTCAGGGTCTTCACCAGGTTCACGTCATACCCGACGTGGACCTTGAAGACCCTGCCATCCGGACCCACGATCACCGTCGTGGGGATGCCGCCGACCTGGTACGCTCTGGCCACCGAGCCGTCGAGATCCAGCAGGGTGGGCATCGTGAAGCCGCGGGCCCGCCAGAAGTTGGCGACGTGCCTCTTCTTCTCGCCGGCGGTCCGCAGACGCTCCCTGACGTTGACCGCGTAGACCTCGATCGGCTTGCCGGACGCCTCCGCGGAGATGGCGAACTTCTGCAGCAGCGGCAGGGCCATGATGCACGGCCGGCACCAGGTGGCCCAGAAATCGAGCACTACCACCGAGCCGCGCAGCTCGCCCAAGCGCACGACGCGGCCGTCGATGGTCGTGAGGGTGAAGTCCGGCGCCAGCTCGCCGGGGACGAGGTGATCGAAGTCTTGGACGCTCTTGACCTCGAGGCGGTCGCCGGGGTCGAACGCGATCTTCTTCGGCAGCGCGGCGCTGATCTTCGGGTTGAAGGTGATGTCGCCGGTCACCTGCGCGTCCGGCGGCGCGCCGGGCACCCAGAAGCCGAACCTCATGCCCGAGATGAGCATGTTGTCCGGGGCGATGGAGAGGACGAGGGTCCCGTTGTCGGCGACAAAGCTCACCTCGTGCCGCGTGGAGCCGTCCTTCTGCGTGATCATCCGGTAGTCGTCGATCCGGAGGTTGCGGATGATGCCCAGGCCGAACGAGTCGAGCCGCGCGGTCACCTCGCGGTCGGTGCGCATCGACAGCTGCACGGGCAGCATCATCTGCTCGCCGAAGGCCTTGCGGAAGGTGTCGGAGAGGTTGCCTTCGAGCTCGAGCCTTATGTACTTCGTCGAGACGTCGTCCTTGGTGAGGTAGAAACTGCCGCCCACGACGGTGCTCATCATGCCGTTGATGTGCAGGTAGGCGTCGCTGCCTCGGCCGAGCGCGTACTCGAAATCCACTTTCTGCTGCCGCCCTCTGGTGCGGAAGGTCATCGACGCGGTGTCGGTGATGGCCGGGGCGTTGCGGTAGGCCGCGGCGACCTTCTCGAGCAGGGCCGCGGCCTGGCTCGGGGCGTCGGCGTGGGCCGCGGTCAGCGCGCCGAGGGAAACCGCCGAGGCCAGTAACGTCGTGACGATGGTTCTCATAACTCGCTCCACTCCCCGCCAGGCCATCGAGCCGGTCCGCCGGCCGGCCCCTTTGTGCTTGGGCCCGCGCGCGCTCCGGGAGCAGAACACGCGGTCGACCCCCCGTATTCCGCCCGGCTCCACGAGGCCAGCCGCGCCCGCAGGCATTCTATCGACACGCCCAAGACCGGATGTATGACCGACTCGGCGATTTCCGCCAGAGGCCTGAGAACGAAGGACCGCTCGTGGAGACGGGGGTGCGGCACGGTGAGCCCCGGCTCGTCGATGATCCGGTCGTCGTACAGCAGGAGATCCAGATCGAGCCGGCGCGGGCCCCCGCGCTCCTCGCGGCGGCGGTCGCGCCCGTGGTCGGCCTCGATGGCGAGGCACACCTCGAGAAGCCGCCGGGGGTCGAGCGCGGTGCGCAGCCGCGCCGCGGCGTTGAGATAGAGGCCCTGGCCGGACGGCCCGACCGGCACCGTCTCGATGATCGTGCTCGTGGCGGCGACCTCGATGCCGGGGGTCGACGCCAGGGCGGCCAAGGCCGACTCCAGGTTCCGGCGGCGGTCACCGAGGTTGGTGCCGAGCCCGACGTACGCCTCCGAGCGGGACATGCAATTGATCTCAGCACACCGCGGCCGAGTCTCGGACCGGCGCCTCCCACAGAAGCGCAACGTCGTCCGCGATCTCCAGCAGCGCGAATCGGAGGATCTGAAGCGCCGACCGGGCCGAGCGGTCGCGCACCGAGGCTCGATCGCCGGGGAAGTCGAAGGACCTGACCGCGGCCGGCCCGCCTCCCTTCCGCGCCAGGCCGACATGCACCCGCCCGACCGGCTTCTGCGGGGTGCCCCCCTCGGGACCCGCCACCCCGGTCACCGCCAGCGCGTAGTCGGCGCCGGCGGCGGCCAGCGCGCCCTCGGCCATGCGGCGGGCCGTTATCTGTGACACCGCACCGTGCTCGGCAAGCACCTCCGGCGGCACGCCGAGGCACACCGACTTGAGGTCGTCGCAATAGGTGACCCAGCCACCGAGGTAGTACTCGCTCGAGCCCGGCACATCGACGATGAGCTTGCCCAGGAGACCGCCGGTGCACGACTCGGCCGTGACCAGCGTCCGGTCCGCCTGCTGCAGGCGCTCCCCCACCACTTGCGCCAGCGTCTGCCCGTTGCGGCCGAAGCAGTAGGGCCACCACCGCTCCTCAACGAGATCGACGGCCTTCGCCACCGCGGCCTCCGCCCTGCGACCGGCGCCCCCGCCCCGGATGCGGGCGGTGACGGTCGACTCGCTGAAGGTGGTGGCCACCAGGGGCACGCGGTCGCGCGCGACGAGGTCGCCGAGCCGCTCGGCCGCCGCGGACTCCCCGAGCCCGAACGCGTGCACCGCGGCGGTCGGGATCGGTCCGGCGCCCGCAACCCCGCCCCCGGCGGCGCCGAGCACCCGGGCGACATGGCGAATGAACATCGGGCGCATCTCCGACGGTGGTCCGGGCAGGGCGTAGATCAGGCAGTCGCCGTGCCGCCCCGAGAGCCCGGGGGCCGTCCCGTGCGGGTTCACCATCAACTGCATGGTCGAGGGGTGCATCGCTTGGGCCCGGTTCGACGGCGGCATCGGGCGTCCCCGGCGGGCGAAGAGCCTCCTGAGGCGCCGCAGCGCCGGCTCGTCGGTGGCGAGCGGCTCGCCCGGCGTGACCACATCGCCCAGAGCCTCCCGCGTGAGATCGTCGGGGGTGGGCCCCAGCCCGCCGGTCAGAAGCAGCACGCCGGCCCGGCTTGCCAGGTCGCCGATCGCCCGCGCGATCGCCGCGCGGTCATCGGCCACCGTGCCGTGCTCGATCGTCTCCACGCCGACTTGAAGCAGCCGCCCGGCCAACCACGCCGAGTTGGTGTCGACGCACTGGCCGAGCGTGAGCTCATCGCCGATGGAGAGGATGGCGGCCTTCATCAGTCTCAATGGTAGCCACAGCGTCACCCATGAATCACCGACCGACCGCGCGGGCGATCTCGTCGGCGAAGCTCGCCGCGGCCGCGGAGACGGATTTGGTCCAGTCGCCTCCTCCTCGGTCGAAGGCGTAGATCACCGAGCGGCTCGCGGTGACCATCGCCCCCGAGCGGTCGCGGTCGAAGCACGCCAGGACATCCTCCGGGCGACCGCCTTGAGCGCCGAAGCCCGGCACGAGAAAGATCTGCCGGGGCATCACCTCCCGCAGCTTCCGCGCCGCCTCGGGGCGGGCGGCCCCCACCACCGCACCGCGGGCGCTGTAGCCGCGCTCACCGATCTCGGCCTCGCCGATCGACGCGATCATCTCGGCCACCGCCACGGCCACGGGTTGCCCGTCGGCGAGCGACCGCCCCTGGACCGCGTCACCGCCGGGGTTCGACGTCCGCACGAGCGCGAAGACGCCATGGCCGCGCCGCAGAAAGGGGACGATTCCGTCGGGGCCGAAATAGCTGTTGATCGTGAGCCAGTCGGGCCGGTCATCGCCCCCCGTCGCCGGCCAGGGGTCGAAGGCGGCCGCGGCGTAGTGCTCCGCCGACACCCCGATGTCTCCGCGCTTGGCGTCGAGGACGACCACTAGCCCTCGCTGCCGGGCTTCGCCCATGAGCCCGTAGAGCGCCTGCACGCCGAGGTGGCGGTAGCGCTCGAAGCACGCGGACTGGAACTTGACGCAGGGGACGTGGGGCGCGACCGCCTCGAGCACGCCCCTGGTGAACGCCTCGATCGCCGCGACCGCGGCGGCCGGCGTGTCGTCGCCGGGGCGCAGCGCCTCGGGCAGGCGGTCGATGACCGGATCGATCCCCACGCACACCGGCGAGCCGGCGCTCTCGATCGCCTCGAGCAGGCGGTCGGCGGCGTTGGGCAGAGGGTTGGGGGGGTCCGGCTCGATGGCCACGGCTGCGCTCTGGTTCACCTGGGCCGGGTCGGGGCCCCGCCCTCACCGGCCCATACAATCCACTCATGATCGAGAAGCCGGTCCACCTCGATCTGAAGAAGGATAGCGGTCTGACGGTGCACTGGGCCGACGGCTCCACGAGTCACTACCCCGTGGCCTACCTTCGCAGGATGTCTCCATCGGCCGACGCCAGGATGCTGCGCGAGCAGCTCGAGGCCAACCCGCTGACCGTGCTGCCCGCGACGGCGGCAAGCCGATCGGGCCCCCTGGCGGTGGAGGACGCCGAGCTCGTGGGCAACTACGCCATTCGCCTTCACTTCTCAGACGGCCACCACACCGGGATCTTCTCGTGGGCCTACCTGCGCGAGATCGACCCCGCCGCCGATCGCCCAGCCGGTGAGGGACCGCCGCCGTGAGCACCCTGCCACCCCCGCCGAGCCTGGTTCCCCGCGGCGGTCCCACGGACCTCTCCCGTTACGACGTGCCGCACCCCCGCCCCTTCGTGTGCGACCTCGTGATCGACGATGGCTGCGCCGGCCGGGTGATCGAGCACGTCCCCAACGTCGAGTACGTCCGTTGGCTCGACCGCGCGGCCCAGCTTCACGCCGAAGCGTTGGGCTACCCCCACCAGCGGCTGATCGATGACGGCGTGATGTGGTTCGTGGCCCGTCACGAGATCGACTACCTCGCCGAGGTGTGGCCCGGCGATGAGCTGGTCGTGGCCACGTGGATTCGTGACCTGCGACGGGTCAAGTCGTGGCGGGAGTACGTGGTGGTCCGGCCCCGCGACGACCGGGTGGTCTGCCGGGCGGCGACGCTGTGGGTGCTCGTGAATCTGGCCACCCGCCGCCCGAGCCGCATCCCCCCGGAGATGGCCCGCGGGTTCGCCGGTGGTTCTTCATAGCGCTCCGTACGGCCCTCCGGGCCGACACTCGCTCTGGTACGCGGCGGCGAATACATCCGCCGCCGCTGATCGGTTTGCCTTCCTGGGCGCTCCGTACGGCCCTCCGGGCCGACACTCGCTCTGGTACGCGCAGGCGT
>SMUY01156311.1_pt1 | contig 11178 bp, 12 predicted proteins | sample 2456441 | NCBI WGS metagenome assembly SMUY01 (sample SAMN11095931, study PRJNA526329) | marine sediment metagenome | biome: Marine sediment; feature: Surficial sediment; material: Deep marine sediment; isolation source: Hadal surficial sediment | place: Pacific Ocean | collected 2014-11 | depth...
CAACGCCACGATCAAAGGCAGGTTACCCCACCAGGGGATCTCGTATTGGCTCATTGGATACCTGGTAACCCAATAGATGGGAATCAGGCACGCGAACAGCAGCAACTTGTCCGCCAACGGATCGAGCAGTTTGCCAAGGTCGGTCACCTCATCGCGGTCACGGGCCAGGCGGCCGTCAAAAATGTCACTTAGGGCAGCAATCAAGAAGACGACGAATGCCATGAGCTTGGGGAGGTAACCGTTGATGAACGGGAGAAGGGCGATGACGGGTGTCAACGCTATCCGCGACAACGTCAATATGTTGGCCAGCGTCCAGATCATGCTCGACTTCTCAGCTCAGAGCCTTGAGAACCAGCTTCGCAACGTGTTTGAGGGTTTCGAACACCCCGTCACCGTTGACGGCGACCGACTCGACGTATGGCGCTCTTTGTATCCACGTGCCGTCTACTTGGGTTATGAGCCATTCTCCTTCGTTCAGAGGATCCTTAGTTTCTCGCTGCTTCGCCGATTCGGTCACTTCCCAACCGGGGTTGAGCTGCTGCTGCAGTTCGGAGATTGGGGCGGCGTTCGGCAAATCCCGCTTGTTGTACTGCATCAAGAAGGGGATTTTGGTGACATCGTATCCGTATTCCGCCATGTTGTCATACAGATTCTGCATCGATTCGACATTGGCCTCCATGCGGTCCATCTGACTATCCGCGACGAACACCAAGCCATCGACTCCTTTTAGGATCAACTTCCGCGATGCGTTGTAGTACACCTGCCCGGGGACGGTGTACATGTGGAACCTCGTCTTGAACCCTCTAATGGTCCCCAGGTCCACCGGCAGGAAATCGAAAAACAGCGTTCGCTCGGTCTCCGTTGCAAGAGAAACCATCTTCCCCCGCTTCTCCGGTGCAACCTTGGCGTAAACATGCTCGAGATTGGTTGTCTTGCCACCGAGCCCGGGACCGTAATAGACCAGCTTACAGTTGATCTCCCGAGAGGCGTAATTGATCATCGACATGATGAGCTGTCCCGCTTAGTCGTCGAACAGTTTATCAATTTCATCTTCCGCACCCTCCAACAATCCCTCCTTTTCTGATCCTGGCTGCCCCGGCGACGGCTGGCCAAACATTTTGGTGAGCAGTTGCGACAGATCTTGCACCGTTTGCTTGACACGTAGGCGCACCAACCCCACCGTCGTGCGCTGGTCGAACAATACAACGAGAATGAGCCGCCGCCCCACATCCGCAAGATACATCGACTCCTTTTGCCCTTGGTGGAACAGCGAGGCGAATTCCGGCTCGCCGATCATCTTTGCCAACTCATCGTTGGCGCTGAAATCGGCTGCCGTCAGCGAGGCAAACACGGTCGGATCAAACGAAAGTTCCTCTCCAACCGTAGCCAGAAGCTGGCCAGTACGGTCGACCACCATCGCACACCGTGCGTCAGACTCTCGAAGCAGCTCCGTCAAATATTCGGAGATCTTCTGGTAGTCAGACTCACCGAGCGACCACGAGCCCGCACCCGTCATCGGTAGACGTTACCCAAGCTGTGCCTCCATACGCCGCACAATAGCACCAGCCCTTCTGCGTAGTATCGGATGTTCCTCCCAAGCCAAGTAATCGTGCAACAACTGCACCGTTTCAACACTCGTGCGACCGCTGAGGTAGCCCAACGCAGACAGCCGCCGCAGCGACCGCCCACTGAACAAATCCTGGCGGTGCCGCCCCATGGACTGCTGGGCCAACATCCCACCTGCTACCGCTCCCAGGCCGAACGTCACAAGCAGAGCTTTGAGCTTCGACCTCATTACTCCTTCATCTCTCGGCGGGCGACCAATGCCTGCGCAATGGTCGATCGATCGGCGTACTCCAGATCCCCGCCAACAGGCAGTCCCCTGGCGATCCGGGTAACCCGCAACCCCAGTGGTGCCAGCACACCCCTCAAATACGTGGCAGTGACCTCCCCCTCTATCGATGGGTTGGTCGCAACGATGACTTCCCGCAGCCCCGAACCGTTCTCAACCCGGCGACGAAGGTCGTCGATGCGAAGGTCCTCGGGTCCTATACCATCCAGCGGCGACAAGTGGCCACCCAACACATGGTACAGCCCCCGGTACTCATCGGACCGCTCAATTGCCTCGATGTCCGACGCTTCCTCTACCACACACAGCATACTGCGGTCGCGCCTGCTGTCGCTGCAAATCGAGCAAGGATCCACTTCACTGAAGTTCCCGCAGGTCGAGCATGGAGCAATACGATCCACTATGGCCTGGATTGCTCGAGCGAGTGATTCCACCACGCCACGAGGCTGTCTTAGTAGGTGAAATGTGAGACGGGTCGCTGTCTTCCGGCCGATGCCAGGGAGCTTTCCCAACTCCGCCGTCAGCTGCTCGATGGCAGACACTAGGTTAGAGCGGTAGCTGGAACGGGAGTTGGAGTCCCCCGGTGACCTTGCGCAACTCGTCGCGATAGATCTCTTCTGCCCGGCGCTGAGCATCTGCCACAGCCGCTGTCACAAGGTCCTCAATCATTTCCACATCACCTTCTTCGACGATGCTTTGGTCGATTCTTACGCCGCGAACATGGCCCTTGCCGTCGGCGGTGACGGTCACCATACCACCCCCGGCCGATCCAGTCACGGTGCGTTGCGTCAACTCGGTCTGCATCTGCGTGATCCGCCCCTGCATCTGCTGACCGAGTTGTAAGAGTTGGGAGAAATCGGACATATATCCGTGCGACTGTTAGAGTTACCAGGTTTAGAAAGTACCGCGGCCGCAAATACGCCGCAAGCTACTCCGTGAGTTCCAGGTCGAGGGCCTCAGCCACCGCGTCGAGGGCCGGGTCCTGGGCCCTGTAGGCCCGCATCCTCGCTTCCCGATCGCCTTCCGGCGTCTGGCGCCTGGGCCCCGCCGGCGGGGTGGCCGTATCCGATTCGGGGGGTCCGAAGGTAACGTCGGTCGGGGCCCCGAGGAAGTTGGCAAGAGCCTCGCTGACAACGTCCCTGTTATGATTCAGTCCCTCCAGCGGCATGGCGCCGTCCACTGCCAAGCGTACTCCGCCCTCTCTCACATCCACTGGGCGCACCTGCGAGAGCAACTCCCGCACGAGAGGATTCTTCTCGCCCAGGCTGTCCAGAAACGCGTCCCACTGGGAGAGGAGCCACTCGAGGGTGGGCCCTTCCTTGGGAGGCGGAGAGCTGGCCGACGCCGTGGCGGCCGAAGATCGGGGCCGAGGGACCTCCGGCGCAGACGCCCGGCGACCGCCCCTCACCCTCGGATTGGCTTTCGGCGGCATGGGTGGCTCAGGTAGCGGGGGCCCCTCGGCCGGCGCCGACGTCCCTTGGACCTTCAGGGCAGCGAGAACCTGGGCGATCTCCACGGTGCGATCCAGCAGGGCCCACTGGAGGAGCAACGTCTCCACATAGAGGCGGGAGTTGGGACTGCGCCTGATAGAGGTTTCGGCCTCCTGGAGGAGCTTGAGCATTCGCAGCAGGTCGCCTTGGGAAAACTCGCCGGCCGCCTGATCGACCGCCTCCCGCAATCCCTCGGTGAGCCCTTCCGGCTCACCCCCAGCAATGCGTATCAGGATCGCCCTCAAGACCTCGCCTATGCCGTTCACGAACTCGCCCAGATCGGCCCCACGCTCGACCAGGAGCGCGACGAAGGGAAAGACGTCTGCCGCCCGTCCCTCGACCATGATTTTCAATAGTTCGGCGTACAGCTCGTCGTCGATGAGCCCCAGAGCCTCTCGCACACCCGCGGCGGTCACCCCCTCGTCGCCAAACACCACCGCCTGATCGAAGATGGACAGCGCGTCTCTCATGGCGCCCTTGGCCACTCTGGCGATCAGCGCCAGGGCGTCCTCGTCGACTGATATCCCTTCGGCCTTGGCCACTTCCCCGATCCTGGCGGCGATCGCCTTGGGACCGATATGCCGGAAATCGAACCGCTGCAGGCGGCTGAGCACCGCGGTGCTGCTATTGATGATCTTCTGTGGCTCGGTCGTGGCGAATACGAAGACGACACGTGGGGGCGGCTCCTCCAGAATCTTGAGCAGGGCATTCCACGCTTCCCGCGTGAGCATGTGTGCTTCGTCTATGATGTAAACCTTGTAGCGATCGGGTCCGCTGGCCGCATACATCGCCCGCTCTCGAAGCTCCCGCGCATCATCCACCCCGCGGTTGCTCGCCGCATCGATTTCCACCACATCCAGATTGGCCGAACCCGACCAAATACGCCGACACGAGTCGCACTCGCCGCACGGCTCGCCGTCGTCCCGCTTCCGGTGTTCGCAGTTCAGGGCCATCGCGAGTATGCGGGCAGCGCTGGTCTTCCCGGTCCCGCGCGGGCCGGTCAGCAGGTAACCGTGGGCGACGCGATTCTTCGCGACCGCACCGGCGAGTCCTGTCGCCACATGCTCTTGAGCGACTAGATCCCGAAATCGTGCAGGTCGGTACTTACGAGCGAGTGCGGTATGTGTCATCACAGAAGAATATAAACGCCCCAGGCTTCCCGAAGCGACACGGGCGATCGCTTAGCGCTGCTACCTGCACGGTCCTGACGCGGTTCACGGGCACGCGCCCTCCGGACCTGGGGCAACTGGAAGGTAGTCATGCGGCGGGAACCAGCCAACGGCATCGAGCCCTGCCTTCCAAGCGACCGGTGGGCCTCAACTGGGAAACAGCTTTGTCACGGGACCCACTGCATCGTGCAAAGCGAAGACGATAGCGGTGTCACCCGCCTCGATCTGATCGTCCCCCCTAGGTACGATCACGGTTTCCCCGCGAACGATCGCGGCGACGATAGTTCCGTCGGGGAAATTCGCGTCCTTCAGCGGGAGCCCAGCCACCGGGCACGCCGGCGAAACGGTGAAGGAGATGGCCTCCGCGTCGGTGTCCTTGAACGTTGCAACGCGCGTCACGCTGCCGCGGCGTACCTGGCGCATGATCGCGTTCGCAGCCGAAAGACGCGGACTGACGGCGGCATCCAGCCCGATTCGACGTGCCAGAGAGACATACTGCAGCTTGTTCACCAGAGTCACAACTTGTTTCGCGCCCGCCTGTTTGGCTACGAGGGAAGACAGAATGTTGGTCTGATCCTCATCCGTGAGCGCCACGAAGGCGTCCATCTCTCCTACCCCCTCGACCTCCAAGAGCTCTACATCTGTGGCGTCGCCATTCAGAATGAGCGCCTTGTGCAATTTCTCGGCCAACTCCTGTGCCCGGGATCGGTCTTGCACGAGCAGAGTGGCGTGGACTTTGTGCTCCTGGAGCATCTGCGCGAGGTAGAAGGCCTCCACGCTCCCACCAGCAATCATCACCCGCGTGAGTTCGGTGTGCTGGTGTCCGGTTAACTCGAGTGCCCTGTTGACGGCATCAATGGTTGCAATGACGTACACTTGATCGCCGGCACGCACCACCGTCGAGCCGTCCGGCACCAACGTCTGTCCATCTCGCTCGATCGCCGCCGTCAGGAGGGGAATACGCCCTAGTTCTGCTGTGACGTCGGCAAGAGTACCCTTGGTGATGGGGGCATCCTCGGTCACCTGTAGACTGATGAGCTGCAGCTTTCCCCCTGCAAAGGCCGCTATGTCCGTGGCAACCGTCGATTGCAACAGTTGGAGCGTGTCGAGGGCCAGCTCCCTTTCCGGGTTGATCATCACGTCTACGGAGAACCGTTCGGGACGCAATCGGGCAACTTCGGTGTAAAAATCCGGGTTCGACACACGTGCCACCTTCACCATGCCCCGTTTCCCTTGCGCGGCCGTGCATCCCACGAGATTCACTTCGTCGACGCCCGTCACGGCGATAAAAAGCGTGGCCTGGCCGATGCCGGCACGTGCCAACACCGCCGGACTCGCCCCGTTTCCCTCGATGACGCCCACGTCCAGGTGGCTTTGCACGTAGTCGAGCCGATCGGCATTCAGATCCACTACGACGACCTGACGACCCTCATTCGAAAGCCGCTCGGCCACGTGGTACCCCACTTCTCCGGCTCCAACTATGACGACGCTCACATGTCCCCCTTATCCCAGCGCACGGGCGATCGTTTCAGCCGCATAACGTACCTCGTCTTCCGTCACACCTAGATGGGCGACGACCCGCAATCGCTGCGGACCGAACACCGATACCAGGACGCCCGAGCGGGCAAGCAGCCTGGCTGCGTCCTGAGCCGGAAGCGTACGAAGGTCGAGCATCACGATATTGGTGTCTGGAAATACGGGCGTCACCTCTGCGTGGTCGCGGAGAGTGTCGGCGAGCAGCCGTGCTCGGGCATGATCGTCCGCCAACCGCTCCATGTTGCGATCGAGTGCAAACAGGCATGCGGCCGCAAGGATGCCTGACTGCCGCATGGCACCACCCAGCCTCCGCCGCAGCTCAACCCCTCGCTCGATCAAGGTCTTCGGCCCCGCCAAACACGCTCCCACCGGGCACCCGAGCCCTTTGGTAAAACTGACCATCACCGTCGTGCCGAATCGAGCGAGCGTCCCTGGTGGCTCGCCCAGGGCTACGGCGGCATTCCACAGGCGCGCGCCGTCGATGTGGAGCGCCAAGCCGCGGGCCCGCGCCAAGTCGCGGACCGCCTCCATCACGGCAAGATCGGTGACCTTGCCACCGTGGTAGCTGTGTGTGTTCTCAATGACTATAGCGGTCGTCGAGGGAAAGAAGTGATCTCCGTCTCGGATCACATCGGCAATCAAGTCAGGTGTGAGAACCCCGTCCGGAGACGCTACGGTACGGAGCTGGACACCCCATAGGGCGGCAGCGCCGGCTTCCTCATAGTGGACCATGTGAGCCCGGCCCTCGATCACAACCTCGGTGCCTGGGTCGGTGAGAAGGCCGAGAGCTACCTGATTCGCCTGTGTTCCCGAGGGAAAGAACAGGGCTGCCTCATGACCGAGCAGGTGCGCTACGCGGGCCTCGAGCTTTCCAGTAGTGGGATCCCCGTCCAACACGTCATCGCCCACCTCAGCCTCCGCTATGGCGGAGCGCATCGCCTCGGACGGCACCGTTACGGTGTCACTTCGGAGGTCGATGACCTCAGTCGTCTTCGTGCGCCGATTCCCGGTTGCCGCCGGCTCCGGCAGTGGCCCGGGCAGCTTTGGATTCTGACAAGCGTCGCTCGAGTTCCGATCGAGCCGATTTGACAGCCGATTTTCCGGCATCGAACGCATCACGCGCTCTCTCGCGTTTCTCGTCGAGCGTGTGCCGCGCACTATCCAGTCCCTCATCGATTCGGTCCCGAGTTCGTTCGTAGCCTCCGCTGAAGGCTTCCTGGAGGTCCTCGGCCTTCTCGGACGCGGCGGTCCGGAGGCGGCGGCCAGTGTTCTTCAACTGGCGGCGCGTTTCCTCGCCGGTTTTCGGCGCCCAGAGCAACGCAATTCCTGCTCCGACCGCCAGGCCCAGCAGAAACCCGCCCAGTCCGCCCTCGGATCGTTCCACAATCACGACGGGCTGGTCACTGCGATGGTCACTCATATATCCCCCTTCTCCACGGCCTTGCGCCGGGCGAACGCTTTAGGGTAATACGATCCAGTCAATAAAATTAGTGGCTCCCCACAACAGCTCAGAAGGTAAGCGTGAGGCCATCGTACGCTGGCTCGACGCCCTCCGGAAGCCGCTCGGAAAGATCCTGGTGGCTGTACCGGTGGGTGAGGTGCGTGAGATACGTTTGCTCGGCCCCTACCATCTCCGCGACCGCCACGGCCTCCGGAATCGACAAGTGCGTGGGGTGGGGCCGGTCGAACAGGGCGTTGATAACCAGCACTCGTACCCCGCTGAGCGACGCCAACGCGTGGTCCGGTACCGACTTGACGTCCGTGAGATAGGCGAACGGACCAAAGCGGTAGCCAAATACAGTCATCACTCCGTGCGACAGCTCGATCGGCAATACGTCGATACCGGCTATCGTTACCGGTTCTCCTGGCTGCAACGGCGACGTGCTGAGAGCCGGTTTGTAGGTCCCCTCTGGCGCCACCACCGCTGGATCGAATATGTAATCGAAACGACGTACGATGCGATCCAGAGTATCCTGTGGCCCGTACAACGGCAACTCTCCGTTGCGTTGAGATATCGCACGTAGATCGTCGATGCCGTGCACGTGGTCCGCGTGGTCGTGAGTAAACAGCACTGCGTCCACCGTTCCTACGTCAGCGGACAGCAGCTGGAGTCTCAACTCGGGTGGCGTATCAATGAGAATCCGCCCCCCATCACCTCCGTCGATCACCGCCGCCACACGGGTCCGTTTGTCTCTCGGATCGGAGGAAGTACACACTTCGCACGAGCAACCCAGTACCGGAACGCCCATCGAAGTCCCCGAACCCAACACTACAACACGCATCACACCACTTCGACTTTGAGCAGATTTGTAGTGCCCGAAACGTCAAACGGCACCCCCGCCGTCACCACAATACAAGCGCCCTCACCCACGTACTCCCGTGACAGCAAATACTCTCTCGCGACACGCCACATCTCGTCGTACGTGGGAAGGGACGGCGCCAGGGCCGCGTGCACACCCCACGTGAGGGCAAGTTGGCGATAGGTCGTCTCTTCTGTGGTCAGCCCGATGATGGGTACCGTGGGACGGTAGGCGGCAATCTTCCGCGCCGTGAACCCGCTCTTGGTGAGACACAGGATGAACCGCGCGTTCAACATCTCTGCGGCAGCGCACGTGGCTGCTGCAATCGCATCAGATGTATCCGGACCGTGATCGGCAAACAGCCGGTCCACCCGCCGGCTCTGGGGCGAGCGACCCGCCAGGTCGGCAGCTTCTGTTTCTTCTACGATCCGCACCATAGCTTTCACGGCCTCCACGGGATACGCGCCGATGGCCGTCTCCGCCGACAACATCACCGCGTCCGTGCCGTCGAGAACAGCGTTCGCAACATCGGACGCTTCCGCACGCGTCGGGCGGGGCTTCTCCACCATCGACTCTAGCATCTGCGTCGCCGTGATCACCGCGCGGCCAAACTGGTTGGCGAGACGGATCACCCGTTTCTGGGCGAGGGGGACTTCCTCGAACGGCAACTCGACTCCCAGGTCGCCTCGGGCAACCATGACGCCGTTCGTAGTTTCGATGATCTGGTAGAGATCGTCCAGCGCCGCCGCCTTCTCGATCTTGGATACGATGCGCATGTCCCGTGGAAGCAATTCCCGTAGCGTCTGAACATCGTTGTGACGGCGCACAAAAGACAATCCTATAAAGTCGGCCCCATGGGCTGTGGCAAGATCGAGATCAGACCGGTCCTTTTCGGTCACGGCAGGAGCGCTCACCCGCACGCCGGGAAGGTTCATCCCCTTGCTGCTCTTCAACTCTCCACCGTGGATGACACGCCCAACGACTTTTCGTCCCTTCACCTCCACAGCCTGTACTTCGAGCAACCCGTCGTCGAGGAGAATCCGGTCACCCGGCCTGACATCGTCCGCCAAAAGCTCGTAAGTGGTGGGAATGTCTGCTTCGGACGCGTCCGCCTCCGGCGCAAACACGACTTCTGTCCCCTCGACCAGCTCCCGCGGCCCCGATAACTCACCGACGCGAATGCGCGGCCCCTGAAGGTCGAGGAGGATCGCAACGGACTGATTGGCTCTTTCCCGAACCTCCCGGATGCGATCCATCATCCCAGCACGCCATTCGGGCGTAGCGTGGGAGCTGTTGATACGCAGCACGTTGACACCGGCGGCCATCATCTCTTCGAGCACCGATTCGCTCGCCGACGCCGGACCTACCGTGGCAACGATCTTTGTGCGCCGGAAGCGCGGATCATATTTCACCCTGTCGCCCCTCCCCGCTCCCGGCGGCGAGGCGGTAAGGCGATAAAGCGGTGCCTCCGCTCAAGGACCATCATCCCTTCCTTCCGTCCTTCCGCGATCTCGCCCGCCGCTGCAGTGCCTCCACCAGCCCCGGAAGCGCTTCGCCAGCCGTCGCCTGCCAATACAAATCCGCATTAGGGCTCAGTGGCGTCGTCTCAGGGTTGATCTCAATCACGCGACCGCCGCGGCCTACCACGATAGCCGGCAGTTCCGCCGCCGGATACACCATAGACGACGTTCCTATCACGAGGGCCACGTCGGCCTCGCGCGCCGCCTGCCCCGCCCGCTCCATGACGCCTTCCGGTAACATTTCACCGAACCACACTACCCCGGGTCGTATAAAGTTACCGCATTTGCTGCACTCAGGGGGTGCGATCTCTCCACCCCCTTCCGCAAGCTGCGCGACCCCCGCAGCGGGATAGGGATCGCGGCACCGGCTACAGCGAAACGCTTCCAGCGACCCGTGCAACTCGATCACGTCGCGGGTTCCCGCACGTGTGTGCAACCCATCCACATTCTGGGTTACGACGGTGAGCGCACCTGGGTAAATCTCCCCGAGCCGAACGACCGCTTCATAACCCGCGTGAGGGGATACCCGGCGCACCCCCATCAACCGACTCGCATACCAGCCAAAAACGCGCGACGGGTCACGCTGGAAAGCCTCCGGGGTGGCCAGTTCCTGGGGATCGTACCGCGCCCAAAGGCCCGTTTGGGCATCACGGAAAGTGGGCACTCCAGACTCCGCCGACATCCCGGCACCGGTGAGCACCAGCACCCGACGGGCACCCTCGAACAACTCCAACGCCTTGAGTAAAGAACCGTTCATCTACGATCTACACCCGAGGCAGCTCGCCTGCGGCGGTGAAGCGGTAGCAGAGATGTCCGCTGTCACCTGCGGCATCTGCAGCGGTTATCCGCATTCCGACAACACTTCAACATCGGCTGTCCACACCAATTGTTGAACATCGCCGACGCTGCCCGGCACAGCACGCCCTCGGATGTAGAAAGGGCTGGCTTCAACATGGCAGAGATCCACACGGGTGGAAAAAGTTGGATACCCCAGTGTGATGGCCATCTAACACGGGCGGCACGGTTGATAGCGTGTGCAAAAGCAGCACGTTTTCCCCAGCCGTTCCACACGCCGGGCGCTATCTCTTTGTGGCGACGGGTGTTGAATAGCGGCGGGCCACATAATCGTTGAGAATGTCAATAAACTCCTCGACGATGCGATCCCCCTTGAGCGTCACGCTGAGTTCACCATCCACATACACCGGGGCTTTGGGTTGCTCTGAGGTCCCTGGGAGGGATATGCCTATGTCCGCATGCTTGGACTCACCCGGCCCGTTGACGACACAGCCCATGACCGCCACGCGGAGCGTCTCG
>SMUY01336332.1_pt1 | contig 11177 bp, 8 predicted proteins | sample 2456441 | NCBI WGS metagenome assembly SMUY01 (sample SAMN11095931, study PRJNA526329) | marine sediment metagenome | biome: Marine sediment; feature: Surficial sediment; material: Deep marine sediment; isolation source: Hadal surficial sediment | place: Pacific Ocean | collected 2014-11 | depth 0-1...
GGCAGTCATGGCGGGCCCGGTCCGGCGGCGGGGCACCGCATCAATCGAGGCGGCGGCGACGGCCAGTGGCGGGCTCGCCGGCCCCGTCGGTGTCGTTTCTGGGCTCTTCACGGCGGTCAGATGCTCTCAGGGAGGGTGGGCGCGGTGCTGTCGCTGCTCCGGAAGCGAGCCTCCCATGCCCGTACAGTATCTCAGAATAATCCTAGGGTCAAGCTGTTACTATCGCGAAATGCCATGTATCGATCAATAACACTGGATTAGTGATCTCAGAAAAGTCTGTAAAAATCTGAAACTGTGCTTGGTCGGGCCCGAATGAAGGGTAGTGTTATCCGGACCGTGACAGGATCCAGCATGCAACACGATGACCCCGCGAGCTTGGAAGGCCGGCGACATGGCTCAATTGACCGCCAGGGTTCCATGGATCCGCGTCACGCCTGGCATGGCTCGCACGCAGGCAGCGACTGCGACCTCAAGTTCGGCGTTCCCCCAAGGATGAAGTGAGCGTCGCGGCACGAATCTCTCGACCCTCCTCTTGTTCGGAAAGGCAAGAACCATGAAGTATCGAGTGCTGACCGTCTCTGCATTGTGTGTGGTGGCGGCGGGACTGGCGGTTTCGGGTTTCTCCCGCGCTGTCCAAGCTGACCACATCCCCAACCACAGCAACGACGATCCCATCTTCCCCGTGTCCTTTCCTGGCCAGGAGTTCTTTAGCGGTGGCATCCTGTTCGTCACCGCGATCGGTCCCCCGGCGGGCAGCGAGATCCACAACACGAGCTTCGACATCACCTGGGTCTCCGACGGCGCCACGCCGGCCTCCGACCTGCACATCACCGTCGGCATGTTCCTCGGCGAGAAGGATCCGATCTACGTCGAGACCGTCGTAAACGGCTCCGATCTCGGCTTCGGCTCCGGGCCCGGCACCTTCCAAGGTACCCTCGAGACTTCCGCACTGAACGGCGTTGCGGTCCAGGGCTTCTTCCCGCCATACAGCATCGTGGACATCTCCATCGGGTCGATCGACGGCGGAATCGAAGGCACCGGCTACTTCGTGGATTCCTTCATCAACTTCGACCTGCAGGGGGCCACGCCCAGCGACGTCAACGGTGACGGCGTGGTCAACGTCTTGGATCTGATCGAGCTGCTGCTCTGCTTCGGTCAGCACGCGGTTCCGCCCTGCGACACCGCGGACATCAACGGCGACGGCACCATCAACGTGCTGGACCTGATCGAGCTGCTGCTCGCGTTCGGCACATCCAGTCCGTGAGCATGCCTCACGGACTCGAATAGCTCAGCGCGGGGCGACACCCCGGGTCACGTGGCGCAGCGCCATTTGCCCCGGGGTGGTTGCAGAGGAGGGCTGTCCCCTCCCAAGCAGTGCAGACCAGAACGCGACATGGCCCACCGCGCAGGCGCATGGCCGTGTGCGTCAACTCAGTCCGAGGTGATCGACTCCGCGGCCTCCCGCAGCAGCACCCGGTACTCCGCCGCCTTCGCCGTCTGGCCGAGGCCCTCCTGGGCTCCACAGCCAATCAGGCTGGTGATCAAGGTGTCAAACGGTCCTGAGCGTCTCTCTCCACCTTTTCTCTCTCGCGCATCACTCCAGCCGGCGCCGGATCTCGGCGAGCGTGGCGGTCTTGATGGGCCGGCCGGTGAACAGGTCGTTGCCGGCGTTCGGCGCCATCCGGGGAAGACAGCGGGTGAGCACCACCTCGGTGCCCTCCTCGGTCAGTCGCAAGCGGTTTAGCCGGCCGTGGCGGGTGTTGACGGTCTCGAAGGTCGGCTCCTCGTAGCCGGACTCGACCAGCGTGCGGGCCAGGTCGCCCACCGAGGCCTTGGTGTAGAGCCGGATGTGGATCGTCACCCCCGCGTCGATCTGCCCCTTGGCCGCCCGCCCCACCAGGACCGGCTCGACATCGGGCTCGGTCTCCCCAAAAAGGCTCATGATCTCCTCGGCCCGCCGCAACACCGCCCGCACCGACTCGGCGTAGCCGGCGTCCCCCAGCGCCTGCATCGACATCGCCTGGGCGTGCCGGCGGACACGGCCGGGGCCGGGCAGCGGCGCGTCGTGGAACCCCAGCGCGTCGACCGCCGACCGGATCGCCCGGGCGACGCTCTCCGACCGCCCGGTCTCGATGAGGCGGGCCGCTTCGCGGGCGATCTGATCGGTACGGGCATCGCTCATGTTGCAGGCGTGACGTCTGGCCGAACCCCGGGGACGGCTGATCCTAGAGCAGGTTCCCTCAGGGTGTAGCAGGTTGCGCCCGCTCAGGCCCGCCGGACACCCGATCAGCGGCGGCGGATGAATTCGCCGCCGCGTGCCAGAGCGAGTGTCGGCCCGGAGGGCCGTACGGAGCGCTCAGGAATAACGACCAGAGCGAGGGTTTGGCCGGAGGCCGCTACGGAGCGCTCGAAACAGCCCTAGTCAGCCAGCGGTCGCCACCGGCGCGGGTACGTCCTGCCGCGACGGCGTCCACGGTCGCACCACCGGCCGCGACCCGCCCCGCCGGCGCTCCCAGGCGTCCATCATCGGCCCCGGCGAGAGTGTGCCGATGACCAGGACGTCCGCCCGGGCTTCGTCCTCGACCACACCCGCCCCCAACTCGGCGAGCACTTGACGCACCACCCAGGCGTTCTTGCCTTCGTCGACCACGCACACCACGGCGCCACCGCGCAGGACCGGCTCGCCGGCCAGGATCTCCCGCACCGCAGCGAGACCCGTGAAGCGATCGAAGAGCGGCTCGTCCATGGGACTCGCGGGCTGGCGCTCGAGCGTCCCGAGCAACTCCGTCATGCCCCGCGCGAAGCCGGCCGCCGCCCGCTCCCGAATCGCGATGCGACTGTAACGCAGGATAGTGTGGCCAAGCTGCTCGAGCCGCCGATCCGGCGGGGCGAAGCGCTGGGCGATCCAGCCATTGTTGCGAACCAGCCGCTGCAGAATCAGGTTCGGGTCGCGGCCCGCGTCGACCTTGGCGTGCCGAACTCGAAAACGCCCGTCGTGCACGACCCGGTGCCCGGCCAGCAGGAGCTTCGCGCAAAGGTCGTACTCCTCTGCGTAGAAATGAAACGCGGGGTCGTAGCCGCCGGCGTCGAGAAAGGCCCCGCGGCGCACCGCCGCCCCGCAGCCGACGAAGACCTCGGGCAGGCCGCCATCCTCGCGCCGCCCGTCCGGCAGGGTGATGTCGGCGCCGAGGGCCGCCACGTCGCCCGGCAGGGTCGCCAGCACTTCGAGGAAGGCCGTGTCCAGGGGGAACGAGTCGTCGTCGAGCATGACCAGCCACTCCCCTGCGGCCCGGCGGGCAGCGCGGTTGCGGGCGGCGGCCCCCTCGTTGGCCCTCAAGCGGATCGTCTCCACCGGCAGGCCGTTGGAGAGCTTCCGGGGAGGGTCCGCCGGTGGATCCGACGCATTGTCGACGACGATGACCGCCGCGCCACCGAAGGCCGCGTGGTCGTCGCCCGAGAGCCGGCCCAGCGCCGCCAGGGTCTCGGCGAGGCGATCGGGGCGATTACGCGTGGGCAAGATGTAGCTGATCACCGCCTTGGCTCGCTAGCCCGGATCATTAATGAACACCTACTGCGTCCAACGAGAAGCCTCTCTGGCGGCGTCGCTTGCGACAGATTCGAGCTCCGAAGGGACGCGCGGCCCCGTCTCCGCCCGAATCGCCTGATCTCCTTGCCAGAAAGGCTTCTCGTCGCCCTCGTCACGATGTTCATGAATGATCCGGGCCAGGGAGATCTGCGGCTCGCCGGCGAGGGTCAACTGAGCCCCGCACAAACGACGGACGCCCGCTCGAAGCTCCGCGGCGCCGATCACCGCGTTGCCGAGGCGCTGCGCCTCGGCGGCCGCGGCCACGCTGCCGAGGATTGCGGCCAGGGTGAGCGATCCGCCGGCAACGCGGGTCAGCGTCGCCGCCGCCAGCAGCGCGTCGCCGCAACCGAGTTGATCGATGGCGTGCGGGGTCAGGGCCGGCACGTGCTCCACCCGAAGCCGGGTCTGCCAGTCATCCTCACGGAGCTCGAACCCTGGCTCCCGCTGGAATCCGATCGCGCCCTCCGGCCCGAGCGTCACGATCGCCGACCCGGCCCCGGTCCGGTGCAGGAGCTTCCACACCACGGCGCTGAGGCCGTCGTCGAAGTCTTGCAACGCCTCGCGCGCCTCCAGCTCGCTGGGGCACAGCAGGTCCATCTCGCGCATGCTCAGGAGGCTCGACCGCCGCCCGCTGACGTCTCCGACGAGCAGGCCAACCGACGGGCGCACCGCCCGGCACAGCTCGGCCACCGTGCTCGACGAAAAGAGTCCCTGTCCGAAGTCGGCGATGATCACCGCCTCGCTCTCCCGGGCCGCCTCGCGGACCATCGCGACCAACTGCCGCCGGCGGGCGGCGTCGATCACCATCGGCTGGCGAAGGTCGAGCTTCATCACCTTCGACGTACCGACCAGGAACCGCTGCTGCTCACCGAGGGGGCAATCGACCTCGATCGAGCGCAGCTCCACGCCGTCGAGCCCCAGCCGCTTGCGCAGCGCCTCGACCTCGGGCCCAGGCTCGCCGGGCAGGGCGGTGATGAGCGTCGGGCGCGCCCCCATCGCCGCGAGATGCCTGGCGATGATCGCGGCGCCGCCGTCGAACCTGCGGTGCTCAACGGGCCGCAGCGTCATGAGCGGCGCCTCGCCGGTCAGCTCGGGCCGGGCGCACATCACGTAGGTGTCGATGATCGTCTCCCCCACCACCACCACCCGCCGGCCCCGGAAGGCGTCGATGAGCCGGTCCAGGGACGCAACTTCGAGCCCCTGCTGCTCGATGAGCTGGCGGAACCGGCGGTTGACGGGATCGGCCGTCTGCTCCATGGCCGCGATCAGCGCCGAGGAGCTGAAGACCACGTCCCCCGAGGTGAAGACCACGCGCCCCCCGTAGCTCTCGACCGCCGCCTTCTCGGCCGCGAACCGCGGGTCGCGGTTTTCCTCGTATTCCCGGCCCTTGACGTAGAGGTCGGGTCGAAGCCGGCGCAGCAGCGCTTCGGCGGTCGGATCGGGGTTCACCGCAACCCAGTCCACGCAGCCCAGGGCGGCGAGGCTCTCGGCCCGAAGCTCCTGGGGGATGAGCGGCCGCCCGGCTCCCTTCTCGACCATCGAGTCACCGGTGATGGTCACCAGCAGCCGATCGCCGAGCTGAGCGGCGTGCTTCAGGTGCCGCACGTGGCCGGGATGGACGAGGTCGAAGCAGCCGTGGCAGAGGACGACCCTCTCGCCGGCCTCCTGGGCGGCCCGAACGAGCGACTCGGCCTCGCCCAGCGTCAGGAGCTTCGTCGTGCTGCCCACGCTGTGATACATCGGTCAACTCAATCGAAGGGGCGGAGTTTCCGGCGCGTTTCCTCGCTCGCCGCAGGGGCCGCCGGCCGCCCGGCGCTCCCCCCAAAGCAGGGCTTTTCGCGAGGGTGGTCCGGCGGCGTGCCGATAGCGCCCTTCGATGCCCGAGCCCGACATCGCCGGCGCCGAATGCCAAGGCGGATCCTCCGCGGTCGCCGCGCCACCCGACGACCGCAGCGCCCTGCTCGCACTCCGCCACGCGGGAGAGCGCTACCGCTTCCTCGACCTCGCCTACCGCTACCTCGCCGCCATCGACGTCGATCCGCAGATGACCCTGGAGGTGCTCAAGGCGCTCGTCGAGATCGGCCTGGGCGGACCGGCCCGCGAACTGCTCAACCAGCGGCGCGACCTGGCGTCGGCGGGAATCGACCCCGACGAGCTCCGCAAGAGCCTCTCGTCGGTGCCCACCGGACGGGTCCCCTGGGAAGAGCTCCACGATCAGTTCGAGGCCAACCTGCCCCTGCTCTTTCGCGGCCGGCCGCACCTGGCGCCGCACGAGCGCGATCTGGGCTACGCGCTCCGCACCATCCAGCTCTTTCGGAGCACCGACGGCCTGCTCCATCTCTCGCGGCGGGAGACGGGCCGGCTGCGAAGCTGGCTGCCGCACTTCACCGATCACGCCGACGCCAACGCGGGCAAGCCCGACGCCGCCGACCTGCGCGAGGCCGTCCTTTCCGTCGGCTTTCAGCTCAACGACATCGTCGAGCACGTCCACGCCGCCACCGTGGCCAGGGAGAACAACCAGCAGATCCCGCTGTTCCTGGCCGACACCGAGTGGTTCCGCCTCGCGGCCTGGCTGCACGTGGCCGACCGCCGGTCGATCATCGGTGACCCGCGGGTCTTCATCTTCGCCGGCCCCCACGCCGCCGCCCAGTATGAGCGCTGCCTGCGCGACCATGACGACCTGGAGATTCCGCGCGTTCGGATCGCCTGCTACCTGACCGACGAGGCGTGCCGATCGTTCGACGAGGCAGGCCGCCGGGCCCGCCAGGATCGCGAGTCCCGCTGCGCGGCGGTCACCAAGCGGCTGCGGGAGCGGTCCGCGGGGCGCGACCAGGCCTACTGGGCGAAGCGCCTGCGGCCCGGCGCCCGGGTGCTCGGCTTCACCTCACAGTTCACCACCATGCTCCAGTACTCCATGCGCGACATCGGGGTCGCCCTGCAGGAGCAAGGCTACGAGTTCCGGATGGTCATGGAAGCGGCCCCCCACCGGCAGGCCAACGCCCTGACCGCGGCCAAGGAGGTGGAAACCTTCGACCCGGACCTCGTGATCCTGCTCAACCATTTTCGCTGCGAGCTGCCGGGGGCTCTGATGGGTGTGCCGGTGCTGACCTGGGTCCAGGACCCGACCGATCTGGTGTTTTCGAAGCAAACGGGCGCGTCAATCGGCCCGCTCGATTTCGTCTGCGGCTACTACTACCGCCGTTGCACCGAAGAGTTCGGCTACCCCCGATCACGCTTCATCAACGCGGTCATACCCGTTTCCAGCCGAACCTTCCACGACGGTCCGGTCGATCCGGACGACGAGACCCGCTGCGCCTGCGACATCATGTACGTCGGCCACCTGCACGACACGCTCGATGAGCACTGCGCGAAGTGGCGCTCGCACGCGGCGCCCGCAATCCGTCCGTTGCTCGATCGGATTCGCGACGAGGTGACAGCGACGCACAGACACGGCGCCCACTTGCAATATTCGGGGCGCTTGGTCGAGCAGGTCGCACTGGAGTTGGGTGTAGCGATCAAGGCGCCGCAGGCGGAGCACCTGGCGCTCTTCTTCGCATATCGCCTCTACGACATCCTCTTTCGACGACAGACGCTGGGATGGGTCGCCGGCTGGGTCGAGCAGACGGGCCGGCGTTTCCGGCTCTACGGCCGCGGTTGGTCTGACGATCCCCTACTCGCCAAGTACGCCGTCGGCCCGATCGAGCACGGCGAGCCCCTGCGCCGGGCGTACCGCTGCGCGAAGCTCGTGTTGCAAATGATGCCGTCGAGCTTCATGCACCAGCGTACCTTCGAGGGTCTGGCCAGCGGAACACTGGTGCTCGGGCGCTACTCACCGCCGAGTTTCGACAATTGCTCGATCGAAGAGTTCGCCGCCAGGCATCAGGCCGGTCAGGCGGGCGTCTGCGCCGCCACGCGTTTTTCCGGCCTGGAGCGCGTGACGTTCCGCGAAGAGTCCGCCGCCAGGCATCAAGCCGGCCAACCGGGCGTCTGCGCCGCCACGCATTTCCCCGGCCTGGAGCGAGTGACGTTCCGAAACAAGGACGAATTCGAGCGCCTCTGCGACCATTTTCTCGAAGAGGACGACCACCGGCAACGGGTCCTCGCCGAGCACCGCGCGATCGTTCACGACCGATTCACGTACACGGCCATCGTGCCCAAGATCGTCGATTGGATCCGCACTCACCTCGACGCGCCGGATGACGGCCACCACGCAAGGATCGTGCCCAGCCATGAGCCAAGCCGCAGCGGTGCCTAGACGAGGCATGAACCGGTGCACCCGAGCCACCGCGCGCCGCCGCGGGGATCTCGCACCGATCACCTACCGGTGCGTGCCTCTGCTCGAGCCGGACACGAAGCTTCTGGCCATGGGCAGTTGCTTCGCTGTCGAGATTCAGGCACTGCGCGAACGCGGACTTCCCGTGTTACCTGACCTGGCGCGCTTCGCACGACGTTCGTGGATCAATTCGGATTGCAGACCCTCCACCGGCTCCTCGCGGAGCAGGCGCCACCGGCGTCTGGCGCGAGGCCTGCCCACCAGCCGATACCCCAGTAGCGACTCCGGCCCGGGAAGGCCGCCGGTCACTTGATGGTCCGAAAGATCCGATGGGTGTCATCGCTTCAAGCTCAGTCGGTCGCGCCCGGGAGAGGCGGCCGTTCGCCGCCGGCTCGGTGAAGTCCCGCAAGTACCCGAAGCCGATCTGGGCGCTGATTGTCTTGGGCCGTTTCCTGCGCTGCTACGGCCATTTCCTGCGCACGGGCCGCAACACGCCGGGCGGGCAGGCCGAGATGCGACGACTCTTCCGCCTCACCCGGGGGCGTTTCAACGACGCCTGCGCCCGGCTCGAACGCCTGGCCCATCCGCCCCGGCGATTCTCGTCGAGCACGGGCGTGCTTGGAGATCTGCCCCCACGATCAGCGAACCAGATCGCCGGCGTCCTGCGCCGTGACGGGCTCTGTCGATTCGAGACACGCCTGTCGCCGGACGTCTGCCGCCGCCTGCGGCGCTTCGCCGAGCAGGCGCCGTGCAGGGTCCACCCGAGCCCGTCATCCGACGGTCCATTGGTCATCTTCGATCCAAACAACCCCGCCGGCACGCGATACCAGGTGGATGTCCAGTCGCTCCATCAGAACGGGGACGTACAACAGCTCATCGCCGACACATCGCTGCTTGCGATGGCCCAGGATTATCTGGGCGCCCAGCCGGCGTGCCTTGGCGCGGAGATGTGGTGGAGCACGGCATTCGCGGACCAGCCGTGCTCGGAGTCGGCGCAGCTCTTCCACTTCGATATGAGCCAGCTCAAGTTCCTGAAGGTCTTCATCTACCTCACCGACGTGGACGAGCATCAGGGCGCCCATACCTTCGTGATCGGTTCACACCGGCGGCCACCACGCACACTACTCGCTGATCGGCGCTACGATGACGACGAGATTCTCCGGCATTATCCGGCGGAACGGATCGTGCCGATCTACGGCGCGGCAGGATCCATATTCGCCGAGGACACGCGCGGTTTCCACAAAGGCAGCGCGCTCCAACACGGCCACCGACTCATCCTTCAGCTTCTGTACGCCATCAACCATTTCGGCGAGCCGCTCGAGCCGATACGGCTGAACAATCCGGTCCGGCCCGAATGCCTTCGAATGATCCAGCGATACCCGTACGTATATCGTCGCTTCCAGTACACACAGGCGTGAGCAACGGTGGACCCGCTCACTGGATGACCAAGTCATGAAGTTCATCCAGCACTATGCCGACGCGGCCCTTCGCTGCAGCGACCAGGCCGACCTGATCGACCCTCGGCACATCGAACGGCGGCGGCGCCACCAGCAACGCATGAAGACGGCGGTCGATCACGGCACCTGGGTGGAGTCAGGCTGGTGCGAGCCGTTTACGCAGAAGTTCGTCGAGGCGGTCCATGGCAGCCGCGTCTTCGTCGACGTCGGCGCGGAACTGGGCTTCTACTCCTATCTCGCCTCGAAGCTGATGCCCCCGGGGGGCAAGATCATCGCGATCGAGCCCGATCCGCTTCACTGCGATCTGCTCCGATCGTTGTTCGAGGGAGACCGCAACGTCGAGATCGTGCCCGCGGCAGCTTCCGACGAACCCGCAACGATCATGCTCGTCAAGCCGCCCGGTTGCTCGGCCACCGCCGCCGAGGTCAAAGGCCGCCGCTTCGAGACCCGCACGGTGGTGCTCGACGACCTGCTGAGTGACGTCGGGGCCGATGTGATGAAGATTGACGTGGAAGGAGCGGAAGCATCGGTCTTCAACGGAATGCGGCGGCTGCTCTCGAGCGGGTGCCTGAGGATATTCTGGGAATTCCATCCCTGGATTGACGATGTACGCCCGGGCGGCGTGCAGTTGATCAACCGCCTGCTGGCCGGCGCTGCCTACCGCGTCTACCGGGTCGACCGAAACCAATACGTGCCTCCCGCGCGGCTTGGCGGCCAAATGTATCTGGAGCCGGCGTCCCGAGGCTGCGAACCATGAGCACCGCCCCATTCCCAACGCACATCCAGATTCAAACCACGAGCGCCTGCGGGGCCGCTTGCTCGATCTGCCCCCACCCGGTCGAGTCACCGAAGTGGTCCAACGGGCTGATGAGCGACACGCTGTTTGATCGCATCGTGGACCAACTCCGGGGGCAAGACATCGAGTATCTCTGCCCCTACCTGATGGCGGATCCGATGTCGGATCGCAAGATCTTCGAGCGCATGGTGATCATCCGCAACGCGCTTCCGACAACCCACATCGAGGTCAGCACCACCGGTCTCTACCTGGCCCCCCGGATCGCCGAAAGGCTGCTGGCGGCACCCCTGAGCGAGCTTCGCATCAGCAGCCACGGCATTACCGCCGAGGAATGGGCCCGAACCATGCCGGGCGTCGACTACGAGAAAGCCTGGCCCAACGTCCTGCGCTTCATCGAGGCGTGGCGGCAGACGAAACCGTACAAGCTGTACATCGTGACGCTGTGGGGGTTGTGGACCAAGCAGCGCGAAGCGGAGATCGAGGCATTCTGGCGCGACCTCGATGTCGAGATCGTGCGGTGGCAGGTGATCTCGCGGGCCGGCGAGGTCAACCTGACCGTCTTCGGCGAAGGGAGCCAGCAGCGGGCGCTGCGCAGCCCCGACAAGAAGGATCCGCCTTACGGGTGCCGGTTCAACCGCGACACGCAATGGGTCCACATTCTCAGCGACGGCCGCCTCACCCTCTGCTGCATGGACTACAAGCACGAGGCGATCCTCGGCAACGTCCTCGACTCCACGCTGGAGGAGATCTGGCACAGCCGGGCCTTTGAGCGAGTCCGCGCCCGGGTCAGGGGTGACCTGCCGACCGACGGCCAGTTCATATGCGACCGATGTGAATGGCACGTGAGCCGCGCCACAATGGAGCCGAAGAGCTCGGAGGCACGGCGGGGCGTTCGGTGCGCAGCGACCGGCGTGGAACCCGAGCAGGTCGGTGTCTAGCTCTCTTGCCGGTCATGCGCTCATGAATCTCCAACTCGTCCAAGATCAGCCCGTCATCAAGGCGCGGCAGTTCATTCCCCTGTTGCAGGAGATCTGCCGGCACCCCCCGCCCGTGCATCCGCTGCCC
>SMUY01172488.1_pt1 | contig 11171 bp, 11 predicted proteins | sample 2456441 | NCBI WGS metagenome assembly SMUY01 (sample SAMN11095931, study PRJNA526329) | marine sediment metagenome | biome: Marine sediment; feature: Surficial sediment; material: Deep marine sediment; isolation source: Hadal surficial sediment | place: Pacific Ocean | collected 2014-11 | depth...
GCTCCTGCGGCCAGCAAGCCTAAGGACGAGGAGCCGAAGGCGGCCCCGACGGAGGCTCCTGGAGCTCCTGAACCTCCTCCCTCGGTGCCGGCCCAGGAGGCCCCCCCGGCTGCTCCTGAGGCCCCTCCAGCCCCCGAGGCTCCTACTGCCGCTCCAGTGGCCCCAGCGGCCTCTGCAGAGCCGCCGGTGGCCCCAGGGGTAATGAAGTTTAAGGAGGAAGAACCGAAGGCGGCCCCTCCAGCCCCCGAGGCTCCTACTGCCGCTCCAGCGGCCCCAGCGGCCTCTGCAGAGCCGCCGGTGGCCCCAGGGGTAATGAAGTTTAAGGAGGAAGAACCGAAGGTGGCCCCTCCAGCCCCCGAGGCTCCTACTGCCGCTCCAGCGGCCCCAGCAGCTCCTCAGGCTCCCGCCACGGCTCCAACGCCTTCCGCCGAGCCGCCGGCGGCTCCCGCGGCAGTGAAGAGTCAAGGAGCCCAGGAGCCGACGCAACCCAAGGAGCTGTCCTGGTTTGCAGCCCAGATGAATGAGACGGAGAAGACGAAGAAGAGTGGTGGCGTGAAAGCTGCAGTTCCCCAGCAGGCCCAACCAGCGGAAAAACCGTCCCTGCCGATCGTCAAGGTCTCTCCCAGTGTTCAATCAGGGAAAGCGTTTCTGGAGCTGAGTAACGGTTACCACAAACCTGTAACGGTGAAGGATGTCTTTGCCGCAAAGGGAGCAGGCTCCCTGACGCCCTTACTGACTGAACCCAAAAAACTTTCCCCAGGGGAGACCCAGCGCCTTGATGTGACCAAGCCCTTACTTCCCCTGTTTCAACAGGAGAACGCGGAGGTCCAGGACAAACTGCTCCATATTCTGTTCACTTTGGAACCTGAGCCACCCGATCAGCCGGCCCCTTCCCGCAGCCTTCTCAGGTTTGATAAAGGGGGGTTCACGGAGTTCTCGATCAAGTGATTGAAAATTGACGATAAGCGGGGGTTAGGGCCTATTGGCCTGAGATGAAGGCCTTGAGTTCCTTGACGCTCACCCCAAATCCGGCGCTGTAATCTTCCGGACCCATCTTGTAACTGGCGATTCCCACTACGGTTCCCTGCTCCGTCAGAAAAGGACTGCCACTGTTGGCAGGATCAATCTGCTGATCCACCTGGATGAGCACGGTCCCTTCGATGACGCGAAGGGCATTGATGATCGTCTTGGTGAGTTCGGAGGAATTACTGGAAGGGCCTCCCAGCACAAAGACGTTTTCACCCACATCGACACTGCTGGCATCCCCCAGGATGAAATACTGGGCTGTTTTGGCCGGAATCTGAATCAGTGCAAGGTCCCGACTTTCGTCCAGACGAATTATTTTCCCCAGGAAAACGTCTCCAGATGCAGTGCTCACTTTGATGCGACTGGCTGAATTCACGATGTGGAAATTGGTCGCTATTGTACCTTCCCCATCGACAATAAATCCTTTTCCTGTCTTGCCATTTGCGGTGATGGTGACCAAGCCGGCCGCAGTGTCACCCATGGAAGAAGGGGTGTCGGGGGCACTCTCGGAGGCGGGTGCTGCAGCTTCGGGAGGTAATTTCCTATCGCTCAGCGAACGGAGATGATCCTTTAAAGCCCGTATTCGCTGGTCTTTCCCCTCCTTCATCGCAGTGACTCCAATCGGGATCCCGTCATAAGCAGATATTATAAATAGTGGCGAGAATTATAGCAACATCGTGCCGACTAAACAATAGATTTCCACGATTTCGCTGGGGTACGTTTTTAGGAGCCTGTCCGAGTAATAGGTGGTATCGCGCGGATGGGGCTTGCCTGGGCCAGGTCGAGGAGCGATGATGAGATGCACCGCAACCTCCGTACGCCCAAAGGGTTACGACGGCACCAGGTCATCTACCGTGTTGGCGCTCCTCGACAATGTCCAGACATTGCCTGCGTCGCGCCGCCTGGTATCTGAGCGGCGCCTGTAACGCGACCTCACCTATTATTCGGACAGGCTCCTATAGTGGAATGCTCCGCTTGTGTGCTAGCATATCCGTGTTTCCTCAGCGTTAGTGGCTCGTCCCAGGAATACCGTGGCGCTCGCCACAAACGTCATGGTATTCCTGGGACGAGCCACTAGGGACATTTCAAAAGGATGATTGAGTCGTCAAGGGGGAAGAGTGCAACCTTCGAAGTGTCGCACCATCGCCATTGCCAGCGGTAAAGGTGGAGTTGGGAAGACTGTCATAACGGCCAATCTTGCCCTGAGCCTGGCCCAACAGTTTCGCGGAAAGACAGGTTCGGTGGTTGCTGTTGACCTGGATTTAGGATGCGGCAACCTCAATGCCTGTTTAGGTGTTCGCTCCCCGAATGGGACGATCAACAACTTTCTCCTGAATAAAGTCTCTGACCTCGAGCAAATCTTGACGCCTACGGAGCAGGAAAACCTGAAAATGATTTGTTCCTCCTACAGCGGCACGCCGGAGATGAAATTGGAAGAAGGCTTGAAGAAAGAGCTGCTGAATGGGCTTGGGAACCTAGATGCAAACTATGTTTTGGTGGACTTGGGAGCAGGGACGGCTCCAGAGGTTCTGGACTTCTTTTTGGGTGCCCACGAAAAGATCGTGGTGATCACCCCTGAGGCCCTTTCATTGCACAATGCCTTTGTTTTTCTCAAGGCCGCGATTCTTCGCTTCCTGTGGAGTGAGCTTGAAAGAGAAGAATTTCTATCTCCGGTGAAATCGAATCTGCGCTGGATGATTGAAGACGAGAAGGATCTCAACATTGGAAAGTTGATCGACCGACTCAAGGCCTGGGACCGTTACGCAGCATACGTTTTGGCGGGTCTGATCAACGATCTCAAGATCAAGTTTGTGGTGAACATGTATCGAGGTGGGGTTCAGAAATCCCACCTTCAAAATTTTCACAATCTCATGTTCAAGTATCTGTGCGTTCGAAACAACATCAGTTATCTCGGTTTTATCCATTTCGATCGCGGAATTCCCGACTCTGTCCAAGCGATCAGCCCGTTTCTCCTCCGCCACCCCCATCGACGGGCAGCTCGAGATTTCCTGCAGGTGGCGGCGCGGCTGGCCAACGATGAACAGCCCGATCATATTCCTCTCCTGCATCTTCCCAAGCGAACCTGGTGGAGCCTGCCTGGATTTCTCCGATAGACAGGCTCCCTAGACCCCTATTTTCTGGGGAAATCTCACGAACTTGACAGCCATACACTCACATCTTATAGATAAATTGTACGAGCCTACGAAGCACTAACGCAACACCGGCAGGGTGGATAGGTTCGACGCTGCAGTAGAGAGTTTTTGAATAATCCCGGCCAGAGTCAGTGAGAGGAATGAGTTTTTGATATAGCCGGGATTATGCATAGGTTTTCGTGACGAAGTGCCGCAGGCGCCGCGATGACAAGACGTGCGACCCGCAAGCGGGTACCCCAAGGGCACGGCAGGCGTACTCATGCAGTACGCCGAGGAGCCCTTGGAAGCTCAACGCAGTCGGTGCAGCACGCTGGATGATTGCGGCACTGTATAGACAATTTGTGCATAATACCGGCTAAAGGATAACAGGAGAGGAGTTTTTGAATGGGTAAGATTATTGGTATTGATTTAGGGACCACCAACTCGGTAGTGGCCATGATGGAAGGAGGGGAGCCCACGGTGATTACCAATCCCGAAGGAAGTCGCTTGACCCCTTCGGTCATCGCCATAACCAAGAGTGGCGAACGTTTAGTGGGTCAGGTTGCCAAGCGCCAGGCGGTTACCAATCCGGAGAACACGGTTTACTCGATCAAGCGCTTCATGGGGCGCAAATTTAGCGAGGTCTCCGAAGAGATGGGGATGGTGCCTTATAAGGTCTTCAAGGCTTCCAACAACGATGCCTGTGTGCAGCTCGGGGACAAGCAATTTCCTCCACCTGAAATCTCAGCCATGATTCTGCAGAAACTGAAATCCGCTGCCGAAGAGTATCTGGGCGAAAAAGTTACCCAGGCGGTCATCACCGTTCCTGCATACTTTAATGATTCCCAGCGACAGGCAACCAAAGATGCTGGGAAAATCGCCGGACTTGAAGTTCTGCGTCTCGTCAATGAGCCCACCGCAGCAGCCTTGGCCTATGGCCTGGAAACCAAAAAGGATGAAACGATTGCGGTTTTCGATTTTGGCGGAGGCACTTTCGATATTTCAATCCTGGAGGTCGGTGAAGGTGTCGTTGAAGTGAAGTCCACCAGTGGTGATACCCACCTTGGAGGAGACAATCTCGACCAGCGTATTATCGATTGGATTGTCGAGGAATTCAAAAAGGACCAGGGGATCGACCTCTCTGCAGACAAGATGGCCTTGCAACGGCTGAGGGAAGCGGCTGAGAAGGCCAAGATGGAACTGTCAACGACTCAAGAGACCGATATCAACCTTCCTTTTGTCACAGCGGATGCCAGCGGACCAAAGCACTTGAATATGAAGCTCACCCGCTCCAAGTTTGAGCAGTTGGTCGAAGAACTTCTCCAGCGAACCCTCGGCCCTTGCAAACAGGCCCTTGATGATGCGGGTTTGAAGCCGGGCGAGATCGCTGAGGTGGTGCTCGTTGGAGGTTCAACGAGGATACCCCGCGTGCAGCAAATCGTGAAGGACTTTTTCGAGAAAGAGCCCCACAAGGGCGTCAATCCGGATGAAGTAGTGGCGGTGGGTGCTGCCATTCAGGCGGGTGTGTTGAGTGGGGACGTCAAAGATTTACTGTTGTTGGACGTGACACCCCTCTCTTTGGGGATCGAGACCATGGGGGGGGTCAATACGGTACTCATTGCACGCAATACCACGATTCCGTCGCGTAAGACCGAAGTTTTTTCAACCGCAGCGGACAACCAGACTTCTGTCGAGATTCATGTCTTGCAGGGAGAGCGTCCCATGGTCAACGGCAACAAGTCTCTGGGTAAGTTTCATTTGGTGGGACTTCCAGCGGCGCCACGCGGCCTTCCTCAGATTGAGGTGAGCTTCGACATCGATGCCAATGGCATCTTGAACGTGAGTGCCAAGGATCGTGGCACCGGTAAAGAGCAAAAGATCACCATAACCAGTTCCAGTGGCCTGGCCGAAGATGAGATCAAGAAAATGGTTGAAGAGGGAGAGGCTCATGGCGAAGAAGATCGCCGAAAGAGGGAAGAAATCGAAGCGCGCAATCAAGCAGATAACCTTGTTTACAATTCCGAGAAGATCCTCAAGGAAAATCGAGACAAAATCAGCGACGATGATGCCAAAGCCGTCGAAGACGCGGTAGCCGACACCAAAAAGGCTATGGAAGGAGATGACGTGGAGGCCATCAACAAGGCCGTCGAAAACTTGACTCAAGCTTCCCATCGACTGGCCGAGGTGATGTACCAGTCGGCTCAGCAGGGAGGCCAGGAGCCCACGCCAGACGATCCTCAAAGTAGCGCAGAAGGTACTCAAGAGGGTCAATCGGATGATGAAGTCATCGACGCGGAATATGTCGACGTGGATGAGAAGAAGTAGGTAGGCACCAAATGGCACGAGATTATTATGAGATTTTGGGCGCCAAGAGAAATGCATCGCAGCCGGAGATCAAGAAAATTTACCGGCGGCTGGCGCGCAAATACCATCCCGATGTCAATCCCGGAAACCCATCCGCTGAGGAGCGGTTCAAGCAGATTCAGGAAGCCTATAAAGTCCTGAGTGATCCGGAGAGGCGAAAGAGCTATGATCGACCGGATTACTATCGAGGTGGGGCGCAGGCAGCTGCAGGGGACGGTTTTCAAGGCTTCGGGTTTGCTGGATTTACTGATGGGAACTTCAGCGGGGGCAGCAGGCAGGGCACGGTTCGTGACATCTTCTCGGATATTTTTGGAAGAGGAAACGCCAGGGCAGGTTCGGTTCACCCCACTCGAGGGCAGGATCTTGAATATGGCGTAGAAATTCCTTTCCTGGACGCGATCAGGGGGACCCAAACTCGCATCCGTGCGAGCCGCCGGGATGGTCTCACCCAAAAGGTAGAGAGCTTCAGAGTAAAGATCCCGGCTGGGGTCAAGACTGGTACACGTATACGGGTTCCGGGTAAGGGAGATGCGGCTGAGTTCGGTGGCCCTCCCGGAGATCTATTCCTGGTGGTTCGGGTCCAACCCCACCCATTCTTTTCCCGTAGGAGAAATAACGTCCTGTGCAAGGTACCGATTACCATTGAGGAGGCGGTGTTGGGGGCTGAAATCGAGGTGCCGACGGTGGAAGGCAAGGCGCGCCTGAAGATTCCTTCCGGGACACAAAATGGGCAGAAGTTTCGACTTCGAGGTCGAGGTGCACCTTCCGCCAGAGGGGGTGGTCGAGGAGATCAACTGGTTGAAGTTCAAGTGGTACTGCCCACCGTTAATGACGAACGATCCAAGGAAATTCTGCGTGAATTTGCTCAGTTGAACCCCCAGAACCCCAGGGAGAAGATCGGCGTTGACGGGTCTGGAAAGAAGAAAGAGATGGCTTGACGTGGTCAAGAAAAGAGCAGTTGGTTATACGATCAGTGCCGTTGCCAACAAGTACCAAATCCATCCCCAGACGCTTCGAACCTACGAGCGTGAGGGACTGCTCAAGCCTGCCCGCACCCAGGGAAACACGCGGGTCTATAGGGGAAAGGATTTGCAGCGGTTGGAGCTTATATTGACTCTGACTCGTGAACTGGGTGTTAATTTGGCGGGTGTTGAGGTGGTTCTCAATATGCGTGACAAAATGGTAAAAGAAGAAATTTAGGGCGGGTTAGGGAGATTGGGACAGGCCCAGCTGGGCCTGTCCCAATCTCCCTAACCCGCCTCTTCTTCAACCATTTTCAGATTTTCTCGAATTTGTCTGTAAATGTTCCTGAGCTTCGACTGGTGTTGTTTTCGATTGAGATTTTCCTCCAACAAGAGGTCCTTGATCTTTCTTAGGGATTGTTCGAGTTGGGGAAGAACACCGCTTGTGAGAGAGGGGTCATAGGGTGCTCTGACGGAAGGCATGCCGACTTCGGCAAAAATCCTCAGGTAGCGGGCAGTGCTCATATCCGGACAGGTGATTCTCTTTTGTGCCACTTGGAGTTCAAAGCCCAGAAAGGTATTGAGAATACGAGGTTCGCATTTACGGCCGGGTAAAGACACGACACGAGTTGGCCCGGACAGAACCTCTTCTCCATAGGTCCTGCCCAATTTTTCGATCTCTTCTTGGATAGCCGTCTGGTGTTTCATGGGTGTCGCTTGTCCAGAACAATAGTGCTTTCTCCCTCGACATCATACCTGACGGCGAGTGCTGACGTTTGTAGTATGGTAGGATAGGCGTTTTTTTGACGAGTGATGTGATGTTTCTGGCAACAGCAGGAGGATTCTGGAGTGCGGTTCGAGTCCTCATTAGCCAATTCTATGTTTTCATAGTCAGCCTGGGTGGACCCGGTCTTTTTTTTATCGCTCTGGCCGATTCTTCTTTTCTTTCCTTACCGGAAGGGAATGACATTTTGATTGTGGTGTTGTCCACCGGTCAGAGTTGGCAGTCGATGACGTTCTACGTCGTCATGACCACTGCTGGCTCGATCTGCGGATGTGCTTTGCTCTATTCGGTTGGACGCCGAGGTGGAAACTTTTTGCGCAAGCGCTTTAAAGAGGAAAAGATCAAGGAAGTGGAGGATCTGTATCGTCAATGGGGCGTTTGGGCGGTTGTGATTCCTTCCGTGCTGCCTCCTCCCACCCCTTTCAAGATATTTGTACTATCGGCAGGACTCTTCCGACTATCCTTTTTGAAGTTTCTTCTCTCCGTCGCGGTAGGTCGCAGCATTCGATACTTCATGTGGGGAATCCTGGCGGTGTTGTACGGAGAGTTGGCCAGGGATTTTCTGGAACAGAATTTGCCCGTAGTGGGAACCGTGCTGTTCGCACTCTTTGTCACGGCCATGGTCGGTTATGCCATAATGTGGCTGCGGGCGAGGAGGCGATCGCCCCGGCACGAGATCGCATGAAAAGACTGGGCATAACGATTGGGATACTGGTACTTGTGGGTTGTGGCGGTGCAGTCAAGAAGAGAACCCAGGTCGCGACTCCTTCGGCCTATGCGTCGGCCCAGGTGGCAAGCCTTGATGACTTGGTGCGGATGATCAATGAGCGCTACGCTGTAACAAAAACTCTGTCGGTTTCGAGTCTGAAGGTGGAGTTTGTAGGGGGTTCCATCGAGACCGGGGTTATCGAGGAATACCGCAGCGCGAAAGCCTATCTTGTGGCCAAGTGGCCCGACTCGATCTACGTGAATATTCTCAATCCTCTGACCAGTTCAACCGTCGTTGCCATGGCGGCAACCGGAGAAACTTTTCAAATTTGGATACCCGGAGAGAACAAGTATCTGACGGGGAGAGCGGATGCCAAGTTCGAGCAAGAGAATCCCATCTTGAATGTTCGGCCTCAGCATCTTTTGGAGGGAATCCTGGTGGAGCGGATACCTGTCAATAGCTTACGCTATCGCTATTTTTTGGAAGAGACGGAAGATCCTCAATTCAAGTATTATGTTGTGGGAATTATCGAGGTCGCTGAGACTTCCCAGGCCGTTCGATTGGTGAGAAAACTTTGGATTGAACGTAGTTCTATGCATTTGGTTCGCCAGCAGTATTACGATGCCGGTGAACGGGTAAGCTCAATTACCTATGGCCACACGAGTGAGATCGACGGTGTGTTGATTCCTTTCGATATTGAAATCAAGAGAGAACGTGAAAACTATCGGATTGCTCTTAAACTGGACCCAGAAGGCATCAAAGTCAATCAATCGGTCCGAGAGGGGGCTTTTGAAGTACCCGTTCCTCCCGGTGCAGAGTTGATCAAGGTGGAAGAAGAGTCCGGTGACACGGAGAATCTTCTTGGGGGTAAACTTAACCCTATCGGTGAAATCCGCTAGAATGTATGTGACATAGGAAGAAGAATGTTTAAACTGATTCTCTCCAATCTTCGACAAAGGCCCACCCGAACTTGCGTGAGCGTGATCGCGGTGGCATTAGGGGTGGCCTTACTGCTGGTCAGTATGGGGCTGTCATACGGTCAGCTCGTAGATACAGTCCGGCGAGCCCAGGGAATTGGGGGGGACTTCATCCTTCAGTCCTCGGAGGCCTCGGTGATTTTTGCTCTCAACAGCGGCACGATTCCGGTGCGAGTCCAAAAGGTGATTGAAGAGGTTGAGGGTGTAGAAGCGGTCACTCCGATTTTGGCAAAGTTTTTGGGGGATCAATTCCATATTGTTTTTGGGATCGATCCTGAAAGTTTCGGTCGGGTCAATTCCACCCTGAGCTTTGTTGAAGGAGGGAGATTTTCGGAGCCTCGTGAAGTCATCATCGACACGATCTATGCGAACTCCAAGAAAATGAAGGCTAAAGATCCTTTGCAAATCCTGGGTCATGAGTTCACAGTTGCAGGAGTCTTTCGTGAGGGCATCGGTGCGCGGGTGCTTCTTCCGCTGACCACTTTACAGGAGCTCAATGGAACTCCGGATAAGGCGACGATGTTCTTTATCCGGGCCAAAGAGGAAGTCGCACTCGAGCAAGTGTACGAGTCGCTGCAGGAAAGGTTTGAGAATTATAAGATCACCAAGACAGCTGAATTGCAGGAAATCATGATGGACAGTACTCCTGTATTCAAGGAGTTTGTGACCGCGATGGTGTGTATCTCTGTCACCATCAGTTTTCTTATTATTCTTCTGGCCATGTACAGTACCATTACAGAGCGGACTCGCGAAATAGGAATCCTGAAATCCTTGGGCGCTTCCAAATCCTATATCGTCAGGCTGATTCTGAATGAGTCTCTGCTGATCTGCGCTGCCGGGGTTGGGCTCGGGTTCCTTGCGACGTTTGTAGTGATTGAACTCCTGGTGGCGGCTTTTCCCACCCTGCCGGTGGCCATCAGTTTGTTTTGGCGGGTTACAGCTGCCGCAATGGCAGTAACAGGTGGTACCTTAGGAGCGCTCTACCCAGCTGTCAAAGCGGCTGGGATGGATCCCGTAAAAGCGTTGGGTTATGAGTGAAATGATCGGAATCACTCGAAGAAAAGATGTTGTAGTCGTTGAAGACCTGCAGATGGTTTACCGGGTCGGTAAAATGGAGGTCCCGGCATTGCGAGGGGTGGATTTCAGTGTGAAAGAGGGGGAATTTTTGGCTGTGATCGGGCCAAGCGGATGTGGTAAATCCACATTGCTCCATTTGATCGGGGGGCTTTTGAAACCTACCTCGGGCCGGATTCTTATCGAAGGCGTCAGCATCAGCTCGGTGAGTGATGTCGCAAGAACTGAAATTCGGCGTCAGAGGATGGGATTTGTGTTTCAGAGCTACAACCTTCTGAACACCCTGACAGCAAAAGAGAATATTGCGCTGGCCAAACGCATCCAGGGGAACGGTTGCTACGAGGATGGGAGTGCTCAAAAGATCCTGCGGATGCTGGGTTTGGAAAACAAGATGGAGCACAAGCCCTGGGAGCTGTCCGGTGGCGAGCAGCAGCGAGTTGCCATCGCACGGGCGGTCATTAATCGACCCGCCATTCTGCTCGCTGATGAACCTACCGGGAGTCTGGACTCGGAGAATTCCCGGATGGTTTTGAATATGCTCCGGGAATTGAATTCAGATTACGGACAGACGATCATCATCATTACTCATGATCCTGAAGCTGCTGCGACTGCGGACCGTCTTATTGAGATGCGCGACGGAAAGATTTTGAACCGAGTTCAGAATATGTTTTACGCTATGGGAGAAAAGCGTTCTTAAGTGGGAAGGAGGAAGGATTCCGTGTTGCCGGCTGTATCGAGAGTCATCTTTTGGACCTATGAGCGTGGTGGCTGGCAGTACGATATTCTCTCCGCTCTGATCTTGGCCTTCATCTTTCTCACTCCAAAGGCAGTCTTTGATGGTTCTGCGTTCTCAAAGGCAGAGGACCCACCGATAATGGAACAAAAAGACCAAACCATGACGGAACCAGCACTTCAGATTCTCTTTGAAAACCCATGAAATCGTGCTGCCTGGTGAAGTCTTTTCAATGGGTTTTTCTTGTCTCTTGGCTGCCGTTTGTTCCTGTGGGTCTCTCCGTTCAGGCGGAAACAGCGGAGTCTCTGACCCTGGAGCAAGTTTTGACCAAGATCGATCAGGTAGGGACGAGTCTTCGATCGATGAGTTCGTCGATTTCACAGAAGAGATGGACCGATATATTGCAGGAA
>SMUY01301143.1_pt1 | contig 11167 bp, 8 predicted proteins | sample 2456441 | NCBI WGS metagenome assembly SMUY01 (sample SAMN11095931, study PRJNA526329) | marine sediment metagenome | biome: Marine sediment; feature: Surficial sediment; material: Deep marine sediment; isolation source: Hadal surficial sediment | place: Pacific Ocean | collected 2014-11 | depth 0-1...
GAAACTCTTCGACGATGATCACGATGGACATGGCGATGGCCATCAGCATGAAGACGCGCGTGAACATCTGGGCGGCTGCAAACTGGATCGCGGTCTGGCTCAAGCCCGACAGCAGCGTGCCCACGCTCATGCCGATCAGGGCGGCCAGCATCACCCGGCGTCGGCCGATCCGGTCGGCGAAGGGCAGCAGCAGGAAGGTGAAGATGCCGCCCAGCCGAATGGCACCGAGATAGAAACCGCTGTTGTCGCTGGTGAACCCCAGGTCTGCGGAGATTTGGGGCAATGCGGCATTCAGGAGCCCAACGTCATAGTTCTCGAACCCCAGGGCGATTCCCAGCAGTCCCAGGGTGCGGCGGCAATCCGCAGGCAGCACGGGAGTCCGTCCGAAGAAGGGTCTCAGATACCAGGGGTTCTCGGTGTCCGGAGGGAGAGCCGGGGCCGTGTGCATCGCGCGGCAGCTTAGCTTGTGGTGGAGGACGCGCCTCGAGTGCTTGTCCGGAGACTTTCGGAGCCGCCTGAGGTCGTCAAAGGGCGCGGCTCAGCCCAGGTAGGAAAGCAGGACGACAGCGGCGAAGCTGGCGAGCCAGGCCACGAGCAGGGTTCGCGCCCAGTCTAGAGAGTGGGATTCGAGCCAGCGGTCGGCCGCGCCCGCCCCCAACCCGAAGAAGACGGTGACCGGCGCCGTGATGGCGAGTGCATAGAAGGCCTTCATCTGCCCGTAGTCCTGTTGGCGCAGTGTCAAGAAGAGAACCGAGCCCAGCAGGGCCCAGCTGACCGTCAACAACAAGGAGAAGGCCGCGCGTCGGCCGCCGTCCGGGTCCCGGAATGCCAGACGGAAGGCGCGTGCGACACCGAGCAGCAGCAGCAGCGTCGCCGGAACGGCCAGGGCGTAGCCGACCGCCAGCAGCGGGTAGTTCCAGAAGGAATGGCGCGCCCCGGCGAACACCTGGCCCGCGAGCTGTCCGTCGCCCCACAGCGTTGCGTAGAAGGAATCCCACGCCGTGTGGTAGCCGGCGAGGAAAGGGTGGGACAAAACGCTGCCAAAGTGCCAGAAGAAGGCCGGGGTGTAGTAGCCCGGTGGCGACCACCACTGAGCCGTTTCTCCGGGCAGGTCCACGTTGAGTGGGAAGGGCTGACCGAGCTGGATCGTATGACGGATGTAGAACCAACCGGCGATGACGAAAACCAGCGCGGCGAGTCCGCCCACGCGCAGCGCCGCCTGGCTCGTCGACACTCTTTCCACGCGATACCAGCGAACCAGCAGGAAGAATCCGGCGACAGCGGAGACGATCCAGGCCGTGTACTTCGTCAGCACGCCCAGCCCGACCAGCACTCCCCAGAGGACCAGAGCGCCCTTTCCGGGCTTGTCGCAGAGCAGCAGCCGGCAGGTCGACAGCAGGATGGCGGCGGCGAAGGCGGCGTGCAGCGATTCGTTGGTGACGTAGGCGGAGATGTAGAGGTTCATCGGGAGCACGGCGGCCATGACGGCGACGAACAGCGTCTCCCGGGACGCGGCGCCGAACAGCACGCGCCCGAGCCGCCAGCAGAGCAGGGCGTTGGCGAGTCCGGCCAGGAATCCGACGAGCTTCCAGGGCCACAGCCCGCGTCCGAGTCCCAGCGCATCCTGTAGGCCGACGAGGGCCGCGGTCGAAACATAATAGATGGGCGGGTGGAACATGGACCAGCCGTCATCGGCCCGCGGCAGGCTGCCGTGCTCGAGCAGGTGGTTCACGTAGGCGACGTGGTGCTTCGCGTCGAAGCCGACCTTGATGGGTATCTCGACCCAGCTGATGAAAAACAGCGCGAACCAGCAGCCCAGCAGGGTGAGGGGGAGGACGACGCGGAGCGTCAGACTGCGCCTGCCCGGGTCCAGCTGGCCGACGCCGATCACGGCCGCGAACGCCAGCAGCACCACCAGGGCCAGCGTGAGGCCACGAGCCGCAAGTCCCTCGAGTGGCGTCGGCAGCACGAACGTACTCGGATTGATCCGGTCCGTTCCCACGACGATGGCGGCCTGCTGATGGTCCTTCTCCGTGACCCGCCAGCTCGTGTCGGTGTGGATCGTTTCGGCAAGCCCCTCGACGCGCAGTGCGAGCAGCGGAGGGCCCGTCGCGTTGCGGACGCTCACCCGCAGCGTGTTCGCTCCGGATCGGACCCGCTTCCCGATGGCGATGGCTTGCCAGTTTCGCCAGTGCCCCGAGGCGTTGTCGCTGCGGGCTACGACTTCGTCGTTGAGTCGAACCTCGGCGAGTCGGAGGGCGCGGAAACGCAGCGTGACGGTTCGCTCGTCTCCGCGCGCGTCGAAGTCTCGCTGGAATGTCGTGATCGGCAGGGCGTCGCGTTGGGCGAGCCCCATCAGACCGCTGGGGGGCGACGGGTAGCCGATCCACGGCGTCTCGTCGTCCTGGACCAGGAACGGAATCCGGGGGTCGAGGCTGCAGCGCCCGATGAAGGCGCCAGTCGAGAGCAGCAGGAGCGCTAGGGCGCCGGCGACGTGGAGCCGGCTGGGCCGGTGCGACGGCCTGGCGGGAGGCTACGCGCCCGCGCTCCGGGAGGGTTCAGGAGTCGACGTCGCCGGGAGCCAGCGGCTTGATCAAGCCCTCAATCGGGCAGCGCCCTTCCTTGCTCCCCAAGGTCAGCACGTTCCGACCGGTCACGAAGTACTCGATCGTGGCCTGGCCGCGCTCGATCGGCTTGTCACAGACCCGGAGCTTCGGGACCACTGCGATCGTGTCTTCGCCGCCCACCCAGCCGAGGTAACCCACCAGCGGGAAGCGTCCGCGAAGGAAGACGACCGCTTCATCTTCATAGACCTTCTGATATCTCGCGTGGCCCGAGGGAATCGCAGATCGCGTGCGCTTCGGACGGCCGCCCCGGTTGCGCCATTCGGCCAGGCTGCCAATGCCCACCGCCTCGCACCTCTGGCCGTCGCGCTCGAGGATGCCGTGGCTGCCGCCCGACACCCAGCGCGCGCCCGTTTCCTTGGCGACCGCGTGTCCGCAGGCTTCCGTCGGAGGCAGGAAGGTGCGAAACGTCCAGCCCTCGCCCTGCAGTGTGGTGTCCAGGTAGCCCATGCGGTGCTTCACCTGCGAGACGCTCACAGGAACCGAGGTTCCTGGAATTCCGAGCAGGAACTTGTTCTTGCTCGACATACAGCCGAGCGTGGCGACGACCACACACAGGAAACAGGTCGAAAGCACGAAGGGGCGATCAAGCGTCATGCTGGCTCCGCCAGTGGGGGTTTCTCCGACAGCCTAGAAGATTCAAGTCGTCGCTGACCAGTGGAAATCGTGCAGCATGCCCGGCGCAGTCGTTGCGCGTCCGCTCGCACTTCGCTCCGAGGCGCTTCCCGGTTTTCATCGGCGCTGGCGGGGCTTCGTTGAACGGCTTCGGGCGTTCGGCAGCGTCGATGGGCTCGTCCAGCATGGCGTATTCCGGTTCAACCGAGGCTGCGGGTCACGAACCAGTAGAGGCCGAGTCCGCAAGTCGCCGCGGAAATGACCTCACTGGCCAGTCGTGCCGGTCCGCCCTCGGCGAGCCGGGCCAGGCCGCGGAGCAGGGGCCAGACCAGCAGCACGACGGCGATCTGTCCGAGCTCGACGCCGACGTTGAACCCGAACAGGGCCGGAATCAGGCGCGAGGTCGGCAACGAAAGTGCGGCAAGGACTCCCGCGAAACCGAATCCGTGGATCAATCCGAACGCGAAGGCCACGCCGGCCCGCAGGCGTTCGGGGCGATCGGAAAGCCGCAGCAAGCCGAAGTGGCAGACGCAGAACAGCGCCAGACCGGCCAGCGCCAGGCGCGAGACCGCACCGCCCGGAAGCAGCGCGAGCAGCAGCAGGCCGGCTGTCATGCCGAGCGGAATCCAGCCCCTCCGGCCGCCGAGCAACCACACGTTCTCGGCGGCCACCAACGCGATCGAGAATCCGATCAAGGCTTCGACGGCGGCCGCTTCCGGTTGCACGAGCTGGAAGGTCGCCAGGCCCAGGGTGATGCTGTGCGCCACGGTGAATGCGGTCACCAGGGTCACGACTTCGCCGACCCGCGAGGCCAGCAACAACAGGGCGAGCACGAAGGCCAGATGGTCCCAGCCGGTCAGGATGTGTTCGGTCCCTAGTTCGATGTAGTCGAGCAGGCTGGATCCCGCGCCGGCCGATGGCCCGGCGTGGCTCGGCACTTCCCCCGCTTCGGTCGGCAGCGTCCAGCTGGGATCGGCCTCCGAGAGAATGCGTTCCCGACTTTCGCCATCCGCGGTCGTTACGTGCGTGAAGTGGAGATGGGACGGCGCGGCCTCGAGAAAGAGAACGCTCGTGATGGTACGTGGCGACGGGCTGTCACAGTCGACCCGCCAGGCGTAGACGAGCCAGCCCTCGGGTTCGTCCCGCAAGGCGGGTGGCCATGCGGGACGGCAGACGTCGTCACCGGCGCGCAGCGTCAATCGGTTTGCCAGATAGCGCGAGACCGATTCGTCCGGACCGCTGCCACCGAGATAGGCGAGGCCGAGTCGCGAGAGATCGAGCTGCGAAACGCGGGCGTGGACGCGCGCGCCATGATCGTCGAGCTCCCAGATGGAGTACGACATGCTGCGCTGGTGCGCGTCTGCCGTCGGGACGCCGGCCAGGATCCCGCCCACCAGCAGCCACGTGAGCGCGAGCTGTCTCACGGAATCTCCGCGCGAAGCTGGACGTCCGCCTGCTTTCGCAGGGCATCCAACCGATCGCGCAGGGCCTTGTCTCCGGCGCGCCTCTTCAGCTCGGCGCGCAGCTGGGAGCGGATGTCTTCGAAGGCCGGCGCACGACTCTCGACGTGTGCGACGAGCTGCACGACGTGAAAGCCCTGGGGCGTTTCGATCGGTTCGCTGGTTTCGCCTGGAGCCAGCTTGCGAACGGCGTCGAGCACGCTGGGTCCCAGATACTCCCGAAGCTTGGCGGGCGGAAGCGGTACGTCCGGGAGTGGCGCCACCACGGTGTCGCCCAGCGCTTCCCGCAGCCGCTCGATGGACTCTCCCGCGCGCAGGCGCGCGGTCACCTGTTCGGCGCGAAGTCGGGCGTCCGCTCCATCCTGACCGCGACCGGACGACGCGATGAAGACCTGCTGGACCCGCCAGCGGGCGGGCAGCCGGAAGTACCCCAGATTGTCCCGATAGAACGCTTCGAGCTCACTCTCGCTGGGCTCGATCGCGTCCGCCGTCGCATTCAGCGAGGCGAGCATCGCCGAGACCAGATTCGCGCGAACCCGTCGGTCGGTTCGGACCAGTCCGAGATCGACCGCGTGCTGGACCAGCAGCTCTTCTTCGATCAGCCGATCGAGCACGTGCTTGCGGTCTGCATCGCTCAGCGGGTTGCGACGGTCGGCGGCAAGTGCGTCGAGGAGTCGGAGGTACGACTCGGTCCGGATCGGAGTGCCGTTGACGCGGGCCACGAGGGCATCGGGAAGGGAGTCGCTGGCTTCGGGCGTTGTCAGCAGCGTGGCGGTGGCAGTCGCCAGGCCCAGGGTCGCTCCCGCCACCAGCAGCCAACGTGCTCGCGCGCTGTGGGGATCGTGTTCGACGGGGGGGTTGGACATGGAGGAGTGGGTTTACCGGAATCGACGCGCGCCAACAACGAGGTCCGGGAGTGCGCTGTCAACTCGACGGCAACCAGACCCGCGTGGCTTCGAGCACCGCGAGCTTGCGGTCGGAAGGGAGTCCGAGGGACTCAGTGTTCCGGGCGTTCGGAATCGGGTTGGGCGTGGAATCCCCGGGTTCGATCCGGATCTCGGTGGCCCGCCGCAGGATCTGGAGCGCCCGCCTCAAGGCCCGCGCCTCGCTGGCGGCTCGCCAACCGCTGCGCAGCTCTCTTTCGACTTCTTGCCAGCCGGGGACCGCGCCGCGTTCGCGTTCGTGAATCCACAGAAGATGAAGGCCGTACGCAGACCGAACCGGGCCGCTCCAACGCTGGAGTGGCAGCGTCATCAGCTGCTTTGCGAACTCGGGCCCGAAACGGGCATCGAGACTGCGCGGAGAAGCAGGCGGTAGCTCGGCAGGCAGCAGAAACGGGTCGCCGTGTTCCGCGGCGGCTCCAGGCGGGATCGACTCTCGGGTCAATTCCTCCAACAGCGCCATCGCCCGGTCTTCGAGTGCGTCGCCGTGTCGGTCGCGGCTCAGGTGGATCTGCGTGAGTCGCAGCCGGTCGGGACGCCGGAACTTCTCGGGGTCAGCGTCGAACCGTCGGGCCAGCTCGGCGTTCGTGGGCGGGTCCCGGGAGGCCGCGCTGGCAATCGTGAGACGCATGCGCTGCACCAGGCGGCGCCGGACGACCTCGTCGGTCTGGTCCATCTCGAGAGCGTGGGCCCGTGCGAGCAGGGCGGCGTCGCTGAGCGGGTCGCCTGCGTCTGCCAGGAATCTCATGTTCTTGATCAGCCGCCGTTGCACCACCGGGTCCGACCGGTGCCAGTTTCGGGCCCGTGCCTCGCGCAGCAGCAGCTCGTCATCGATCCAGGCCCGGATGTGGGCGTCGAGCTCGGTCGGCGTGGCGGCGCGGCCGGTCGAGCGTCTGGCCTGCTCGGCCAAGCGAGAGATCTGCTCGCGCGAGACGGTGAGGAGCGGGTGGGACGCCGGAGACACGACCGGGAACAACAGCCGGTCCGCGAAGAACAGCACCAGACCGAGCGCCAGAAAGCGGAAGAGGGGTGCCCGGGTCACGACGCCAACCTGACGGCCGGCGCCGGGGACGGTCTCCGCCTCACGGGGAGTACCAGATCGGTGACGACCAGGCTCGCTCGCGGATGATCGGGCGGTGGGATTCGGAGCAGCAGGCTTCGAGACCCTCGCCGACCGTCGTCGGGTCGTCGCAGCGCACGCCGCGCGCATTGCAGATCCGCTGGCTCCAACGGCAGACGGGAACTTCCAGCACGCGGGCGTAGTAGAAGGCGCGCTGATGCGGGTCGAAGTCCGAGTCCTCCCACACACGGCAGAGGGCATCGAAGCCGTGGCCCGTTGTCCGGCAGCTGTTCGGATCAACCGACGCGTCTGCCACCGCAGAGCCGGCCAACTCGATCACGCGCTCGTGGAGCTCGCCAGCTTCGAGCCATCCCTTGATGAGTTGAAGTCGTTCGAGCGGCGCGCCGCGATGCCCGGCAGCGCCCGGGTCCCGCGCGGCCCAGACGGCGAAGCGGGGACGCGAGGAACTCTCAGGAGGGGCACCGAGGATGCTTCCCATCGGAACTCCGCCCGCGTACCCGGTCTTCGCGCGGTCCCCGGCCGAGCAAAGGTCTTCGGCGTAGCGCCAACCCCCGAACAAGCGGAGCTGGATACGCGGACCTGAAGTTCCGAAGGATTCGCGTCTCTTGAGAGCGGCGAAGATCGACTTGCGGGTGTTCTCCTCGGCCCAGACGGCGGCCAGCCCGCCCGGATTCAACTCGATGTCGTCCGGCAAACCGGAGACCGGGGCCACGCTCGCCGACAGGCCGGCCCCACCGTGCCCGGGGAACGCTTCCGTCTCCTCGACCAGACCAGGCGTTCCGAGGTGGGTGTCGGTGCTGGCCGTCAGGCCGAACTGGAAGGGGTTCGTGCCGAGCCGGGATTCCTGTCGGAGTCCCTCCTTCAAGATGTTGCGCACGAATTGGCGCGCCAGCGGAGGCTCTGCCAGGAAGGACCAGTAGCGACCGGAGAAGTTGTTGACGGTCAGCTTCTCGAAGCCGCACAACTCGTCGCTGCTGTTGAGGCCCGGCATGCACTCGGAATCGCCCTTGTGCTGCATGATCTCCACCAGCCGCTCGAAGCGCTGACGGTTCTGGGCCTCGTCGGCTCCGATCGGTCTGCCGTTCTCGTCGACGACGCGGAACATGCGGCCCGCCGAGAGATTCGAGTTGTGGGGGATCACCACGACGTCACAGCCGGTTCCCGCGCTGCGGCAGCCGCGGTCGAGGGCGTCCCAAAGCTGGGGGGGGCTCGGCGTTTCGATGAAGCTGTCGGGTAGCTCCGGCACGGCCGAGTTCTCGAAGATGACGTTGCGATGGAGGTTGTTTCCGGCGCCCGCGGCGCCCGTCCACTCGTAGGCCACGAACGTCGTGAATTCGCACGGCTGGTTCGCCTCGGCCGCCGCCAGCTGGGTGTCTTCCCAGGGTGACCGGGCGGCCTGCCGGCAGATGGCACCGTCCTCTCCACAGAAGTCGTGGCGCCGGGCCGTGTTCGCCGTGAAGTTCATCCAGAAGAAGGCCACTCTGGGCCAGCGCCGGTAGACGTTGCAGACGATCGAAGCATGGCCCGGCAGCCCTGGCGTCTTGCAGATGGATGTCTCACCCAGCAGCTCGGCATGGTCGGTCACGGCGGCGAAGTCGAGCGGCTGCGCCAGCTTCGCGCGGCGCAGCGGCTGGCCCCGGTCGTCGAAAGGCTGGAGGCCCAACTCGTGGCCGCGGGCGAACGCGTAGGCCTCTGCCGGCAGGGTTCGCGTCTGCTGGGTGCTGGCGTCGAGGCAGTAGCTGGTGTGGACGTGGAGATCACCAAAGTAGGCTTGGCGCACCGGTACATGATCGGGACACGCATTGCCTGGTGAAGCCGTCGCTTCGATGGCCGCCGTCGCTTCGACGGCCGCCGTCGCTTCGACGGCGGCCGTGCAGGCGATCACCGTTGTCAGGGTGTTGCGAACGAGGTGAGTGCGTCGCATGAGCTAGGCCCGCCTATTCAATGCAACACCCCGAAGCTGCGCAAGGCGGCGGCCGTTTCCGAGCAACGCTCGCGGGCATTTCCAAGCAACGCCGCGGGCATTTCCAAGCAACGCCCGGGGCGTTTCGCGACACCCCGGGCGCCTGCCGCTCGCTTGGTTGAATGGCGCGGGCGGAGCGACCGACCCGCGATCGCTTGACCCTATGCCCCGATCGTGGCGGCATCAAGCCAAATTTCGTGGTGTTCCGGCTGGCCGGAAGGGCGCCTTCCCCGCGGGCGAGCACGGCCTTCGGGTGAACCGGAAACCCTCTAGTTCCGCTACGTTGAGCCGATCCCATGAACGACGTGAATGCCGAGGCGCCGAAACCGGACGCTGCCGCCGAAAGGTCGATTGCAGCGATTGGGGCGCGCGTGTCGTGCGGGCTGCTGGCCCTGATCGCCTATCGGAAGCTGCTCTGGTTCCAACCCGAACGGGCCCTCTCGGACGAACTGGAGCAGTGGTTCTTCGTCCCCTCCACGACGATCACCCCGGTCGTGATGCTGATCAGCCTGTGGCTGCTGTATCGACGGAGTGCTCGACTGCGATCGTTGCCCCAACCGCCCGGCAGCCTCGCGGTGGGTATCGCGTTGCTCGCGCCGCAGCGGGCCTCTACGGCTGGGCGACCTACACGGCAGCGAACGACCTGCTGGTTCCCTCCCTCATGTTGAGTGGTCTGGCTTGTGGCTGGCTCTGGAAGGGCGGGGCCGGCCTGCGCTTGCTGCTGGTGCCCGTCGGGATTCTCGTGTTTGCGATGCCGCTGCCGGCTCCCGTCCTCAACGCCCTCATCTTCCCACTCCAGATCGCGACGACCGAGATGGCGGGCACGGTTCTCTACCTGCTCGACGTGCCGCATTTCGTGGCGGGCGAACAGATTCTGCGGGCCGAGGCCACGTTCTCGGTCATCGAAGCCTGCAGCGGCCTGCGCTCGATGGAAACGCTGGTGATGGTTGCCATCCTGATGATGGACCTGTTTCGTCGGCGGGGCTGGCGCGCCTGGCTCGTCGTGCTCGCGGCATTTCCGGTGGCGTTCCTGCTGAACGGACTGCGGGCCGTGCTGCTGATCTTGAATCCCCACTCCCAGCTGGCCGCGGTCCACAACGTGCAGGGGGTGGCGATCCTGCTGGCGGGCCTGGTCTTGCTGTTCCTGCTGGATGGCCTGCTCGAGCGGCGTGCCCAGCCAGCTGCTTCGGGCGCGCTTGCCGGCCAGGCCGCAGACGCTGGCCGCGCTGAAGCCGTCGGCCAGGCCAAAGACGCCGGCTACGCCGCAGCTGCCGGCCAGGCCGAAGCTGCCGGCGTCGTGCCGCCGCTCGGAGCAACCGGGGCGGTCGCGCTGTCGATGGGGCTGTTGGTGGCGGTGTCTGTGTGGCTGCCGCAATGGGATCCGGGTGAGCGCCCCCCGCTCGACCTGTCACGGCGCATGGCCAGCGCCATGGGCTCCTATCTGTCGTCTAGCGTCGACACGGACTTCCTGTTCCTGGGGAGCACCGGCTTCTCCGACAGCTTCAGCCGGCGCTTCGAGCTGGACGGCAGCCAGGTCGAGTTCTTCATGGGAGTTGGCGACAGGGCTCGGCGCCAGCGCAGTGCCCTGTCTCCGAAGACGTCGATTCCCGGTAGCGGATGGATCATCGAGGGCGAAGATGCCGCCACACTCGAGCCCGACGGACGCGGGGTGCGTTCCCGGGTGCTGAGGCAGGGTAGCCACCGCTATCTCGTCTACGATTGGGTTGAGGGATCTCGCAGTTGGCCGATAGAAGGGATGCGGAGTCTGCTGGCGTTGGACCGCAGTCCGCTTCGCGATACGACCGAGATCGTGTCGCTTCGGATTTCGGTGAGGATCGAAGAACCGGTGAGCTCCGGAAGACAGCGAGCGGAGACAGAAATATTGCGCTTTTACCGCAGCTTGCGACCTCAACTGGACAGAAAACTGGACAGCAGGGAGTCCGGGGCCCTGGGGAAAAGATTTTCCGGATTTTCCGGATTTAGGAAAAGTTTTTCCTTCCTGAAGGGCTCTTGGTGCGGAGGTAAGTTGATTGTTTTCAATGACTTGGGGTGCTGTCCGAAATCGGCACGAGACTTGCTATTAAGGTTGCCAGAGGCTGTGCTGCCCCTTGGGGGGGTCCAGGTTGGATCGACAAGACCTTGATTTGAGACACAGTTGGGTGCATTGAGGCCATCAGGAAAAATCGGAACCAGGCCTAGATCAGCTGGACGAAACCGCTGGAATCAGGCCTAATGACATGGGTTCAAAATACCGAGGAGATACAGGCTATGAAGGTCAGATTGATCGCGCTGACGTTTGGCATCTTTCTCGCTGCAGGCTTCCCGCTTGCGGCGATTGCGGGGCCGACGCCGGGGGGTCCGGACAGCGATGGTGACACCGTGGAAGATGCCTTTGACAACTGCATCTCCGTTGCGAACGCGGGTCAGGAAGACACCGACCACGACGGCTGCGGCGACGCTTGCGACTTTGGTCCGCTAACCGC
>SMUY01330733.1_pt1 | contig 11165 bp, 9 predicted proteins | sample 2456441 | NCBI WGS metagenome assembly SMUY01 (sample SAMN11095931, study PRJNA526329) | marine sediment metagenome | biome: Marine sediment; feature: Surficial sediment; material: Deep marine sediment; isolation source: Hadal surficial sediment | place: Pacific Ocean | collected 2014-11 | depth 0-1...
AAATAACATAAGTATGAATCTAAATTCGATAATTAAATGTCCTAAGTGTGGTTATGAAAAAGATGAAACTATGCCGGAGAATTCATGCCAGTTTTTTTATGAATGTACTAAATGTAAAAAAGTGTTGAAACCTAAAGAAGGAGATTGTTGTGTATTTTGTTCTTACGGAACAGTTAGATGCCCTCCTCAACAAGAGGGGTGCTGTCAATAAGTTGCGTTGTTTATAAATCAACTAATGGAGTTGTATTCACTCTTCTTATGCAAATACCTTGGGTGCTCTTTGCTACAAAGCGAAGTTTTATAAATTCGTCTTTCTGAAAAACAAACACTATGCCTCTAAGATTTCAAGGAAGTGTTTCTTCTAATTATGGGTTACTTTCCTCAGGGGGCGTCTTAGTAATTCCGTATTTCTTCATGCTGTATATTAGTGAATTTCTCGAAATGTTAAGTAATTTTGAGGCCTGTGTTTGGTTCCATTTTTTCTTAACAAGAGCTTGTAAGATTAGCTCTTGCTCAACCTTCTCCAGGTCAATTCCTTGCTCAGGAATAGTAATAGTAAAATTCTCATTCTCCGGTTTCAGCTTACTCAGAATTTCTTCGGGTAGGTCCTGAACAGTAATCGTCTCTCCTTTACATAGAACCACCAACCTATGAACCAAATTTTCCAACTCCCTTATGTTTCCCGGCCAGTGGAACTGACTGATGGCCTTAAAAGCATCTCTATCGAATTTTATGCCAATCTTTCCAAATTCATTCGCAAATTTATTAATGAAGTGGTTAGCAAGGAGAGGAATATCCTCTTTTCTTTCTCTTAAAGGAGGTAGAGTAATGGGAATAACATTAAGTCGATAATATAGATCCTCTCTAAATAAATTCTCATCTACTAAGCGGTTAAGATCTCTATTCGTAGCGGCAATAACCCTGGCATCAACACTGGTGGGCCGCACATCTCCTATTTTATCAACCTCCCTATTTTGAAGTACTCTTAGTATCTTGACCTGAAGCTGTAATGGCAACTCGCTTATTTCATCAAGAAAGATAGTTCCCTTATTTGCTGCCTCAAATTTTCCAATCTTATTGTCTCTTGCATCTGTAAATGCACCACGTTTATAACCGAATAACTCCGATTCCAGCAAGTTTTCTGGTATAGCACCACAGTTCACTATGATAAATGGTTTGTCACTCCGCAGGCTATTACAATGAATAGCCTTTGCCAGAAGTTCTTTACCTGTTCCGCTTTCACCTTGGATTAAAACTGTTGAATTAGTTCTAGCAACCTGATTGGCAATCTCATAGACTTCTCTTATTGCTTTTGCACTACCAATCATATTATCAAACTTGAACAACTCAGACATAACACTTCGAAGATTTCTATTTTCGACTAAAAGTTCTTTCATCTTAAGGGATTTTTCTACCTTGAGTTTTAATTCACTTTTATCAAAAGGCTTTGTAATATAATCAAATGCCCCATGACGCATTGCTTCCACCGCTGATTGTATTGACCCATATGCTGTTATAATAATTACCATTGTATCACTTGAGATGGTTTTTATTCTTTTAAGAAGTTCAATACCATCAATTTCCGGCATTTGTATATCCGTAATAACCAGGTCTACTTCGTTATCTTGAAACATTTCAAGTCCCGACATACCGCTATCCGCTGCAAGTACCCTGTAGCCTTGTTCTCCAAGCTGGAATTCAATTACTCTTCGTAAGCTTTTGTCGTCATCTATGATTAGAATACTTTTCTTATTCATTGGTGTATTTTATTGGGATCTGTACTGTAAATGTTAAGCCACGATCAGGATTCGGGCTGACAATAATTTCACCTCCATGCTTTTTAATCAATTGGTAGGAAATTGATAATCCTAAACCTGTTCCGTTCTCCTTTGTTGTAAAAAATGGATCAAAAACTCTTGATAATTTTTCTGTTTCAATTCCAACCCCCTCGTCCGTTATAGAAATTTTAATGCTGCTATTAGTTTCAGTGGTTTTAATAACCAGGTTGCCTCCATCAGGCATCGACTGAATCCCATTAATCACTGTGTTTAGAAGAACCTGCTTAATCTGTTCTGAATCTACAAAGAAATAAGGAAGGCCTTCACCAAGTTCAGGGACAATGCTCACCTTTTGCTGTCCTGCTCTATTTGTAGTAAGTCGGATTACCGAATCAACAATTTCATTCACATCAGCTTCTCTTATATCGGGATCCTTTGGTTTTGCAAAGAGAGAGAATTCAGAAACAAGCCCGTTAAGCCTGTCTATTTCGTCCTTGATTATATCGATAAACTCCTTCTTTTGGTTCTTATTGTCAAACTCGCTCTCTAATATGTCAATTGCTCCCTTAATGGAACCAAGCGGGTTTCTAATTTCATGTGCGAGCCCTGCTGATAGCTCCCCTAATGCTGCTAATCTGTCAGCCCGTGTGAGCTGCTCAAGCGTTGTCTGGAGTTTTTGGTAAGCTTTTCTCAAGTCTTCTGCTGTCTTTTCGGATTTCTCTCTCTGATTTTTTTCCATACGAGATAGGAATCCCGTGACGATTCCAACAATATTATAAATGATCATCTCTGCATAAAGCCCAGATTCATGAACCGGATGACTACTGGAGTAAAAAACATAGCAAAATGTAATACCGAGCGATGTTATAATCCCGCCTTGAAGTCCAAACCAAAAACCCGCAAGTATTATCGGAATGTAGTAAAGGTGCTGATAAATACTGTGGAGATGAAAGTTATCTCTGTTGGCGCTGAAATGTAAAAATGTAATGATAGCGACAAACGCTAAAATGAGAATAATCTTAAAACCAGATTTTTTTATCATATTCTAAACAGTATATACAGCAAACATAACATTCTAAATTTTATAACTGTTGAATATTCAACAACGTGTGTTGAATTTTCAACATATTAAAAGCGCCTGCCAGATATTTCTAACGAGTATTAAACACAAAAGTCTATTTATTACAATAGGTTATAACATAAATTGAGTATTAAAATACATATGGTACAGAGATTGCCTATACATATTAAACTGAATGATTTTCAGAATCTATATTCCACAGAGAATGAATAGAAATAATAAAGATGAGTAATAAAGGTTACCTGACAAAAATAATATATGCTGCACTTGTCATAAGTTTTATAGGAATTTTAGCCATTTTTACGATCCAAGTTTCAGAAGCCAAAGAGTCTATGCAAAGTTTAACGATTGATCAAGCAGTAGAAATAGCCCTGAGAGAGAATCGTAATCTGATGGCGGCACGAATACAGGTAGAAGAAGCCAGAGGGAGATTGGTGCAGGCTGGACTTTTTCCCAATCCAGAATTGGAGTCCGAATTTGGTTTCGATTCTTTTTTTGCAAATGAAGGCGAGCGAAATTTTTCTGCCGGCATTTCTCAACCCATTCCCTTAAGCGGTCGGATAGGTGCTCAAAAAAGAGTAGCCCGTGTTGATATTAAAAGAACATTTGCTGGTCTTGCCGACCTGGAGCGAATATTAGTAAGAGAGGTTCGTGTTACTTTTATTGAGCTTCTGGCATCCGAAGAGCAGCTTAAACTGCAGGAAACACTAATCAGCCTGAACAGCGAACTAATCAAAGGAATCGAGATAGGAATTAAAGAGGGGCTGGCTTCGAAACAAGATTTCAATGCTGTAGCAATTGCCCTCCAGCAGGCAAGACAGGAAAAAGATGTTCTTATTGCTCAGAGAAGAAGTAAGATTCTTCAATTAAATAAACTCCTTGGTAAGCCTCCAACTTTTTCTTTTTTACCATGGGGGGAACTTAAATATAAATCTGAAAAAGGTTTAACCGATTACAGTGCTGAAATGGCTTTTGTAAAAAGACCGGACTTAAAATTTGCGAAACTTAATATCGAGCTCGCAAGAGCTGATTTGAAGCTGGCAAAGGCCCAGCGCTTTGAAGATTTAACAGCAGGGATTTTCTATGAAAAAGATCGACTAATTATTGGTACCTCACAAGAAGAAATTGCCAACTCAGATCAGTTAATTGGTTTTAGGCTGACTATTCCACTACCTTTTTTTGATCGCAAGCAGGGACTTATTGCCGAGGTTCGTGCACGTGAGAGAAGAGCGGAGGAAAGAGTCGGGGCATTGAAGTTAACAATAAGTCAGGAAGTAAGTGACGCACTAAATCGAGTATCATCACTTTCGGCGATACTTGAGACTTATAAATCTGGAATATTAAAAATAGCAAAGGACAACGTAACACTCGTTGAAACGGGCTTCAAACAGGGGCTTGTGGGTATCGTTAATGTCATTCAGTCCCGCCAGCAATTTGCCGCTTTGACATCTTCTTACATCAATGCTGTACGTGATTATGAAATTGCTCTAAATGACCTTCAAATAGCCGCTGGGAGTTATCCGGGCACTATTAAACTAAATAAAACAATTAAGGATGAAAATAGATGAGAACCGGAAAAAATTGGATTCTTGCTGCATTTTTTACGATTACTTTTGCCTTACTCTTGGTCTTGATGCTTTCGGAGTTCACTCATGTACAAGCAAAAGATCAGACCGGTGGAGACAACAACAAAGAGACGGCTGCGCCGGTTTCATCTAATGAAGTAAGCATAGAACTCTCAGAGATTGCTCAAAAAAGCATCGGTCTTAAAATAGAGGTAGCCGACATAAGAAGCATTGAAAAGATATTGCTTATCAACGGCATAGTTAAGGCAGACCCCGATAGAGTCGGAGAGGCCAGCACGAGAGCAGAAGGTCGTGTTGAAAATCTCTTTGCAAACATTGGCGATCGCGTTAAGAAAGGGCAAACTCTTGCCACTATACTGCCCCGTCAAATCGGTAACCCACCGCCCGTATTGATCACAGCACCGCTGTCAGGCATTGTCGTGGAAAGAAACATAACCCTTGGCAGTACGGTGGAGTCAAATGAGGCTCTCTTTCGGATCTCCGATTTATCGAAAGTGATTGTAGAAGGCGAGGTGTTTGGAAGCGACGTGTCCAAAGTACAACTCGGTCAGGATGCGCGTATCAGGCTGGATGCCTACCCCGACAGGGTATTTAATGGGAAAGTAACGTTTGTTGCAAGCAGGCTCGATCCCATAAAGCGTACTCTTCACCTTTGGGTATCGCTAGATAACAAAGAAGAATTGCTGAAGACAGAACTCTTTGCCGAAGTCACTCTCGTGATTGAGCATAGCAGAGAGGTCATAACCGTGCCTGTAGGGGCAATCATTGATGACGGTGCGGAAAAATTTGTATTCGTAAAGAACGGAAAACGGTTCGTGCGTCAGGACGTTGCCACCGGGATACGTGACGACCGGTACATTGAAATTGCCGATGGGCTGTATCCAGGGGACGAGGTGGTCACGGATGGGAATAGGCAAATTTATACTAAGTGGTTATTCAGCAGATAAGGAAATCGATAAATGTTTAACGCGCTAATCAGATGGTCGCTCGGCAACAAACTCTTGATTGTAGTGGCCACAATCATCTTTTTTGGTACTTCCATATATCTTCTCATGCAGATGCCGGTAGATGTTTTCCCTGAATTTGCCCCTCCACAGGTTGTAGTCCAGACCGAGGCGCCAGGACTTTCACCTGAAGATGTAGAGGCCCTTATTACTTTCCCGATAGAGAGCGCTGTGAACGGGACCCCGGGTGTTAAGACGGTCCGCTCCTCGTCTTCTGTAGGTCTTTCGACGATCATCATCGTTTTTGAATGGGGCACCGACATATATATAGATCGTCAGTTGATAAATGAGCGTATTCAAACTGTGCAGGACAGGTTTCCTCCCGGCACGCAACCACCTGTAATGCTTCCCGTGACCTCCGCCGTTGGCTGGTTGATTAAATACAGTTTGACCAGTGACGAGGTCTCACCAATGGAGTTAAGAACTATTTCAGAATGGACGATACGTCCCCGTATTCTCGCAATCGGGGGCATTGCCTCGGTGGTCTCTATCGGAGGTGAGGTAAAACAGTACCAAGTTCTTGTTGACCCCATCAAGCTCCGAGCCTTCGACATAACGCTGGAGCAAGTAAGGGAGGCAACAGAAAAATCCAATATAAACGTTCCCGGTGGATTCCTCTATCAAGGCGGCGCTGAATTAATCGTAACGGGGGTTGGACGGGTCTTTTCCCTGGAAGATTTAAAAAATACCGTGGTGAATATTCATGACGGGGGAACACCTATTACGCTAAGCCAGTTGGCCGAAATCAGACTCGGCCCTGAGATCAAACGTGGCGATGGGGCTTTCATGAATAGCCCTGCTGTCATCGGGACGATCTCAAAGGCGTACGGTGCCGATACGCTGGCAACAACATATAAGGTCGAAAAAGCCCTTGAAAACATCAAGGCTGCCCTGCCAGATAATGTTGAGATGAACTATCACGTATTCAGACAGGCTGATTTCATTGAATCGGCGATCGACAACCTGAATGAAGCGGTGTTGCAGGGCGGGATAATAGTAATCGTTATATTGTTCCTTTTTCTCTTTAACTTCCGCGCTTCCTTCATCAGTATCATTGCCATGCCCCTGTCGATTCTTGCGGGGATTATGGTCATCAAAGCCTTAGGTCTGGGCATAAACTCAATGACCCTTGGAGGAATAGCAGTCGCAATTGGAATGGTTGTCGACGATGCGATTGTCGATGTAGAGAATGTGTACAGACGCTTGCGCATTAACCGGAGTCTGCCTAATCCCGAACCTGTTCTTAATGTTGTCTTTAAGGGCTCATCCGAAATTCGAACCTCTATTGTTTACGCCACCGTTATAATCATAATAGCGTTTATCCCGATATTCCTGCTTTCCGGACTCGAGGGCAGAATTTTCAGGCCGCTCGGGATTGCATTCATCGCAAGCATGCTGTCTTCGCTTCTGGTTGCGGTAACGCTAACCCCTGTACTCTGTCATCTGCTCCTTACACGCAAGGAGGAAAAGGAACACGAAAATGAGCTGGCGCAGGCAGGTGTGTCCTTGCTGCAATTTGAAACCAAGATCAATAATGCCGGAGACGCTCCCGACACCGCGCCTTCTTCCACTGCTGGAGGAAATGATGATTACAGCCCCGGGTTAGAGAAAGAAGGAGCTTTAGTGCGCTTTCTGAAAAAGTTCTATGAACGAGTGTTAAACCAGTCACTCAAGCGTTTCTACCTGGTAATTACTGTGTCTGCATTTTTGTTCGTTACAGCACTCGCGATGCTTCCATTCCTCGGGCGCTCATTCCTGCCCGAGTTTCAAGAAGGCAATTTCATCATAGCCCTTAACACCCTGCCTGGAACATCCCTGGAGGAATCAATGCGTCTCGGGTCGATAATAAGAGGAAATCTGGGTGATAAATCGAAATATCCCGAAGTCGTCTCAGTGTCTCAGAGAGCAGGACGCTCCGAACTGGACGAGGATGCTCAGCCTCCCAACTTCAGTGAATTTGATCTTAACATTGAATATGGAGAGCGCCCTGCAGAGGAGTTGCTTGAGTCGATACGAAGGGATTTAAAGCAGATTCCCGGGGTTGCGGTGAATATCGGACAGTTCATATCACACCGTTTTGATGAGATTCTCTCGGGTATTCGGGCGCAGGTAGCAATAAAAATTTATGGCCCTGACCTGCAAACCTTGCGAAGGCTAGGCAAACAGGTCAAGACTATCATGGAAACCGTAGAGGGTGTGGAAGACCTGCAGTTAGAGCAGCAAATAGACGTTCCTCAGGTGATAATAACATTTGATCGCGCAAAAGCGGCTCGCCATGGACTCAATGTGGGGACATTGGCGGAGATTGTCGAGACATCGCTCAACGGTATAGCTCTTTCCCAGGTTCTGGAGGGGCGAAAGACCTTTGACCTGTTTATCCGACTCAATGAGAAGTCGCGTAATAACATCGATGCCGTGCGGAATATGCTTGTGGATACACCCACCGGCGCAAAAATTCCTCTTCACCAAGTTGCCGACATCCGTATAGAAAACCGCCCATATTTTATTAACCGTGAAAAAGTACAACGCAGAATCGTGGTACAGAATAACATTGCAGGGCGTGATCTAAACAGTGTTATAACAGAGATACAAGATAAGATTGACTCTCAACTCAAACTCCCGCCGGATTATTTCATCGAGTACGGTGGTCAATTTGAAAGCCAGCAGAGGGCTACGAAAGTTCTCACGATTTATGGAATCGTTGCCATATTGGGAATCTTCATGGTTCTCTTTCAGGCCTTTGGAAACTTTCGTGAAGCGGCTCTTGTGATGATTAACCTTCCACTCGGTTTGATAGGATGCGTCTTCGCGGTTTTTTTCACAGGGGGCGAGCTAAGTGTGCCTTCGCTTGTCGGTTTTATAACCCTCTTTGGCATTGCTACGCGCAATGGGATCATCCTCGTTGGTCATTATGACCAATTGTTGAAGGAGGGCTTATCTCTTCGTGATACCATTATTCAAGGCTCTCTTGATCGATTAAATCCAATTTTAATGACTGCCTTAACGACGGGTCTCGCCCTCGTTCCACTCCTGATAGGTGAGGCTACGGGCAAGGAGCTGGAAAGACCCCTTGCAATAGTATTGATTGGCGGCCTTTTTACATCCACCCTGCTGAACTTAATCGTGATTCCTACAATTTATAACAAGTTTGAATCCAGGAGGGGTAAAAACGGACAAACGAGTATGGCAGAAGCATAAAAAATGACAATATTTAACATATAAACTAAAAATTTCAGGAGGTGTAAAATGAGATTACACAGTAAATCTATTTTTAAGTGGGTAATGACCTTAAGCTTTATAATGGCGGTTGGTATATTATCCGATTTTTCAGAAACCGTATGGGCACATGGTGACCAGCTCGGAGCAGATGAAGACGAACATGACAAAGTTGAGAAAAAAGAGGAAAGAGGTCCGCACGGAGGACAAGTTGTTGAGTTTGAAAAGAATCACCTGGAGTTTGCCGTTGATCATAAAGGCGGTGGAATTACCCTTTTCTTGCTCGATGAAGATCTAAAAGCGGTACCGATACCGGAGAGTTACTCAGGTGTGATTTATCTGACCATGGATGATGGCTCTAAAAAAACCTTAACTTTGAAACGTGGAACCGAGGGTCCGGTATCACATCTTGAGGCTGAAACAGGTACTAAGGATATCGGTTCTTTTAAGGCAGTTGTAAGCCTGAAGATCGATGAGAAACGCCAGAACCTTAGGTTTAATTGGGCACCAGCTGTACATGAACATGACGAGAAAAAATAAGAATAGAGTCAGAAGGGGGAGGTGGGATACAATGAAGAAAACTTTTCTTTATATGTCTGTATTAACATTATTACTGCTTTTAGTAACGGTTGCCTATTCAAGCAACACTGACGTATATACTATCCAAATTAAAATGGGTGATTTCTATTTCAATCCCGAAACCATCTATCTCAGCCCAGGGCAGTATGTGAAGCTTGAATTCATTAATGAAGGTAAACTTGAGCACGAATTCATGGTAGGACGGATAGTAACAACTGAAGGTAAAGAAGAAAAACAAGAAATATCTATAAGCAAACACAAACATCCTGAAGGAATGCATGAGAAACATGAAGAGAAGCATGAGCCAGGGGAAGATAAACAAATACGAAATAACGTCACACATGTGCATACAGCGAGTTTTATAAATCAGTTCTTTGAGGGAATTGATGTAGAACATAGTGTAGAAAGAGCTAAATTCATGGAAGTCCCCGGGCACGGAACTATGTTAATGCTGCAGCCTGGAGGAAATGCAACATTGTCTTTTAAGGTACCGGATAATCGAAAAGGGGAATGGGAAACAGCCTGTTTTGTACCTGGTCATTACGAGGCTAAGATGAAAGGAAAACTCATTATTTATTAAATATTTTTAACTAAATAATTCACAATATATAAAAATGGGTTAATAAAAAATTATGAAAAATCTGAGACAAATAGATTTCTCTCAGGCCTCCTTTGTAGCAATATGGGAAATAACACAGGTTTGCGATTCGGCTTGTAGACATTGTAGGGCTGAAGCAATAGACAGGCGTGAACCAAGGGGACTTACTACGGAAGAGGCTTTTGGGATAGATCAAATCGCATTTATCAGAGGAGGTATTATTATAAAATGAATAAAGAAACTCTAATTACTACTGCTATAATATTCTGTTTACTTGCAAGCACTGTAGCTTATGCCCTGACAGCGGAAGACCATTTTTATTCTGGAAATACTAAATATGAGCTAAAAGACTACAAAGGAGCTATACAGGATTATACTAAAGCTATAGAACTAAACCCTAACCTTGCTTTGGCATACTACAACAGGGGAGTTGCTAAAGATAAACTAGAAGACCACATGGGATCTATACAGGATTATACTAAGGCTATAGAGCTTAACCCCAATCATGCTAATGCATATAACAACAGGGGAATTTCTAAGGATCGTCTAAAAGATTACAGAGGAGCTATACAAGATTACAATAAAGCTATCAAGCTCAATCCTAAAGATTCTGGTGCATATTTCAGCAGGGGAATTACTATGGATCATCTAAAGAATTACAGGGAAGCTATACAGGATTACACTAAGGTTATAGAGCTTAACCCCAATCATGCTAATGCATATAATAACAGGGGGTTGGCTAAAATATTTTTAGAACAAAAAGATGACGGTTGTTTGGATTTATCCAAAGCTGGTGAGCTTGGTCATGCTAAAACGTATGAAGCTATCAAAAAATATTGTAATTGAATAGCATACTACTTGTTAACTAACGATAAATATTAAGTACTGTTTATGAAATAATAATAGACATGCAAGTTATAAAAAAGTGTTGTTACTAACATTCATTGTAAGAAATATTATTTAATTAAAAATTTCAAAAAAACACTCTGAAATGAAGTTGTCAATGGATCGAATAATTATTAAATAGAATAACTGATGATAATCTAACTTAACTAGCAAGTGCTTTTATCTTCTTATGAGATAAGGTGACAATGAAATATATATGCCCAATGCACCCAGAAATAACAGACCAAAAACCTGGAGACTGCCCAAAATGTGGTATGTCTTTAGAGAAAGAAACTATATCATTAGACGTACAGGGTAAATATATATGCCCGATGCACCCGGAGATTGAGCAGGTCGGGCCGGGAAGCTGTCCGATTTGTGGTATGGCCTTAGAGCCTAAAAACGCGGCGGAAGATGAAGAGGACACAAGCGAACTCA
>SMUY01269922.1_pt1 | contig 11164 bp, 10 predicted proteins | sample 2456441 | NCBI WGS metagenome assembly SMUY01 (sample SAMN11095931, study PRJNA526329) | marine sediment metagenome | biome: Marine sediment; feature: Surficial sediment; material: Deep marine sediment; isolation source: Hadal surficial sediment | place: Pacific Ocean | collected 2014-11 | depth...
ATATTCATGCCCATATCGGATGTCCAATTAAGTTTATTTCAAAGTCCGAATCCCAAAAACTGTGAGTAAACTTAACAAAGAATATCTAAAATTAAACAAAAATCTTCTTCTAAGTATTGTATTTTCTATGGCAACCTCTGCCATGGTTGCGCAATTATTGGTGGAACAGGAAACATACTTGAATTCCACCTTTACGATAATTACAGGTTATGCAGTTTTCTTTTCTTCATTTGGCACTTTGTATTATTTTGACTCTAGAAAAAAATATGGAACCCTTGGAAAAAACAAAGTCCTAAAACATGAACTAAATCGTTTAATAGCCTCACTTGGTATTGGAGAAATATTTTACTTGGCTATCAGGTGGTCCACCTTGTATCATTTTCTTAATGTTGGCATTGAACCCTACTTGGCATCATTAACCTCAGAAGCAATTTCTCTAGCATCTTACATGCTAATTGTAACAATTAGCGCAAAATTAATCGGACTTTACAAAGAATCTTAATTAGATATCATCATCTTCAAAAAGCTCAATCTCATCTTCTTCATCAGCTGTTCGCTTTGGCTTTTTAAGAAATAGGAACATTACAGCTACAATTACTACTATTATGGCAATTCCAATGTAAACTATCCAATCTGGTACGCCAAGTTCAAGTGCGCTACCAGAACCCTCACTGTTAATGATATACTCGAAAGTCTTTTGATCCTCTACATATCCTTCAGCAGCAGCAAAAATTTGTAATGTCATTGTATCATGATTTCTTGAGGGGGTGAAATGAATTTTGGCACTTCCATCTGACTCAGTTTGAATGTTCAGTGGTGTTACAGTTCCATGTCCATCTGAAACAATTTTAAGTGATGCACCTGGTACTGATTCAAGATACTCATCATCGACATAGATCCTCAATTCAATTGTTTCACCTGGAACTAGTGGTTCATTAACAACTCCGGTCGAAATCGATAATTGAGTCAAAAATGATCTAGTCTCAAAGTCTACTTCAGTACCAATAACTCCATTTGCATTTGCCTTCATTACAGATGAACCAATCATGCCAAATGGTGTAATATCAAATTCTGTATACGTTGAGCCTTCATTAATTGTAGCAAATCTTGGAGTCTGAACAATTTCATCTGCACCCTCAGGCAGAACAGATTCAATTTTTATTTTAAGGTCATTTGAAACAATTATTGGGTTTCCTGTTAAGTCAACTAGTTGAACAATTCCAGTGTAAGGCACGTTGCTATTTGCATCTATTTCAGAATATGGTAGAATGATTTGAACTTGTGATGATGGATTTCTCTCATAGGAAGAAACTGCCTTTAGACTTTCTTGAGCTGAAACTCCAACTGGTATTGCTTCCATCATAACAGGGTCTACATCACTTGTTGCAAATGACTCACTTGGAAAATTAGAATGGGCGAATGTTTTACCTTTTTCAATTTCCACTAACTCATTTATTGGTAACAAAAGATATTTTGCCTTATCTTCTACAAAAGTAGGCCTATCTTTACTATCAAGTGCTATAACAAATAAATCAAATTTTCCGTTTTTATCGAAAAGAATTGTCTTTGAACCAATTGGGGAGAAAATCATTGTTTTATCATGTTTTAGTGTATTTACAATTGATGTTTCATATGTTGCAGAACCAATCCCTTTGATGGTGGCAGATAAAGTTGCAGAACCTGTTTCCTGTCCGCTAACAATTACTGCAGTTCCATATGATGTTGCTGAATCCACACTACCTGCACCTTCAATATTTAACAAAAGATTGTTACTTGAAATTAGATTTATTTTTTGGTAACTTCCTTCAGAAGAAAGATTCTCATTAGAAAGGATTGGGTGGAATTCAACTTCTTTACTCTCGTCGTTAGGATCAACATCAAATCTTTCAAGATCAATGCATGGTTCATCATCTTCTACTTCTGCTTCTTCAGTTTCAGGAAGATCAATTATTGCACCAATCTGATAAATCCCAACAGTTTTACTATTACTTGGAATTTGATCTAATGTAAACACATGCATTGTTTTATTTTCGGCCATTGGATTTTCAGTTGTAAATGCCGTTCTTATTGCAAAACAATCAAATGCTATACCTAACCCATCCGCACTAGCTCCTATGGTAATTTCGTTACCTCGATTGTTTAGATTTAGCTCTTCTCTAAAATGAAAACTAAAGTCACCTTTTTTTATCACTCCGTTATTATGTGATTCATCCATTGTTTCATCTATTCTCTCACCAACATAGGTATTGTCTGCAAAAAATTGAAGATGAACATCTTCTTGTGCAAGTGCTGGAAAACCTTCAGAATCAACAAGACTTACAATGATGTCGATATTTCTATCAAGCTCTTTAGCAATAATTTGTGGAAATACATGTACTTGTAATCCTGTAGGCAATGATGAGGAAATCTTGATGTTTTCTGCTGTATGCATATTCAATTCATTTTGTGAAGCTCTGACAAAAGCTGTTCCAACTAATTCACCTGTTGAAATTGATCCCCATGCATAATACGCTCCTTTTTTAATTATCCATTCTTCTTCATTTAAGGAAATAAGTGAAGTTTCATAGTCAAATTTTATTGATATGTCATAAGGTGCTTGAATTACATCACCATCTATGCTTTGTAAATATACTGAAAAAGGCATTTCTGAATCTACATGCATTTCTTTTGCAGGAAGATGTATTTTCATTTCTATATTATCAGGAAGTTCACCACCGCTCTCTCCGACTAGAAGTTCTTCAAAAACTGTCTGACCACCGAAATTTGCAAAGATTGCAGTAGTTCCTTCATTATCACTTATTTTAACATCAAATGTTGCATACAGATCATCAGCTTTAATCGTAACAAATTCTGGCACAGAGGCAATATCAGGATATGCAGATGTTAATCTAATTGTAACATCTACTTGTGGTTTTACCGGAACTCCTGCTCTGTTTATTAAATTAACATATCCAATAGAATATGTTCCTTGTTCAGCTTCTATCTGTGAAGGAGCTAAACGAACTTCAACACTAACATTTTCTGATAGAACTTGAGCTGATGCTGAAGAAATAAAACTTGTAAATAAAATGGTTGCAAGGACCAAGGTTGTTAGATTTTTTTTCATCAATTTTTTAGCCCTCATAAAAAAAAGAAAGTAGGATTAACCCGTATTCTGACCCATAACTACTGTACCTACGAAGACTGCTCCGTTAGTAGTTGAGAGTTTGAATTGAGTGTCTCTACCAGTTGGATAGTTATCAGCGAGTTCGAATAAGATTCCTATGGTTTGACCTGGTTCGGCTAAGCCTGCTTGTGATGCTATTGAAGATGTTGAGTTAGCTAGCACATAGTATTGTCCGTTATTTGCGACATTGAATGGAGTTGGAATAGTTCCTGGATTGTCGTAAGTGTATACAGTGCCACCTAATCTGATTTCAGAGAAGAGGATTTGTCCAACACTGTCGTTTTTTACATAGACAATAATATATTCGCCTATGTTCTTTCCTTGATTAGTGGAGTCACTACTGACAGCTGTCAATGTTATTCCGTTGTGTGCTTTAAGATTTGTAATGTCACGAGCATCGTAGCCTAGAATCCTAACTGACTCGATTGTTGGTGTACCACTGACTTGTGCTTGGTTGAAAAATCCTTGTGAGAACACGAAGATAATTGTACCTCCCACTACTGCGATTGCCACCATCAAGAGAGTTGCTATAACTGGAGCAACTGCTCTATGTTTTCTAGTTCGTTTTTCTAGGGTATTGGTCATGTTTGAATTGTATAAAACCCGACACATGTTAAGGGAAATGCTGTTCAAGTTGCACAACAGGCTGATACAAGCCTAAAAACCGACAAAATTCTAATAAGATCTGCCTATATGAGACCAACATGCAGAAATTGCTGATTTTTGGTCTCATTTTGAGTGTGTCTTTTTCAATTTTACCAAGTGTTTTTGCTGAAAATATTTACAATTTGACCGTTGATGAGCACGCTTTTGATTTAACATACGAATTTTCTGGAGATGTTATAGCAATGGCAATTGACCAAGAACTTAGATCATTGTTGATTGGAGTAGAAAACACAAAGGACTCTCTTTTTAGAATAACTTTTGATAACACACTCATTACTGCTGAAAATGATAATTTTGCAATCTTGGTAAATGGTCTTGAAGTGGATTATGATATTTTAGATGATGGTAGCTCATCCACTCTTAGATTCTATGTTGAAGAAGGAACCGAAGAGATTGAAATAATTGGAACACATGTTATTCCAGAATTTCCATTCAGTGTATTTTTTGGATTTGTCTTAATGACATCAACTGTTTTAATCATAACTAAATTTCGAATCTTCAAGTAGTTATTTTATCGATCTCATTAGAAGAATCAGCGTTTTTTACTTCTCTTGCAATCCTTCTACCCATACTCATTGGTTCATTATACATCAAAGTGGTATATGGAGAACCGTTCATGAAAATATTTGTACCTGCTACTATTCTTGCAGAAAACTCAAACGTTTTAAAATTACCATTTTCATCATAAACTCCTTCTATACAAAACGGTCCATTCATTCCAGGGTTTACTAATTTTTTTGATGCCTCTACAAATCTTTCACCCATTGAATAAACTTCATCTAACAATGATTCCCGTAGTACTAGAGGACTATTCGCTATTACATTAAATGATGGAACGTCTTCAACTTTCATTTGTTGCTGTGCTGGGATTCTTGCTAATCCCTCAATATCTGATTCATGGCGTTTATCCGCCCCAAAAAATTCCAATTCTTCTTTTAGAGGAGAATAAAAGTATTGTAAATACGCTAGTACACCAGAGGCATATTCTTGAATGTATAATTTTTCATCCTTTGAAATGGTTCCTTTTTTGATAAGCCTGTCTCGATTATTGTTATATTCTGTCTCATTTGTTGCTAAAAAGTAACCTTTTCCTCCTGCAGCTCCTTGTCTTTTTACAATTACAAGACCGTTGATTTCTTTAGGATTTGAAATTGATCTTGGAACATCAAATTTTGCCCCATGCATTAATTTTTCTTTCAGATCTCTATTTGATTCCCAACGTAAAATCCATTTATTTCCAAAAACTGGTGTTTTGAATGATTCAATTTGTTCTGAGCTCATTTGAGAAATTAGTGTTCCATGAGGAATTAGGATGGCGTTATTTTGTTCTAAAATAGAGGAATATTTTTGATCTAAAACGTCTAGAAATGAATCAACTAGAATAAACTCGTCAATGAACCCAAATCTTCGATAAAGTTTTTCTCGTTTTTTTTCACAAACCAGAATTGTTTTCAGACCTTCGTCTTTTGCACCTTTTAGCACCTGTAAAGCACAATGTGAACCTAAGGTGGCAATGGCTTTCAAGACTACAAAATAAGATGAGTTTTAGGACCTTATGAACTATGTGAGTTTGAAACAAACTCAAAAATTTCATCAATTAATTCTATGGAGATATCCTCTTTCATTTCATCAGGAATAGTCTTCAAAATAAAATCAACCATAGAAGCATTTTTTGGCAAATCGCCTTTTGCTTGATAAAGTGAATATACTGCTATTGCATTTGAGACTAGAACAATGATTTTTTCTTTATCTAGAAGCATGATCCATAGTTATAAAGAGAATAATTTAATGTACAAATTTTAAACTGAGCATAGTTTGTACTAGGCACCTATATTTTTAAAAAAACTCATTCATAAAATAAAAGTCTTGTTCAGGAATGAATAGTCTGTCTTATTTGTAAAAATACTATTGATATTCTGTCTGTCATGGCTTATACAAGCTCCCGTTTAACTTCTTTTCGATCGCTAAATGATATGATTGAACAGGAGAGTGTTGAATTGAGCACTATATTGGAAAAAGACGAGATTGAGATTTCCACAGCAACAGCTCAGAAAGTAGTAGAAATTGAACAAGAAATTGCAAAGGTTTTAGATCTTGATGATTTAGACGCACATATTTATCTGAACTTGCTTAGGATGGGTCCAGTTACAGCTAGTGCGTTAGCAAGAGAGCTTCATATTGATAGAACAAAAGCATACCGTACCATCGATAAATTACTTAATCTAAGAATTGTTTCAACGACATTTTCAAAACCAAAATTATGTGTTGCAAATAAACCTGAAGATGTTTTAAAAAATGTTTTAGAAAATAAGGAATCCCAAGTAAAAAGAATCAGATCTGCTAAAGACCATATTCTTAGATGCATCGATGAAACAATTCCATCAAACTATTCAAGTAATCTGCCAACTTTCCATATTACACAGGGCACTCACAACATCTATTCTGATGTTGAAAAATTAATTGAAAACGCAAAAGGCATTGTATACATTGTCACTACATTAAAGGACCTTTCAAAAATGTATCATACAAACATCCCGGAAAAGATAAAAATCTGTGAAAAAAATGGTGGCCAGGTTAGACTGTTAACTGATGTTTCCAATAAGGAACATCTACCATTTGTTAGCAGATTTGGCGCAACAGAGGCTAGAATTGGAAAACTTAGCTCCAAAGGAAGGATGGTAGTTGAACAAGAAAGCCAGATGATAATGTCTGATATTGTTTGGGGTGATTCTGATCAAACCAGTATTGAATCAGATTATGCGATTTGCACAAATTCAACCGAGATGGTAAATAACATCTTCATTTTGAGTAATCTTTTATGGGAAAATTCAAAAACCCTAAAAAAACTAAGTAAATAAGAATAATTTTCTATTTTCTTCGATCATTTCTAATAAGAAAATTAATTACAGCGAATATTAGCCAGTTAAGGTGAAATTATGATAGATACAGAATTAGGGGATTTACGAAGGACACATTATTCAAAAGATATTGATTCATCAAAAGATGGCTCTGATGTCACAGTAATGGGATGGGTTCTAAGTGTAAGGGGGCATGGAAATATTTCATTTCTAAGTCTGAGAGATAAGTTCGGGGATTTACAAATAGTTGCAAAAAAAGGCTCCTGTCCTGATGAGATTGTAGAAAAAATCTCTAATCTCAAACCACATTCCTCTATCAGTATTACTGGAAAAGTAAAATCTTCTGAAAAGGCACCAAACGGAATAGAAATCATTCCATCAGAGCTTAGAGTATTTTCTCAAGTTGAAAAAATTCCTCCATTTGAGCCTCTTGCAAAAACTGTAAAAAACATTGATACACGATTAGAAGTTCGTCCAATTGATCTTAGACGAAAGGTATTACAACATATTTTTAATGCAAGAAGTTTAGTTTTGAAATCAATCAGAGATTATTTTTTTGAAAAACAATTCACTGAAATAAACACCCCAAAAATGATTGCTACTGCTACTGAAGGTGGATCTGCATTATTTCCAATTTTTTATTATAATAAAGAAGCATTTTTAGCTCAGAGCCCACAATTATACAAAGAACAACTTACGATGAGCTTTGAAAAAGTCTTTGAGATAGCACCAATTTTTAGAGCAGAGCCCTCTCGTACAAATCGACATTTATCTGAAGCAATTTCAATAGATTTTGAAGAAGCATTCGTTGATCAAAACGATGTAATGGATCGTATTGAAGAAATAATTCAAAGAGTTGTTAACACTGTAAAAGAATATGTAAAATCAAACTCTGATGCAGAGTTCATTGTTCCAGAAGTTCCAGAAAAAATTCCTCGATATTCATACACCGAATTAGTTGAAAAAATGAAACAAGCAGGTGCGAAAACAGAATGGGGAGATGATTTGTATCCATCCCACATTAAAAAAATAGGTTTGACTGGATTTTACTTCATAAAAGATTGGCCAATGGGGCCAAAACCATTCTATGTTAAAGTTAGCAAAAAAGATCCAAAGATATCTGAATCATTTGATCTAATGTTTGGTGATTTAGAAATTTCATCTGGAAGTACTAGAATAGAAAAAAGAGAAGAGCTTGAAGAAAGAATGAAGAATAAGGGCATGAAAATTGATGCATTTGAATATCATTTAGGGGCATTTGACTATGGCGTTCCACCACATGCTGGATGTGGAATTGGATTAGAGAGACTTATGATGGCATTAACAGGAACAGAAAATATTAGAGATGTAACTTTCTATCCTAGAGATGTTGATAGATTAACTCCTTAGGTGATAAAACTGGTAACAAGAGAAGAGATTGAAAAGGTTGCAAAATTAATGCGAATTGAACTCGATGATCATGCCGTTCACATTGACAGAGTTCAAAAAATGATAGAATATTTTGATGTTCTTGATAAGGCTGGAATTGAATCAGAGGAATTTGATGTTCAAGAAAAATCAATTACCGAATTAAGAGAAGATAAACACATTCCTTTTGATGAAAAATTAATTGAAAAATTGAAAAGTTTCAAAGGAACCTACATAAGGGCACCCAAGATGGTTTAATTGAATCTTGGAATTTCTGCCTTAAAATATGTAGAAGAAGTAAAAAACGGTAATTTCACTGTAGAAGAATTCATTTCAAAGACAATAGATCAGATAAAAAAAAATGATGAAAAACTTCATGCTTACCTCTCTTTAAATGAAAATGCAATTGATCAAGCAAAAATCCTGGACAAGAAAATCAAAAACAAGGAAAAAGTAGGTGCTTGCTTTGGAATGCCCATTTCAATTAAAGACAATATTTGTGTTAAAGGAGGAAAAACAACCTGTGCTTCTAAAATGTTAGAAAATTTTGTTGCACCATATGATGCTACCGTTATTTCAAAACTAAAATCCGAAGATGTCATTCTAATGGGAAAAGTAAATTTAGATGAATTTGCAATGGGCTATTCAACAGAGTTTAGCGCATTTGGACCAAGTAGAAATCCCTGGAATCAGGATTATGTTCCTGGCGGTTCATCTGGCGGTAGTGCAGTATCTGTTAGTGCGCTAGAATGCGTTGCATCATTAGGTTCTGACACCGGTGGTTCTGTAAGGAATCCAGCTAGCTTCTGCTCAGTAGTTGGCTACAAACCAACTTATGGTTTGATCAGTAGATACGGTTTAATTTCATATGCAAACAGCATTGAACAAATTGGTCCACTAACTAGAACTGTAGAAGACACTGCATTTCTTCTTAACATTATTTCAGGTATTGATCATAATGATGATACAACATTAAACAACAAAAATGAAGATTATCTTTCTAACATTGATGCAGGAGTTGAAGGAAAAAAAATTGGAATAATTAAAGAAATGGTTGGTCAAGGAACTGACAAAGAAGTAATTTCTGCCACAAATAATGCTGTCGAGAAACTAGAAGAACTTGGTGCAAAAATTGAAGAAATATCATTAGACATGGTAGATTATTCGGTTGCATCATATTATATAATTACTTCAACGGAAGCTAGTAGTAATCTTGCTAGGTATGATAATATTAGATACGGTTTTGATTTTCCTTTAGAGGGATATGAATTTAATTCGTACATTTCTAAAGCAAGAAAAAACTTTGGTCCTGAAGTAACTAGAAGAATGATTGTAGGCGGATTTGTTCCATCAGCAGGTTATGCTGGAAAATATTTTCTTAAGGCTCTTAAAGTGAAAAAGAAACTTACCGATGAGATTAATGAGGCTTTTAAAAAGGTTGACTTTCTGATTGCTCCAACTGTCCCAATACTTCCATTTAAGATTGGGGAGAAGATTGATGATCCTGTAGCATTATTTCTAATAGATTTTAACACTGTTACAGCAAACCTTACTAGAAAACCAGCAATATCAGTACCATTTGAAATATCAAATGGCTTACCTATAGGAATACAATTACTAGCAAATGAAAAGCAGGATAAAGCACTTTTACAAGTAGCATATGCACTTCAAAATACAGTAAATCTTCCGGAGGTGCCAATTTGACAAAGATTGGACTTGAAATTCACTGTCAGTTAACAAACCTTGAAAGTAAATTGTTTTGCTCTTGCAAAGCAAACTACCGTGGTTTTGAACCAAACAACAACATTTGTCCTGTGTGTATTGGCCTTCCAGGCTCACTTCCAAGATTAAACAAAAAAGCTGTTGAGAAAGCAACCATAATTGCTATGGCCTTAAATTGTAACACGCCAGATAAACTTGCATTTTTCAGAAAAAATTATTTTTATCCTGACTTACCAAAAAACTTCCAAATTACTCAGCTAAATGTGTATGGAGAACATAGCATTGGTCAAAATGGAAAAATCTCGGTGGAAAATAAAGAAATTAGAATAAGACGAATTCAATTAGAAGAAGATCCTGGAAGGTTAATTTATGAAGGAACTTCAGAAAAAACTCAAATTACTTTAGTAGACTATAATCGAGCTGGAACCCCATTAGTTGAAATTGTTACAGAACCTGATTTTGAGAATGAAAGGCAAGTTAGATTATTTTTGAATATTTTATCTGATTTACTTGAAAATCTTAATGTATCAAATCCTTCACTAGAAGGGGCAATGAGGGCAGATGGAAATGTCTCAATTGAGGGTGGAAAAAAGGTTGAAATTAAAAATGTAAACTCTTTTCATGATTTAGAAAAGGCATTGCATTTTGAAATTACTAGACAAGAAAGTTTAGTCTCAAGAGATATTCCTATTGAACAAGAAACAAGACAATGGGACGATAAACGAAAAATCACTGTATCTGCAAGAAGTAAAGAAGGAGAAGAAGATTATAGATACTTCTTAGAAGGAGATATTCCATGGATTTTGATTGATTCACAAACATTTGCTAAATTAAAAAATGAGATGCCTGAAAGTATTAGTTCAAAAAAAGAACGATATATATCAAAATACAATATTCCAACACAAGTTGCTGAAGTATTGTCTACAGATAAATTTTATTCAGACATGTTTGAACAAGCACATAATGACTCAAATGCAAAAGATGTTGCCAATCTAATTACAACTGACTTGATGGGTCTTGTTGACACTGAAGAAAAACGTGAAAAATCCAAACTAATTCCTCAACATTTAACTGAACTTGTAAATGCCATTGAAAACGGCAAAATCACAAGAACTTCAGCAAAAAATGCTCTATTTGAGATAGTAAAAACAGGAAAACCACTCTCAGAAGTTATTTCTGAACTCGATTTAGGGCATGTATCTGATGAATCAGAATTGACTAAGATTGTAGATGAAGTAATATCTCAAGAGAAAAAAGCAGTAGAAGAAGCTAAAACAAATCCTCAAACCATTAACTTTTTGGTAGGAAAAGTTATGCAAAAAACAAAAGGAAAAGCTGATCCCAC
>SMUY01019012.1_pt1 | contig 11156 bp, 13 predicted proteins | sample 2456441 | NCBI WGS metagenome assembly SMUY01 (sample SAMN11095931, study PRJNA526329) | marine sediment metagenome | biome: Marine sediment; feature: Surficial sediment; material: Deep marine sediment; isolation source: Hadal surficial sediment | place: Pacific Ocean | collected 2014-11 | depth...
GCCCGCGGGCCCCGCGCTGCCAAACGATGCCAAGAGTCCCCCCAAATTTGTTCGGAATCTCTAATCGAGGTTTACGGCTCGACCGTGTAATCCAAAGGAGGGATGGGAAAGCGGACGAAAAATCTAGAACTTCCAGGATCGAAAACGGCCAGCACCAGTCGTCCACGCGGGGCTGAACAAAAGCTGTTTTCTTAAACACGGATTCCTCTAATAACCAAAGCGCTAAACGCAGCCTAATCCCTAAATCATCACCTGCAAATTTGGCTCTTCGGCAGACACAATCGGCCACGAGCGGACCATTCATCCGGGGATTCAATAGTAACTTTCAGAATTACGAGTCAAGTTCTTGTTGGATCAATCCCAGAATTTTCTTGGTCGATGCGCTCAGCTCGTTCAGATTGCGAATACATTCATCTGCGTCCCACCACCTCTCGTCAACAGCACTCTCAAAATACAAATCAGCTAGTAGCAGATTGTAATCGGAGGCGAATCGACTCTCTCCAATGTGTTCGAAACGTGGATCGAACACATCGATACTGCGGATCGGAGTGAGTTGCCATATTCTGGGTACTAACCTTTCTGTAACAGTCGCTTCACCCTGAAATTCGCGAAAGTTAACTCTGCCAACCTGTGTGGGCCATTGTGCAAGTTTGGCTTAGTAATTCGCCTCTCTCAAGTAGCTCCCAACGACCTGAGTTAATTAGAGAATCCAAGCTTCCCGTCACAGGCCGCAAGATCGGTCTATAAGTTAATTTCAAAATCGATTGGGCTAATTTTGAATTATCTACATCCTTGATTGGTTCCGGACCTGTGTGCGCCATTACAAATTCAGATGCATCTTTTATCTCCCTATGCACTTGCAACACAGCATCGATGATAGAGACATTCTTACCGAAATCGTCATACATGCTTCTTAGTGCTGACTCTATGACTTGTCGATCTTGCCTCTCATCCCACCAAGCTTGAATCGCAAATGCCATCAGGATGCTGGCAACTATTGCGACAGACTGTCCGGCCAAATTCCAGTATTTACTCTGAGGCACGCTGAATCCCCATGTGTGCTTTCGACTAGCTTATCCGTTTCCAGGTTAATACCGAAACGGCTGTTTCGGGTCGAAGTGGCACGCGATACCAAATAAATAAGGATAGATGTATGCGGCACCGCAACAAATAGCGGCCTCTCAATTCTAGCTGTTTTTCATGCCTGAACGGCCAGAACCGGAAGCGAGGCAACGGCACTGGAAACACCATTTCCAAGGTGAATCGAGGTAGCGCAGCCAGTTACCCTAGCGACGGTCTTCCGGGAGGTTAGACCGGAAGCTTTCGATCCGTTCATCGTAGATCGATTTGCAATTTGGCGGCCCGAGTTGGCGGATCCTATCGTCGACTTCGGCAAATAATCCGTCGGGCCACCCAAGCGGGTTTAAACCGGCAAACCATACCCGCCCATATGCGCTGTTGAAAATTGGATTTAGGAAGCCAATCTGATCTTGCCAATATCCTTCGGGGTAAAGTCCGTCGCGGTCGGTGAGCAGAATCATGCGTGCAACCAGATTAAGATGCGACATGTAGTACTCGTTGACGATCAAAGTTTCCCGCAACGTTAAGTTCTGTGGTTCCGTACACGCCTTTGCGAGTGCGGTAGAAGGATCTTCCCCGAGGATGGACAACTGCACCGAATTTGCAGTGGAAATGAAATCGCTTGTTAGTTGCGCTCTACTCAGAGTCTTGACCTGCTGTAGCTCTCAAATTACGAGTCCCAAACCAAGTAAGATGGAGAAGGCCGTTGCGATCTGAATCCACCGATCTGTGTGTTTCAATCGGGAGTCCTAACGCGTTTTGCATAGATTATGCAGGACCACAGGCTTCAGATCGATATCGGCATCGATAGCTCGCGCTGCAACAAAAAGCGAACCATTACATCAGGCCATTTTTCAAGCCTGAACGGCCACAACCGGACCGTTTGAAGCAACCGCTCGTATCTAATTAAAGTCGAGCCACCCGAAAGACTGAGCAGCCCGATGGAGCGCCACAATAGCTCTACCCGACTCGCGCCGTCGACGATGGCGGCAACGGTTGGTGGTGGTAATGCTGGCTTTGACACCAAACTCGTAGCGCTTGCGCACTTTGCCTCTCGATGGCCCAAATTCACCTAGGTAGCGTGCCGCTACTATCTCGTAGATCACTCCCATGGGGGGATTGCACTTGTTAAACGCCTATCCTCAATCACCGAGAATGAAAGCTTCTTTCAAGCCAACTATCTTATAGACAGTCTCCGCAATTGTTACCGGTGCAAATCTTGTTCTGACCGCACCGTCTTCTATCAGCCGCAGCACTTCCGCCGCGTTAAGTTCGCTTTCGCTTTCAAAAGAAACTATTTCGACATCTTCGACCCGACCCTTGACTGATATTGCGTAGGTGAAATCGACCCTCGTTAGATCCAAGTTGTCGCCGGATATCATTGATCGCACTATTCTCGTGGGTGTCCAGAATAGTCTCTTGCAGATTAGTTCCTCTGTGAGGCGATCTTCCGGCCACGCTCTCGCAACACATCGATTTCCTTCGCAGCTCAGGCATGTGTGAAATAGCTTCGGTCTCGTTTCCAGCACTTTCGGAAGAATTTCCTCTATCAGCTCCGCAAATTCACAGTCCCTGATGCGGAGATGATCGATCGGCCAGCTACCGCACCGCCTTTTACCGGTTACGACAATCTCTTCTATGACGTTCTCGTACCCGCGGTCCACTTCAGTGCCTGAATCTTCAGCGTTGGCGCTCAACGCGCCCAATACTAACAATGCGACAGCTTTCAGAATGTGTATTGTTCGCATATCAGCCTCTCGAGCTGGACGAACCCACCTGAGTGAGAATTTCAAAAGCGGACCGTTAGATCCGACCATTTCCTTGTTCTTTCGGCCACAAGCAGACGAAACTCTCACTGAGCAGGCGTGGGGTCGATTCTCAGAATGGTACTCATTGTTGACACACTTGTCGCATTGGATGTGACATTTGTTGCGCTAGAAACCTACTCCCTCGAGTCCGACCACGTGTTCTCATCGCGAGGCACAAGCTTGACTATGGCGCTACCGGCTTCGTTCTCGAGCAGAAGGTACAACAAGCCATCGAACCCAACCTCGACGTCGCGGATACGTGCGAGATCCTTGATCAGCGTCTCTCGGTGCACTAGTTTTCTGCGGATCCGTTTCTGCAAAACCTAGAAAACACCACACCTCTCATGGCGGCCGCCGGCCTCGGCACGACCGCGCCAATTCGAGGAAGCCGGAACGGAGCCTGAAGCGCTGCAAGCCGTCGCATTGCTGCTGAGCCTTGGCGCGAACATCAACGCGGTGAACAACAATGGCGAGACGGCAATGCACGGCGCGGCTTACGAGAGCTCCCATAAGACCTCGTCCATTAGAATCATGTTGCCGGTAAATCTTGGGTAGAGTTCGTGGGTCTCTGGGGCGTAGAAGTTGGCGACATCCCCCTTAATAAGGGGTAAACCATCGATTCCGTCTGAGCCATGTATCGCGCAAAGCGTAAACCAGCCCGTTCCGAATAGTAGTTTCCCAGAGCCCGAACAAGGGCTGGACTTAGAACTTTTAAAACATCCGAAGCCAGAGCAGCCTCCCATGCGGCCTTGGAACTTATTTCTGAACCCGGTATGCGTACCATAAACGGTGCAAGCGGCTCCCCACGCCCCCGACGTGCTCGCCTCGCGCTCCTTTGTGTATTTATGGAGTCAATCCAACCCGTGTACCAGGCGTGATCCTGGGAAAGTTCTATCTGAATAGTCTCGAGGATTCGCTCAGCACGATTCTTGACTTCGACACCCTCAAGAAAGTTCTCAACCGCAAATGCCGCGGAGATGCTGAAAAAAATGACGAACACTTCCACAAACAGCCTGCGTGTGGACCGAAGAAAAGCACGGGAAGCTGTCGTATTCGGTGCGGTCGCATTACCGGTAGGATCAATCTCGCTTGTGTCCGCTCCTGGAAGATTGGTGTTCTGATCCGAAGCCTGCTCCCAATAGCATCAACGCACCAGCATCCTTCCGGTCACTCGTCAGATATCTTTTTAGTAATTCACTCGTTTTCCGCATGAACGACGACCTGCGGACAGTTAGTTGTCGTAAACCTAAGAACTAAAACGTTATGCTCATCAAGGCGAACGATGAAGGATGCAAAGGGATGCAAACCGGCAGGTGTCAGTGCGGCGAGGTGCGTTATGAAAGCGTTGGTGGACCATCCGAACTCTATGTCTGCCATTGTCGAGAATGCCAAAAACAATCTTCCTCGGCATTCGGAATTTCCTACATAGTCCCGCATACGGGGTTTCGCGTGATACAGGGCGTGCCAAAATTCTGGGCTCGCCGCACCGATAGCGGGGGACGGGTCAAATGCGCCTTCTGCCCAAACTGCGGCTCACGACTCTGGCATGAGCCCGAGGGTGGGTCGGAGACGGTCAGCATCAAAGGCGGGACACTGGACAATCCTCTTGATATGTCCAGCGCGATCCACATCTGGACATCGAGTAAACTGCCGGGCGTAGATATACCAAACAATGTTCAGCAATTTCCGGCGGAGCCTGATTGATTCTACGTTGCGTTGTCCAGTTTTCATGCTGGTCGCCCTTCCCTCGCGATTAGTTCTGAACTCGTGTCCGTGGAATTCAATACCTATCCGGGGTTTAATCTGCGCTTCCCTCTAGTCGAGTCCCCTCAGCGAATGGCTGATCTGGTCAACGTTTTCAACCGATACCGTCAAATAGCGTCGCGGCGTGCGGGTATTGCGTTGGCGCAATTGGGGCTTGTTGTAGAGCGCACTGTAAAAAGCCACAGCCTGGAAGCGCTGATGGTTAGGCGATTAGCACGTATCAAACAAGCTGAGGCTGAATTTTTCTTTCTGCAGATTGGTGCTAACGATGGTTTCTCCCACGACCCGATTAATGCGTTCGTCTCCGCCAATCGCGTTGCGGGTATCGTGGTAGAGCCGCTACCGGACGTATTCGAAAGGTTATGCAAAACCTATGAGAGACATCCGCAGATCAGAAAGCTGAATATTGCCATCCACGAAGAACTGGATCGAGTTACCTTGTACCGCCCCGACCCGAAAATTATCGATATGTCTGGTATCGCGTCATTCAACAGGGGTAGGCACGAACTGACAAGCAAGCGAACCGGAATCCAAGCGGAAGACATCATTGAGGTAGAGGTGCCTGCGATTTCTCTGGCAAAACTTCTCGAACAGGAAAAAATTGGACACCTCGATCTGTTGCAGATCGATACCGAAGGTTACGATATGCAGATTCTTGCCGGGCTCGACCTCACTGTTTGTCGACCCTCCATCATTCGCTTCGAACATGGCGTGTACAGCGGCGTGCCTTTGCGCAATGAACTCCGCGAAGCGCTATTTCGACTGTACGATCATGGCTATTCCATTGCCATGGAACGCGTCGACGCATTGGCATGGCTGCACGAAGATATCTCGAAGCGGAAACCCAACCCACACAGCTAATCCGAGTTTAAGGATTCAGATCATCACATTGTGAACGGGTACGGAGCCAGGCGATGATACGCCAGGTGTCTGCATAACCTTCAGGCAGGTTGTCGGCGAACCCGATCATCCGCGTATCAGGCACGCCAGTGGTGATTGTCTGAAAAATTTCCTGATCAGAGCCGCCGTGTTTCCAGCTGCAGTCGAACAGGAACAGCGCGTCGCCAGTCGTGGGCGTAGTCTGGTGGCAGTACCCGCTGCAGACACTCCGGAAAATAGCACCACCGCGGGAGACGGCAACCGGGTCTTCTTTATACACGTCAACAGGACTTGGCTCCGCATGTATCGATGACACCTGACAAGAGGCAAGCAGCGCCGCGGCGGATATCAGCGCCGCGGCGGGCGATATAGGAGTCGCGGCAGGTAAAAGCTCCGACCACCTGATTTTTCGCAGGCATTCCACTAGTTACCCAGGCGGAAAACAAACAGGTAAGTGTTGTCTGGCATGGATGAAAAACCGCCAGTAAAAAACTCCACTCCATTAGAGCCGCCAGTTGCGATTGCCACATACGAATCACCTTCATATTCATAGACAATCGGCTGACCTCGGACAATGCTGCCCACTCGCTTTTCCCAGGAAACTTCACCCGTGGCTGCATCAAGGGCCAGAAACCTGCCATCTACTGTGCCTGTGAACAAGACCCCACCTTCCGTGGATACCACACCTGAAAGCAACCCGTTGGCCTCTCGATGCCGCCATGCGACCTCACCCGATGACGCATCGATTGCAACCAGATCCCCGTAACCTGTACCCGCTTCGGCATCGACGGACTGAAACGAGCCACCAAGGTAGGTGGATCCTTCGATGAAAATCGCCATACCCTTTTCGATGATTTCACAGGATTCAATACTGTTGACGTAATAGAGGCCCGTGTTCGGATTGTAGGCCCCCGTGTAGGCTGCATTCATGCCACCGGCATGCCCGGGGCAAACTCGATCCGTATGTGTTCCGGTGGGAATTGCGCCGGGTCTGACAACGGGCCTTCCCGTTTCATCGATTGTGGCCCAGTTGATTTCAGCAACGTAAGGCTCTGCCAAAATGTAGCTACCGTTTTCCCGATTGATCAAGTAGTAGTAACCGTTTCGGTCAGCATGACCGACAACCTTGACCATCTCGCCGTTCACTTCGACGTCTAGCAGGATGATCTGCGTGTTGCCGTCGTAATCCCAAATGTCATGAGGCGTGAACTGAAAATACCACTTCAGCTCACCGGTTTCAGGATCTACTGCCAGCAGGGAATCGGAGTAGAGATTATCGCCTTCGCGGTCATCACCATTCCAGTCAGGTCCCGGGTTGCCCGTGGCCCAGAAAATGGTATCGGTTTCCGGGTCGTAAGTGCCCGTGTTCCAGGTGGGTGAACCACCGATCCGGTAACTTTCCCCAGCCCAGGTCTCTACGCCGGGTTCCCCGTCAGTGGGTATCGTGTAGTGACGCCACAGACGCTCCCCTGTTGCAAGATCATAGGCATCAAAAAAACCACGTATTCCGTATTCGCCACCGCCTACGCCGATAAACACCCGGCCATTGGCTATCAGGGGCGCTCCCGTCACGCTGAAACCTCTTTGGTATGGGGTGATCACCGTCTCCCACACGAGGGCTCCGGTGAGACGATGAAATGCCAGGAGCTTCGCGTCGAGGGTTCCCATGACTACGAGATCACCGCCGATGGCCACACCTCGATTGTTGGGGCCACAACAAATTCTAAGATCCTCAGGATTCTGATAGTCGTACCGCCAGATGACTTCACCCGATCCGGGATTGACGGCAATGAGTCTGTTGTAGGAGGTCGTCACGTACATGATGCCGTCATAGACGACGGGTGATGTTTCAAACGGCCCTTGAGTACCCGCAGCCATACCCCATGCGAATTCGAGATTGCCGACTGTTTGTGGGGTTATGTTATCTATCGCGCTGTGTCTGTAACCTCGATAGTCACCGTAATAATGTAACCAACTGCTTTTAGCGGTGTGAGACGCATTGAGCTTTTCTTGGGTTACTGGACCCGAGCCACCACCTTTGTTTCCGGTGGCCAGCCAATGTGTTGGTGCTTGAGGTATTTCATATTCTGCACCTGGACCTTCGGCTGATTCGGTAAATTCCGTAACTACGCTCATGGCTAATCCCATGAAGATTATTGCTGCATACTTCATTGTTGTTGTCGTCTCTATACCAGATATACGGTTGGAAGCTTAGCGGGGCGACAGGGGAAAAGTCATCCCCCGAATCGAATTCGCTTAAGCTAGGTAAAGTGCCAACACGTTGTCTCGAGCGCTCTACCAACGATCTCAACCGCCGCTCAAAGATTGCAGAATAATTACCTCGTCGGTGGCACTCAACTCGACGTCCAACGATCGAATTGACGTGTTATTGATAAAAATGCGCATATGACAACTACAACCCGTCGTTTCGATAAGATGTGATCCCACGGTATTATGCCGAACTTTTTGTCGTATCAACGGTAACTCGCTTTATGACCAACATACCCGTGCTCGTCGGCGTAGCGCAATTGGAGCAACGCGTAGCAGAACCTGGATCCGGCAAGGAACCGATCGATCTCATGATCGAAGCCGTTCAAAACGCAAGCATGGATGCCGAATGCCCGGCACTGCTGACCGGGGCTAAGTCGATACGGGTCATTCGAGGTATGTGGCCCTACGGCAACCCGGCCACTGCCATAGCGGAAGCGATCGGCGCAAACGGTGTAGAGACTGCCATCGCCCCCTTCGGGGGCAACTTTGTGCAGTCTGTGGTCAATCTATCAGCCCTCGAAATCCAGCGCGGTGATCAGGAAATCATCATCATCACGGGTGCAGAGTGCGGCAACAGCCAGGCGAAAGCACGGCGGGCAGGTGTAGAGCTGACCTGGCGAGAACTTCCCGGCGAGCCGAATCGACGGATCGGGACATCCAAGTTGATGCGCCACGAGGCTGAAAAGGCAGCCCATATCGGGCGTCCTATCCAGGTTTATCCCATGATGGAGAATGCCCTCAGGCATCATCTGGGTGAGTCTATCGAAGACCATCTGGTGCGCATCTCCGAGCTCTGGGCTGGTTTCAGCGACGTTGCCGCGGCAAACCCACACGCCTGGATTCGCGAAGCCAAAAGTGCCGAAGAGATTCGCACTCCCTCTAAACTCAATCGACCCGTTTCGTTCCCCTACCCAAAGTTCATGAACTCGAACAGCAATGTAGACCAGGGTGCCGCACTCATTCTGTGCTCTACATCGAAGGCACGCGCACTGGGTATCGATGAGTCACGCTGGATCTATCCCTGGGCGGGCACTGACGCTCACGATCCTTATTACCTTTCCAATCGTGATAACTTCTACAGCTCACCCGCGATCCGCATTGCCGCTGCCAGATGTCTGGAGTTCGCAGGCCTCACACCCGGCGATATCGAGCACGTGGATCTCTACAGTTGCTTCCCCGTAGCCGTGCAGGTATCGGCACTCGAGATCGGCTTCGACCTGCACCGTCCGCTCACCGTCACGGGTGGACTCACCTTCGCGGGGGGGCCTATGAACAACTATGTGATGCACTCTATCGCACGTATGGTAGGGCTGCTGCGCGCTTCGCCCGAAGCCAAAGGTCTCATCACCGCAAATGGCGGGTTCATCACTAAACATGCTTTCGGCATCTATAGTGCTCAAGCACCGGAGCAACCGTTCCAACACGCCGACCTGCAGGCCGAAGTTGACTTAATGCCGACGCGAGAAGCGGTCCTGGCATACCACGGGCGCGCAGAAGTGGAATCCTACACGGTAATGTATGGCCCGGAGGGACCGACAGTCGGTCACCTGAGTGCACTGTTACCCGACGGTCGCCGTGCCTGGGCGAACGTCCACGATCCGGAAGTCATCATGACGATGACCCGCGAGGAGTTCTGTGCAAGACCGGTGCATCTCGCCGACTACGAGGCTACGTTCTAGACGTATGGATTCAACACCACCACCAGCAGGGCTACTGCGCCGCCTCGGCGCTATGTTGTACGACGCGCTACTGGTAATTGCCCTGTGGATGGTCTCACTGTTTCCCATCGTTGCAATTGCTGATGACCACGTGTTCGGTGCCGCTGTGCAAACCTTGTTGTTTTTCGAACTTTACGGATTTTTTGCCTTTTTCTGGTTAACGCGAAAACAGACTCTCGGCATGTTGGCCTGGCGACTGACGATAAAAACTCAAAACGACCAACCTATGACGCTAAATCAGGTTACGTTGAGGTTCGCCGGGGCTCTTGTTGGCTTCGGGTGTTTCGGGCTCGGTTATGTCTGGTTACTTTTCGACAAACAAAACCGCAGCTGGTCGGATTTGCTCTCGTCCACTCGTGTCATCTATCAGGTCAAGCGACGCGCCTGACACCCCAACACCCGACCGCCCAACAAATCCCGATGGGCAACGCGACCGCAAGCACCGTTGGTAAATCGTAGACGATACTCATCGGTGCAAACAGGTCCTGCAAGTACTTGAACGCCAATCCAACGAGGATACCGACACTCAACCGTACGCCGATTCCTACTTCCCGCAAAGGACCGAGTACAAACGTAAAGGCGAGGAGCGCGAGCCCCAACACTGAAAAGGGTTGCAGGATCTTGCCCCAGAAGGCCAGCTGATAGGCACTTGGGTTGAGCCCCTCACGCACCATGTACTCAATCTGATAATAAAGATTACTCAAAGACAGCTTGCGTGGTTCTACCAACACCCTGACACTCAGGAGGCGAGGATCCACACGCCCGTCCCAGCGCAGCTCGTCGAAACGTTCAACCTGGGTCCCGGTCTCGTCGATACGCGTTTCCATGACATCGAAGAGTCGCCAATGAGAATCTTCGCCTACGACGAATTCAGCACGAGCAGCCCTGCGCAATACCTTGAGGTGCATCTGCTCGTCAAACCAACTCTGCCGAACGCCGATGAGTTCGCCGTTTTCGCCAAATCCAGCGACGTTCATGTACATTCGCCCTTCCCGATACCAATAACCACCCCGGAGCGAAATGACCTCCGAGCCCTGACTACTGCGCGCCTTGTGCGCTGTGGCCTGTTCCTCTCCCCATGGAGCCAGATATTCTCCAACAATTGCGCCAAGTGTGAGAACCAACAAAGCCGGCCAGACCACGCTGAGGAAAACCCGCCAGACGGATACACCCGCCGCCCGCAAAACAACGATCTCGGAGCGCGAAGCCAGACTGCCCACACCGATCAACGAACCAAGGAAGACCACGTACGGGAGCACTTCGTACCCGCGTCGCGGCAGAGTCAGAAGCAGGTACCACAACGCATCCTTCAATACGTAACCGGCTTTTCCTTCGCGCACCTCGTCGACAAGGGTGAACAGGCTGATGATCCCGATAAAAGCGAGCAAAGCGACAAATGTCGCGAGCAACACTGTTTTACCGATGTAACGGTCAATCTGGTTGAACATCAGACCTTCACCGGGCGTGCAATTCGCCTGATGAGCACGATTGCCAATACCAAAAACAACCCGTGCACTATCCAAAAGCCCAACACGCTGGACAACTCACCTTCCCGCATCGCGTTCTGACAAGCGACTAGAATCAAATAGTAAGCCATGAAAATACCAAGCCCCGGAACCAACTTGGCAAACCGTCC
>SMUY01024299.1_pt1 | contig 11156 bp, 11 predicted proteins | sample 2456441 | NCBI WGS metagenome assembly SMUY01 (sample SAMN11095931, study PRJNA526329) | marine sediment metagenome | biome: Marine sediment; feature: Surficial sediment; material: Deep marine sediment; isolation source: Hadal surficial sediment | place: Pacific Ocean | collected 2014-11 | depth...
GAGTGCGTGCTGTAATAGTTATCGAATTCGATGGCAAAATCGGAAAAATCCTGTTGATGCTCGATCTTCATCCGATCGATCAACACTTCCGGTGTTACCCCTTCAGCCTGCGCGCGTAACATGATCGGCGTTCCATGCGCATCGTCGGCGCAAACGTAAATGCATTCATGCCCGCGCAGTTTTTGATAGCGCGCCCAGATATCGGTTTGAATATATTCAAGCAAATGTCCGATATGAATGGGTCCATTGGCATAAGGTAAGGCGCTGGTGACAAGTATTTGACGGGAACTGGAGCTCATCTAGGGCGATCGTTAGGCTAAAGTTGCGTAGTTTATGTGTTGCATGGGGAACTGTATAGGGCAGCTAATAAACAAAAGCATAAAAACTACGTGATATTTCACTATCAGCTCAGGTAAAATGCACGCCCCTGGGAGTCTGTCGCAGACGGGCTGCCTTTATAAACTAATATTTGATATTGAGTATCTACACATGTCGATCAGCAAACAACAGATAGAGACTGCCCTGGGTGAAGTCATAGACCCGCATATGGAAACTGACCTGATGTCGGCCGCCTCAGTGAAGGGTATCGAGATCGAGGGCGACAATGTGAGTGTCACCCTGGTACTGGGATACCCGGCAGCCGGATTCTTTGATAGCCTGAAGCAACTGGTACGCGAACAGCTAGAAAGCCTTGAGGGTATCGGTGATATCGATGTCAGGGTTTCGAGTAAAATTAAATCCCACGCGGTACAGCAAAACCTGAAACCTCTCAAGGGAATAAAGAATATCATCGCCGTTGCATCCGGTAAGGGTGGTGTCGGCAAATCCACAACCGCGGTCAATCTGGCGTTGGCATTGCAGGCTGAAGGCGCCACGGTAGGTATACTCGATGCCGACATTTACGGGCCCAGTATTCCCCGTATGCTCGGTTGCAGGGGTCAGCCCGAGTCAATCGATGGCAAGAGCCTGGAACCTATGATCGGCCACGGTATTCAGTCCATGTCGATCGGCTACCTGGTCGAGGAAGATACACCGATGATCTGGCGCGGTCCGATGGTGACCCAGGCGCTGGAGCAACTTATCAACGATACGCAATGGAAAGATATTGACTATATGGTGGTCGATCTACCGCCGGGCACCGGCGATATACAGCTGACACTGGCGCAGAAAATTCCGGTTAGCGGGGCAATTATCGTAACCACGCCTCAGGATATAGCCCTGCTCGATGCCCGAAAGGGTTTGAAAATGTTTGATAAGGTTGAAGTGCCGGTGCTCGGCATAGTGGAGAATATGAGTATCCATATTTGCAGCCAGTGCGGTCATGCCGAGCATATCTTCGGCGAAGGCGGCGGTGAGCGAATGGCCAGGGAACAGAATGTCGACTTTCTTGGCGCGTTACCGCTCGATATACGGATACGCGAACAGGCCGACAGTGGAAACCCGACGGTTGCGGCTATGGCAGATAGTGAGATCAGTTCAATCTATCGAATGATTGCGCGCAAAACCGCGGCAAAGCTGGCAACCAAGGCAAAAGATCATTCGGCCGCCTTCCCCAGCATTGTGATCGAGCATAATTGAACGAAAATAGCTAGCTATTTTCGTTCATCCCGGCCCCCGAGCCGATACGTCGGACCGCGGGATCCAGATACCGGGTCAAGCCCGGCATGACGATATAATGCTGTTTTCGTTCATCCCGGCCCCCACGAGACCTTAGAACAGCCCGTTCTGATAATCCTGAACCGCCTGTTTCAGTTCGGCCTGGGTGTTCATCACGAAAGGCCCGCCCCGGGCAATCGGTTCACCGATTGGCTTTCCGGCGATCAGCAGGAATCGTGCATCCGCATTCTGACTCTTAAGATTAACGTTATTGCCTTCACCCAGAATCGCGAGCTGGTCGCGGCGCACTGTCGCGTCTTCACCTGCATCCGTCTCCAGACTCACTGAGCCCTCGATCACGTAAACAAAGGCGTTATGATCGACTGGTAAGGGTTCGTTAAAGTCGGTATTTGCTTCCAGACTGACGTCCAGGTATAGCGGTTCGGTCAGGGGCTGTACTACCGGTCCGGTCGTTCCGTTCGAGGTTTTCCCGGTGATTACCTTAACACGGGTACCGGGTCGAGTTTCAGTTGGAATACTGCTGGCATCGTGCTCCTGATAATGTGGTTGGGTCATCTTGTGCGCGGCAGGAAGATTGACCCAGAGCTGGAAGCCTTCGAGCCGGCCATTTTCCTGCTCCGGCATTTCTGAATGTACAATGCCCTTGCCGGCGGTCATCCACTGGATGCCACCCGCTTCGATGACGCCTTCATTGCCGGCATTATCCTTGTGTCGCATGCGACCCGCTAACAAATAGGTGACGGTTTCAAACCCACGATGGGGGTGGGATGGAAAACCGGCGATATAGTCGTCGGGGTTATCCGACCGAAATGCATCGAGCAGCAGGAAAGGATCGAGGTCCAGCAACGCGGGTTGACCTATCATCCGAACCAGTTTGACCCCCGCGCCATCTGTGGTTGGCATCCCGGTGATCAGCTCTCGAAGCCTACGTGTCTGTATTTTGCTGGTGTTAGTGTTCATATATTTATCCTCTTTATCGGTGAACCTGGTTGAGAAACCTGTATTTGAATCGGCCAAAGAATCTGAGGTTCCCGGGATTAGCAGTTTTATGCGGCAATTTGCGTCATTCCGTAGTCTCGTTCAATTTGATCGAGTGCGCCCTGATAGCTGCTATCAGGGTTTACATTCATTTGATCTGCCGCGATTATATTGATGTCCTCGATGCCGATGAACCGGAAGATTTGCTTTAAATAGTCGCTGACAAAATCCACCGGACTTTGCAAGGCGACACCGCCGGTGGTGATGATGATGTCGACGCGCTTGTTATCAATCAGGCCAACGGGCCCATCGGCAGTATACTGGAAGGTGACACCGGCGCGGCAAATCAGGTCGATCCAGGACTTTAAGGTCGCCGGAACGCCAAAGTTATACATCGGTGTTGTCAATACGATATGGTCGGCACGCCTGATCTCTTCAATTAATTGATCAGAAAATGCGAGCCTCTGTAGCTGTGCCTCGGTGCGATCGTCAAGCGGGGTAAAATTAGCACCCACCCAGGATTCATCGATAAAGTAAAAATCCTGATTTAAATCACGCTGTTTCACTTCGATGTCCTGGTACTGAGTTTCGAGTTTCTCTATCAGTATGTCTCCCAGTTTTTTGCTGTTAGAGGTCGAGACGTTGGCGCTGGCATCGATCCGAAGAATTTGTGTTTTAGAGTTCATATTGTCTCCTGTGTTAGTTATTTGGGTTTAGCGCCCATTGGCCGGGGCCATGGACAAACAACAGCAGAAAAGCACCGCTGATAGCGAGGTTTTTCATGAAAAGAATCATTTGCATTTGCTGACCGAAATCACTGTGGAAAATGATTGCGGTTAAAATAGTAAATCCGCCCAGCAGGAAAGCAGCAATTTTGGTCTGGTAACCCAGTAATATCGCGATACCGCCGAGAATTTCCACGGCAATGACCAGGGGTAGTAGCAGGCCCGGCACCCCCAGCGATTCCATATAACCCTGCGTGCCTGCGTAGCCGGTAATCTTGCCTGCTCCGGCGACAATAAAGATGACCGCGATCATAGACCGGCCAATCAAAGTTGATGCGTTATTAAGTCTTGCTGTATTCATGGTGTTTTCTCCTGGTTGATGGTGGTAGTATTATCATTGTTCTAATTAAGAAGATAAATAGCAATTAAATCAAAATACTGTTCGCGAAAACAGGACAATATGAATAAATTTGAAGAACTCGAATCCTTTGTAAGCGTGGTCGACACGCATAGCTTTAGCGCTGCTGCCGATAAGCTCGGAGTTGCCAGGTCAGTACTGAGTCGGCGCGTACGCGACCTGGAAAAACGGCTTGGTGTACAATTGATGCGGCGTACCACGCGAACCCTGTCTCTGACTGACACGGGTAGACATTTTTACCAGCGCACGGTCAATCTGTTGGCTGATATGAGTGATGCAGAGCAAATGGTATCGGACGCCCAGTGCAGTCTGTCGGGAAAGATAAAGCTCGCAGCTCCGCTAGGCATAGGCATCAGTCAGCTGTCGAAGCCAATCGCTGAATTCATGACGCGACATCCGGAGATTGAAATTGCAGTCGACTTGAATGATCGACAAATCGATTTGATTGCAGAAGGTTTTGATCTGGCTGTTCGCATTGGACAAATGCAGGATTCGAGCCTGGTTGCGCGTAAACTGGCTAATGTGCATTTCGCTATCTGTGCGAGTCCTGAATATCTCGCCAGGCAGGGTGAACCACGGCATCCGTCGGAGCTCTCCGATCATCAGGTGATGGTTTACAGTAATGTGCAGGTTGGCCGGCAATGGTTTTATCAGGACAAAGGCAAGCGTATTACCCCCAGGGTCAAATATCGGTTGAGTGCCAATAACGGTGAGCTGCTGGCGAAAGTCGCAAGCCAGGGTCTGGCTATTACTTCAGGACCTCTGTTTTATCTGCAGGGGTATATTGATCGAGGTGAATTGATACCGATTTTAACTGACTATCCCAGCCCTGACGCAGGGATGTACGCGGTTTATCCCCCCGCAAGGATAGTCCCTCGACGCGTCAAGATGCTGAGTGATTCGTTATTCGAGTACTTCCGAAATAGCAGTATCTAACCAGTCAATGGCAGTTGAAGCGGGTAGCCTGCCGGATCGTAAAAAATCATCGCAACCTGTGATAGACGACGCCCCCTCGATATCGATATACTGCCGCGACAATTTTTCTGCCGGAATAGTGTGTGAGTATAAAATCAGATTTATGGATACGTCGTATGGCCGAAACCGAGGCTATGATCGAACCGTTTGAATCAGGACAGGTACGAGAATCGGATAATGGTAGGATCATTTCTTATGGCACCTCAAGCTACGGCTATGACGTGCGCTGTGCGAATGAATTTAAGATTTTCACCAATATCAATTCAGCTATAGTCGACCCCAAGAACTTCGACGACAATAGCTTTGTCGATGTGCAGTCTGATGTCTGTATTATCCCGCCTAATTCTTTCGCCCTGGCGCGAACCGTGGAATATTTTCGCATACCACGCAATGTGCTCACTATCTGTCTTGGTAAATCGACCTACGCACGCTGTGGCATCATCGTCAATGTCACCCCGCTGGAACCCGAGTGGGAAGGGCACGTGACACTCGAATTTTCCAACACATCGCCGTTACCCGCCAAAATTTACGCCAACGAAGGCGTTGCGCAAATGTTGTTTTTTGAATCGGACGAGGTGTGTGAAATCTCTTATAAGGATAGAGGCGGTAAATACCAGGGCCAGAAAGGGGTTACCTTGCCGAAGGCCTGATAATTGTTGTGCTTAGAATTAATTGTATTGCTCAGTCGATCTATTTATAAATTATTTCACGCACTTACGACTGCATAACTACGAAGTAAGAGCCGCCTGGTGTGCGAAACACTTTAAAATATAAGCATTAGTAAGCTAAGCGCGCAGTAAATCGAGGATTTGCCAATTCCGTTGCCTGGCGATGACGCTCAATTTTTCGTCTGGATTGACCACAACCGGGATAGACACCGCTTCGAGCAGGGCTAAATCGTTGATCGAATCACTGTAAAAGTAACTGCCCTCGAGATTGTGACTACTGCCTGCCAGCCAGGCATTGAGCGCAATGACCTTGCCTTCCATGTAGGTGGGTGTACCCAGATACCGGCCGGTATAGCGATTGCCGATTATTTCGGGTTCGGTCGACAGGATATGCGGAATATCGAATAGATCAGCGATCGGTGCGGTGATGAATAGATTCGTTGCACTGATGATCAACAGGGTATCGCCACGATTGCGATGATGGTCCAGTAGAGCCCGGGTTCCCGGCGCCACAATCGGCTTGATCCAGTTTTCCACAAAATCGGTCCGCCAGGTGTTTAAACTGTCGAGCGAATGCAGGGTCAGCGGCTGCAAACAAAACTCCAGATAGCGGTCGTTTTCCAGTTCGCCGCGCTGGTATTCCGCATAGAAAATCTCGTTTCGACGACGATATTCAGCTTCATCTACTATTTGATGAGCGACCATGTATTCACCCCACAGGTAGTCGCTGTCGCCGTCGAGAAGGGTATGGTCAAGATCAAAAATTGCCAGGGTCATTTGCACTGTCGGTTGGTGTAAGCGGTTTTCTGTGTCAGAATAAGCGGCCCGAATGGTAAACGATTTGACGAGAACAAGCGACGTGATTGATACCGATGGTTACAGGGCGAATGTTGGCATTATCCTGAGCAATCGACAGGCTCAGGTCATGTGGGCGCGCAGGTTTGGGCAAGATGCCTGGCAGTTCCCGCAAGGGGGCATCGGTGCTGGAGAGAAACCAGTTGACGCGATGTACAGGGAACTGAGGGAAGAAACCGGGTTGAAGAAAAAGGATGTCGATATACTGGCTTCGACCAATAGCTGGCTACGTTACAAGTTGCCGAAACGCCTGATAAGGAAAAATTCGCAACCCCGTTGTATTGGGCAAAAACAAATCTGGTTTTTATTGCAGTTGCTGGCCAGTGAAGAGGAATTTGACCTTGCAACCTCGCGTAATCCCGAATTTGATGACTGGAAATGGGTAAACTACTGGCATCCTACTGAAAACGTTGTATTTTTTAAACGCAGAGTCTATCAATGTGCACTTGCGCAACTGGAATCCTGCTTGCCAATTCCGGCTAAATCAGATATTAATAAGCCCTCTCCTGCCGGCTAAAACCAACAACAGCAGCGGCAGAAATTCGCAGAGATCAACCTGAAGCAGTCGTCTGTGGATCGCGGGTAAGGTCAGGTGTACCCGCAGCAAACACAAACTCACAGCGCTGAAAACAGCAACAACCGAGGAAATTTTAACGTGCAAGAGGGGATCGTTCAGTGCCATCGATGATTTACCGCCTGCAGCGAATTGTTCAGGAAGTTAATCGTGCGCCTGATATCCAGCATGCGCTCGATTTGATAGCGGAAAGACTGATTAAGGACCTGATAGCCGATGCCTGCACTATTTTCCTGGTTTCAAAGGATGACCCGTCAATACTGATACTAAAATCAAGCTATGGTCTGAATCCCGACATTGTCGGCCATGTTAAACGCCGGTTTGGCGAAGGTTTGATTGGAGTGGTCGCCGACCGGGCAGAATCTATCAACCTGGTGAATGCGATAGACCATAAAAACTTTATTCTGGTGCCAAATTCGGGCGAGGACGCGTTTCCGATTTATCTCGGGGTGCCGATAATCACGCACCGCAAGGTACAGGGTGTAATTGCGATACAAAGGGCAGAACGGGCCTTTAATGCTGACGATGAAGCCTTTTTATCGACTCTCGCATCGCAACTTGCAACATCGATCGAACATGCCGAGAGTCACGGACGTTTCAAGCATATTGGCGAACATAATAAAGACCGGAAGACACTTGTCGTTCGGGGTGTGGCAGGTGCTCCGGGCATGGCGATTGGTGAAGCCATCGTACTCAATCGAGGCTCCAATCTGGAGTCTGTGCCGGATAAAAAGATCACTGATAAGCAACCTGAAATCAAGGGTTTTAAAGACGCCATTCAAAACGTACAAAATGATTTGATACAACAGGCTGAGCGTATGCGTGCTTCGTTACCCGAAGAAGAATGCGCGTTGTTTCTTGCCTATGCACAAATGCTGAGTAGTGGTTCGTTAATTGACGATACCATCAACCGCATTGACGCGGGTAACTGGGCGCCGGCGAGCTGGCGCGATACGGTGGAAGACCATGCGCGTGTTTTCGAGGCGATGGAAGACGAGTACCTGGCCGAAAGGGCGAACGACATTCGTGATCTGGGGCGTCGAGTGCTGCGTAATTTGATGCTCGAACAAAGTCCATATATAAATTTCCCCGATAGCACTATTCTGGTTGGCGACGAAATTTCCGCTACCGATCTGGCTGATGTGCCGCCCGATTGTTTGTCAGCTATCGTTTCCGCACATGGTAGTGGTGCTTCACATGTTGCGATTCTGGCACATGCGCTCGGTATACCCGCGGTGATGGGTGTGCCAAATTTGCCGGTCAAACAAATGGATGGTTTGAGGGTCATCGTCGATGGCTACGGGGGTAGTGCATATATCGACCCGAGTGACAGTCTGTTGTCGGAGTACAACACTTATTTTGAAGAAGAAGCTGCAATTGAGCAGGATTTACTCAGTCTCAAGAACGAAGCCGCCGTGACGCTCGACGGTTGTCATATTTCCTTACATGTCAATTCCGGGTTGATGGCCGACCATACTCCGTCGTTACGCAGCGGTGCCGAAGGGGTTGGTCTGTACCGCACTGAAATTCCATTCCAGATTCGCGATCGATTCCCGAGTGAGGAGGAACAGTTCCACATATATAGCAACGTATTGCAGACTTTTAAGGGTAAGCCGGTTGTATTAAGAACACTGGATGTCGGGGGTGATAAACCCCTGAGTTACTTTCCGATTAAGGAAGCAAATCCATTTCTCGGTTGGCGGGGGATACGAATAACGCTCGATCATCCCGAGATTTTTATCACCCAGGTTCGGGCGATGATGAGGGCAAATATCGGTAACGACAATTTGCAAATACTATTACCAATGATTAGTGGACAGCGTGAACTGGATGATTCTCTGATACTGATCCATCGCGTCAAGGACGAGATCGAGGACGAAATTGGACAAGCTATTGAATTCCCGCCGGTTGGCGCGATGATCGAGGTGCCTTCCGCGGTATTCCAGATTGAGGATATTTGTCATCTGGTGGACTTTGTATCGATTGGTACCAATGACCTGACACAGTATTTGCTCGCTGTCGATCGAAATAATGAAAATGTTGCCGAGTTGTTCTCGTCACTGCATCCGGCTGTATTGAAGGCGATGCTGCATATCGTGGAAGGTGCGCGGCGAATGAATACACCGGTGAGCGTCTGCGGCGAACTGGCAGGCGACCCGCTTGGCGTGATGGCGCTATTGGGTTTGGGAATTAGGAATTTATCGATGAGCGTAGGTAGCCTGCTGCGAGCCAAAAAGGTTATCAAGTCGGTTAGCCTGACTGAATTGTCGGAGTATTTTAAAGAGGCAGTATCGATGACTGATGCAGATGATATACGTGAGTTTTATACCAGTAAACTGGAGGAAAAGGGTCTAGGGGGATTTATTCGCGCCGGCAAGTAGGCACCCTCGGCTGCTTAAAAAGGTTTAACTACCGCGAGAATAATCACTACGGCCAGGATCAATACCGGGAATTCATTGAACCAGCGAAACCAGACATGATTTCGCGTACAGTTATTTGCGGCCAATTGCTTGATAATTTTGCCGCAATAAAAATGATAGCCTACCAGAATGATCGTCAAAGCCAGTTTCAGTTTAAGCCAGAGCATATGCGCATATGCCAGCCAGGCATAATCGATCAGTAGCCAGGTGCCGAATATCAGGGTCAGGACCATCCAGGGGGTTATAAACCGATAGAGCCTGATTTCCATTACAGCAAGGCGGTTTCGTACAGACTCATCCTCGGCCATGGCGTGATTGACGAATAATCGGGGCAGGTAGAATAGTCCGGCAAACCAGGCCACCATAAAAAACAAATGCAAAGCCTTAACCCAGATCAAAGGCTGAGCTGGCGATTAACAACCACCCTCATTTTTAATCCAGTTTGGGATATTTCTGATTGGGACAATGGAATTGCCTGTATTTCGTTTTTGGTGAGATGATCTATGTATAATGCTGCGTTTATTTTAACCACAAAGACATAGCTTTAACATGGTAAATATTGGTATCGTTGGCGGCACCGGATATACCGGGGTCGAACTCATGCGACTGCTCACGGCGCACCCCGAAGTCAACGTCAAAGTAATTACATCTCGCTCCAATGCCGGCACGCTGGTTGCAGAGATGTTTCCGAATCTTCGAGGAAAGGTGAAGCTGGCTTATACCGAGCCCGGTGTGGATTCCTATAAAAACTGCGACCTGGTATTTTTTGCGACCCCGAACACCATTGCCATGACCCAGGCAGAAGCACTGCTGGGCGCCGGTATCAAGCTGATCGATCTTGCCGCTGACTTCAGAATAAAAGACATTGCGATCTGGGAAAAGTGGTATGGAGCGACCCATGCCTGTCCGCCATTGGTGGAGCAGGCGGTTTACGGGTTGCCGGAATTAAATCGAGAATCCATTAGGTCCGCGAGCCTGGTGGCTAATCCTGGTTGTTATCCGACCGCGGTTATCCTCGCGCTGTTGCCGTTGTTAAAACATGAAATGATTGATCCCGCCTCAATCATCGCTGATTGCAAGTCGGGAGTGAGCGGTGCGGGCAGGGGTGAAAGTATCGCGCGTGCTTTTTGCGAAGTGAGCGAATCAGTTAAGGCCTACGGTGTCGGCGGACACCGTCACTTACCCGAGATCAAGGCTGTATTGCAGACTGTGGACCCCCAGGCTGATCTGGTCTTTACTCCACACCTGATGCCGATGATTCGCGGATTATATGCAACTGTTTACGCGGATGCCCGGGGCGCTGGTAGCAACGTGCAGAAAACATTTGAGGAATTCTATCAAGACGAGCCTTTCGTCGACGTCATGCCTGCCGGGTCCCATCCCGAGACCCGCTCGGTAAAAGGTGCCAATCATTGCCGTGTTGCGGTGCACTACCTGGCCGAGAGCAATAAGTATATTGTACTGGCAGTAATCGATAATCTGGTCAAGGGCGCTGCCGGGCAGGCGATTCAAAATATGAACCTGATGTTTGGTTTCGATGAATCAACCGGGCTGGATGCCCTGGGTATGATCCCTTGAGCCAAATGCACCGGGGGTTTCAGGTACGGCAGTACAAACCGTGGAAGTTATGGTTGGGACTGGTGGCAATCCTGTTGCTTTTCGGGTTATTTTTTCAACTGGGAAATGCTTATCAGTCCTACCAGTTGCAGCGGCTGGAACTGGAAAGAGAAACATTGCTGGCCAGAATTAATGAACTTGAGACGCGTAACTACAACCTGGTGCAGAAAAATGCACAACTGGATGGCGCCAGCAAGATTGAACACAAGGCTTACCAGAAGTCCAATCAAACCCTTGTTGAACTGCAACAGCTAATACTCGCACAAAAGAAAGAACTAATATTTTATCAGGGTATTGTTTCTCCTGAAA
>SMUY01074068.1_pt1 | contig 11156 bp, 10 predicted proteins | sample 2456441 | NCBI WGS metagenome assembly SMUY01 (sample SAMN11095931, study PRJNA526329) | marine sediment metagenome | biome: Marine sediment; feature: Surficial sediment; material: Deep marine sediment; isolation source: Hadal surficial sediment | place: Pacific Ocean | collected 2014-11 | depth...
CCACTGCAATACGTGGGTCATAGGAATGAAATGCATGGACCTCGCCAGCAGAGGCTTCCGCCAGTGTCTTGCTCAGCGCAAGGATTTCGTCATCCAGCGCTGCTGGTTTGTCGTGCTCATTCATGGGGTCAATCGCGGCGAAGAAAACCCGTCTGACGCGGTTCTCTATTTCCTGTTTATGGGCTTCGCGCTGGACAATGTAGGCGTCCTGCCGGTCGAAAGTGACCTTTTCATCCGTGAATTCGCGGAGCTGGGCATCATTTTTATCATGTTCTCGCTCGGTTTTGAGGAAACGACCAAAAACTTCATGGCGAGCATGCGCAAAAGCTGTGGAATTGCGCTATTTGGCGCGATCGGCCCGTTCTCAATTGCCTAGGCAATTACCGACGCTATCTGGAATGACCGGCTGCCCAGATGCGCAGCTAGTCAAGCCGTTTTGTGAAACGGATGATTGCGCCAGACAACGCGATGCTCGTAAATACACCCAGCGCGAGCAGTTCCTGTTGCATCTCACTGAGCGATGCACCACGCAACATGATGCCGCGTGTCAGGCGGATGAAATGAGTGTTCGGCAGAATTTCACCGATGTACTGAACGACCTTTGGCATGCCATCAAACGGAAACATGAATCCCGTAAGGAGGATCGATGGCAAGAGGATGAATATCGTTATCTGAATCGCCTGAAACTGGGTTTTGACCAGGGTCGATATGAACAAGCCGAGTGCTAAGTTCGCTGCGATGAAAAATGACGCTGCCACATAGAGTTCGAAGATGCTGCCACGAACCGGGATATTGAACAAGAGTTTGCCGACGGCAAGTATCAGGGCGAGCTGCACCAGACCGATAACGATATATGGCACGACCTTGCCAACCATCAGTTGCGTTGTACTGACGGGCGTATTGATCAGTAGCTCGAGATTGCCATGTTCACGTTCGCGCACGACCGAGACCGCGGTAAACATCATCATTGTCAGGGTGAGAATAATGCCAATCAGTCCGGGTATAACAAAAACGGCGGAACGTCTTTCCGGGTTGAAATACGGCCTGACTTCGAGTGTTGCGGCTTCTTTGGGTTTGAGCGCTGTTGAATCAAAGCGCAGCGGCGTATTGCGCAATTGATTGGCAACGCCAACGATCGTTGGATCAACGCCGTCAATCAACAGCTGGGCGGCAGATCGTCGTGAATCGATGGAACGCCGGTCGAAGTCCGGTGGGATAAAGACGCCGATCGATATCCGGCCGGTTCGCAGCAGCTCTTCCAGTTGCGCGGCAGTGTCGACGACGTGACGAAAATCCAGTACCTGAGTCTGGCCGAGGTCGGCGATGAATTGCCGGGATAAATGGCTGTCCGCCTGATCGGCAACGGCCGCCGCGAGATTGCGCACATCTGTATTGATCGCATAGCCGAACATCAGCATCTGCATAATCGGAATGCCAACGATCATGGCGAACGTAACCCGATCACGTTTGAGCTGGCGCAGCTCCTTGCGCATCACTGCCATCAGGCGGATTGCAGATTTCACGCTGCCTGGTCCGTGGTATAGCCTTTCTGCGTGACCGCGACAAAAACATCCTCAAGGGATGCGTCAACGAGCTTCGTCTGCGCGGTAATCGCGTTTGACGAGAGCGCTCCGTCTACCAGCTGCAGGGGTTGCGAGACGATTTCAGGGATCAATACTCTAAGCCTGACGCCCAGTTGGGTAACACTCATTACCTCCGGCAACTTGCTTAGCTCGATCTGCGCTGCAAACGGGTTCTCAGCCATGACCTCAACGATAGACATGCCGGTCGATTGCTGTAGTTCAGCAGGTGAGCTGTCAGCCACTTTTCGCCCGTGATCGAGTATGGCAAGGCGGTGGCAGCGCTCAGCCTCATCCATGTAATGCGTCGACACCAGGATCGTGGTTCCGGAGTTAGCCAGTGAAAACAGCTCCGACCAGAAATCCCGACGACTCTTTGGATCTACGGCACTGGTTGGTTCATCGAGTAATAAGAGTTCCGGCTTGTTCAGCACGGCACAGGCAAGTGCCAGGCGCTGTCTCTGTCCGCCACTCATGGTACCGGCGAACTGTTTGCGTTGCTCCACCAGGTTGTATTTTTCGAGTAACGTCTCAATACGCGTGCGTTTGTCGTTGCGTGGATAGGTGTATATGTCAGCGATAAACTCGAGATTTTCCCACACGGTAAGATCGTCATACAGGGAAAACTTTTGTGTCATGTAACCGATTTTTGGTTTCAGAGCGTCGGCGTCACCGGGCACATCGAAGCCGAGCACAGTTGCGCTGCCTTCAGTTGGCGTAAGCAGGCCACACAGCAAGCGAATCGCCGTCGTTTTTCCGGAGCCGTTCGGGCCGAGGAAACCGTAGATGATTGAACGTGGCACATCCAGGTCGAGATGGTCGACTGCAGTAACGGATGCAAAGCGTTTCGTCAGTCCGCGCGCCTGAATGGCGAGATTAGCGTTGTCAGTCACGCTGTGTGCCGGCGTTATCGAGCAGCAGTTCTACCTCAACCGGGACTCCGTCCGGCAGTCGTCGATCGCTGCCCAGGATATCGACCTTGGCAGCAAAGCTGAGCCTGCCTCGATCGTGTTCCGTCAATGCGAAGTAGGGCGTAAACGCTGCTTCAGAGGCTACCCAGCGCACCCTGCCGGCAAACGGCTGATCGAGGCCATCGACGAAAACCCGCGCGTTGGTACCGGGGCCTACCAGGACACGCATGGCTTCCGGGATAAAGACGCGGGCATAAACCTGAGCACCGGACAGCAGGATCGCCATCGGCTGGCCGGGGACCGGACGTTCACCGACTTCAAACAAAAGCGAGTCGACAACGCCGGCTGCGGGAGCAAATGCGCTATGCCGCTCGAAATCAATCTGTAACGCTGCCAGCCTTGCGCCCGCCTGCCGGACGCCTTCTTCCGCTTGCCGAAGTTCTTCACGCGTCGTACCGCTGAGCAATTCCTCGAGGCGCGCCTCGAAATTTTCAAGACTGGCCTGCGCGGCGTCTCTGGCGGCTCGCGCACGATCGCGCACCTCAGGCGAGGCCAGTTTTTGTGTAAGCAGCTGTTCGGCCCTTACAAGGTTTGTTTCGGCAAATTCAAGTTCGTGCTGCCCACCGCGAACGCTGGCCCGGGCAGCCAGGATCTGTTCCTTTCGCGGGCCACGAATCAGTTCATCAAGCCGGGCACGTGTCTGCAATTCATACGCTTTAGCTTCCGCAATCGCTGTTTCGATACGGGAGGTGTCCTGGCGGATCAGTAACTGGCCACGCTCGACCCTTTGCCCTTCAATAATCGCCCGTTCGAGTATTGGCTCAGACACCTCTGCCGAAATCTCGATGCGATCAGATTCCAGCTGCCCGACAATGCGTTGTGTCTCCTCCGTGCGCTCACAAGCGACTAAAGCTGGGAGAGACACCACTAACGTCAATACAATTATTCGCTGCATACTGTTTCTGCCTTGATCGAGGCAAGCACCATGTCTACATGGGCAGCAATAAATCGATCGGTATCAAGCTGTGCATGTGGTTGAAACAACAGCGTCCAGAGCAGCGAAAAGAAAACCGGCGTTACCAGTAGTTGTGGAAACTCATCGAGTGCGGACTCGCGGAATTCACCGTTCTTCACGCCACGTTGAATGATCGTGTGTAGCGCCGTTATTCCGCGCGAGACTACGTTGTCCCAGTACCAGGCAATCAGCTCCGGGTGTTTCGGCCCTTCTGCAACCATCAGTTTCAAGAGGATTTTGGCCGGTGACCTGGGAATGAAGCAGGCGAATTCCAGAAATGGGCCACGCAGAAATTCTTCAGCGGAGAGCTCTGTTTTCTCAATATTGGAAATCAGTGCGTCTATTCGCGGTGAGATAAAACTGCGAATTACCGCTTTGAAAAGTTCTTCTTTGGTTTTGAAGTAGAGGTAGAGGAGACCTTTGCTGACGCCCGCCCGTTTTGCCACTTCGTCAACGCGGGTCGCCGCATAGCCATTTTCGGCAAATGCTTCGAGGGCCGCCGCGGTGATTTCTGCCGGTCGGTTTTCTTTACGGCGCTGGAATCGGGGTTGGGCCATCGAAAGTCTTCCTTACTGACTGATGAGTCAGTAATATAACTGATGACTGGCTGGTCAGCAAGAGATTTCAGCCATCCCGCACGATGCCTTGCGGCCGCATGACCACTGGCTCCTGGAGGCACAAATGCGGTGCCCAGAGATGATAGGCTCTCGCCATGTTTACCTACATCGACCCAACAGTTCGCGAGCGGCTGATCGCACAGGGCAAGCTCATCAGGATTGATGAGGCGGGACAGGCCATGGATGCCAGCGAACGTCCGGAATCTGGTGACAAGGCGATCAGTATCCTGGGGCCGATTCCCCTGCCGTTGGAACGCCATGGCCGGCAATACGCCGTGCAGTGGTATGCCAGCGTCCGTCACTCCGAGCTCAGCAAAGCGGAGGAGCTGGCGGATGAGCTGCGGGAGCGCGATGGCCAGCAATCGTTCGCCATTCTTGCCGCGTCAATGGCGGTGAACAGCGTGCTGATAATGGGGGATCCACAGGGCTGGAAGAATCCGCTGGTGCGGGTGCACTCCAGTTGCCTGACCGGTGATGTATTCGGCTCGCAGCGTTGTGAATGCGGGCCACAGTTCATCTCGGCGCTGGAAAGAATCGACGCGGAGCCGGCCGGCGGGATGATTATCTACATGTCGGGTCATGAAGGCAGGGGCATCGGCTTATGGGCCAAAGCTGCTACCTATTTGCTGCAGGATTCGGGCGAGGACACCTATCAGGCAAACCGGACATTGGGCCTACCGGATGATTCGCGTGACTTCAGTGATGCTGCGGCACTACTGAAGTATTTTATCGGTGATCAGCCGTTTCGCTTATTGACTAACAATCCGAAGAAGGTGAAGGATCTTACAAGATTTGGGCTCACCAATATTACGCGGGTGAAACACGTAAGTGGTGTGAGTGATGAAAATCGTGATTATCTTGCGGCGAAGCGGGAATGGGGGCATGTGTTTGATCCGGACGATCTTGCGAAACCTTAGTTTGCCTTCGCGGCCTACTGTCGCCACAACCTTACGTTCTCAACCGATTCTTCAAAATCCGAGCGAAACGGATTGATATCCAAACCGCCACGCCGGTTGTACCGGGCATACACCGTCAGCTCGGACGGCTTACAGTATTTCCTGATGTCGACGAAAATGCGCTCAACACAACTTTCGTGAAAGTCGTTGTGTTGGCGGAACGACACGATGTAGGTCAGCAAAGCCTGTCTATTTATTGGTCTGCCGCGATAACGAATTAAGAGGCTGCCCGAATCCGGTTGATTCGTGACCGGGCACTTGCTGCGCAGTAAATGCGAAAAAAGCGCTTCTTTTACTTCAGGTCCCGTATCAGTCATCAGGACCGCAGCATCTACTGATGTTGGTACTTCGCCAACATCGAGGGCGTCTATACACTCACCTGAAAATTGTTTGACGGTTGCGGATTCGCCAGCTGGCTCTATGCTTACATCGACCTCGAACCCGGCAATGCGCGAAAGGTCGCGCGTGATCGTATCGGTCAGTTCGCCCCGGCTGGCGTAGCGAGTCATCGCCAGTGAATTGAGATAGAGCTTCAGAGACTTCGACTCGACCAGGTTTGGCGAGGCGGCACTGATGCGGATCGTTGCGGTCGCCACGATTGGCGTGCCAGTGGTCGCAAGCCAGGTCAGCTCCCAGGCGTTCCAGATATCCTCGCCGCGAAACGGCAGGTCAACGCCAAGTCCCAGCGCAGCACGCGATTCGGCCCGTGGAATGGCGCAAAGCACCTCGGGAGCATATTCTTCCGGATATTCGACTGGATTACCGAGTGGAATTTTGTGCATTTACCGCGTTGCGTCATCTGTTGGGGGCTGACCGGGTAGTGTAATATAACGCCCCTTTTTTTGTGTTTTGACGGAGGTCTTATTCCTTGTTGAAACTTCTTAGCAATGCCCGGGTGTTCGCGCCGGAGGATCTGGGCATTCGTCATTTGTTGATTGGTGCAGGCAGAATCCTTGCGATCAGTGACAAAAAAGACGAACTATCCGCATCCGTAGCCACGGAATTTGACTTGCAGGGTCGCAGGCTGGTGCCCGGCTTTATTGACGGCCATGCGCACGTGACCGGGGGTGGTGGTGAAGCCGGACTAAAAACACGCGTACCGCCCGTTATGCCGGGCCAGTTTACGACCGTTGGCGTGACCAGTGTCGTGGGCGTGCTCGGCACCGACGACACGACGCGCGATACGCGCTCATTGCTGGCGCAAACTTATGCCTTGCGTGAAGAAGGTCTCGGCGCCTGGTGCCATACCGGTGGTTATCATGTTCCGCCAGTGACCTTTACCGGCAGCATTCGCGACGACATAGTCTTTCTGCACCCTGTGATCGGCGTTGGTGAACTCGCGCTGAGTGACCACCGCTCCAGCCAACCGACCCTGGATGAGCTGCTGCGCATAGCAAGTGATGTTCATGTGGCAGGCATGATTTCCGGCAAAGCCGGAATCCTGCATTTGCATCTCGGTGACGGCGAGCGCGGGTTGGAACACATTTTCGCTGCACTGCAGCAGAGCGAATTGCCGGCACGCGTGTTCAACCCGACACACATTAATCGTCGCAAAGGATTGTTCGAGCAGGCGCTCGAGCTTGCAGGTAAGGGCAGCACGGTAGATATAACTGCATTTCCGGTCGCAGAAGGCGAAGATGCGTGGCCGGCGGATGTCGCGCTACTGAAATATCTTGATTCCGGCGCAGCGGAGGCGCGAATAACGATAAGTTCCGACGGTGGTGGATGTTTGCCGGTATTTAACGAACAAGGCGAAATGCTGCAAATGGGCATCGGTTCGCCAGCGAGCCTGATGAAGACGCTCAAAGTCCTGCTGGAAAAAGATGTGCCGCTGGAGCGTGTACTGCCGGCGTTTACCAGCAATGTGGCTGATATTCTGCGCTTTCATGACCGGGGTCGAATTCACGTTGGTAATGCTGCGGACTTGCTGGTGCTGGATGAAAACCACGACATTAACGACGTAATGATAGCCGGCACATGGCACGTACATGACGGCGTGCAGCAGGTTTTTGGTCAATTCGAAAAACGACAAAATGAAGAAAAAAAATAATGAGTCCATCTAATAACAACAACGATTCGAATCGCGGCTACATCATTCCAATCGGTGGTGCGGAAGAGAAATTGCATAATCCGGAAATTCTCGACAAGTTTGTTGATATTTGCGGTGGCAAGTCTGCGCGCATCGGCATTATTCCGACGGCGTCTGAACGCGAGGACACGGGACGAAATTACGAAAAATTATTTCGCAAGCTCGGCATCCGTCATGCCCAGGTCCTGAATATAATCACGCGCGAAGACTGTAAGTCTGACAAGTACCTCGAGTACATAAAGAAGGCTGACGGAGTCTTTATGACGGGTGGTAATCAGCTCAGACTGTCGACGACCCTGGGTGGTACCCCTGTCGCGCAGATGATTCGTCGGCGCAATGCTGCCGGCATGCACGTTGCAGGCACCTCTGCTGGTGCTGCGTTTATGCCAGAGCACATGATCGCGGGCGGCGATGAGGGCAGTACGCCCAGCCCAACTATGGTGACAATGGCACCCGGGCTGGGGCTTACCAATAATTTCATCATTGATCAGCACTTCCGCCAGCGTGACCGCCTGGGAAGGCTGCTTACAGCGCTGGCGTATAATCCCTTTGCGGTTGGTATCGGACTGGATGAGGACACTGCAGCGTTTATCAGACCGGGAGACGATCTTGAAGTCGTCGGCAGCGGCGGCATAACCATTATCGATCCCAGCGACTTGAGTTATTCTTCGATGGACCGCGCAAGAAGCGGCGATCCGGTGAGCCTGATCGGTGTCAATTTGCATATTTTGATCGCTGGCGGCCGCTTTGAAATTCAATCCAGAAAAGCGTTCGCAGAATAATAAAGTTCTCGGTAAACGAGAACAGATGGAGCCAGATCCATGAAGATTGTTTCCACTAACGTTTATGTTGGTCCCAATGTATACGCGCATTTTCCGGTAATCCGCCATGTGCTGGATCTCGGCGTGCTGGAAGAGTGGCCAACCGGACGCCTCGGCAAGAAATATGTTGATGTACTGCTCGAATACCTGCCCGGCCTGAACGAGCATGGTTGCTCCTATCGGGAAGCGGGCGGCTTCGTACGCCGAATGCGTGAAGATGAGGGCACCTGGCTTGGGCACGTGATGGAGCACGTCGCGATCGAATTACAGAATGTCGCGGGTTCACCGGTTACCTTCGGCAGAACGAGATCCGTTGACGGCCAGAAAGGCCATTACACCATGGTGTTTCAGTATCTTGATTCTGCGGTCGGGCGAGAAGCGAGCCGTTTGGCGCTTGACCTGATTCACAGCCTGTTGCCGAAAGATATCCGGCCCGACGATGCAGTGGCAGATGACTGGGACTTTGCGGCGGCAAGAGACTCGTTTATTCGCTATGCGCAACGGCGGGCGTTTGGTCCGAGTACCGCATCGCTGGTACATGCAGCAGAAGACCGCGGCATTCCGTGGATTCGTCTGAACGAACAAAGCCTGGTGCAGTTTGGTCATGGCCGTTACCAGCAGCGTATACAGGCGACCACCACAAGTCGTACCGGTAACATCGCGGTCGAACTCGCATCGGACAAGGAAGAGACCAACAGTATCCTGCGTGATCTGGGCTTGCCGGTGCCACTGCAACGGATGGTGCGTCGTTCCGTGGATGCGAAAAAAGCGGCCGAGCGAATTGGCTACCCGGTGGTATTGAAACCGCTATCCGGAAACCATGGCCGCGGCGTATCGATAAACCTGAAAACGCCTGAAGAAATAGAGCTTGCCTTTGACAAAGCGCGCGAGCATGGTCGCAATGTAATTGTCGAGGGGTTCCTCGAAGGGTATGACCATCGACTCCTGGTCGTGAATGGCAAGCTCGTTGCGGCTGCGAAAAGAATGCCAGGTCACGTAGTCGGTGATGCAAAACACACCGTCAAAGAACTGGTCGACATCGTTAATGAAGATCCGCGGCGTGGCGTCGGCCACGAAAAAGTCCTCACCCGGCTGGAATTCGACCACCAGGCTGAACGATTGCTGGAAAAGCTCGGTTACGATGGCAGCACAGTACCGAAAAAAGGCGAGGTGGTTTTTCTCAGGTCGACAGCAAATCTCTCAACCGGCGGCACAGCGATAGACGTCACCGATACCATCCATCCTGACAACCGTGAAATGGCAGAACGTACCATCAAGGCGATTGGTCTCGACATCGGTGGAGTCGATTTCCTGACCAGGGACATCACCGAATCCTACCGCGAAGCCGGTGGTGGTATTTGCGAAGTCAATGCGGGGCCCGGGTTCCGCATGCACGTTGCGCCAAGTGAAGGGACACCGCGTGATGTTGCCGGGCCGGTGATCGATATGCTGTTTCCGCCGGAAACGCCGAGCAGAATTCCGATAGCGGCAATTACCGGCACCAATGGCAAGACCACAACCGCTCGCATGCTGGCGCACATATTGAAGATGTGCGGAATGACCGTTGGTTTGACCTCGACGGATGGTGTGTATATCGATGGCCAGCTCAGTGTGCCCGGTGATATGACTGGCCCGGTATCCGCGAAGATGATTTTGCGTGATCCCTCAGTTGACGTGGCGGTCATGGAAGTAGCTCGCGGTGGAATGCTTCGCGGTGGACTTGGCTTTCAGGAATGTAATGTTGCTGCGTGTCTGAACGTTACTGCAGATCACCTGGGGTTGAAGGGCATTGACACGCTGGAACAGCTCGCAGAAATCAAACGTGTGCCGATAGAAATAGCGACCGACGCTGCAGTGCTGAATGCCGATGATGTGTATTGCCTGCAGATGGCCGATTACACCGATGCAAAAACAGTGTGTTACGTGACCATGAATCCGGGGCACGTACTGGTGAAACAGCATATCCGCGCCGGTGGCCAGGCGTTTGTTCTGGAAGAGGGTATGAATGGTCACATGATCACTATCTATGACAACGAAGTGCATACGCCGCTGGTCTGGACGCACCTGATTCCGGCGACCATTGAAGGTCGTGCGATGCACAACGTACAGAACGCGATGTTCGCAGCAGCACTGGCTTATAACATGGATATTGGCCTCGAGGATATTCGTCACGGCCTGCGAACTTTCGACTCAACATTCTTCCAGGTTCCGGGCCGCATGAATATTTACGACGAGCATCCTTTCAAAGTCATTCTCGACTATGCGCACAATCCGGCGGCAGTAACTGCGATGTGCAACCTGGTGGATCGTTTCGACGTTGAAGGCCGCCGTATCGTTGTGCTCGCCGCACCCGGCGACCGTCGCGATGAGGATATTCGTGACATCGCAGAGATTGCTGCCGGTCACTTTGATCACTTTATTTGCCGCCGGGATGACAGTTTGCGCGGACGTGGTTCCGACGAAGTGCCGGTCATGCTCAGAAATAAATTGCTTGAGGCCGGTATTGAGTCAGATCGGATAGAGGTTGTTCCCGATGAACAGGAAGCGACCAGCAAGGCATTGGAAATCGCTGCACCGGGCGACCTGGTTCTGATTCTGGGCGACAATACGAAACGCTGTTGGAAACAGATCATCTATTTTAATTCGGAAGCCAAGGTCGAAGAAGGTGGTGCCAGGAGCAGCATCAATATTGAGCTGCCGGTTGCCGACGAATTCAGTCTTGACGATGATCTGGACATCATCAGCGATGAGAGGGGTGTGCGCATCGCCAGAGAAGCCGGCGATTAGTGGTTCAGACGGGTAGTGGTGATGGAATTCCTCGAAGCAAGGCGGCTTACCGGTCCGAACGTATTGTGGGACAAAGAAAGCGCAATCCTGGATGTGTCGTGTAGCGTCGCTGAGGCGGATCGCCTGATTCCCTATTGTGAAAATCAGGTGCGACTCATGCTCGACGCCGTTGGCTGGCAAGACGAATCAATCACTCATGCGCGGCTTGCAGGCGGTGTCAGTATCGCTTTTTCGGCGCCGATCGACGCACTGTACTGCGCTTCTGCAATTGCCGAGTGGGCCTGGGCCTGTTGCGATGCGGAATTCAATGGCGCCCCTGCGCCCGATTTCGCGACGACGGTGACAGAAATCACCAATGCCATTGCTGCGGAGATCAATCC
>SMUY01073575.1_pt1 | contig 11150 bp, 5 predicted proteins | sample 2456441 | NCBI WGS metagenome assembly SMUY01 (sample SAMN11095931, study PRJNA526329) | marine sediment metagenome | biome: Marine sediment; feature: Surficial sediment; material: Deep marine sediment; isolation source: Hadal surficial sediment | place: Pacific Ocean | collected 2014-11 | depth 0-1...
ATCTGTGTTACCCAGCGCTTTCGTTGCACCTGTTCCTGTTTGAGCGCGCGCTCGGTATCGAGTGCCCAGTCTGTGCGTTTACGCACCTCCTTCTCGAGTTCCCCGGCTTCCAGTTCTGCCTGATGCCGAGCCATACCTTGTCGCATATGCTGAAATGCGAGCGCCGAAACCTGTACCTGGTCAAGGCTCACTTCGCCGTTGCCGGGAATGGTCCCTGGGGCAAGCGGGGCGCACAGTGTGTTGTAGGCATTCACCATGTCTGCCGGGTCTGCCAGTCCCGGGTTCTTTAACGCGTTCCTGACATCTTCCAATTCCGACGGTTTTGCGGATAGCCTGGCGATTAGTTCGCTCAGCGCGGAAGCGGATGGTTCAATCAGCCAACCGTTTTCACCGTCAATGATGCGCCCGGGAAAACTGCCAACCCGTGTCGCGATCACAGGTATGGCGAGGTAGTGCAACTCGGAAAGCGTGTAGCTGAATGTCTCTGGCACTGCGGACAACAGTGCAGCGACATCCGGCCCAATCTGTGCAAGCAGGTCCGGGAGCTGTTCGCGCTGATAATCGACCACCACGTTGACGCCCGGCCGCCCGAAAAAAATCTCCCCGCTTTTTCCGGTTCCAAGCAGGTAAACCTGGGCATGGGCTTGCAGTTCCGGCAGGGCATCCAGCAATATTTGCTGGCCTTTGCCGGCTTGGATCCGTCCCAGGATCACCAACCTCAGGCGTTTGTCCCGCCTTGGCCTGGGTACGATGGACACGTCAGCTTGCAGTGGCGGAAAACCATGCGGTATGAGCGCGACAGCGATGTCTTCCCAGCGCTTGTCGAGTGTTTTTTGGAGTTCAATCACCGATTGGCTGGGCGCCACAATCCGGACGTCATTTTGGGTCAGGGCAGACAGGTAATCATCGCGCAGGGACAACCATGATGCGGGGCTGCGGTCCGGAAATTCATTGTTCAAACGCCGGTCAGAATACGCGGCGGCCAGGTCTGGTTCACCGTCCGTGCCGGTGTACGCGGCGGGATTCGCACTCAGGAAAGGCCAGACCGGAAAGTGATCGTGCAACACCTGGATCGTCGGCAGGCCGGTGCGCAGCGCATCCAGAGCGTGGCCCACCAATGAAGAGACAATAATCCGGCCCACGCCGTATCGCTTGCAGATTCTGCCCAATACCTGCTGGTATTGCACATTGGATGCATGGATGGACTGGATCGGTGGGTGCAACCACCAGCTCCCAAGCGGGCAACTCAACTGGTCTGCAGCATACAGGGAAAGGCGCTGACCGAATCCCTGGCCGCCCTGCGGGTCTTCAGAGCGCAGTTGCAGGTGATCGGAATGCGTATCGTATTCAATGAACGTGCGCGTCCACTGCGCCACGCCGCCGCCCCAGCTATGGGTAATATGCAGCGTCACGGCTTTGTCGCCACCGGGGCCGCACAGTTCGGGGCATCCTGCATCAAACCAGTCTTGCAGCGTTGCGCTGAGTGCGCCCCAGGAAGGCGGCCTTGGTGATTCGTGAGGCTCCAGTTTGTTGGCGTTGAATAGCGGCACGGCAGGGGCGTGAACAAAAAGCCGGTCGGACAGGGTTAGCTTCCCGCCCGCCTCCTGCAGGCAGGCAAGGGCGTTGCGCATACTGACCGCGGGACCCGATAAGGCGGAAGCCGCGGCCGCCGACAGGGCAACAAGATGCGCAGGCCAATGCCTAAGCTCGTGTTGCTGCCCGGGTCCGACCAGGTCAACAATCCTGCCCAGAGTTTCACTGCCGAGCTTGCTGTCTCCGCTCAGCCCTGCGAAGGGATTGACGCCAGCCAATGCATTGGAAAGTACAGTGCGCGCCACAAGTGCGTCATCGCCCGCAATGGCGCCGGCAATTTCCCGCAACTGATTTGCTTGAAGATGAAGCCCGGCCTGGATGATGATAACCGGGCTCCGGGGCGCGGTCGCGGCCAGTTCATCAAGCAATTGGCCCAGATTCCCGATGCCGTTGCGCGTTGTGCTACAGCCGGAAAACGCCAGGTGGGAGAATACCGGAGCGCCTAACGCCAACAGGCTCTTGACCCAGTCCCGGTCGGCCGCAGCGGCGTGCGCAGCGTGAAAAAAAATCACCGGGCCTGTGGGGCTTTGGCCGGCTTCAGGATTTTTTTCGGATCGCTCTGACATGGGTCGTATTCTGGCAACCTTGTGGCAATTAACCGTCAAATGGGCTATGCGTATGGCAAGCCAGTGCCCTGGATGGCTAGAATAAAGCCCCCGGGGATCAATGACGCTGTTGTATGGCCGGTCATTATCGTCAAAGGGCAGGGCGATGTCATCCAGCCCGTGTGTTGCAACGCGGTGATCGCTTATCGGTTTTCAGGCGCAGGATCAGTTTTATGAGTCCTAAAAGAAAAAAATCTGCAGCGCGGCGCCGGAAAAACAAGCGACGCGTTCGGCGCGGACCGGCTTCGCGCATGTTGCGCCTGGCCTTGCTTGTCAGTGGCCTCGTGATCGGCATCCTGTTGCCCTGGTTGTCCTGGCTTAACCACGTGGTTACCAGCGAATTCGAGGGTCGAAAGTGGGATTTGCCCAGCCGGGTGTATGCACGTCCGCTCAGCCTTTACCCGGGCCTGCAACTGTCCACGCAGGCGCTGAAATCAGAACTATCGGTGGCCGGGTACCAGCAAAGCGACAATGCTTCGCAACCCGGCACATATTCAGTCTCCGGCAGCCGCTACCAGGTTTTCCGCCGTTCATTCAGCTTCGATGACGGGCCGCAGCCGGCGTTGCGCTTCAGTGTTGATTTAAATGCTGGCAAGGTGAACGCCTTGCTGGATGGTTCAGGCACACAGGCGCTGGAGCTGGTGCGACTGGATCCGGCCGAGATCGCGTCCATCTATCCGCTGCATGATGAAGACAGAACCCTGGTCGCGATTGAAGATGTGCCGGAACTTCTGCTGACCGGCCTGCAGGCTGTCGAGGACCGCAATTTCAACAGTCACCACGGCGTCCATTTACGCGGTATCGCCCGGGCATTGCTGGCCAACATCAAGGCCGGTAAGGCAGTGCAGGGCGGCAGCACGCTCACCCAGCAACTGGTAAAGAATTACTACCTGAGCAACGAGCGTACGCTGCTACGGAAAATCAACGAGGCGTTCATGGCGCTGCTGCTCGAGCTGCACTATGAAAAGGCGGAGATCCTGGAAGCCTACCTGAACGAAATTTACCTGGGCCAGCAGGGCAGCCATGGCATCCATGGTTTCGGCCGCGCCAGTGAATTCTATTTCGGGCAGCCACTGGATCAACTGGGTACGGAACAGGTGGCGCTTCTGACCGGCCTGGTGCGCGGCGCTTCATTGTATAACCCCAGGCGAAACCCGGAGCGTGCTGTGCAGCGACGTAACCAGGTGCTGAAAATTTTTAACGAGACGGGATTGATCAGTGATCAGGAAGCGGCCGCCGCATCAGCGCGGCCACTGGGCGTGCGCAGCAAACCCAGGAGTTCCCGCGCCCGCTATCCAGCCTTTGTTGAGCTGGTGCGCAGGCAACTGAGAAGCGACTATCGCGAGGAAGACCTGAGAAACGAAGGCCTGAGAATTTTTACCACGCTGGCGCCCTCGGACCAGGAAGCTGCGGAACGGGCGGTCAGTGAGGGCCTGGAATCGCTGGCTGATCGCGGTTTGCCGAAAACCCTGCAGGGCGCCCTGGTGTTGGCGGATGTGGCCAGCGGTGAAGTGCGTGCATTGGTGGGAGATCGCAATCCGCGTCGTGAAGGATTTAATCGCGCGTTAAACGCGCGCAGGCAGATAGGCTCGGTGATCAAGCCCCTGGTGTACCTGATCGCGCTGGAACACGATGAGGATTACAACCTGTTGACCCGCCTTCTCGATGAACCGCTTACGCTCAGGCAGTCGGACGGAAGCACCTGGTCGCCGGACAATTATGACAAGAAATCGCACGGTGAACTTTCACTGCTCGAAGCGCTGACCAAGTCCTACAATCAGGCCACGGTCAGACTGGGCCTGAAACTCGGCGTCAATCACCTGATCAGTAAACTGAAACAACTGGGCGTCACCGCAGCGGTGGAGGCCGTGCCTGCCACCCTGCTCGGCGCGGTTGAACTCACGCCGATCGAGGTGGCGCAAATATACCAGTCGGTGGCAGCCGGCGGCTTCACGGTGCGCTTGCGTGCGGTGACAGCCGTGCAGACCCCGGATGCCAGGACCTTGATTCGCTATCCGCTCAGGTTGATGCCATTGCCACGCCGGGATGCGGTTGCAGTGCTCAATTATGCCCTTACGCAGGTCGTGGAAACCGGGACTGCGCGGGCGTTGCCCGGCCTGTTGGGCAGTACGGTAACCATTGCTGGAAAAACGGGCACCACCAACGAACGAAGGGACAGTTGGTTTGTCGGATATACTCGTGACCGGATAGCCGTGACCTGGGTGGGTCTCGATGATAACTCGCCGGCAGGCGTCACGGGTGGCAACGCGGCGTTGCGCATCTGGGCCGGCCTGTTCAGGACATTACCGCTGAAATCCGTGGACCTGGATATGCCCGAAGGCGCCTACTGGATCTGGGTCAATCCGGCATTGAACGCGCTCAGTGACGAATCCTGCGCTGGCGCCGTGCAACTGCCGTTTATCGAGGGCACTGAACCGCGTGCTGTCAGCCGTTGCCTGCAGCGCTTGGACAAAAAGGACCGGAAGTCTTTATGGAGGAAATGGTTTGATAAAAACTAGAATAATTTTCGCTGCACTGGGCATTGTGCTGCTTTCGGCCTGTGCCGGCCATACGCCGGCCCCGGTGGAAGAGCGTGAAATCGAAGCGCGCGTGCGCACACCGGCCCGGCAGGACAGCGAGGGCGTGCAGGTTTATGGATTGCAAAACCCTGCCGTGGTTCAGCTCACCCAGGACGCGCGCCGCGCGGAAAATGCCGGCGACCTGGACCAGGCCGCGGTGTTGCTTGAGCGGGCGTTGCGAATCAATCCGCGTGATCCGCAAATCATGCAGCAGATGGCCGAAATACAACTGCAGAAGAAGGACTACGAGCAAGCCCTGAATTTCGCAATCAGGTCTTATGATATTGGTCCCAGGGTCGGTGAAATTTGCGCCAGGAACTGGCGTACAATCGGCGTGGCCCGTGACTACCTTGACGACAGCCGCGGCGCGCAGGAAGCTGAGCGCCGTGCCGGCCAGTGCATGAATACCCGTCCCCAGGGCCTTTAGCCACATGTCAGAAGCGCCACAGGCAGCACGCGAAGTGCTGGGCGCTGAGGGTCCGCTGGCGGAGCAATTGCCCGGCTTTGCGCCGCGCAAAGAGCAGTTGGAACTGGCATCAGCCATTGAACAATGCATTGCCAGGCAGGGGATGCTGGTGGCCGAAGCAGGGACCGGAATCGGCAAGACGCTTGCCTATCTCGTACCGGTCGTGCTGGCAGGCCAGCGAGCGATCATTTCCACTGGCACCAAGACGCTGCAGGATCAACTGTTTTTTCGCGACCTGCCGATGGTGGCCGCCGCGATCGGTCCCGGGCTTAAAACAGCGCTGTTGAAAGGCCGCAGCAATTACCTGTGCCTGTACCGCATGGACCGCGCGCGTGCGTCGGGTGAACTGCCGTCAAAGTCAACGGTGGTTGAGCTCGAAGCTGTATTTCGATGGTCCGCCCAGACCGTGGATGGGGATTTGTCCATTTCACCGGCGATCGCCGATGACAGTAGCCTGTGGCCCTTTGTCAGTTCAACCACCGACAATTGCCTGGGCGCTGGATGCCCGCGCTTCGAAGACTGCTTCGTGGCGAAAGCCCGCAACAAGGCGCAGGACGCGGACGTGGTGGTCGTCAACCACCATTTGCTGTTTGCCGATATGGCCATCAAGCAAAGCGGCTTTGGCGAAGTATTACCGGGGGCGTCGGTATTTATCGTGGATGAAGCCCACCAGGCGCCTGAAGTTGCCTCCCAGTTTTTCAGTTCCACCTTTTCAGCACGCCAGGTGAATGACCTGTGCAGGGACGTGCTGGCGGAGGCGGGCAAAATTTCCGGCGGGCTGGCCACGGTTAAGGAGCCAGTACAAAAATGCCTCCAGGCGCTGAAAGAACTGAGCGCCGAGATGGCTGAGCATCTCCCGGAGCGCGGTTCGTGGCAGCAGATGGTCGAACGCTCGGAAATCCGCCAGGGCATGCAGGTCCTGGACCAGGCGATTGCTGACCTGGCGCCGGCGCTCGAGGCGCTGGACGGTAGCAGCCGTGGCATGGATGCCTGCATAACGCGCAGGTCAGAGCTCCAGTTCCTGATGGACCGCCTTGACGCGGGTTCGCAGTCCGGCGAGGTGCGCTGGTTTGAGCGGCGCGGCAGGGGATTCGCACTGCACATTACGCCGCTGGACGTGTCGTCCATGTTCAGCACATATCGTGCGCAACTGAACGCCACCTGGGTTTTTACCTCGGCTACCTTGTCCGTCAACGGCGAATTTGACCATTTTACGCGCCTGATGGGCCTGCAGGACGCGGACTGCCTGGGCCTGGAGTCGCCCTTTGATTATCCCAACAATGCGCTGATGTGGTTCCCCGGGGCATTGCCCGAGCCACGCGATCCCGAATACCTGTCTGTGCTGCTGGAGCAGGTGCTGCCGGTACTGGAAGCCAGCAAGGGCAGGGCATTTCTGCTGTTCACCTCGCACCGTGCATTGCAAAAAACTGCGGACATGCTTTCCGGGCACGCTGATTTCCCGTTGTTTGTGCAGGGCGAAGCGCCGCGTAGCCTGCTGCTGGAAAAGTTCCGCGCCTCCGGCAATGGCGTGCTGCTGGGTACGGCCAGTTTCTGGAGTGGCGTAGACGTGATTGGCGAGGCGCTGTCACTGGTGGTGATCGACAAACTGCCGTTCGCGGCCCCTGACGACCCGGTGATGGAGGCGCGCAGCGAAGTATTGCGCCAAGAGGGCGGTAATGCATTTATGCAGCTCTACCTGCCGCAGGCAGTGATTGCGCTCAAGCAGGGTGCAGGACGTTTGATCCGCGACGTCAATGACCGTGGTGTGCTGGTACTATGCGACCCCAGGCTCAGGACCAAAGGCTATGGCGCTGCATTCCTGGACAGCCTGCCGCCGATGAAGCGGACCGATGACCGTATCGAAGTATTGAAGTTTTTCAGGGATCAGAGCTCCCCAAGATGAAAATCCTGGCCATTGAAACCGCCACAGAATGCTGCTCCGTAGCGTTGTCGATCGACGGCGAGCTACGCGAACGTTCCGCGCTGGCGCCCAGGGGACATGCCGAATTGTTATTGCCTTGGGTCAGCGAATTGCTCGCAGAAGGCGCGGTCAGCCTGCAGGACCTCGATGCATTGGCGTTTAGCCGTGGCCCGGGAAGCTTCACCAGCTTGCGCATCGGTATCGGTGTGACACAGGGCCTGGCCTGGGGCGCCGAAATTCCTGTGGTGCCCATTTCATCACTACAATCCACCGCCCAGGTTGCCGCGCAAAAGGGCGTAGAGGCCGCCATCGTGGCCCTTGATGCGCGCATGAACGAGGTGTATTCAGGCGCCTTCCGCCTGGACGATCAACAACTGATGCAAGCGGTGGGCAAAGAAACCGTGTGCGCGCCTGAACAGATCGCCGCGCCGGATGACGGCGCCTGGTCAGGCGTGGGCAACGGCTTTACGCGCTACCCGGAACTGTCTGCATTCGCCAAGGGTCTGAATTCACTGCATGCGGAAACCTGGCCCAGTGCGGCAGCGATGGTCACGCTGGCTACACACTGGATGAAAAGAAACACCCCGCTGCCTGCTGAACAGGCTCAGCCGGTTTACCTGCGGGACAAGGTAGCGCGAAAACCCGCTTCAGCCTAAATCTGCCGGTACAGGTCCAGGTAGCGGCGTGCGATTACGTGCCAGTCCAGCTTGCGGGCCAGGATATGCCCGTTTTCGGCCAGTGTCTCAGCCTGATCAGGGTTTGCTGACAGGGAAACAATGGCTGCGGCCATCTGGTCCCAGTCGTCAATGACCAGCGCATCGTGCCCGTTTTCTACCGGGATTCCCTCGATACCCTTTGAAGTGCTGATCAGGGGCAGTTTTGCGGCGAAGTAATCGACGATCTTCATACGCGTACCGCCGCCTTCGAGCAGGGGAACTACCGCGATATCCGCGGCTTTCAGCCACCCGGCGAGATCTTCCACGCTACCGGCCAGGTGAATCCGGCGGTGCGGGCTGGTGGCGGGTGGATTGCGGCCGATCGCCAGCACGTGGCAGTTTAATCCGAGGCGTTCGAGGCGGGGCAGCAATTCATCGACAAACACGCCCAGTGCCGCGGTGTTGGGCGGATAAGAGAAAGTGCCGTGATAGACCAGCAGCGTGGCCTCATCCGGGATTCCGAAGCGCTCGCGTGCATCATGCCGGGGCGGCATGGCATAGGACGCCAGGTCAACGCCGTGCGGAATGGTGTGCAGCAGTTTCGGATCAACGCCGTCCTCGGACAGGATCTGGCGGTCGTTGTCGGAAACGCAGACCACCGCATTGACGCGGTTACACAGTGCCAATTCAATTGATTTGAAGCGCTCATATTGCGTTTTGGTCAGTTCGGGCAGTTGTGCTTTGAGGCGGGAATATTCGACGTTGTGCTCGACCATGAGCACCCGGGTGCCCAACACGGTCCGGGCCTTGAGGCAGGGTTTTGCATAGGCGGGAAATTCGGCCTGAAGGATTCCGGCGTCGATCCTGCGCGCGACGTAAAGAATGCGCCAGAAGAAGCTGCCGTCGCTCAGTGGCAGGTACAGGAATGAATTGCTCTGTGGTATATCTTTGGAAAAATGCAGTAGTTTGCTGAGCATTCGTGGCAGACCGAACAGGCGCAGCCAGGCCGGCGTTCGCCGTTCCAACAGGCGGCCGTCTTCGATCTCCCACCAGCGGTGCCGTTCATCCGTGACGATGGCGACGCGACGGCCATGTCCGGCCAGTCCACGCGCGGTTGCGACGATTTTTACCGCCGCGCCGTGATCGGTGGGCACCAGGTCGGAGCGCGTCACGATGACGATGCCGCTGCGGTCTTCGCCCCCGACCAGCCGCGCCCTGATGGCGCGTACACCCAGCCTGGCCTGGATCTTGAGACGCTGCATCAGCGGAGGTACGCCGAGTTCGGGCTCAACCTGAGCCTCTTGTTCCGGGAGCCGTTCAGCCTTGCCCGCGGATTCCAGCCATTCAAGCAAGGGCCTGATGGCCCGTTGTGGATGCAAGGCTTCGGTGACCAGTTGCGTGGCATTGGCTGACTTGCGTCTCCACGCGGCCGGGTCCCGGTAAATCTTTTCCAGCAACCCGGGCAACTGGTCCGGGCTGTCGACCAGCCAACCCGCATCGTAGTCTTCGATCATCTTTGCGATGGGCAGGTAGCGGTTACAGATCAGTGGCAGGCCGTGACGCAGAAATTCAAGGGAGCGGAAGGACTGGCTGTAATTCCGTTCCAGGTTCTGTTCCGCCAGTTCCAGCCCGATATGAGCCGATTGGCCCAGGAATTCCGAAAACTGCTGGTAAGGCAACAATGACTCGACTTCAAAATCAAGCTCGGAATCTTCGAAGCTGTCATGCAGCGGATACTGGCCGCCGAAAAGAACCAATCGCGCTTCAATGTTCGCTATTGAGCGGTGATAACGTGATATGGCCCGCCAGTACGGCACGCCTTTGCGCCAGGGCCAGCTAATGCCGCCGGAAACAAGGGTCCAGCCATCTTTTTCAGGATCGGAGCCGGGTCCGGCCAGGGTATCGCCAGCCAGGGGTACCACCTTGACGGGCAGTTCCCTGCGGATATCAAAACCGGCTTCGAGCAGCGGCACGATCAGCAAATGTTTTTGCAATTCGTTGCCGACCAGTATCAGGTCACATTTGCGCAAAACGAGATTGAGCTGGCGCAGTTCAGCGCGCAGGGCGCCCGGGTTCTCAAACAATTGCTCCAGCGGCCGGGGCGCAATGAAGTCCAATACCAGCGGCGCTTCAAGATCGAATGGCAGCAGTTTGACCAGCTCCCAGTAAGTGACCAGCAGCAGATCGGCCCGGTGCCTGATCAGCAGGCTGCGCAGGGCATCACGGCCCGAAAACGCCTGCTCGCCATGTCCTTCGCCATGGTCCTGGTATACGTGGATGACCCGATGGCCGGCTGCAGCGAGGCTTTGGTTCAATTGCCGGCTGCGTACGGCATTGCCGGTCACCACTTCCGTCGGAACCATGGGCGGCTCCTGGGCGATCAGCAGAATCTTCATGGGAATTGGCTTTAGTTACCCACCAGGATATAGGTCGCCAGGCCGATAAAGGCCAGGATACCGATGACATCGGTGACCGTTGTCAGCACGACACCGCCGGCCAGCGCCGGGTCGATGGACATGCGCCGCAGGATCACGGGTATCAGCGCGCCGGCCAGGGCGCCGGCAACCAGGTTTATCAGGATGGCCACGGCCATCACCAGCCCCAGCGACAGGTCTCCGTACCAGTAAAACGCAATCAGCGCGACCAGCACGGAAAAAACCACACCGTTCAGGATGCCCACCGCCAATTCCTTGCGCAACATGTCCGGGGTGTTGCGTGCGCTGAGCTGTCCGGTGGCCATGCCGCGGATCATCAAGGTCAGGGTCTGGGTGCCGGCGATGCCGCCCATGCTCGTCACCACCGGGAACAGCACGGCGGTGGCGACTAACTGGTCGAGGGTAGGTTCAAAGGCATAAAGGACCATGGCGGCCATCAGTGCAGTGACCAGGTTGACGCCCAGCCAGACCCAGCGGCGTCTTGCCGACTGGAACACCGGTGCAAAGATGTCGTCCTCTTCGTCCAGTCCTGCCATCGACAGCACCGAGTGTTCCGCCTCTTCAAGGATTACATCCACGACGTCGTCAATGGTGATCCGTCCCACCAGGATGCCTTGCGAATCGATCACCGGCGCAGAAATCAAGTCGTGGTGTTCGAATTCGGTGGCCACCGCACTAGCGTGCATATCCACCGGGATGGCCGAACTTGAAGTATCGACCAGTTCCGAAACGTTTAGTGAAGGCTCGTTGATCAGTAAAGCCGATAACTTCAGGTCGCCGAGATATTTTCCGGAGCGGCTTACGACGAACAGCTTGTCCAGATTTTCGGGCAATTCGCCACGCTGTCGAAGGTATCGCAATACCACGTCCAGGCTGACGTCCGGCCTGACCGTCA
>SMUY01076778.1_pt1 | contig 11136 bp, 10 predicted proteins | sample 2456441 | NCBI WGS metagenome assembly SMUY01 (sample SAMN11095931, study PRJNA526329) | marine sediment metagenome | biome: Marine sediment; feature: Surficial sediment; material: Deep marine sediment; isolation source: Hadal surficial sediment | place: Pacific Ocean | collected 2014-11 | depth...
GCCTGCACGAACAGCGTGACCACGCTGTGCGCCGCGCTGAGTGCAAGAAGCGGCAGCTTCTCCCGAACGCTGCGTCGCAGATCGGCGGTTAACCGCGCTGGCCGTACCCGGCCCAGTGGCCACGCATCCCACAGCACCAACACCAGCGGGAGCGTCACGAGCATCGCCTTGGACAGCAGGCCGAGCGCGAACAGAGCTACCACACCGCTGTAACGTGCGGCCGACGGACGCCGGGTCCACGCACTGTAAGCGAGCATGGTGGCCAACCAGAAAAACGTACTCAGCACGTCCTTGCGCTCGGAGATCCAGGCGACCGATTCCACGTGGAGCGGATGCAGGGCAAACAGACCCGCGACCAGCGCCGTGCGCCAGGTCGAACCCGTGGCGCCGTGCAGAAGGCGGAACAGCAGTACCGTGTTGAGCAGGTGGAACAACACGTTGACGAGATGCATGGGTCCGGGGTCGAGGCCGAACAACTGCACGTCGAGCATGTGCGACAGCGTTGTCAGCGGGTGCCAGTTGGCGCTGTGCTGTGCGGTGAACGCCCAGCGCACACCCTGCCACGAGAGTCCGCGGTTGACCTGGGGATTCTCGCTGACGTAGTCGAAGTCGTCGAGGTTGACGAAGTCGTGGCCGCCGACCTGGGCGTAGACTCCGAGGGTCACACCGCACAGCACGATCAGGACCCAAGTCGTTCGGCGAGCCATCCGGCTCAGTCTAGCAGGGAGCGTTCAGCGGCCGGCTACTAACCTGGAACGGTCATCGTTCGGCCGATACCCTCAGCACTCCGGCTTCGGTCGTATAGCGTAGACGGCTTGTCGTTGTGACGATCTGCAACGCCTCGTCCGGTGAGAAGCGACGAAGGTCTCCTTCCAGCACGGTTTGCCGCGCCGCGTTCGCCACGTCGTTGTCGGCAAAGGCGAGCGTCCACCCCTTCTCGCGAGCGAGCCAGCGCAGGAACTCGTCGGCCGTGCGGCCCTGAAAGTCGGGGATCGACGCGATTTCCGAGACCCAGTCCCAGTGAGGTCCAAACGCTTCGATCGGGACGATCTCGGGGTCTCGCGTGGAGGAGACGCGAAGCTCGTTTCCCGCATCGACCGTGTGGTCGCCGTCGGGACGACGGAGAATCACGGAACCCTCGCGTAGGCGCAGACGCAACACGCCATCGCTCATCCGGGCCTCGTACTGCGTCCCGATCTCCTGCACGATCCCGTACGGGGTGTGCAAATCGATACCGGCTATCCTTCCTTGCGGGCCCGAATCGATGTAGATCGTTCCGGCGACCAGTTCGAGGCCACCCTCGTCGAGGAAGCGCAGTTCGCTGTCCCGGTCCAGACGCACGCAGTGCCCTGAATCCAGCCGCAGGGACAGTCGCCCCGTCATCGTTCGAACGGTGGCCGCGGCGTTGATCGTGTCGCCCGCTGCAACGACGCTCCACGCGTCGCCGCCGAGAGCGGCGGTTTCGACGCGACCTTCCAGTTGTTCGATATGCGCCGTGATCGTCGTAGCGCCGTTGGATCCGGAGCCGGGGATCGCACGGATCAGGAACGCGACTCCGGCGATCATCGCCGCCGCGGCGAGGACGGACCCGACCCGTCTACGCCGTCGCCGTCGTTCGATCTCCTGGGTCCATTGCTCGTGCGCGGCTTCCCGCACACGCGCCGCCCGTGCGGTGGGAATCTTCGAATCCTGCTCGGCGAGTCGGATCAGTGTGCCGATATCGTCGCGATCCTGTGCGCGGTCAGGGTCTTGGTCGTTCATGTCGATCGCTCCGCCAGGCGGGGGTGATGGGGAAGAGGGTCACTCGTGAGTGTCTTGAACAAATCACGGAAGGCGTTTCTTGCGCGGGTCAGGATGGATTCCGCCGCTTTCGGCGAGACATCGAGCCGGCGGGCGATCTCGTTGACCGGGAGTTCGTCGAGGTACTTCCATTCGAGAGCGCGTGCGTGCCGCGGGGCGAGTTGGTCCAAGACCACGCGCGCGAGCCGGGCGACTTCGCTGCGATCGAAGGCAGCGGCCGGACTCTCGGGATCCGCTCCGATCGATTCGAGAGCGGCACGGATCTCGGGGACTTCCTCGACCAAATCGACCGACTCGTAGACGATGCGGTTCTTGCGGAAATACGCCGACACTTCGTGCCGGCAAAACGTGCAGAGCCAGGTGAACAGCGAAGCCTCGCCTCGATAGGTGTGCAGCTTTGTCATGGCGCGGCAGATCGTCGACTGGGCGATCTCCTCGGCGGCGTCCTCGTTGCCACGAACGCGTGTGAGCGCGAAGCGGTAGAGGCTGGGGAAATAGGAATCGAAAAACTCGTTGAACGCCGACTCGCGGCCCGCGAGCATCCGTTTGACCAGCGATCTGTCGTCCCGATGCAGCGACACGTAGTACACCTCAGGTCGTGAGACCCCGGCTCGATATGAAATCCTTCGGCAAGATCAAAATTCCCATAAAAGGTTGAAAGACGGCCGGATCCCGATCCACGGATCGAACACCCGGGTCACGCGTGTCGGCCCCGGAGGACCGTCTTCGAAGATGAATTCGTCCACGCAGCAGTCGTTCTTCGTGTCGAGCAGGTTGGCGATCTCCGCGGTCAGCCAGAGTTTTCCACGGCGCAGCGCAAACGACCGCCTGGCCTTCACGTCGAGTCGCCGGTATCCGGACAGGCGGTCGCTGTTGCGCGGGCCGATGATCAACAGGGTGTCGAGCGATCCGTCGGGGAGCATCACGATCTCCCCTTCGACGGGCGTCGTCGGCCAGCCGCCGTGCACCACTCCGCTGAGCGCCATCGACCAGCGATCTCCGGCGCGATAACCGTACAGAAATTTCACGGTATGTGTTTGATCCCAGGCCCGCGGCGTCCATCGGCCACCGACTTGATCCTCCGCCGCGGCGAGCGTGTACCCGAGCCACCAGAACAGCGGCCGCTCGGCGGGATTACGGAGCAGCAGTTCGATGCCGCGGAGCCGTGCCCGGTCCGGCGCAACCAGCACTCGATCCAACGCGGTCTCGGGAAAGAGCTCGATCGGTTCGAAGAGGTTCTCGTAGCGCGGGCGCAACTGTGAGAGCGAGCGATGGTAGGCGTCGATGCGCAAGCGCACACCGCTCACGAGTATTCGTTCGTACGAAGCCTCGATCTGTTCCGAGGTTTCCGCCGGGAAGAAATCCGTCTCGCCGTCCTGCACGTTCAACTCGTGGATGCGTTGCGATTGTTTGAAGCGCCCGATGGCCAGCCGCAGTTCGGAGCGCTCTCCGGGACGCCAAACGGCATTGAAGCGCGGGCTCAGATGGTCGTCGTCGGTGTAGGTCTGGCGATCCCAGCGCAGCCCCGCCTCGGTGATCAGGCGGGGGGACAACGCTCGACGGTAGGCGGCGAACACACCGAACGACGTACCGTGGGGGGCCAGCGACACGTCCGACAGGGTCAGCGGATCGTTGGGGTCCTGTGTGGAGTAGAAGTACGAGGCATCGAGCCTGCGGTATTCGACCCCGGTCTTGAGCAAGTTTCGATCGCCGATGGTCCAGTGCGTCGCCGAGCGGAACCCCGCGAAATCGACTTCCCTGTCATCGTTGACGTGAAGCAAGTCTCCCGACAGGTTTGAATCACCGTCACGGAGCTTGTCGATGCGGCCGACGGAGACCGTCGTTTCCGAGCGCACGGAGGAAGTCCACTGGGTCAGCGCGCGAAACCAGACGTTAGTGTTGCGTGTTTCCACATTGACTGACTCGTTCTCGTTCACCTCTTCGTCAGTTTCCTGGAACTGAAGACTATCGTGGCCGAACAGCACGTGCGCTGAGAGGGCCAACCGTGGGGAGACCGCGAAATTTCCCTTGGCGTAGAAGTCCTGATAGCCCGGCTTGGAATCCTCTCCCGCACCGAGTTCGGTGTGGTTGAACAGCGCATCCGTGTACCAGGTGCGCGCCGACAGCAGCAAGGCCCCTCTTCCGGACCGCGTCGGGGATCGAAACGTGAAGCGGGAGTTCAACGAGCCGATCTCGACCTCGCCCCCGAACTCTTTCGGGACCAGCGTAGCGATCTCCACGAAGCCGCCATGCCGGTCGCCGAGGTCGGCCGTATAACCTCCGGCGCGGACGTCGATCGTGTCCACCGAGTTGCCGTCGATCAGACTGTAGGGACTCTGGAAGGCTTGGAGGTGATACGGGTCGTACAACTCGAGACCGTCGAGGATGATCGAGGCATCTCGGGCCGCACTACCACGGATGCGAAACGCCGCCGAGTTGTCCGACGCGGTCACTCCCGGCAGCAACTGGATGAATCGGCCGACGTCGGAACCGGATGATGGTGCGGTCAGGGCGTCTTCGCGGGTCAGTTGGAACCGCGTGCTCTGCTCCTGCCGCGAGACGGTATGCCGGCTCGGCGTCACGACGATCTCGGTGATGAATAAGGGCTTTGGCGTCGGGACCAGCAGGAGCGCGCCTTCCGGACCATCGCGCAGTTCGAGATCGAACGGGGCCACCAGCGCGGCCAACGTCTCGAGCGGCGTGCCCCGAGGCGGTTCGGTCTTCACGGTCCAATCGTTTCGAACGACCGCCGAACTGAACACCAGGTCGATCCCTTCCGCTTGGAACTCGCGGAGTACCTCCACCAGCGGGCGCCCGGAATAGGGCGGACCGGCAACCGCCGGTATCTGAAATGCCAGGGCGAGGACGCAGAGCAACGGTGCTAGGACGAAGCGTCGGCTCATGTCGTGATGTCGAACGCATGGCACATGCCATTGTAACGTCGTCTCAGGCTCCGGCACTTGATTCGGTCTTTCGAGCTTGGGCGACTGCGCGTAGCGCTTCGACCCCACCGAACAGGAACAACGTGCCGGCGGCCAACTCGAGCCCCTCTTCGATGACGCGCCAGTAGACTCGCTCGATCCCCAGGTCCTTGAAGAGTCTGCCGACGAGTTGAGCGAAGATGTACCCGGCGAAGCCCCACAGGTACAAGCGGATCCAATGCGGTTTGGGCCAGGAAAGGAGCCGCACGCCCAGCCTCTTCCGCTCGACCACCAACAACACGCTCAGAACAACCATTCCGACGACCAAGGCGAAAGCCACGGCGTGGTACGCGGTATAGACATCCAGCGCTTCCCAGTAGTTGTTCAATTCCCGGATCAGCAGCCCACCGGCAAAGATCAGGCCCATCAGGTCGATCAGTCGCGGTTCGTATTCCCTTCGCGGCGGCCGGACCGATACGACGATCTGCGCCAGGAACGCGACGGCCAGGTGGGCCCATTGCACGTCTTCGATCCAGCGATGCTCGTCGAAGGCCTCGTAGAGCCGGTCGCCGCGAAGCGTGACGATCGAATACGCGGCCAGCGCCAAGACGACGATCGTGTAGCCGACGTAGATCGGTGTCAGGTTGGTGATTTTCCCGGACATCGGGCACACATTATAGGCGCTCTGGCCGTCGCCGGTAAGCCCGCGCTACCCGTCGATGAGTTCCATCAGGTATTGAACCGCCTCTTCGGTTCCCGTGGAGGCCAGCATCTCGACGATCATCTTCTTGACCTGCGGGTCCTTCTCCTCACGGGCCAACTCGATCAGCGCCTCGACGTCGCCTTGCATCATCAGGCCCTCGAGCGCGGCTTCGCGCACGTCGGCGTTCTTCTCCGCCCGATAGATCGACAGCAGTTCATCCGCGTCGCCTTCACCGGTCAATCCCAGGGCGCGAATCGCCACGGCGCGAATCTCGGGGTCCCTCTCGTTGCGGATCACTTCGCGGAGGAACGAGTCGTTGCCGGAAATGGCCAGCGACTCCAGTGCGGCCCATCGCAGTTCCGGATTCGCCTCGGATCGGTACAATTCCATCAAGGGTTCGGATTCGCCCATCATCCCGAGGAACTCGATTGCCGTGCGCCGCACCTCGAGCGGACCGTTGCCACGAGCGATCTTCAGCACGGGTTCCTTCCGACCGGCGATCATGTAGGCTTCGAGCAAGCTATTCTGGAGCTCGGGCGAGGCGGAACTGTCGTAGAGGCCTTCCAGTTCGTCCACCGCCCCGCTCGCCGAAAGAAACTCGATGGCCAGCCCGCGTAGTTCCTCGTTGTTCTCGTTACGCGCCACATCCAGCAGGCGGTTCTTGTCGGCGTTCATCATGTAGCTTTCGAGGATCGCCATCTTGCCCTCGATGCTGTCCATCGAGTCGTACAGCCCGGCGAGGTCGTTGACGCCCGAGACGCCGAGGATCGCCAGGCTGTGGATTGCGGCGATGCGCAATTCTTCGTCATCACTCGATTGCGCCAGATGCAGTGCGATGCGTTTGGCGTCGGGCGCACCGGATTGAAGCAGCAGGAACAACGCTTCTTCCTTCTTCGAGGGCGAGTGCGCTTCGTGCAGAAACTTCTCGAGCCGGGGAGCGGCACGCATCGGGTCGGCAGCGACGAGCGCGTGCAGCGCGATCAGTTTCATCTCGTCCTCGGCATTGGCCTCGGGATTCGTGTCACCGGACAGCTCCACGGCCAGCCTCTGCGCGTCGTCCGTCCAGCGGCTGTCCGGGTGTTCGTCGTGGAACCGGGCGAGGAGAACCAGTGCCTCCTCGGTGCGATCCACTTTGGCCAGCGAGTAGGCCATCCAGTAGGTCGCGGCGTCGGCCCGATCGCCACCCGCATCGACCGACTGTTGAAAGGCCCTGTAGGCTTTCTGGTATTTCTGCTGGTCGAGCGCGTCGCGTCCGCGTTCGTAGGCCTCATCCGTGGCACCCCAGGCGTAGGCAATCGTCCCGAGCAGCAAGAGAACGGGGAACAGTCCGATTTGTTTTTGCAGCTTCATCAGTGTCTCCTTACACTTCGCTTACGGCGCGACCCTCGCGCGCCCCGGCTTCTTGTAGTCTCATCTTGATCAACAGTCCGCTCCGTTCGACTCGTGACCAGAGCGTAGTGAACTCGGTAGGGGTGATCCGGCCGGGCGCGTTGGCGATGTCAAGCAACACGCGTTCCAACTCATCGAGCAGCGTCGAGAGTTCGGATTCGCCGTGAAGATCCGCCGTACGCCGGTAGAGCCGGTTCGTCGAGACCAGCGATGCGGCGCGCTTTTGCGGCCCGGTCAGATCGATGCTTCGTTTGCGATCGAGGTTGGAGAAGTCCACGAGCAACCGCTCCGAACTCTGGAAGTGCATCGACACGGCGGTCATCAGTGCCTGCCGGCGAATTTCCTGGTCGATGGTTTCGCCGCCGCGCTGAACACCGGTGCGGTAGGCGATCCAGAGCGACATGACGACGAGGATCAGACTCGCCGCAGCGGCCATCGGAACACGCCAACTCCGCGAATATGGTGCGGGAACCGCGATCGGTTTCGCGTCTAGCCGGGGTTCGATCGCTTCCCAAACCTGCCGTGAATAATCCGACCCCGTCGCGGGAAAGGGCAGGTTGCCGATCGCCGTCAGGTCCTTTTCGATCGCGCCGTGGACCTCACGACAGCGGTCGCAAACAGCGAGATGCTTTTCAATCTCCGCGCCGTGATCGCTCTCCTTGTAGTAAAAGAGGATCAGTTCTTCTTCGGTGTAGTGGTTCATCGCGAACCTCCCAACGTGGGTTGCAAGGCGGCCCTCAGTTTGCGAACGGCCCTGAAGATGTTGTTCTTGACCGACCCGATCGGCGCGTCCATCGTCTCGGCGATTTCCAGAATCGGCCGCCCATCGAAGTGGCGTAGAACGAACGCGGTTCGTTCCTTGTCGGAGAGTTTGGCCAGTTCGGCTTCGAGCCGGGCACGGATCTGGCCGTCGAACAGGGATCGATCGGGCGCCGGCTCCGTGGAGACCGCGGGGGCGTACTCCTCGGTGCGGTCGAGATCCTCGGTGCGTCGGTGCTTGCGCCGCCGAATCCAATCGATCGCACAATTCGAGACGATTCGGTTGAGCCACACCGATTCGGACCCGCCGGGGACGAAACGATCGAAGCTCCGGTAGGCCTTCAGGAACGTTTCCTGGACCACGTCGTCGGCATCGTCTCGGTTCCCGGTCATGCGGTAGGCGATACGGAACAGCCGCTCCGAGTTCTCGTCCACGAGACACCGGAATGTCGTTCCCTGCGGCAACGGCATGTCGTCGGCCATGATGGCGTAGTTCCCCTTCATCGACAGCTATAACGGACCCGCGCCGTAATGGATAGCCATGACTTACTTTGCCTTGAATCTACCAGGAAGCGGGGGAGTCGGGTACGATTCCACACCGACGTCCCGTCGTTGAGAGGATCGAGTTGGATTCCCACCGGAGCCTCGTCGTTCGTGTGCTCGAGCTAGGCACGGATTCACAGCCGGAGAGCAACCCGGCCGTGCGGCTCCACACGTTGGGCACGATCCTGCTGCTGCACTCGTCTGTCGAAACCTGGTTCTGGGTGTTCGAACTCGAAGCCGTCGTCGTGGGCATCGTCCTACTCGCCGCGGCCTACACGGTGCTGCTGGCGGTCGGACTCGTTTCACGCTTCAGACGCATCGCCCTGGTGCTGACCGTTGGGATAATCGTTCTCCAGCTGATCTGGACGTTCCCCTACATCGCCAACCACACGTTCTTGCGTCTGTTTGCACTCGTCCTGCTGGCGCTGGCCGATCCCGGTTCCCTGCGGGAACGCCGTCTGGTTCACGCCGCGTTGGGTTGGATGACCGCGATCGTTCTGTTCTACACCGGGTTCCAGAAGGTGGCCTACGGGACCTATTTCCAGGGCCAGTACCTCGCCTACATGGTCAGCCTGACCGATCGTTTCGCGCAGGCGTTCGAGTGGCTTGTACCGTCGGGCGAGTTGAGCCGGTTGAAAGCCATCGGCTCACCCGTTCCGGGAGCCGGACCGTATACCGTCGATGGCACGGCATTCCTGGTGTTGGCCAATCTGGTCTATGTTGTCGAGATGGGGTTGGCGGCAGGTTTGCTCTGGTGGCGCACGCGCGGCCCGGCGATCTGGATGACGCTGGCGTTGATCGTCCTGGTTCAGCTGGCCGCGCGCGAGTTGTTCTTCGGACTCCTGTTTTGCAACCTGGTGCTCGTTCTTCATCCCCGCGATGTCGGTCGAAGACTGCTTCCGATCATGGCCGGGATCTACGTGCTCGCGCTGCTGCTGAAAGTGCTCGGGTGGGGAGGCCTCGTCACTTGAGCTTTGCCGCAAAACGGCGCTTTGTGCTGTGGTTTCTGGTGTGCCTCGCTGCGTGGCCGCTGGCGCACCGTTTTCTCGTCGCATCGTTTGAGATCGATCCATGGAGGCTCTGCGGTTGGGCCATGTACTGCACGCCCAAACTTCGAGTCGAGGTCGCGTTGGTGCCCGAAAGAGCGGGCCGGCCGATCGAACTCGATCTGCCTCCGTCCCTCCGCGAGCAGGCGGACCGGTTCGCCGAACGCCGTGCCGTCCTCGGTCGCTTCGTGAACCCGGCTCTTCTGGCCCGCGGCGCTCTGGATCGGCTCGACGCCGACAGCGTGGTGGTGACGATCCAGCACCATCGCCTCGACCCTAGAACGAATCGAGTCGTCGGAACGCGCGAGTACTTCCGCTATTTCATGGACGAACGTCATCGGATCTCCGGAGGGCGATTCTTGGTTCGTGACCTCCCCTGAGCCTCGCACCGGTCCTTGCGGGTTCGGCGACCCCTGCACCGACGCCGATGGCGACGGTTTCGGCAATCCCGGTCCGACCAACGCGGCCCAACGATTATCCCTGTCTCTGGTAGCCTGCAAGAGCCACTTGGAGGAGTCGCCATGATCCAGTGTTGTCGAACCCGGCTGTTGATTCTGGTCCTGCTCGTCTCGATTTCCGGTTGCGCCGCGCTGTCCGTCGAGCAGGGCGGCTTCAACCTCGTTTCGCTCGACGAGGAGTGGTCGATGCGAGACGACCTGATGAAGCAAGTCGAGCAAGAGTACAAGCTCGTTGCCGACCCGCAGATGCTGGCTTACCTGAACACGATCGGTAGGCAACTCGTGGCCCAGACGAGTCTGGCCAGCCGGGTCTGGACGTTTGGCATCATCGACGACGACGGCGTCAACGCGTTCAACCTCCCGGGCGGGCTGGTCTACGTCAACCGCGGTTTGATCCAGAGTGCTACGACCCTCGATCAATTCACCGCGGTGCTCGGTCACGAGATCTCCCACGGGGCGGCGCGGCACGGCACACAGTTGATGACCCGTCAGATGGGGCTCGAACTGCTCGGCAGCGTATTATTGGGAGACGATCCGAACCAGCGGCAAAAACTGCTGGCGGGTGTCGTTGCCGGCGGTACGCTCTCAAGCTACGGCCGGGACGCCGAACGGGAAGCCGACCGTTTGGGGATCCGCGCTGCACACGCTGCCGGTTACGATCCCCAAGGCGCGATCGCCATGTTTCAGATGTTGCTGGGCCTGAGGCAGGGGAAACCGTCCTCGGTCGGCCAGTTTTTTTCGAGCCATCCGCTGACCGAGGAGCGGATCGCTCACGCGGAAAGAATCACGGCCGAATTCCCCGACAGCCCCTCATTGATCCACGACACACTCGAGTACCAGGCATTTCGAAAACGCGCCGGGAGTTGAATTCGACCGGCACCAATCTCGAGTGGCATGGGCGCACAGGGGTAACGACATCGTCCGTCGGAAAGACTGCACGGCGGCAATGCATCTGCGACCATGGTCACTGTGGTCAAACAGAAGCAAACCGCGAGTACGGCATTTCTCGACTCCTTCTTTCGGCAATCTCTTCTTGCAAGCGCGGCTTCATCAACGGATAATTAGGGGTGGAGGGAGGCTTGATGACTCCACCGAACAAGTCTTGGCCCTCATGCAATTGAGGGCCACACCGGGCGAAGCGTGACGGGTCCATAAGACACTGTTGCGATCGGAAGATCGAACGCGTCCTGGTCGAGACGACCTCTAGCCGTCATCCGTCGTCAATTAAACGGGGAGGGTTGCCTCCCCGTTTTCGTTTTTTAACGACGTGTATTTGTCGACGCTCGCAGTCAGGTCGAGGTTCGGCGTATGCGTGAAGTGGTCGAGTGCTGCTAGGGGCAGATGTCGGAAAGGCTCGACTGAGATTCCGCCGCATCCCCGGTCGGAACGATCAACCACCAGACCAGACGGGAAGGATCGGTTGCAGGATCTGGTGTGTCCGTCCAGACGAACGGTGCGGTCGCAGAGCAAACGCTACCGTCCGGAAAGTACGCTCCGCGGCGCAGACCATGTCCCCA
>SMUY01203746.1_pt1 | contig 11136 bp, 7 predicted proteins | sample 2456441 | NCBI WGS metagenome assembly SMUY01 (sample SAMN11095931, study PRJNA526329) | marine sediment metagenome | biome: Marine sediment; feature: Surficial sediment; material: Deep marine sediment; isolation source: Hadal surficial sediment | place: Pacific Ocean | collected 2014-11 | depth 0-1...
CGCGCTGCTGATCGCCGCTTCGTTGATCATCGTGATCGCCGGCGTGAAGGCCGCCAAGACCCTGATCCTTCCGTTCCTCCTCGCAATGTTCTTCGCGATGGTCACACTGCCGTTGCTCAATTGGATGCGCGCCAAGAACGTCCCGACGCCGTTGGCGGTGCTGGCCACGCTCGTCGTGGCGCTCAGCATCGTCGTCGGTCTGGGCGTGATGATCGGCGGATCCGTGTCGAGCATCAGCGACGAGATCCCCAAGTACCGCGAACGTCTCGAGGAGATCTCGGGCGACGCCGTCACACAACTCGAAACGTGGGGGCTCCCGGTCTCGCGGGAACTGTTCACGGATCTGGTGCAGCCGGACAGGGCCTGGGCGTTCGCGCAGTCCGGCCTCAAGGGTATCGCGACGGCGCTCTCGAACATGTTCCTCGTCTTGCTGACGATCGTCTTCGTCCTGTTCGAAGCCGCGGGCATCCCGGCGAAACTCCAGAAAGCGTTCGGCCACCAGCGCAACACGGAGCGTTACGAGAAGATCAAGGCGGAGGTCCAGAAGTACCTCGCAGCCAAGACCGTCATCAGCTTGACCACCGGGGTCCTGATCGGGATCGGGTTGGCGATCGTCGGCGTGGACTTCTGGTTCCTGTGGGCCTCACTGGCGTTCGTGCTGAACTACATCCCGACCCTGGGATCGATCATCGCCGGGGTTCCCCCGATTCTGCTTGCGATGGTCCAGTTCGGCCCGGTCCAGGCGTTGACCGTCGCGATCATTTTCATCTCCGTCAACGTGGTCCTGGGTAACGTGGTCGAACCCTACCTCGTCGGGCGCAAGGTCGGGCTCTCGACCCTCGTCGTGTTCCTGTCGTTGGTGTTCTGGGGTTGGGTCTGGGGACCGGTCGGGATGCTGCTGTCGGTTCCGTTGACGATGATCGTCAAGATCATGCTCGAGAACACCGAGGACCTACGCTGGATCGCGATCCTGCTGGGTCCTGCGCCGGCGGCCGAGAAAACGAAGCCAAAGACGCCGAAGAAAGCCCAGGCTTGATGACCGGCCAGGTGCGAGCCTGGACTTGCATCCCGGCACTGGCCCTGGCGGCGTTCACGGGCTGCGGCACTGCAGAGCCCGCACCGAAGCCCAACGGGACACCGCAACGGGTTGTCGTGTTCGCGCCATCGGCCGCCGAGGCGCTCGTGGCCCTTGGACTGGCCGATCGCGTGGTGGCCATCGGCTCTCACGGACCGTGGCCCGGAGAGTTCGCCGCACTCGAATCGGCGGGCAGCTTTGACCGGCCGGACCTCGAGGGAATCCTCGAACTCGAATGCGACCTGGTCCTGACCACGGCGAGCGTCGCGGCGAGCATCGGCCACCAAAGGCTCGAACGGCTCGGCGTCGCAGTCGAAACGCTCGACACGAGTACGTTCGAGGGTGTGTTCACCTCACTGGCGCGGCTTGGGGTGTTGTTCAAGCGCGAGGACCGCGCCGCCGAACTCGCCGCCGAAATGCGCGATGGCCTAGAGCGAGTCCGGGTCGCGACGGCGGATCTTCCGCCCAAGAAAGTCCTGTTCGTGGTCGGCCGCGACCCGTTGTTCGTTGCCGGCCCGGGATCGCACGTCGATGAACTGATCCGCCTGGGCGCAGGGATCAACGTCGCCCACGATGCCGCATCGCCGTACCAGCAGTTCTCCGTCGAGGCCGTGCTCGAGCGCCTGCCCGAGGTGATCGTGGATACCTCGGGGGATGCCGAATACTGGGACCGATGGCCGTTTCTGCCTGCGGTCCGCAACGACAATGTTTATCGTGTCGAGCCAAACGTGCTGGTCATCCCGGGCATACGCCTACCCGAGATGGCGCAGGCGATGGCGGAGTTGATCCACCCCGGCACGTTCGCGCGACCGACGGACGAATGACGTGAAACGACCTCGCCCCCTGCTGACCGCGCGGCGGTTGGCGCTGTGCTGTCTCGGCTTTGCGGCGCTGCTGCTGGTAGCCCTGGCGATCGGCATCAGTTTCGGCTCCGGAGAGGTGTCCCTGACCGATCTATGGAATAAGGGGTTGAGCGAGCGTCATCAGGCGATCCTGTTCCAGATCCGGTTTCCGCGGGTGCTGGTGGCCGCGTTACTCGGCGGCGCGTTGTCGATCGCGGGCGTCAGCTTCCAGGCGCTGTTGCGCAACCCGCTCGCCGACCCCTACGTGTTGGGCGTGTCGGGCGGCGCCAGCATCGGTGGCGTGATCGCGCTCACGTTGATCGAGTTGCCGCGGCTCGCGGCGTGGATCCCGCAACCGTTGATCGTGCCGTTGTTCGCCTTCGCCGGCGCGCTCGGCGCCCTCGTGCTGATCGAACGGATCGCGACCGTCGGCGGGCAGTTGACCGTCTACACGGTATTGCTGACCGGCGCGATCTTCAACGCGTTCAGCGCGGCGATGATCTATTTTATCCAATCGTTGGCGTCGCTCGAGGAACTCCACGCGATCGTGTTCCACCTGATGGGACGGGTGCGCGAGATGGAGATCGGTTGGGTCGGCTTGCTGGCCGTCGCGATCCTGATCCCGGCCACGCTGCTCGTCTCGCACGGCCGGGCATTTAACGCGTTGTCGACCGGAGAGGAGGGCGCCACGCAACTCGGGGTCGACACGGAACGGCTCAAACGCCGGACGTTCGTGCTCGGCGCGCTGTTGACAGGAATCGCGGTGTCGATGGCCGGGTTGATCGGGTTCGTCGGGCTCGTCGTACCGCATTTGCTGCGGCTATGGTTTGGCCCCGATCACCGTTTGCTGTTGCCTCTGAGTTTCCTCGGCGGGGCGGCGTTCCTGGTCCTGGCCGATACGCTGGCGCGTGTGCTGACCGCGCCGAACGAATTGCCGGTAGGCGTGGTCACGGCCCTCGTCGGTGGACCGTTCTTCTTGTTGTTGCTGCGTCGACGCGGAGCAAGTCATGGCTTCTGACGGGATCGTCGTCGAAGGGCTGGGGTTCGCCTACGCGGACCACCCCACACTTGCTGGCATCGACCTGACGGTCGCGCCGGGCGAGATCGTCGGTTTGATCGGACCCAACGGATCAGGGAAGAGTACCTTGATCCGGCTACTCAGCGGCGCGCTCGACGGGTACACCGGCAAGGCCGTCGTTGCCGGGCTCGACGTCGCGACCACGCCACAACGCGCCCTCGCCCGCGCGATGGCGGTGGTCCCGCAGGAGCCGCGTTTCGGTTTCCCGTTCAGCGCGCTGGAGATCGCGTTGATGGGACGCCACCCGCACCTCGCAGGCCTGGCGTTCGAATCGAAGGCCGACATCACGCTGGCTCGCGAGGCGCTCGAACGATGCGGCGCGCTGGAGTTCGCCGATCGGCCAATCCAGGAACTTTCGGCCGGCGAGCGCCAGCGTGTGGTGTTCGCGCGCGCGCTGACCCAGCAGCCACGGGTGCTGTTGCTTGACGAACCGGCGAGTTTCCTCGACATCCGCTATCAAGTCGAGCTGTACGATCTGGTGCGCTCGCAGGCGCGGGACGACAATGTCGCCGTGCTCTCGGTGCTCCACGACCTCAACCTCGCCGCGGAGTACTGCGACCGGATCGTCTTGTTGAGCCAGGGCCGTGTCGCCGCGTCGGGACCCACCGATGAGGTATTCTCCTACGCCAACCTGACCAAGGTGTTCGAGACCGAGGTCTACGTCGACACGAACAGCCTGACCGGCAAACTGCTGGTCCTGCCGCTGAGCGGCCGTGTGCAACGCAAACTTCGGCGGGACTAGAATGGAGGCATGATGAACTTTCGAGCCCTTCTCGCTTTGCCCTTGCTGCTCGCGATCCAGCCGGCGGGGGCGGGTGGCGAATCCGCGGCGCCCGCAGCCACGAGCCTGACGGTGGTCCGCTCGGAAGCGTTCAAACTCGTCGAACTCGACGGGTCGCCACCGACGTTCGTGGCCGAGTTCACGCAGCAGATGCCGACGCCGGGCTGGACGTTTCGGATCGATTCGGTCGAAACCCACGGCGATCGTATCGTGGCCAGACTCACGGAGATCCGCCCGCAGGGAATGGTCGTGCAGATGATCGCCCCGGGGACCGCGAAAATCCCTTTGGGTTCGCTCGAACGCGGACGCTACGTGCTGGAGATCCGCTCGCGACGCAATCCCCAGGCCGACCACAGGCCGGCGTTTGCCACCGTTCTCCTCGCCCGCTAGGAAGTTTGGGGAGGTTGGTGCTCTGGTCGCAATAAGTCCAACACCGATTTCACCGGCGTGAACGTCTCCAGCGGCACCTCGACGAAGATCGTGTTCCAGCCGGCCATCGCGCCGTTCCAGAGACCGGGTCGCTCGAGCGCACGGATATCGCGGCCCGCGCTCGACTTGGCCGTTACTGTTGCCGTGTCCTCGTCGATGTAGGCGGACAGGTCGAACGGTTTTCCCTCGACGTCGCGAACCGCGCAAACGAGATCGACCGGATTGAAGTGTGTCGAAGCGCGCAGGATCGCCTGTCGTTGCTTGTCATCGGGATCGACCTGGGTAGTTTCGACGATCTGCGCCCGCACGTCGCCGTTGGCGTCGCGGACCCAGAACGGCCCGCCGCCGGGCTCGCCGGTGTTGGCCACGACACCCGAAACCCGAAACGGACGGTGCAGTAACCGGGCCAGGAACGCGCGGCGGCCTTGCACGCCCGCGCGAGCCACTTCCGGGACCTCGATCGCAAGCATCTCGCGTGCGAATGTCTCGGCATCCGCGAGCGCAGCCGTGTTCGGCGCGGTCCCCCTCAACGCCAGCACCAACCGGTGCGCCTCCCTCTCGGTCTGCGCCAGCAGGCCGCCGAGCAGTTTCTTCCACAGGACCGTCGTCTCACGCGCGTGTTCGGGTTGAACGTTGTCGATGTTCTTGATGTAGATCAGATCGGCGTCGAGGTCACCGATATTTTCGATCAGCGCACCGTGACCACCGGGGCGAAACACGAGCCGTCCGTCGGTGTCGCGGACCGGATTGTTGTCGGAATCGACGGCCAGTGTGTCGGTGGATGGTTTCTGGTGCGACCAGCCAACGTCCCAGAGCGCATCGAGCTGCTCCGCCAGACCGGGACCGACGCGCTCCAGCAGGGCCGCAAACTCCACCCGGTGCTCCTCGGATACCGTGAAGGAAAGACGGCACGTCCCATCTTTCCGACGCACGTAGCGCGCCGCCTCGACGAGGTGTTCCTCGAACGGCGTGCGTGCCTCATCCCCGTCAAGGTGGAACGACAACCGACCTTTCGGCAGATCGTCGTAGTCCATCCCCTCGCTGCCGAGCAACGCGTCGAGCAACGGCTGAAAAACGCCGTCGCGAGCCAGGGCGCGCGCGTCTTCACCGCGCGTCGCGAGGGTCCGCTCCAGTTCGGGGAAGAAGGCGAAGCGTTCGAGTCCGGAAACGAACCGGATCAACGCGACGGCGCGGTCAGCGCCGGGGCGCCGCGATTGTTCCTCGATCGCCGCCCAGTCTTCCTCGCGACCGGGACCGCACTGGTAGTGCAATAATTCGCGGAACATTCGAGTCGCCGCACCGGAGGCCGGGACGAACTTGGTGAACCGACCCGCGTCCGCCGCCTCGCGATGCGCCTGGAGCAAGGCGTCGTGCTCGCACTCGGCAAGTCGACGGATTCCGTCGCCGACGGTGCACGGGCGTTCGAGAGGGGCCCAGGTCGGGGGGCGGCGAAACATTTCCAGTTGGCGAACGGCCTCTTTTTCAGAAACGCCGCGTGCGGCAAGGGCTTGAAGGTCGGTCTCGGTGAAAGGCAGCCGATCAACACTCACGGTTGGCCCGCTTCGATGACCAGCGTGGATCGAGATCGCCCCTCCACGGTCTTGTAGTTGACTTCGATCAACCAAAGCCCGCCCTGATTCAGATCGAAGGAAGCAACGCCGATCTCGTCGGTGACGGTGCTGACCGCGTTCTCGACAGCTTCGTGTTTGGGCATCGCCAGCAGGCGAATCCCGGCCAGCGGCTCGCGCTCATAGAGCACCTGGATCTCCAGCCGGCCACCTTCCCGCGCGAGCAGGACCGGGTCGGTCTGTGGAACGATTTCCAGCCGTTGACCGAGCTCGGAGTAGCGCAAGGGATGCCCGGGCTTGGCGTCGCCGACGACCTGGACCGACTTGCAGTAGTAACCACCCGTCTTTCCCTGCCAGGTGAGCGAAACGATCTCGACGCCGTCGTCGCCGGTGGTGTAGCTCGCCACGGGCAACGTGCCATCCTCGCGCGCCAGGTTTTCGCGGCCGTTCTTGCGCAGTCTCTGGAACATGACGACCTTCTCGCCGTCCATCGCGCGTTCTTCGCCGGCAAAACGATCACCGAGCATCAAATGAACGGAGACGGGTTGGTCGGCCCCGGGCGCGACCGGGTCCGGCTCGAGCCACAGAGTCGCCGCGCTCGCCGGCCACGCCGCCAGAACGACCCAACAGACCCTCACCCCTGCATTGCGCAACATCTTCATGACCGGACACCGATTCTACACCGAAGCGAACCCAGGCCGAGATTGACCTTTGACCGCATTGGCGAGAAACTGGGTCCCCTGTTTCGAGTAACTCAAAGATGAAAGTACTGGCACATCTGGATCCGGTGGTGCTCGAGCGCACGCTGCTCGACGAACTCGCCGAGTTTCCTCCGTCGTCCGCCGCAGTCGTGATCGTCCCCACACGGCGACTGGCCGGACACCTCGAACAACGCCTACTCGAACGGCGCCCCGCCTGGCTCGGGCTCGACGTCCTGCACTTCCACTCGCTGGCGCTGCGGATCCTCGCCGAAACCGGTATTCCGGCGCCCCGGACTCTCTCGCCGAGCCTGATCGAGGCGATCTTGCGGGGTGTGCTCCGGCGTCACCCGCAGAACCGTTGGAGCCGCTATGTGCGGGAACGTCCGGGCGCCCTGTCGAGTCTCGCATCGTCGCTGAGGGACCTGAGCGAAGCGGGGCTGTCACCCGACACGATCGAACAAACGCGGGGCGACCGGGACGGGCAGGATCTGGCACCGCTCTACCGCAGTTTCCGTGAAGAACTCGACCGTCTGCGCACCGCGGGCTGGGTCGACGATGCCGGCCTGATCGAAGCCGCCCTGCCCCACGCGGAAAGTTTCGCCGCGCGCCGGCAGGGCATCTGGCTCCACGGGGCGTACGAATGGATCGGCCGGCATACGCAACTCGTCCGTGCACTCGACCGCCGGTGCGAGGTTCGGGTGTTGTTCCCGTTCGAGGCGGGAACGCCGGTCAGTCGCTATGCGGAACGTTTCCTGAAACGCCACCTGCGGGGCGGCGGCGGCGAGGAGGTCGCAGTCGACGCGATCGATTCGGCCGACGAGCGCCTCCCGCTGGCAGCGCTGTACGACGAGGGCGCCCGACCCGTAATCGCCGAGCATCCGCGAATCGTCTATCGCACCGCCCAGGGCGCCGCTGCGGAGATCAAGGGCGCCGTGCGCGCCGCGCTGGCCGCGGTGGCCGGGGGGTGCCCGCCGCACGAGATCGTCATCGCGGCTCGCTCGCTCACGCCGTACAAGGCGGCACTCGACGAGGTGTTCGAGCAGGAGGGCCTGCCGTGGACCGGTTCGCTGACCCAGCCGTTGCGCAACCACCCGGCGATCCACGACTTCGCGCTGCTGATCGCGGTCCTCGATGAAGACTTCCCGCGACGCGGGACGGCGGAGTTACTGCGCAGTCCGCGGATTCGTTGGGACCGGTTCGCCGGCGGTGGTGCGACGCCGCGCGGCGAGTACGCGGACGGCTGGAGCCGCGCCGCGGGGGTGGTCGGTGGCCTGGACGAGTGGGCCGAACTGCTCGTCGAATGGACCGGGCAGACGCTTGGTCGAGCGGAGCGCTCCCGCGACCAGCTGCAGCGTGCGACCGAGCGGGCGGCGGAGCGCAGCGAGGAAGCAAAACGTATTACCGCGGCGCTGCGCCGTGTCCACGAGCATGTGCGGCCGGACGAGGCACGAACGTGGTCCGGCCATTCCGACCGACTGACGGAATTGATCGCCACCGCGTTTTGCACCGAGGACGAAGTGTGGGACGACGTGGCCGTGCTGTTGAGCGAGATGCGTTCGCTCGAGACGATCGTCGGAGAGACCGGCGTGGTGAGTTTCGGCGACATGCGCCGCTGGCTCGAGACCGCGATCGACCGCACCGAACGGATGCCGCACCGCCGGGACAACGGTGGGATCCGGGTCCTCGACATGATGCAAATGCGTGGGATCACCTGCCGTTTCTTGTTCCTGGTCGGGATGAATTCGGGCGTCCTGCCGCGCCCGCCGCGACCGGACCCGGTGCTCCCCGACGAACTGCGCGAGACGCTCGGCGGGACCGACACACCGCTGCCGGTCAAGAAGGACGGCCTCGAAGAAGAAAGGCTGCTGCTGAGCCTCGCGCTCGGCGCGGCGACCGAACGGATCGAGATTTCGTGGCAACGCACCGACGAAACGGGGCGCAGCCGAACGCCGTCGCTGGCACTGCGAGAAACCGCCCGGCTGTCGCACGGTACGCCGGAACTGGCCGTGTGCCTGCGCGATGCGGTCCGGCATCCGTCGCACCCGACCCACGCGCTCGAGTGGCTGCAACGCACCACCGGGATGCTCTCGACCCGCGAGGAGCGGCTGCTAACCACGCTGAAGAGCGTCGGACAACCGAAAGCGCTCGATGGCTGGTACCCCGACATGACGCCGGGGCTAAACTTGTTACGCGCGACGGAGTCGTTCGAGTTCCACGACCGGGGTTTCGATGGCAGGATCGGCGCGACCGAGTTGACGCAACATCCGTTGTCGGTTTCGGCACTCGAAACGCTCGCCCGGTGTCCGCTCCGTTTTTTTTTCCAGCGCGTGTTGCGGGTCCCAGAATTCGCCGAGGAAGCCGCGCCGTTCGAACTGACGCCGCGCGAGATCGGGCAGCAAACACACGATTTGCTCGAACGTACGTACGCGATGTTGCGCGCGGAAGGCCTGTTCGATCAACCGCTGGACGAACGGGTCCGCCGTGCGAAAGAAATCCTCGACGAGGTCTGGGCCGATACGTGGCGCGCCATCGCGAAACGGCTGAGCCGGCGCGCGCCGGCGTTGTGGGCCGCCCAGGAAACGCGCTGGAAGGCTGCGATTGCCGGCTTCGTCACCGAGGACCTCGAACGAATCGAAGCGAACGCGTGGGGCGTTCCGGAAATCGAACAGACGCTCGACCGCGAGCTTTCGTTTGGCGCCGATCGTTCGCTGCACCTGATCGGCCGTGTCGACCGCAGCTTCGGTAGTGGGGCGCAGCGCGTCATCGGCGACTACAAGACGGGCGGGGTTGCCAAGCTCACCGACGAAACCCGCATGCTCAAGGCTGAAACGCTGCAGGTTCCGCTGTACTGGATGCTCGCCGAGGCCAAGGCTCGCGTCGAGGTACTCGGGGTGGGGCCGCGTCATGATCCCGCGGAGATCGCAGCGGAAGATCGGATCCTGGCGTTCAGCGGCCTGGAGGGGAAGTTGCTCGACGGTTTCCGTGAGACCATGCGCGTGCTCACCGACCTGATCGGCGACGGCGTATTCCCGTTGAACGACACCATCGGATGCGATTACTGCCCCTACGAGCTTTCGTGCCGGCACAAGCACCCGCCGACGAAGGAGCGTGAGGAACACGCCGCGGATCGTGCCGATTTCAGCGACCTGGGCAAGAAAAACAAGTCTAAGAAACCGACGCTCGAAGAAGTGAGGGCGGGCAAATGACCGTGCTCCCCGATCGTCAAGACCGGATTGCCGCGACGACCGTGTTCGATCGCAACATCGTCGTGCTGGCCGGCGCCGGAACCGGCAAGACGAGTTTACTCGTGGAACGCGTGCTCAACCTCGTCGGTAGCGGTTTCTGCGAACTGGAGCGTCTGGCGGCGATCACGTTCACCGAGAAAGCCGCAGCCGAGTTACGGCTCCAAATTGCCGCGGGGCTGGAACAACTACGCGCGGCGGCGGCCGGAGAACGGGACGCCGATTCCGGAGAACCGTCGGGTCGTTCGTTCGCGTGGTTGACCGGCGATCGAAAATTCGAGGGCAAGCTGCTCGCCGAGCGCGCGCTGGTAGCCCTGCAACAGATGGACCGGGCGCGACTGCTGACGATCCACGCGTTCTGCGCCGAACTCCTGCGTGCGTTCCCGGTGGAGGCCCGGGTCGATCCCGACTTCCGCGTCGATACCGGCGAACAGGCGGCGTTGCTCTGCCGGGCTCACTGGGATCGGTTCGTCGAGGCCGAGTTGGGACCGCAGGGCCAGCGGCACGGACTTTGGAACCGCACGCTCGGCGCATTCGGCCTCGGCGAACTGGCCGAGGCCGCCCGGGTGTTGTCCGGGTGGAACTTCCCCCTGGAGCTTCTGGCGCCCGAACGCGCTCGCGGCGGTGCTGCGCTGCTCGTCGAACGGGCCGCACAGGTAGTCGCCGAAATCGACCGGCTTGAGAAGCGCGCGGGAGGGATCACACCGGGCCAGACGTCCTGGTTCGCCACGGTCCGGCGGTGCCTCGCCGCGCTGGCCGCGGGTGACGAGACCGGGCTCGCCGAGCTACTCGACAACCCGAAGGTCCGGCAAGAATTGAATCGGGGCGGCCTGAAACCGGGCAGGAACCTGACCGGCGTCTCCAGGGCCGAGTTCCTCGGCGTGGCTGACCACGCACGGCAGTTCAGCCGCCTGCTGCCGCGGCTCGAGGGCGGGCGGTTCGGCGATCTGGTGGAAACGTTGGCGCCCTTCGTCGTGTCGTTCCGCGAGGAATTTTCGCGGCGCGGGTTCGTCAGCTTCGACGGCCTGCTCACATTGACACGCGACCTCCTGCGCGACCACCCGGAGGTGCGCGAGCGCCTGAAGCGACGTTTCGACACGTTGCTGGTCGATGAGTTCCAGGACACCGACCCGTTGCAGTACGAGATCGTGCTGATGCTCGGAGAATCACCGGACGGAAGTTGTGACGATCCCTGGCAAGTCGCGCTGAAACCGGGGCGGTTGTTCGTCGTCGGGGACCCGAAACAGTCGATCTACCGCTTCCGCGGGGCCGACTACCAGGCGTTCAGGCGCGCGATCTCGAGGATCACCGACGAGGGTGCGGTCCAGTTGTCACTCACGGCCAACTTCCGCAGCGTGGCCGGGATCCTCGACCCGGTCAACGCGTTGTTCGACGAGGGCTCAACGACCTCCTGGCGTCC
>SMUY01381513.1_pt1 | contig 11135 bp, 11 predicted proteins | sample 2456441 | NCBI WGS metagenome assembly SMUY01 (sample SAMN11095931, study PRJNA526329) | marine sediment metagenome | biome: Marine sediment; feature: Surficial sediment; material: Deep marine sediment; isolation source: Hadal surficial sediment | place: Pacific Ocean | collected 2014-11 | depth...
TCATTATCATTATTGGGAACCAATGTTATGCGGAACTATGTCGTCACCTGGATTGACAAACAACGCCAGTTGAATGACTTTCTCTCCGTCCGACAGGCTAACGCTGCGACCGAAGATCTGGTCCACGCGTACACCTTTAATTACCTCACCCACCATCAGCCGGTGCTGCTCGACCTCGCCGCCGTCGCCGAACCTGATATCAAAAACCGCGAACGGCGGCCCGGCGTCGAACACCCCGCGCAGCACGAAATGCCAACCGCCAATATTGGCCCGATCCGGAAGTTGCGTGCCCGCATCGCGAGCATCGGTTGCGGCATCCGTTGGCAGGGCATCAGACTCCACCGACTGTGTTGGTAACCAACTCTGCAACCGTTCCCGGGCCGATGCAAGGGACAGCGGCTGATCAGGCAACGCGATTGCGGCGGTATTTGTCTCGCGAGTTGCCGGTGAACGCGGCGCATAAATTCGCTGCACGAAATCAATAGCTCCCGCGAGAACGAGCAGCGCTGCAAGCAATTGCAGCTGTTTACGGGTGCTCATACACCCTCCTCGCGCCGATAGTACAAGTCCAGTTCCATGGTCGCCGTTGCAGTGGTGGTCAACCGCCCGCCACGACGGACGTTTACAGCCAGGTCGCGGATAAACACATTGGGCAACCCGGCCTCTATACGTACGTGGGCATCGGCGAGGTTTCGCAGCGACCCTTCCATCCGCAGCCGCACACGACCGAAGGCCAGTCCTGCCACGTCAGCTTCGCCGTCCAGAACCCACTCGAACACTGTCAGCCTCAGCCCGACCGATTCAACGGCAGCGCGCAGTTCTCTTTGCACCAGCACGCGGTGCTCACTACCGGGCGTGGCCAGCGGTGCTCGCGCCGCAAGCTCTTGCACGACGGCCGCCAGCGCATCGCGATGCGACGTTATGTCTGAACCGCCCGCAACGATCGCCTCGGCACGATCAAGCTGGCGGGTAATCGCGTAGAGCCGGTCATGCATGTCAGCCTGTGCCGCCAGCCAGGGGACGACAATAAAGCGCATCACCGTGAGTACTGCGGCCAGCACCAGCAACAAGCGGACGCGACTATTCATCATCGACACTTTCGAGGAGAAACGTCAGCACAAAGTTCTGCCGTCCGTTGCGGGCCGTTCTGACCGGGGCGTCGAACGCGACGTCGACAAATCCCGGCGTCGCGGCAAGCCTGGCAAGTACTTCCGAGGCATCCACAGCTTCCCCGCGCAAGCTTATGCGCTGGTCGCGCATGTCAACACCATTAATACTCGCTTGATTTTGCAACGCCAGCGCGACCGCTTGCCAAACGCGCTGGGTATCGGTCTGCCCCGACCAGAGCTCGATCAATGCGTCGCGACGGATCACAATGTCGCGTGCTTCGTTATCGGCGAGCAGCCCCGCCTGAATATCCGGCCCCAGTGTTTCAAGTGCGCCGTCGCGCTGATCCAGCAACACTTGTAAATAGAGTGTCGACAGCGTGAGATACGCAAACAACATCACTGCCGCCATTGATGCTATCGGCTTCCAGGCAATCCCGTCGATCCCAAACCCTCGCCGTGCACGATTCCGGCACGACCACCAGGTCAGCGCCGGCAGCGCGGGCAAGGCCTGCCGCAAGCGCCTCTGCAACAGCTCGGAACCATGCCACTCCTCGGGCTCTTGGCCAGGATCCAACCCCGCCGCCATGGCCACCAGCTCGCGATTTTCGAGCGCACCGCCGGCCGGCTGGCTGGACCCGCCAGCAAAGAGGTAATAGCGATAATCCTGTCGTTGTACTTCGGCCCAGCTCTCTGCGGGGAGCCGCATGCCGAGCAGCACACTCTCGGGTACGATAAACAAGCTGCGCGGCAACGACTCGACGACATCGGGTTGCAGAGTGTAGAAACGAACCTGTCGCTGATCACCTTTAACAGGGTCCAGCAGAACCAGGGTCGGTGGCCCACCGGCAAGCTCACCGTCGAGGACCTTTTGCAGGTCACGCCTCTGTAGTGCGGGATAACTCTTGCTGCGCTCGCTGTAGTGCTCGCGCCCCAGGATCACAACCAGCGGATAATGATCGCCTGGCGATCGCGCGAGATTGATACTCGCGGACGTGTGCCAGGTGACGTGCCGCAGGAAACGATCCGTGACCGCTTTTACCACGCGACTCATTATTGCTTGTGTCTTCAATGGCATCACTTTGGAATCCGCCTGGCTAAACGCTCACGACTCCAAAGAGTCAGTGGCTGCGCCTCGTAAGGCTCGATGCCCACAATGAGGTCACGGCGCAGCGCGACCCCGAGGTATTCACCATTCATCCGAATACCAATGCCCGGGCCGGTGAATGGCAGCACAACCTCATCGGCACCGATGCGGGCTAATTGCCACAGCCGTCGCTCGTCAAGTTCGCCGTTTCGTCGCGCTTCAAGTACAGCCTGCAGTGTCGACTCCGACATACGCATGCGCAGCAACGCCGCCGGCGCGGTCAATGGGTTGAAGCTGGGATTGGGATATAGCGTCATCAGCTCTGCAAGTTGTCCATACAAGTTTTCGCCCATTCCCGGCAAAAACCACAGCTCGCCAAAATACTGCACTGGGTCTCCACTTTCGCCGCGCATCATAGCATCGTCGGGCCGCCCGCCACCTGCCATCCTGACCCCGATCCAGTTCGCAAGTTGCCGCGCCAACTCGCGGGCCAATGCCGGCCCGAGCTTGAGCACCTTCAACAAGTCTTCGAACTGAGCCACACCCAGGAAGGGAAACCGCATGAGGCCGGACTGATCCTGCAAGGTGACTTGCAACCCGTCGACAAAAAACGGTTCACCGTGAAAATTCCAGCTCGACGCATACGGATTGGCGCTCCCGGACGAAGGCAACAGCGGCTCTGTCAGCAGTGTATAAATCAATGCAACTTCCCGGGAATGCAGGTACAACGCAGCTTCGGTCCTGTCCTGCAACTGTTGCGCGCGTTTTACCTGATCTGCGGCCGTCAGCGACAGCTGCATCACCAACAGAATGATAATGGTTGTGACCAGCAGCACCTGCACCAATGCCACGCCCTGTTGCCGGCGCATTATTCCGCCCCCATATAGTATTCGACCAGCGCATCGGCGCGTACCGGGATATCGAAGACCGCCGCATCGCCACCCAGATTCAGCTCGATTTTCTCGGGATGAAATTGCCGCTGTAAACCGTCGAATTCATCGAACCACGAACGCCGGACGTTCAGCGCCTCTCCGAACGACATACGAGTTTGCAGATCGGCCCAGCCAAAATATCGAAATTTAAGGTGCGGCACGTTACGTGCGATGATCAGGCGATGGCGAAAATCCATACGCTGATCCGCTCGCGCCAGCAGGTTGCCCGCGAACGGCGCCTCCTCGTACACGAGCCGCCATGCGCCGCTGTCATCGGCTTCCCTGAACACCCGAATCAGGGCGGGCTCCCCGACGTCGAAGATCGGACTCATCGTCACTGCGGTCAGCCCTTCTTCGCGACCCAGAAAATAGAAACCAAGCACACCGTTGTCGTCCCTGACGATGTAGGGCAGCGTATCCTCCAATGCACTCGCCAGCCAGTCAAGACGCTGGTATTGCGCCTGCGCCTCATCGAATCGCCCCAGGTGCCCATCCCACTGACGCATGAACAACGAATAGGCGTACGTCGAAATTCCGATCACCATCGACAACACGGTGATGGCTACCAGCATTTCCAGCAGGCTGAAGCCTTTTAGAGACCGAGGGGTTGCCATGCTAATTCCTGGTAGATGAAGCGACTCGTCTCACCCTCTCGCTCGAGTTCCAGTTCGACATCGTACAATCCAAACCTCGGGGAGTACTCAACGACGGCTGCTGCATCAACATCAAACCGGGTTGGCGGCGCGGCTGATCGGACCAGCGTTGCGTTGTAGCGATACTCGACACCGAACATCCTGCCTGCGCCGCTTTGCTCAGACGGTAATTTATCGTTACTTTCTTCGCGCAGGTTGCTGCGAATTGTTGGCGTGATAAAGGGCAGTGGCGCCAGTAACTCGGTCGTCCGCGAAGCGCGCTCGCTGGCATGCATTGCTGTTCTTAGCGACAACGTCGCCGTGGCCAGCACCGTAAACATGATGACGGCCGCGACCAGCACCTCTATAAGAGTGAAGCCGCGTTGGCCGTGCAGGCTCACTCGCGGATCTCCGGCTGAATCTCGAGACTGCGGCGCCGGTCACGTTGCAGCAGCTCGATGGTCGCTCGATCCGCGATTCCGTTCGGATTGATTGTGATCGTTTGCTGCGGCTCAAAAAAAAGTTGCTCGAACTCGATGCTGCCTTGCTTGCCGCTCAGGAATTTCCAGGCGAGCTGATGCCCGGCAGCATCGACGGTCACGAAGTCACCGCGCAGATAGGCATCCACCGACAATCGGCCTATCGTCCGGTCGAGGACCATCCACTCCGATTGCGCACGGGCCTTCTCGACCTGCGTGATGCCCAGCGGCGCGATGAGAGCGGCCAGGACCGAGACCAGCACGACGACCAACAGTATTTCGACGAGCGTAAATCCGCCTATCCTTGCCAGCCTCAAAGTGCCGCTCCCGTAATGGCGGTGATACTCAGCATGATCACGACCACCACCGCACCCACCATGATTCCCATGAACAGAATCAGCGCCGGCTCAAGCAGCGCGGTAAATCGCTGTGTCCAGTCGGCGAAGCCCTGCCTGCTGCGTTTGGCGATTTCTACAAACACGGGTGCCAGCGCCCCGCTTTCCTCGCCCACCTCCAGCAAAGAGGTGTAGAAGTCGGGAAATAGCCGCGTCTGGCTCAATACCGTCGAAATACTTTGACCTTGCCGTAACTTCATCAGCGCAACCGCCAGCTCACGTTTGATCGGTGCGCTTTTGACCGAGCTGCTGGCCAGCTGTAATGCACGGTCCACCGGCACACCGGCTTCCAGCATCATGGCCATGCCGCCGGTCAGACGGATGCGCTCCACCATGGCGATACCGGAGCCCAGACCCGGGGCGTTCGCCGCGAATTCATGCCAGGCCGATTGCAATGCCGGCCAGCGCGGCAAATAGGATGCGACCACGGCCAGCGCGACCAGGAAGCCGCCGAGAATGAGTTGATAGCTCTGCATGAAATCGCTGGCACCCATGAGCGCTTTTGTATACCAGGGCAGGTCGGGATAATCCGCAAAAAGACTGGCAAGGTTCGGCACGACGAAATTGAAAATAAACAATAGCGAGATGACACAAACGACGAGGATGACCAGCGGATAGGTAATTGCGGTGATCACCTTGCGCCGCAAGTCGCGTCTGAAACCAAGGTCGTCCGCCAGACGTCTGAAAACGGTCGCCAAGCGCCCGCTGGCTTCGCCCAACGCCAACAGATTAACGTACAACGGGTCGAACACTTCCGGCCACTCAGCCGCAGCCACCGATAGTTGCTTGCCCTGCTTCAACGATTGCAACAAGCCATCCAGCAAGCGGCGCATCGCAATGCTGCTGGCACTGCGCTGAAGAATTTCGAGCCCGCGATCAATGCGCACACCGTTTTCCAGCAGCAACGCAAGTTCGGCAGTGATTATTTCAAGTTGCGCGAGTTCTACGCGGGGCTGTCCCAGGCCAAGTGACTCACGCCAGTCCGCCCTCTCAACAGCCGGGCGGATCTCGCTGACCAGGATGTCACGTTCGCGCAGTTCGGCTCGTGCCTGTGACAGGCTCGCCGCATCCACCGTACCATCGACGCCGCTGCCCGCAGCGTCAAATCCTTTGTAATGAAATCGCTCCTGCACTCAGCCCGCCACCCGCAGCACTTCTTCGACCGTGGTTTCTCCCGAGAGGGCTTTGAGGAAACCATCCTCCAGCAAAGACCGCCCGCCTATCGATCGTCTGTATTCGCGTGCTGCAGCGATAAAACCCTCGCCTTTGTCCATCGCCGCTATGGCGTCGTCGCAACGCAAGTATTCAATGATCGCCAGTCGACCGCGGAAGCCGGTTTGGCCACACTCATCACAGCCTGCGCTTTGCCGCAGTTCCGGCTTGCTCAGTTCGGAATTCTTCGCCAGCGCCTGCATTTTGTAACGCTCAATCAAGCGGTCCGATTCCGGATGCACCACGGAACATTCACACAATCGTCGCACCAGGCGTTGAGCGACGATCGAGCGCAGCGCCGCGTTGAGCAAGTATTCTTCTACGCCCAGATCGAGCAATCGCGTAAACGCACTGGGCGCATCGTTGGTATGCACGGTTGAAAAAACCAGGTGGCCCGTCAACGCCGATTGCATAGCCACCGATGCGGTCTCCTGATCGCGAATCTCGCCCACCATGAGAATGTCCGGGTCCTGGCGCACGATACTGCGTAAGCCACGCGCGAAGTCGAAGCCAATTTCCGGCTGCACCTGGACCTGATTGATACCGGCCAGCTGATACTCAACCGGATCTTCGAGTGTGATGATTTTGACTTCAGGACTGTTGATGTGGCTCAGGAAGGTGTACAGGCTGGTGGTCTTGCCCGACCCGGTTGGCCCGGTCATCAATATCACACCGGACGTCACCGCGAGATCTTCGAGGATGCTCGCTTCAATGTCCGGCGCGAGCCCGAGCAGGCTCATGTCGTAAATCAAGGCATCCTTGCGCAGGAATCGTAAAACGGCACTCTCACCGCCATCGCGCAGCGGCAAAGCCGAAACGCGGATGTCGACTTCCTCACCGCCAATACGTAATTCGATCTTGCCGTCCTGCGGGCGTCTGCGCTCGGCGATATCCATCGCCGACAATATCTTGAGTCTTGTAATGACGGGTAACACCATCGCCGCCGGAATACTGTCGGCGTCATGGAGCACGCCGTCGATGCGGAAACGTACCCGGGCACGTCCCGAGTGCGGCTCGATATGCATGTCCGATGCACCGCGGCGCAAAGCTTTTGCGATTAGCGAATTCAGCAAATTGACCGTTGGCGCCTCTAACGCCAACTCACGCAGCCGGTCCTCCTCCACCAGCGTCAAACCATCGACTTGTGCTGCAGCCGTCGCGACGCCAAATCGCGATTTCAGTGTGTCGAAGTCGTCCGTAGTGAGTAATCGCAATCCGGGTTGCGGGGCATGCTCGGCGAGCCAGGCGTTGACCTCCAGGTCAAACGGCGCGCAACTGGCAAATACCCAGGCTTCTTCATTCTGTTCCCAGGGCAACCAGCCATGCTCCAGCAGAAATTCCATTGGCAGCGCATCGCTGCCTTCCGGTACCTGCCAGTCTCGCCAGTCCGCTGCGGACAGCACCGGGACGCCGAACCACTTGGAATAAATGGCTGGCAGATCCTCGGATGGCAAGCTGCCCATGTTGACCAGTATCTGGTCGAGCCGCCCGCCGTGCCGGGTCTGGTATAAACGCGCCTTGTCGATATCACCTTGCGGCACACCATGCTCTGAAAAAACGTCCAGCATCCCGCTCACTGGAAGACGATGTCCGCTTCGTCATCCTCTCCGCCCGGAAGGCCGCCTACCCCATAAGAAGACAGGCCGTAGGGCGTCTCGCCGCCACTCGCCAGCGAATAAACGTAGGGATTGCCCCACGGGTCAGCAGGAATGTCTCTGGGCATGTACGGGCCGTCCCAGCCGGGGCGATCGCTGCGCCGCAGTTCCTGCAGATTTTCCGGATACTTGCCGATGTCCAGCCGATAGGTATCGAGCGCCGTCGAAATCATCTGCATCTGTGCCATCGTGGTTTTACGCTGCGACGAGGACACCTTGGAGAACAGGGTCGGGGCCACGAGTGAAATCAGCAAGCCCATGATGACGATAACAATCAATATCTCAATCAGCGTGAAGCCGCCGGTCTGACGCCGGTCAATGCCCTGAACTGCCATTGATTTCATTCCCGATTCCACGGCAAAAATGGCCGATTAGTATAACTCATGTCGCTGATCCCTGTGGCCGATCAGGGGCCGTCAGGAATCGGTCCCCGCTCGACCGGAATGACCGACCAACACGATGAAAATGCCCAGTAAACCACCCAGCATCGTGCCGATGATCGTGGTCAATGCTCGCTTTGGGCGCACTCGCTGTTTGGGTGCTACCGCTGGATCCACAATCTTGAAAGCGAATTCCTCGTTACCCTTGGCCAGCATCAGCTTCGGCAGTTCGCTCTCCAGCAACCGTCCGATAGACTCTTGCAGTGTGGCCAGCGTAGTCTTTGCCATCTCCGACTGCAGGTAAGCAACGTTGGTCTGTGCCTCCTGCAATGCGCCTTCTCGCAGTCGATCGTTGAGACGACGAACGAGGATGCCGGCCCATTCAGCGGCAACACCAGGATCGGTCCACTCGATCGCGAGCGTCACCAGACCGGTGGTACGTTCCTCGCTGACCTTGAGAATGTTCTCGCGGAAAAACTTCACGCCGTCCCGAATATCCGGTGCCTCGGCAGGATCGTTCTCCCGCCAGCGTCCTTCTTCCGCATCCCAGTCTTCCGCAAAAAAGACCGGCATCAAATTGAGTTGCTCAATAAAGTCCCGGGCGAATTTTCGCGACTGCAACACGGCCAGCGCCTCGACATCGCGCCTCCCCCCGCCCATGTTTACGCCGGCCAGTGCCGCCAGACCGCCGAGCTGACCGCCGATCATCGGTGCTGACTGTTCCGTCGCCGGCACCAGCAGCACCTCGGCACGAAAGATCTCCTTCGCCAGCAGTGCGTAAGTGACCGAGCCAAGAGCGAAAATTATCGTGGTCGCGATGACGATTTGCTTGCCCCGCCAGAGAATCTGCCAAATCTGCCGCAGACTTATTTTGTCATCCGATGCGCCGGAATACACCGTCCCGGGCGAGACATAGACCAGACCCTCTGCAGGTGCCTGGGCGACCTTATCCGGTCGGCCGCCGCGTTCATCATTGCCACTCGTGGTCGTCATGATTATTGGCTAGAAACTCTGTATTGCCGCAACAGCGATTGACGCCTGGAAGAGGATTTGGGTGACGCTGGTCCACAGCGCTAGCGGCCGGATCTTGTCCGTTTCCAGCGGTACGACGATCGTATCTCCCGCCTGCATTTCAGCCCGCCCGCCGCGTCCGAACCAGCGTGAGCCCTTGTTGGTCACTACGGACCCGCTCGCACGAACGACGTAAACGAGTTTCTTGTCGGCGCGCCTCGTCAAACCGCCACTCATTTCAATGTAGTCGTCACGGCTCAATCCGGGCCGGAACAGGTGTGACGTATTCTGCTGAGTCTCACCGATAACCGTGATTTCCTGTGCCTTCCTGGGCACCAGCAGACGATCTCCATCGCGCAATTCCAGATCGAACACAAGCGCCAGATTTGGTCCGCGTGCCGCAAACTGGCCGAGATCGATCACAAGACGGCCGACCGCTTCGGTTTCACGCAGCTGATCGAGCAACTGCTGTCCGGTTTCCAGGGTATCGGCGCCCCCCGCACCAATATTTTGCAGCGACAATGACGCCAGATCCGCCTCCATCCGTCGTGTCAGCACTTCGATTTGTTCCTGCTCTCTCCGACGCAGCGATTCACGCAGAAAGATCGCACCTTCGGGAAACGCCCCAACGGTCAGGCCACCGGCACGCTCCAGCACCTGGTCAAGCGTCTCTCCCTGACGTATTCGGTATTCGCCCGGAAATTTCACCTCTCCCTCCAGCGTCATGGTCCACAGCGTATCCCAATCCGGAATCTTGCTGATCCGCAAGTTGTCATGCTCTGCAAGTTCAACGTTTGCAGATTCATTGCCGCGCAAGACCGAATCAAGATCGACGCTGATGACTTCCGTGTTGCGATACTCGCCATTGACGACCTCGTAACGCGCAATTTCGGCCCTGAGTGCATAGGCGTTCTCTGCCAGATGGCCGCCCGCGCGCACCAGATCACCGACTCGCATACCAGGCTCGAGCGGATAGGTTCCGGGCGCCCTGATTTCACCCGAAACGCTCACCTCGCGGTATGGCTCCCCGGCGCGGGCCTGCAGTTGTAACTCCTCGAGCAGCGTCTGGATGACGCGCTGCCGGCCAAATGCGAGATTGAACACGTGCACGGTGTCTCGCGCCTGCAGCGGAACATTGGCTGGCGCATTCGGCTTGGCCAACGCATCGCTAAGATTGGCCGATATGGCGCTGACCCGGCGCGTCTTCGAATCTTCACGACGTATCAGCACGTAGCCCGAGTCGGCACCTGGCTGAAGTTCCTGCTCGGAGCTGATCAGGTCAGAAAGCCGCATTCCCTTGCGCCACTGATAAGGCCCGGGTCGATGCACGTGTCCAACCAGTGTCACAGTCTCCTCGAATTGCGGCAGGATGTGCGGCACGATAATGACATCGCCGGCGTGCGCCGGGGTCGTGGCTGCCTCGGGGCTACCAACATCGAGCGACAGCACTTTGCGTTGCGCATTGCCGTCGATGCGCTCTATGCGGGCACCTTTTGGATAAGCATCCGGCAGCAAACCACCGGCCATCTGGATGACCTCAGCGATCGACGTTTGGCCGCGCGTTTCGTAGATCGCCGGCCGCTTGACGGCACCGTCGACGCTGACCTGCAAACCGACCGGCGGCACGAAAATTACGTCACCCTGCTGTATCCGATGATCACCGGACGTGTCGCCTTGCAGCAGTGCGTCGTAAAGATCGAAGCGAGCCACGGTCTTGCCGCTGCGTTTCAGCTCGATGTCTCGCAGCGAACCGACGCGACTCACGCCACCGCTCCGGTACAGCGCACTGCTGATGGTCGCGAGGCCACTGACGACATACGAGCCCGGGCGGTTGACATAGCCGAGCACAAACACCTGGATGTTCCGCAACCGGCCCATCGTGACGCTGATCTGCGTTCCCAACAGCATTTGCTCGACGCGGCGACGCATGTCCCTGCGAAACTCGGAGAACGGCAGTCCGGCCACCGTGATCGGCCCCAGCTCCGGCAGATTCAGGATGCCGTCGCGCGTCACCTCGTATTCGTAGATGCCGGTGACGTTGCCGTAGAGTTGTACTCTTATACTATCGCCGGGACCGAGCACGTAATCCGGAGGTACCGGTCCGGTGATAACCGGCGCGAACCCGCCTCCCTCTTGCTCCTCAAACAGATCGTAGCCAAATGGCTCGAGCGCATCGACACCGGTCGATGTGCTCTCCAGGATCGTCGCGGTGACGTAGAATATGTTGAGGGCAGGAACGGCGCCGA
>SMUY01407516.1_pt1 | contig 11129 bp, 10 predicted proteins | sample 2456441 | NCBI WGS metagenome assembly SMUY01 (sample SAMN11095931, study PRJNA526329) | marine sediment metagenome | biome: Marine sediment; feature: Surficial sediment; material: Deep marine sediment; isolation source: Hadal surficial sediment | place: Pacific Ocean | collected 2014-11 | depth...
AGACTTTTGTGCTGCAGGGTGGCGATTGCGCCGAGAGTTTTGCCGACTGCACCTCGGAAAGTATCGTCGACAAGCTTAAGATCCTGCTGCAAATGAGCCTGGTCATGCTTTATGGCCTTAAAAAGCCGGTTATACGGGTGGGACGGATGGCCGGCCAGTATGCCAAACCACGCTCCGCGGATACCGAAACTCGCGACGGCGTTACCTTACCCAGCTTTCGTGGCGATCTGATCAACCGCAAGCCGTTTACAGAAGAAGACCGCGTGCCTAACCCGGACCTGTTGCTGCGGGGCTATGAGCGCTCGGCGCTGACTCTTAATTTCGTGCGCTCACTGATCGATGGCGGCTTCGCCGATTTACATCACCCCGAATACTGGGACCTGGAATGGGTCGGCCATTCGAAAATGGCGGATCAGTACCATGATATTGTGGCAGCGATTTCCAATTCACTCGATTTTCTGGAATCGATATCCGGCCGGGCATTGCATCAGACGCAGCGAGCCGACATATATGCTGGCCATGAAGGCCTGCACCTGTCTTATGAGCAGGCACAAACCCGTTTTCTCAAGCACGGCAAACGCTGGTATAACCTGACCACGCATTTTCCGTGGATCGGCATGCGGACGGTGCAGATCGATGGCGCACACGTCGAATACTTCCGTGGTATTGCCAATCCCATGGGCATCAAGATCGGCTCTGGAATGACCGTTGAATGGTTACAAAACCTGCTGCGTGTACTAAACCCGAACAACGAACCTGGCCGTATAAGCCTGATTCACCGCTTTGGCGCCAAGACCATCGAAGCAGACCTGCCGCCACTCATTACTGCAGTTCGCGAGACGGGCGCACCGGTGTTGTGGATCTGCGACCCGATGCACGGCAATACCGAGACTACGGCCGACGGCACCAAGACACGCCGCTTCGACAACATTATGAGCGAGCTTGAGACTGCGTTTCAGGTGCATCAATCGATGGGCAGTTACCTTGGTGGCGTGCATCTGGAGCTGACTGGCGACGATGTGACGGAATGTACCGGCGGCGCACGCGGTCTGACCGACAGCGATCTGGCCCGTGCCTATAAATCGAGCGTAGACCCACGGCTCAATTACGAACAGGCGATGGAAGTTGCCATGCGTATTGCGGGCATCGGTCAGGCCAACGGCTCCTCCAAATAAGCCCTCAGATTCTTCCAGGCCACTTTATTATCAATAAGCAGCGATTCGCCGGGAGCCAGGCCGGCGACGCTCCATGGGCCGATACGATGTCGAATCAGGCGCAACGTCGGTAGCCCGACTGCGGCCGTCATCCGCCGCACCTGGCGGTTACGACCTGCAGTGATGGTAAGATCAATCCAGCTGGTCGGTATGTTGCGCCGGTCCCTGATGGGCTGCACTCTTTCCCACAGTCCGCCGGGCTCCGCAATAGCTTCGGCCCCTGTTGCGATCGCTGCTCCATCCTTCAATGTGACACCGTTTGTGAGCTGGTTCAGATGGGTGTCCTCGACCAGCCCCTCTACCTGGGCCCAGTAATGCTTGGCAAGCTTGCTCCGCGGCTGGCTGATCCTGGCCTGCAAGCGGCCATCCTCCGTGAGCAACAGCAGGCCTTCGCTATCAAAGTCCAGGCGACCAGCCGGATACACGCGCGCCACATCAATATAGTCAGCGAGTGTCGGGCGACCCTGGTCATCTTTAAACTGGCACAGAACCCGGCAGGGTTTGTTGAGGAGTATCAGCGGCATGGCAGGCGCGCAGCATAGCAGGGCGGGTTGTGCATTGCGGCTGGCCTTGCGCGCGCGTAACATTCCGCGCCGCCAGTCGAACCTTATCCAACAGTGATAAGTTAATTTAAGTATCTTTGATAACATATTGTTTTAAAAGCTATTATGTCTAATAATAAAAACGATCTCGAAATAACCGCAGACCTCAGTTCGGCCTATGCAGAAATTCTGAGCGATGACGCCCGCGCGTTTATTGGTGCTTTGAGCCGGGAGTTCGGTCCACGCGTTTCTGCACTGTTGCAAAAACGACAAGACCGGCAAGCGGGCATCGATGCGGGTGAGATGCCCGATTTCCTGCCTGTCCGGGCGGAGGTTCAGGACCCTGCCTGGCAGGTTTGCGAAATACCGGCAGATCTTGCGGACAGGCGCGTAGAGATAACCGGCCCGACCGATCGCAAAATGATCATCAACGCGCTGAATTCGGGCGCCAGGGTATTCATGGCAGATTGCGAGGATTCTCTGACACCGACCTGGGATAACGTCATCCAGGGCCAGATCAATCTTCGCGATGCCGTCAATCGAGACATCGAACTCGATACGAACGGCAAGCAGTACTCGCTAAATGACCAGATCGCGACACTGATGGTGCGACCGCGTGGCTGGCACCTTCCCGAGAAGCACATTCTGCAGGACGGCAAACCCATTCCCGGTGCGTTCGTAGATTTCGGGCTCTACCTGTTCCACAACGCCGCCGAACTTAAAAAACGTGGCAGCGGACCCTATTTTTATCTGCCGAAACTCGAGTCGCATCTCGAGGCAAGGCTTTGGAGTGATGTTTTCAGGTTTGCCGAAGAGGTTGGCGCGGTCGGGCCCGGTGAGATCAAAGTCACGGTCCTGGTGGAAACAATCCTGGCAGCATTTGAGCTGGAAGAAATTCTCTACGAACTCCGCGAACACATCGTGGGCCAGAACTGTGGTCGCTGGGACTACATCTTCAGCTTCATCAAGAAATTCAGCCGTTACCCGGAGTTCGTATTGCCGGACCGCAGCGAAGTTACCATGACAACGCACTTCCTGCGTTCCTATTCCAGGCTGGTCATCAAAACCTGCCATAAACGCGGCGCTTACGCGATCGGCGGCATGGCCGCGCAAATCCCCGTCAAGAATGATGAGCGCGCCAATAAACTCGCGATGGCCAAGGTTCGTGCGGATAAGGAGCGCGAGGTTCAGGACGGGCACGACGGTACCTGGGTGGCCCATCCTGCCCTGGTGCCGCTGGCCATGGAAATATTCGATGCGCACATGCCGGGACCAAATCAACTCGATCGCAAGCTCGAGGATGTTGATATTGCCGCGGCCGACCTGTTGCAGGTAGTGCGGGGCAAAATTACGGAAGCGGGCCTGCGTGAGAACATCAGCATCGGCATCCAGTACATGGCGGCGTGGCTTGGCGGCAACGGCTGCGTGCCAATCAACGGATTGATGGAGGATGCGGCGACCGCTGAGATTTCCCGGGCACAGGTATGGCAGTGGGTGCACCACGCCACCGGTATCCTGGATGAAGGGCGAAATATTACCTACGATCTTTTTCAGAAACTTCTCAGTGAGGAACTGGATAAACTCAAGCAACAATTTGGCGAAACACAATTCGCCAACGGTCATTTTCAGCGCGCCGCGGAATTATTCGATGAGATTATCGCAAACGACGAGTTTTCGCCGTTCCTGACTTCGATTGCGTATCGCGAGATCGACTGAAAGACGGATTTAACCAACGGACTAACCTATGCAATACGACAACATTAGAATTCCTGACGGTGGCACAGCGATCACCATCAACCGCGATCATTCGATCAACGTGCCGGACCGACCGATAATCCCGTTCATTGAAGGGGATGGCATCGGCGTAGACGTGTCACCGGTTATGATTGACGTGGTGAACGCGGCAGTTCGCAAAGCCTATGGTGACAAACGCGAAATAGCATGGATGCAGATTTACGCAGGTCAGGCTGCCGCGGACCTGTATGGCAACGATGATTATTTGCCACAGGAATCGCTGCATGCGTTGCGTGAATATGTCGTCTCTATCAAGGGCCCGCTGACAACACCGACGGGTGGTGGTATCCGCTCGCTAAACGTTTCCATTCGCCAGACGCTGGATTTGTATGCCTGCATACGGCCGATTCGTTATTTCCCGGGTGTTTCAACGCCGATGAAGGACTCAGACCTGGTCGACATGGTTGTCTTTCGTGAGAACACCGAGGACATTTATGCCGGCATCGAATTTCCGGCCGGTTCCGCAGAAGTGCAGAAACTCATCAATTTTCTGCAAACTGAACTAGGCGTTACAAATATTCGTTTCCCCGCGAGCTCCGGCATTGGCATCAAACCGGTTTCCCGCGAAGGTTCGCAGCGGCTGGTACGCAAGGCCATCCAGCATTGCATCGATCGCGATTTCGGCTCGGTCACGCTGGTGCACAAGGGCAACATCATGAAGTTCACCGAAGGCGCATTCTGCCAATGGGGCTACGCGCTGGCGAAGGAAGAATTTGGCGCCACAGAAAAAGATGGCGGCCCGTGGCTGAGTTTCGATAACCCGGTCACGGGCAGGGAGATCATTGTCAAGGACGTCATCGCGGACAACTTCCTGCAACAGATTCTGATGCGCCCTGAAGAATACGACGTTATTGCAACACTGAACCTGAATGGCGACTACATCTCTGACGCACTTGCAGCGCAAGTCGGCGGTATCGGCATAGCGCCCGGTGGCAACATCGGTGCGGGCATCGCAGTTTTCGAAGCGACGCATGGCACCGCACCGGGATTTGCCGGCAAAGACCGTGTCAATCCGGGATCGCTGATATTGTCCGCCGAGATGATGTTGCGTTACCTCGGCTGGACCGAAGCTGCGGACTTCATTCTCAATGGCGTCGCAAACACGATTGCCAACAAGGAACTGACTTTCGATCTGGCACGATTGCGCGAGGCGATTCACCAGCCCGTCCGCAAGGAACGCCCGCAAGACAAGCAAGGTGTTGAAAGCGAACTTGAGCAGCTTATTCCTGGCGCCACACTGGTCGGCACAAAAGGATTTGGTGAGGCGGTCATCCGGCATATGGATGACTGATATCTTCGACAGAGATTGCCGCCTTTGTCCGCGCCTCGCAGCGTTTCTCGATCGTGTGAAAGAAAAGCATACGGACTATTACTGCGGTCCGGTGCCACCATTCGGTGATCCGGAAGCGCGATTTCTGATTGTCGGGCTCGCGCCGGGAATGCATGGTGCCAATCGTACGGGCCGGCCCTTTACCGGCGATCATGCCGGCATTCTGTTGTACGAAACACTGCATGATTTTGGCTTTAGCACGCACCCGGAATCTGCAGCAGCAGACGATCCACTCAGGCTGCTGAATTGCCGCATTACGAATGCCGTTAAATGCCTGCCACCGGACAACAAACCCGTTGGGGCGGAGATCAACACCTGCAATCAGTTCCTGGTCAATGAACTTGCCGCATTACCCGATAAATCCGTGTTACTGGCTTTGGGCGGGATCGCCCACCGCGCTGTCGTCAAGGCCATTGGCGGTCGACAAGCGGATTATATATTTGCGCATGCGGCTGAACACCAGATTGATGACCGACTGGTAATGCTGGACTCTTATCATTGCAGTCGTTACAACACCAACACGCGCCGGCTGACCACGCCGATGTTTCGTGAAGTGTTTGCGCGTGCGCGGGAAATTCTGGATTCGCCTGCGAAATAGAGATCAATGACCACACCAACCAAAAACCCATTCGAGTCCGGCTCGTTCCTGCGCAACCTGACCCACCGTCCAGGCGTCTACCAGATGCTGAACGAAAAGGGCAAGATAATTTATGTCGGTAAGGCCCTCGACCTGCGCCGGCGCGTCTCAAGTTACTTCAAAAGCACACCGAGTGATGCCAAGACCGCATCGATGATGCTGCTGGTCACCAACGTTGAAGTTACGATTACCAATACTGAAGCTGAGGCGCTGATTCTTGAATACAACCTGATCAAACGACACAAACCGCGCTTTAATGTCACGCTGCGCGACGACAAGAGTTATCCCTATATTTACGTATCGACGCAACACCCGTTCCCGCGATTGCAATTTCATCGCGGTCCGAGAAAAGGGAGGGGACGTTACTTTGGGCCCTATCCCAATACCACCGCAGTTAGAAAGACACTGAATGAGCTGCAGAAACTATTCCTGATTCGTCAATGCCAGGACAACTACTTCAGGAACCGAACGCGTCCATGTCTGCAGTACCAGATCAAAAGATGTAGCGCACCGTGTGTTGGTTATATTGACGAGACGACCTATAACGACGACATCGCCTCCGCCGTACTCTTCCTGGAAGGAAAGAACCGCAGCGTTATCGACAGCATGGTAGAGCGCATGGAGACAGCGGCGGCAGAACAGGATTACGAGCACGCCGCACGCTTTCGCGACCAGATTGCGAAGTTAAAGCAAATTGAAGCCGAGCAGATTATTTCAAAGACAAGCGCACGCGACTTCGATGTCATTGCTGTTGCATCGGAGTCAGTGGTTCACTGCGTGACCCTGTTGTTCATCCGTGGTGGCAAAGTGCTCGGCAGCCGCAACTATTTTCCAAAGATCGGTGGCGATACATCCGGCGAGCACATTCTCAACGGTTTTCTGCCGCAGTACTATCTGAACAAGCAGGCACCCTCTGAAATTATTGTGGATGCAGAAATCGTCGATCGGGAGCTGTTGCAAGGCGTACTGGCTGAGCGCTCAGGACACAAGGTGCAAATCAAACACAAGGTTCGCGCCGCTCGCCTGCGCTGGCTGCAGTTGGTGAGAACCAACGCAACGCAAGGCGTGAAGCTGCATGTTGCCAGCAATGCCACCATCCGCAGGCAATTTGCCGCACTCGGCGAAATCCTGCAGCTTGAGGTACCGCCAGAACGCCTTGAGTGCTTCGATGTGAGTCATACCTCCGGTGAGGCGACCGTGGCCTCCTGTGTGGTATTCAACCAGGCTGGTCCCCTGAAAAGTGATTATCGGCGCTTCAACCTGACGCCGGCGTCAGCCGGGGATGATTATGCGGGCATGGCCGAGGCATTGCGGCGGCGCTATGCCAGGATCAAGAAGGGCGAGGTGGCGATGCCGGACATCCTGTTTGTCGATGGCGGCAAAGGACAGCTATCGGCGGCTCTGAAAGTGCTCGAGGAGCTCGAACTCGACTGGCTGCTGGTCGTGGCCGTTGCAAAGGGCAGATCCCGTAAGCCCGGCATGGAGCAGCTTTTCTTGGCAGGACAAAGCGCGCCCACTATACTGCCCCCTGATTCACCGGCGCTGCATCTGATCCAGCAAATCAGGGATGAGGCGCATCGCTTCGCCATTACCGGCCACCGGCAAAGACGTGCCAAAGCAAGAACAACGTCGCGCCTCGAGGAAATTCCGGGACTTGGACCGAAACGACGCCGGGAGCTGTTGAAGCAATTTGGGGGCTTGCAAGGGGTTCGTGGCGCAGGTATCGATGACCTGGTGAAGGTTCGTGGTATCAGCAAGTCCCTTGCAGAGAAAATTTACAACGATCTGCATCTCCAAGGCGGCACCTGACAGATCGGGTAGCGAGCCAAATATTGAAAGCAAATATCGCCAATATATTGACCTGGATTCGCATTGCCGCGATTCCCGTAGTCGTGTGGTGCTTTTTCAGCGAGATCGAATTTGCCAGACCAATCGCCGGCATGCTCTTTGGTCTTGCAGCAATAACCGATTTGCTCGACGGCTACCTGGCAAGAAAACTGAATCAGACGTCGCGATTTGGCGAGTTTCTCGATCCGGTCGCGGACAAACTGATGGTCGCCGTGTCGCTTGTATTACTGGTGCAAAGTGACCCGCGCGTCTCTGTGGCTCTGATCGCGATGATCATTATCGGGCGGGAGATCGCGGTATCCGCCTTGCGCGAGTGGATGGCCAGCGTCGGCGCAAGCGCGAAAGTCGCTGTCACCTTCGCCGGCAAGCTGAAAACGACGCTACAAATGTTCGGCATTGCCTTCATGGTCTACGAGCGCAATATCCTGGGCATCGAGATTTACGAGATCGGCTACGTCCTTTTGATCGCTGCAGCCGGAATGACCATGTGGTCTATGATCGTTTATCTGCGCGCTGCCTGGCCCTCAATGGTCTCTAACAGCTAGCCAGATCGCGCTTCAATACACGGATATCCTTGACAGCGGGCTTTGAGCCGCTAAAATCTCGGCCCTTCCGACGAAAGTCGGGGGAATAAAGCGGGCGTAGCTCAGTTGGTAGAGCGCAACCTTGCCAAGGTTGAGGTCGACGGTTCGAACCCGTTCGCCCGCTCCAGACGCTAAAACGGGCCCACATTCGTGGGCTCGTTTATTTTGGTGTTCAACGGCATGTCGAAAAGCAGACATCGGCACCTGGGTTGCCTACACTTAGCTGAAATTGCGACGACCAAATTTGAGGCCTGGTCATGATCAGATTCTTTTTTGCAGCATTCTTGCTCGCGTATTCAATCTCCAGCTCATTGGCGGCTACGCCGGACACGGTTTTCCTGGAAAAACTGACCTGGACTGAAGTTCGGGCGGCTATAGACGGCGGCACGACCACCGTAATCGTGCCTACCGCCGACACCGAACAAAACGGTCCGCACATGGCCCTGGGAAAACACAAGTACCGCATCAACGCAGGTTCTGAACGAATTGCTCGAGCGCTGGGCAATGCGCTGGTCGTGCCGGTGATGGCTTATGTACCGGAGGGAGAGATCGACCCACCAACCGGGCACATGCGCTACGCGGGAACGATTTCAATTCCAAATGATGTATTCAGGGCCATTCTTGAATATGCTGCGCGAAGTCTGAAGGTGCATGGCTTCACCGACATCCTGTTCATTGGTGATAGCGGCGGGAACCAGCAAGGAATGCAGGACGTGTCTGAGTTGCTGATTAAAGAATGGTCCTCGGGTAGAATCAGAGTGCACTAGATATCCGATTGGTATACTTCAACGGCATTCCGTGAATGGCTGCTGGAGCAGGGAGAAACAGAAGAGACAATGGGGCGCCATGGAGGCCTGGTCGATACCGCGACATTGCTGGCGGTAGCGCCGGAACATGTCCGTACCGATGGGATGTCTATCGGTAGAGGCATGGATGTTGATGGCGTCACCGGCGACCCCAACCGGGCAACCACGGAGATCGGCAAAAGGGGTATGGACTTTTCATTCGCCGCGGCGATGGATCAAATTCAGCAGTTGCTGGGTGACGACCAGCGACATTTTCCGTAGGACGACTTAACCCTGTGAAAGACTGCAATCAATGTGGCAAATGTTGCAAGCACTATAGCGATGGCGGCCTGTCTGCATCAGCCAGTGAGATAGACTGGTGGGAAGAACACCGCCCGGATATTTTCAGGTATGTCCGCGATGGTCAGATATGGATAAGCCCTGACACCGGGAAGCAGCTCACGAGTTGTCCATGGCTGCAAAAATTGCCGAACCAGCAAAAATACATCTGCAGCATTTATGGAGATCGCCCTAATGACTGCAAATACTATCCAGTAACCGTCGTTCAAATGATACAGGATGATTGCGAGATGCTGGAAACCCGGGATCTTCGCTACCTGGAAAAAGCGCAACGGACTCTGGATGATCTAATGGCTGATAGCCGCCCGCCGGTCGGTCGCTGAGGAAGTCATCCGCCCTCAAAGAATCCCGAGCGGAATTGCTGCACTTTTCACCTGATACCCATCATCGATCTTGCTGGTCCACGATGCGATCAGTTCATTGTTGTGCAACAAGAGTTGCGGCACGCTGAAGGCAAAAATATCCGCTGCTTCCTGTAGTACGTAAACATTGCCTAATTCTCCGTTCGGGGATACTCGCCGTAAATTTAGCTCTGCCGTGCCGCCGCCGGTCTTGTGATGCCAGCTGACCACCAGATCACCATTGGGCAGCAACGCTGAACCAACATGACCCAGGGGGTGGTCCGTCGACACTTCGATGCGTTGCGAAAACGTTTTTCCAGAATCAGCCGACCATGCGGCCTGTACCCTGGGTCTTTCATCGCCTGCTGAAAACCAGGCAATTGCCACATCTGATCCATTTGCCTGAATAACCGGGCCGTTCACCGGGCAACCAGGAATCTCCCAGTTGTCGTCGCTGACCGCCTGACCCTGTTGCCATTCTCCATCAACAAGACGAGCTACATAGATATCCCGAATTTCTTTGACAGAGCGATCGCGATAAACAGCGACCGGGCCATTGGCGGTGATCGCTATGTCTGTCTGGCAACAGTCACAGGTGAGGTCATCAACGAGCACCTCGCTGGTACTGGACAAATCTGCGGCAAACGTAGCTGATCGAAGCGTCATACCACTGGCGGCGACATCATCCGTAACATCATTGACCATTTTGCGGCCATCCAACCAGAGCATGCCAACGCCGCCGTCATTGGGGAAAATAGTAACAAAGCCGTGCTCAGTATCCGTTCCATCCGTGTGCGGGTTAAAAGGATCCGACCAGGTGCTGCCGCTATCATTCGATATCGCCGCAAAAATGTCGTAGGCATAACCGCCGGCCTCACGACGCACCAGCCAGTGCGCAGCCCACAAGGATTCTGACACTGGCACAACCGATGGGAAATCGGCCCAGTTAACGAACCAGTTGTCACCGGACGCGACGGTCTCAGGAGCTCCCCAGGCGCCTTCATTGAGCACTGAGTAGCGCAGGGCGCTGCCATCCCCAAGCGGCTCGATCCAGCTGAGCACCACTGCACCAGCGGCACCGACCACAAGGTTTGGACCCATGCTGCCAGCGGCGGACGGTGTCGCAAGCAACCTGACTTCAGTGGTGATCGAGTCTGGCGCCTGTCCACCCCCACAGCCGGCCAGGCTGGCAATAAGAATCAGAGAGCAAAGATAGTGCTTGTTAGTCGATGTCTTCATGCCGCCATTATGCGGATACGGGCACTCTTTTGCCAAGACTGGTATTTTGAAATTGATTCACGAGAATAGGGCGGTATACTGCCTCGCCTTATTGACCAGTATGCTGTGTTTTAGGCCGGAACTTCATCCCGGTCGACCTGTGGCTAGGTGGCAGAGTGGTTATGCAGCGGCCTGCAAAGCCGTGTACAGCGGTTCGATTCCGCTCCTAGCCTCCAATTTTCAACACGCAGCCCGGGTGGCGGAACTGGTAGACGCTACGGACTTAAAATCCGTTTCGCGAAAGCGAGTGCGGGTTCGATTCCCGCCCCGGGCACCAATAATAACAATATCTTACATCGTCTTCCTCGAATTGATATAAGGTCGTGGAACGACTTTGTCCCAAATTTGTCCCATACTGTGTCGCAAATCAGCACAAGTAGGGGCAAATTCAAGTGGCTCAAATTCGGAAACGTGAA
>SMUY01200204.1_pt1 | contig 11124 bp, 10 predicted proteins | sample 2456441 | NCBI WGS metagenome assembly SMUY01 (sample SAMN11095931, study PRJNA526329) | marine sediment metagenome | biome: Marine sediment; feature: Surficial sediment; material: Deep marine sediment; isolation source: Hadal surficial sediment | place: Pacific Ocean | collected 2014-11 | depth...
ACCCATACGGTCTGCTATGACCTGAGCAGTCTGTTGCTCTAGAAAATAGGCCCGACAGACTTCAAATCGTCGATGGACACTGGTATCTGGCTGAGCGAACAAGTGCTTCAGTTCGTCTGATCGTGCCATGGTTTGTTGAGTGCCAAATAAAGTAACTGAGCCTTCATGAGGACCGCACATAGCAAGGCTTCCAATTGCCAAACTACCGCAGAGTCCTGGAGAATGGACGTTATTCGCGGCCTGAGAGGCACGATTGGCCCTGCGTTTGAGCGACCGAGACGATCACAAGACTACTTTAATTAACACTTATAGAACAAACCGAAAAAGGCGTCAACCAGCTAATTCTTAAATATATCAGAAAGAAAGCAGGGGCTATTTAGAAGAGTTATGGGGCCTGCGAAAATCGGCGTGAAACCCCCTATTGACAGACTGGCCTGCCGTCGATTACGCTATGCTCCGTAGGAGTCGCGTGTTAAGTAGATGTAACCCCATGACGATAAATGGCACGTGAGATGGGTTGTTCTGACAACAGGTGAGGTCTACTTAGTCCAATGGTTAAACTGTTTTGGATCCTCAAAATCATACTGGTACTGCTTTTGGTACTGAGTATCGTGCGCTTCGTTCTCCTGAGGAGTGAAATCCATGGACTCCTCGGGCCGAAGCGTACGGTAGGCACGGAGGCCATCACTCCGCCGACCAAGCCCTCGGTGGAAACGCTTTCTTACGATCGGGAGGCACTGATTAACTCACAACTCTTTCACACCAGAGAGGTCGTGGCTGCCGCGCAGACCATCGATACCCCTTCCCAACCAGCCACCTCTTTAGATCAGGCCCTGGGTATCACTTTGGTCGGTACAGTCACCGGCAGCGACGCACTTGCCCGTGCCATCATCCGTGACAGACAGACCAAACAGATCAACATCTTTCGAGTGGGTGACTCACTGGCCAACGCTCAGGTCGTTGAAATAAGAAATCATGCGGTGATTCTCCTCATCCAGGGACAACACCGAACCTTACCGTTGTCGGTCGATCCCATCACGAGCACCCTACAAAGCAAACAAATCAGGCAAACCACCTCTCCGAGTTGGAAACCGCCTGCCCATCGCAAGATCGTGGATGTGGACAACCGCCTACCTCCGTCTCATACCCCGCTGACCTATGTGCAAGAGATACTGGCGAAGGCCCAACTGGAACCTCACCAAGAGGATGGACGAATCCAAGGTATAAAAATCTCCCAGCTAGAGGCCGTTCCCGCCGCCAAACGATTTGGTCTCAAAGAAGGCGATATCATCCGTTCGGTCAACGGCCAACTGCTTACGGGCAAGCAGAAGGCGTTTCAGGTATTCAAGAAGGCACGCTCGCAGGCAACCCTCACACTCGAACTCCAACGGCAGGGTAAGATCAAAGAGCTATCATTTAATTTGATTCATCCACAATGATCAACGGCGAAGAAAAGGTGACTCTCTTGGGCTGTATCTGTCATCGGTTCCAGGTCATAAAGAAGCTGTCACGATCAACCGCCCTGATGGGTGTAGTGGCTTTATTCCTGGTTACAGGATCAGTCAGAGCGGTCGATGACAGTGCAGGTCCATCGACACCTAAGGTCCGTATACCCATTCTTGACGATCCAGAGATGGCCGACGAATTGATCAGCTTGAACTTCGAAAACGTCGATATCCGGATCGTCCTCAAGACCCTCGGCGATATCACCGGCATCAACTATGTCCTGGATGATCGGGTGCAGGGTCAGGTCACTGTCATGTCCCCCACTAAAACACGTCTGGGTGATGTCTACCAGGTGTTGGAAACAATCCTCCATATCCATGGATTCATGGCCGTGCCGGCCGGAGACTTTGTCAAGGTCATTCCCACGTCAAATGTCACCCAACATGAGTTACCGGTCCGCATCGGCAGCGATCCGAATCAGATCCCCATCAACGACTCAATGGTGACTCAGTTGATCCCCCTGACCTTTGCCGATGCCGACGAGATCACGCAGGTGGTCCAACCTCTGATCACCGGTGAAATAAAACTATCACCTTATAGGCGCACGAATTCCCTGATCGTGACCGACACCAACGCCAAGATTCACTACCTGACCAGGATTATCCAACAACTGGACGTGGAAGGCGCCCAGGAGCAGGTCCAGGTCATTCCTCTGAAACATGCGTCTGCTCAGGTGCTTAGTGAGCAGCTGAGCCGTATCCTGTCACAGCGTCATGCACCCTTGCCGTCGTCAACACGAGCGCGGAGCGCTACGCGCATCAGTGAATCCGTCAAGGTCCTGGCCGATCTGCGGACCAATTCGATCATCGTCTTTACCAAGGCCCAGGACCTGGACATGGTGACCTCGCTGGTGAAACAATTAGACATTCCCCGCTCCCAGAGCACCCATCAAATGTATCTGGTTTATTTAAAGAACGCACAAGCCTCAGAGGTGGCGGAATCGCTCGGCCAGGCCGCTGCCAGTCTCCGCTTAACGGGCAGTGTCGACAACACCCCTCCCATACAGATCACCTCGGATCCTGGCACCAACGCCCTGTTGATCAATGCCAGTGCCCAAGACTACGAGATCATCGCCGACATCATCACCAAACTGGACATCGTGCGTGAACAGATCCTGGTGGAACTGCTCATTGTCGAAATCAGTACAGACAACCTGACGGAAATCGGTGTCGATTGGCGCACCCTGGATGAGGCGGTGGCTCACGAAGCCCGTTTCTTTGGCCGAACCAACTTCGGCCTCGGTGTGGATTTCCTCAGTGGGAATCTGGAAGGACTGGGTGTCGGTCTCTGGAAACTGACCAGTAGCGGTGTCGGGATCGGTGCGATCTTACATGCCCTGGCTAAGGAATCGAGTGTCAATATCCTCTCCACACCTTCGATCGTCACCTCCAACCATCAACCCGCGCGCATCGTGGTAGGTGAGAATGTGCCCTTTGCCACGGAATCACGCTTGACCGAGTTCACCGATTTTGCCAATCCCAGCGCGATCAAGACCTTTGAGTATCGTGACGTGGGCATCACTCTCGACATCGTGGCCCATGTCAGCCAAGGGGGCATGGTCCGTTTGGAAATCGAAAGCGAATTTACCAAACTGATCGAGGATGTAACCAGTCCTTCCACGGATACTCCGACGATCACCAAACGGCAGGCCAAGACGGTTATCTCCCTGCAAAGCGGCTCGACCGCAGTGATTGGGGGTCTCATTCGCGACGACACAATTCAGGTCGAGCAGAAGATACCCCTGCTGGGTGACCTGCCCATTGTCGGTCGACTGTTTCGCAACAAACGCGATCGCTCGCAAAAGACCAATCTGATGATCTTTATTACACCGACGGTCATGGAAGACGAAGCGCACCTCCGTCAAGTCACGCTTAACAAGAAAGAGCAGATGCAAACCGCTGTGGGTGATCAGCAGGCGTTACCGAGTTTGGAATAGGCTGGAATTGTATGAGCCCAACAGACATTAAAGACCAAACGACCGAATTGCAGACCCTGTCACCGGAACAGTTGGATGAGTCTCTGGTCCAGGCGCTCCCCTTGGAGTTTCTCAAAAAACAGTGTGCGATTCCCATCCTCACCGCTGAAGGGACCGTGGCCATTGCCATGGCCGATCCCATGAACGTAGAGGCGTATGATGCCATCATCAACATCCTCAGTCATGCGGTCGATTGGGACGGGGTTCCGGCAAAACTCACTCAACCCTGTCGGCGCATCACCTGTCCGGCCGGGGAGATCGAAAACGCCATAAGTCACTGCTATTATCATAATGCCTCCTCGGATCCAAACCTGATGGCCCAAGATCGTCTGTTGGAAGAAACGACTCTGCAAGAGCAGACCGATTCTTCCCGGACCGAAGATCTGCTCAACATCGGCAACCAGGCCCCCGCCATCAAGCTGGCCAACACCATCCTCTTTAGAGCGGTTCAGAGTCGTGCCAGTGACATCCACATCGAGCCCTATGAATGGGAAACGCGCGTCCGTTTCCGCGTCGATGGTGTGTTGCATAACATCATGACGGTCAACAACCATGAGGTGGCCGCCCTCCAATCCCGATTGAAGATCATGTCCAATCTCAACATTGCGGAACGACGCCTGCCCCAAGACGGACAAAGTCGCATCAAGATCGGCGACGACCTACTGGATATCCGCGTCTCCGTCATTCCCACGCTCGGGGGTGAACGCATCGTGTTGCGATTACTGGACAAGGGACGGGGACAGCTAGGGCCCCAGGACATCGGCTTCAGCGAAGAGACGTTAAGGCTCTTTCAGTCGTTGATTCAGCGTTCGCACGGGATCCTGCTGTTGACCGGTCCTACCGGCAGCGGCAAGACCACTACCCTCTACGCGGCACTGAACGAGTTGAACGACCAACAACGGAACATTTTAACAGCGGAAGATCCCGTCGAATATCAGTTGCCGGGTATCGGACAGATGCAGGTCCATCCCAAGATCGGTTTGACCTTTGCCAATTGTTTACGTCATTTATTACGTCAGGACCCAGATGTGATCATGATCGGTGAGATCCGCGACCTGGAGACCGCTCAGATCGCCATCCAGGCCTCTTTAACCGGACATCTGGTGCTCAGCACCCTGCATACAAACGATGCGGTCTCGGCCTTCACCCGTCTCGTAGACATGGGGATTGAACCCTATTTGATTTCATCATCGGTCGTGGGAGTCATGGCCCAACGACTGGTACGCCTGATCTGTCGCCATTGCAAGACCAATGATCCCAATCATCCGCAGATGTTTAAAGGTCGTGGTTGCGACGAATGTCTTCATACCGGTTACTATGGGCGCACGGCGATTTCCGAATTGCTGGTGATCGACGATCATCTACGAGAACTCATCACCAAACGACAGCCCGCCCATGTCCTCAATGAGAGAGCGATCCAAAGAGGATTTACCGGTCTGCGTGCAGATGGCATGCGCAAGGCCGCCAGCGGTGAGACCACCCCGGAAGAGGTATTGCGTGTGACACAAGACGATGGCCCAGAAATAGTTCAGTCCCTCGGGAGTTCTAAAAAGTGACAGCAAACCTTACAGAGAGGCGGACTAAGACAACCACACAGCGCCGGACTGATCACGGCGTCACAGGGGCACCAACGACGAACCATCAGGAGTGCCCGCGAAGGATCTCCACCCAGGAACTCTGTCTGGTCACCCGACAATTGGCCACCCTGGTGCGCGCCGGGATGCCCTTAGTGACGGCCCTTGCGGCGGCCTCGGACTCTTTGCATTTTTCCCTGTCCACGCAGATAATCCAATGGCGAGACAGCCAGTTATCCACTATTCTCAGTCAAGTTTGTGAGGATGTACGCAGCGGCCACTCCTTTTCCGAGGCCCTGGCGCGTCACCCCCAGGTCTTCTCTGATCTCTACGTGAATATGGTGGCCGCCGGTGAGGCTGCCGGCACGCTGGACCGGACCCTGCAACAACTGGCCCGGGTCCTAGAAAAACGAATTCATACGACCCAAAAGGTTAAAGCCGCCTTGGCCTACCCGGTCATGATGATGGCCGTGGCCTTGGGTGTGGTGCTCTTTCTCATCTCCTACGTGGTCCCCAGCCTCACAAAGGTCTTTGCAGAGTTGAATCAAACCCTCCCGACCATCACCCTGGGCCTCATGGCCGTGAGCTCTTTTATGGAGACTCACCTCTTAACACTGATTATCATCTTGACAGCGCTCGGGGCCGGATTGGTCCTGGCCTATCGCAGTCCACGGGGAAAACTCATCTGGGATCGTATCCTGCTAAAGATCCCGGTGTTAGGTGATCTGTTACTGCGGGTGACCATTGGTCGGTGGGCTCGGACCTTAGGGACACTCCTGGCCAGCGGAGTGCCCATCCTAACGGCCTTGGAGATCACCAAGGGTGTCATAAGCAATAGCCTCATCCGACAGGGGTGGAGCCAAGTCCAAGACGCCGTAAAACATGGCGAGAACATGGCCGATGCCATCGCCCGCGCCAGAGTCTTTCCACCGATTGTCACACATATTGTGGCCACTGGGGAAGCAAGCGCGACCCTAGAAACAGCACTCGTTGACCTGGCAGATTTATGTGACGATCAGGTGGACACCATGACCAAGACCCTGACATCACTACTCGAACCGGCCATCCTCCTGATCATGGGTGTGGTCGTCGGCTTTATCGCCCTGGCCATCCTATTACCTATTTTCGAGATCAACCAAACGCTGTAAGGGAGCGGAGAGAGATGCGGATTGACAGACGTGAGATTTCAGATTTGAGACGCCGGAAGGAAGGCAGGGCAAGCCATCGGTCAGGATTTACGCTGATTGAGCTGATGATCGTCGTGGTCATCCTGGGCCTGTTGGCCACCATTATCGTTCCTAAGATCCTCAACAGACCGGAAAAGGCACGTCGTGTCAAGGCCCAAGTCGAGATCCGTACCATTCAGACTACACTGGCGCTGTTTAAAACCGATACCGGACGGTTTCCGACGACGTCCGAAGGTTTGGAAACCCTGGTGACTAATCCAGGTATTGAAAACTACGACAGCGAGGGCTATCTGCCCAAAGTCCCACTGGATCCCTGGGGCCACCCCTATGTCTATCTCTCTCCCGGTCTACACGACAAGGATTACGACCTCGAGTCCTACGGCAAGGACGGTGAGGACGGCGGTACCGGAGACGATGCCGATATTGAAAGTTGGGATTTCGACTCATGAACGGGCGTGACAACCATAGTGGTTTTAGTCTGTTTGAGATTCTGGTCGCGTTGGCCTTTGTCTCTCTGTCCGTCCTCGCACTGCTGCGCTTGGAGTTAACCGATGTGGCGGCGCAGGACCAGGCCCTCCATAGACTCGAAGGCTTGGAGATCGCCCAGGCCAAACTTGCAGAGATAGAAGCTACCGGGTTTCCCGCCTTAGGGACGCAAAACGGCAAGCAACAAGTCAATCAACGTCACTATCGTTGGCAAACCGAAGTGACGAACGCCCCTCTGGCCCTAACAACGCCCACCACCATGGAGGACCTCCGGAAGGTCAACGTGCGCGTGATCTGGCAACAGGGGGCCGGCTCCAAGCAACTCGATCTGTTCACCTACGTGGCCAACCGGGCCTTGCCATGAAACGCACTCATCACCCATCCGCCTTCACCCTCATCGAACTGATGGTCTCGGCAGCCCTGATGGCCCTGATCATGTCCATCCTCTACGCCAGTTATGTCGGCGTCTCTCATGTCACTGAAAGGAGATTAGACAGCATCTCGCATCGCATACAGACAGAACTGGCCCTGGATCAACTGGCTCAACAGTTACGCTGCTGTTTTCCCATGACCCGTGAGTCTTCCCATCATCAACCAGATCCAAATCGGCCTCGGCGGTCGCCTTACATGTCCGGCCAGCCTGTCTCTACTCCGGCGACCCATGAAGCATCGTTTAGCGCAAATGCGAATCATCCAAGTGGTGAGATCCTAAGGTTCGTGACCACGCGCCCCCTCTCTCCCGGGGCATTCTATTTCCCCGCACTGTATCGCACGACCCTCCGTTGGGACCGGTCTCGTCGATCTCTCTCTATCCGTCAACAGTCACTCGGCCAACCGGTTTCAGAGTGGCAGCGCTTATTGACCGAGGTAGAGTCCCTGACGCTTCGCTTTCTCGATCAAGGTCAGTGGCAGGCCGGTTGGCGTGAAAGACCATCGGTTCCCCTGCCCCAGGCCATCGAGATCGTCCTGGAGACCAAAGACGGCCATCAAAAACGGACAAGGTACCGGAGGATCGTTCATCCGACATGCGCTGTAAACCAGAACTTAAAAATGAAGAACCAAAGCCGATCATGAAACCAAAGCACGTCACAACGAAGCGTGGCGGTTTCGTGCTGGTCGTGGTGCTTGGATTGGTCTTGGCCCTCATGCCTCTGGTCTTGGGTTTCAACCTCAAGACACGCCATCACCTGCGCACCACCGATGCGCTGCAACGATCGCGACAGGCGCTGCGCTTTGCCCGCTCAGGCCTTCAGATGGCCATCGCGACGCTGCGTCATCAAGATCCCTGCTCTTTAGGTGCTCCACGACATCTCGAACTGGGATCAGCCACCTGCTCCATCACCTTCATTCCGGTCCAGGGAAAATTGAATGTAAATCGACTCAACGACTCCCAGGGCCGGCCGGACCGCAGGCGTATCGACCAACTCCTGCGCTTGATCGATCTAATCAATAAAGAGCTCGACCCAGACCAGCGCATCGGCTATGGCCTGGTCCCGGTGCTCCTCGATTGGACCGATAAAGACGAAAAAACCACCCTCTTACCCTTTGTCCAGCAAGAAAACAAGGGGGCCGAATCCGCCTATTATCAGGGACTGGACCCGCCCTATGCCTGTGACAATCGCCCCTTGATCAGCCTGCGCCAATTCACCGCTCTCAAGGGGATGACGCCCGCCACACTGGCTCGGTTACGTGATTACCTCACCATCCACGGAGACGGTCTTGTGGCGCTTAATCATGCCCCCAAGCTGGTGTTACAGTCACTCTCGCCCCAATGCGGTCCGGCCTTGGCCCAGATGATCATCGATCGCCGACGTCACCACCCCTGGAAGCACTGGGAAGAACTCCAGCAATTGCCGGGCATGACCGCTTCGCTTTTTCACACACTGAAACGGGTGGCCACGCTCAACGCGGATCATCCATTCGTTGAGGTACGGGTGCAGAGCCAGGTTTCAGGTATCGGACGTTCGCTGTGGGCCCTGCTAAAAAGAAACAGCTCCACGAAAATGGTCGATATATTAGAGGTTGAGGAGTTGTAAACCGTTGTTGATCGCGCAGGAGTTTTATCTGTAGGAGTGTAATTATGGCCAAACGGGCCATTGGCATTGACATAACACCTTATGGCATACGTGCCGTCCAAATAACCGAGAAAAACGATCGTTACCGCGTGGAGAAGAGCTTCGCCGAACCGACCCGTAGAAGCTCCGATTCCTTACCGGCTATTCTCAAGGACTTGACGAATCGACTGGGATTCGATTCACGTGCGCCGGTGGCCATTGCCCAGGATTCTCAACATGTCTTTTATCGCGCGCAGCGCCTCGATCCTACCGAATTGCAGCAGGTTCGAGCCGGAGACAGCAACCTCCTGGAGGCCTGCTTTCCCATAGAGGCGCAGCAGATCCTCACCGAGATCTGCACCCTCGGTCGTGTCGAAACCGGATCGAATGAGAAACAACAGATCCTGATCGCGGCGACCTCTGAAGCGGCGTTAAAGAAACGCGTCGATCTCTTGGCCTCAGCACACAAGACACCCATCTTGGTCGATGCCGAGATCTATGCCGTGCGTGCCTCCGTCCTGACCAACTACCCCCAGATCGCACAGGGACAACACATAATTGTCTATGCCGACGAGTGTCATCTGACCCAACTCATCTTGCAGGAGGGCCAAGTGGCGGCCGTGCGCAATACTCCTTTATACTTACCTGCGCAACGGCAGGAAGACGAAGCCGAGAAAACCATCGCCGAGTTACTCTGCAGCGAGGTAGGACTCACCTGGGAAAAGGTCTTCGACCATCCCTTAGACACCGGCAATCAACTCCTGGTGGCCAGTGACTTGTCCCTGTCGGACACGCTGGTGATGGAGCTGCAAGAACGATTGGGTTGTCCCTGTCACCTCGTCGATCCTTTTCGCCTGATCGAGAAAGAGGCGGATGTCACCCAGGAAACCCGTCTCTGCGTCGCTCAAGGTCTGGCCCTGCGTGCCCTTGCTCCCAAACAGATCACCGGCATTGACTTCCTGGCCCGCTTTCGGTCCCACCAAAAGCCCATCGTCAATCTCAAGCGAGAGGCCTCCATCCTTGCCTCCCTCTTTGTGGCACTGCTTGTGGTCTGGATGGCCGGTCTGTTTACCGAACGCTTCGGGTTGGAAGCCTGCTACGGCCAACTCGAAAGCCAGATCCAACAGACCTTTAAAGAACTCGTTCCCAACGAAAAAAACATCGTCAAACCCCTCGTACAATTGCAGCAAAAGCTCACCGAGTTTCAGCAAGACCAAAGGCAATTAGTCCCCTGGACCACGGCTCATCCCGGGCTCATGACGATCTTATACCAGATCAGCACGACCTCCGCCCTGCAATCCGATGTGGTCTTGAAGGACCTCTTGGTCTACAAGACGCTTATCGAAATCAATGCCAGCAGTGCGAGCCCGGCCCAGGCAAAACAATGGCAACAGCAACTGTCCGCACTGCCCCATTTCACCAATGTCGAGATGCAGGACCCGCGCCTGAATCCGGATACGCAGCAATTTGATTTCAAGATGGTGGCTAAAGCACGAACACCTAGAGGACACCATGAGACTCAATAGACGAGAACAGAGAGCCGCCCTCGTGGCCGTCATCCTCCTCAGTGTAGGAGTGCTCTACGGTTTTGTCCTAAAGCCCACCCTGACACGCACGGAGACCCTCCGGCGAGTCATCGGTGATAAACGCCAACAGTTACAGGAGCTCCGCGCCCGCGGAGAGCGCTATGTAGCCCTCAGTCAGGGCTATAGGGATCTGCAGCAACAGATCCTCCTTATTGACCCCAATCAGGAACTGCTTCTCATGCTGGACTCAATCATCCAGCAACGGAATCTCAAACCCCATCTCACCAAGATGGAAGGAAAAACCATCCCCCTGGAGGGTCCCTATACGGAAATACAGGTGGAAACCACCCTAGAAGACATCAGCTTCAAACAACTCGTGCTCTTCCTCGAGGCCATTGAAACCGCGCCCACGCTGGCCCGCGTCCAGAGGCTCTACCTCAAACCGGACCAGCAACATGACCATCGCCTGTACGCCACGTTGACGATTACCCAACCTCGATTCGATGAATCGGACTTCGAGAGGTAAGACAACATACCTGAGACTTCTGCAGCAAAGAGTACTGAAAGAATGAGGAATGCAAGCTTAAGCAGTTTTAGGTTTTAGGTGTTTAGGGCAGCCCTTTCAAGGTGTCGAATTTTCAAGTTAATCGCATAAAATAGCCGAAATATCTGCCAAGTTATCAGACTCTGTTGTTTTGACCCAGTCGCTGCATGGAGGTAGCCCGGATGCTTGGCAAGATTTTTGAGCGGTTTGTGGAGAAAAGCCCCGTATCAGTAATGGCACGCGGTCTACTCGAAAGAGTTCTTAACTCCAAG
>SMUY01106457.1_pt1 | contig 11119 bp, 7 predicted proteins | sample 2456441 | NCBI WGS metagenome assembly SMUY01 (sample SAMN11095931, study PRJNA526329) | marine sediment metagenome | biome: Marine sediment; feature: Surficial sediment; material: Deep marine sediment; isolation source: Hadal surficial sediment | place: Pacific Ocean | collected 2014-11 | depth 0-1...
ACTAAACCAGATCCTGAAGCACGTTGAAAAGTTTGCTCATAAAAGGGAATAAGAGAATCTGTTGCATATTTAAAACCAAAATAAGATAAAAAGAAAACAAACCCAAATAGACTGAATAATTTTAAACGGTAGAAGTCTTTGTTTATAACCAGGTAAATAAAAATAAATAATGGTATAAAATAAAATGACTGTTTTGAAAACATGCCTAAGACAATACAAAAAGAACCTATGAGTAGTTGTAAAGCAGCACTATTCTTTTTAAGTATTAAATACAATCCAATCATACAAAAAAATATACCATCTATGGTGTTCCATCCCATAGGAGGATAATTGTGAATAGAAAAAATAGCACCTAAAATCGCCATAAAATATAGTAATGCTTTCGATGTGATTGAAAAATGCTGCGTAATTAACTTAGCCCCTAAAAAAGAATACAAGAATACTTGAATATAAAAAAAACTTCTATCCATAAGATATCCGTAAGTTTCAGAAAAAAACAAAAATATAGTATGAAAGAAAGCGGGGATTGCTGGACGGGTATAGATAAAATCCCGATGGGGAAGTTGTCCATTGTAAATATTCCAGGAAGACCCAAAAATATAACCCGTGTCGGTGCCTTCAAAACCGTAGGGCATATAAAAAACAATGTAGAAAAGACATAGAAAATAAAATAAAATTTGTAAAATTTTATCTGTCAAATCATTTTTCAAGGTCATCTCCTTTATTTTTTAAGTTCGTACTTTCTATTATATAAAGAGGTCTTTTAAGGGTGTTCCTATTAATCCTACTTATATATTCTCCTATTATTCCTATAGAAAGTAATTGAATTCCACCTATAAACATAGAACTTATTATTAATGAAGTCCAGCCGGTAATTGTTTTGTTCAGTAAATAGTGAGAATAGATAGCATAAAGAATAATGATAAATGAAATAAACGAAATAATAAAACCCAAACGACTCACTAACACTAAGGGTAAATCTGAAAACCCTGTAATTCCATCCATTGCAAACCTGTACATCTTTGAAACAGAATATCCTGATTTTCCTGTTTTTCGAGAATCTCTGTTGTATAAAACTGAAGTTTGTTTAAACCCTAACCAAGCAATTTGGCCTCTAATAAATTTATTTTGTTCTGGCATTAATCTTAAATATTCAACTACTTTTTTATCTATCAATCTATAATCTCCAGTATCTAGAGGTATGTTTGTAGTTGTAATCATTTTAAGAAGTCGGTAAAATAATTTTGCAGTTAATATTTTAAAAAAAGTCTCTCCTTTTCTTTTCATACGTTTTGCATAGACAACTTCGTATCCTTCCTTATATTTTTTATAAAGTTCTTTTATTATCTCGGGAGGGTCTTGTAAGTCACCATCAATAATAACTACAGCTTTGCCATTACAGTAATCTAAACCAGCTGAAACTGCTATTTGATGACCAAAGTTCCTGCTAAAGTTTATAAAATAAACATTGGGATCTAATTTAGATAACTTTATTAATTCGAAAAGGGAAGAATCTTTACTACCATCATTTAAAAAAATAAATTCATAGTTTTTTGAAATTTCACTAACACTTCCTTTTAACCTTCGATAAAGTTCGGGAATGATTTTTTCTTCATTAAAAATAGGAATTATAACGGAAATGTCGATATTCTGTCTTTGTTTAGTGATATCCATATTTAATGTTTTTCAATAAATAATTAAATTGTTTTTTGTACTACTTCAAAAACTTGACTATCCTCGCACTTAAGTGTTTTGGAAGGATATTTTAACAACAATGCATAATCATGAGTTGCCATTAAAATTGTATTTCCATTTTTGTTGATTTCTTGTAGCACTTCCATAACCTCTACACTGGTTTGAGGGTCAAGGTTTCCGGTGGGTTCGTCAGCAAGTATGAGTTCAGGGTCGTTTAATAAAGCACGAGCAATAACAACACGTTGTTGTTCTCCACCCGAAAGTTGATACGGGTATTTAAAAGCTTTTGTCTTCATCCCTACTTTGCCTAAAACTTGATTGATCTTATCTTCCATTTTGTTTTTATCCTTCCAACCTGTAGCAGTAAGGACAAAAAGTAAATTGCCATTCACGGTACGATCATTTAGTAAATTAAAATCCTGAAATACTATGCCTAATTTCCTGCGTAAAAATGGAATGTCTTTTTCCTTAAGAGTACTTAGATCATACCCCACTATGGATCCTTCACCTTTTGTAAGAGGTAAGTCGCCATACAGAGTTTTCATAAAACTACTTTTTCCGGTTCCTGTTTTACCTATTAAATAAACAAATTCCCCTTTTTCTACTGTTAAAGAAACATCTGACAGGATTAAATTTTCCCTTTGAAATATAGAAGCATTCTTTAAAAATAAAATGGGTTGCGACATGGATTAGTTTTTGGTAAAAGTATTTAAAAAATAACTTACTCTTCGAGGGAAATAAATTTTAATTTCAATGCTTCAATTTCCTTTTGTTGCTCGATAGTAAAAAGGGTTAGCTCTTCTATTTTCTCAAGTAATAACAAATTCATTTTTTTTAGAGAAAGCCCTTCTTTCTTTATTTCTTTTGCTGATGGTAATCCTGGAAGATGATGGTTTTCTATGATAAAGTTTTCAATCTCTTTAAGAGATAAAAATTGATAATCTGGTTTAAGAATTGATTTTCCTGTATAATAGTTTTTAAAAACATAATCGGGAGCAACAGCTCCATTTAGGTCTACTATTACCTCTTGGGTGTGTATTTTTCCTTTTACAGTGAGTAATTCATCAGGAGTTTTGGTGCCAATTCCTATTTTGCCATCTTTTTCAGTGACATTCTTCAATCTGTTTCGCTGTGCAGTTACAGTTACTGAAAGTAGTAATACCGCTATTAAAAGTAAGTTCTTCATAATAAAATATATTCAAATTAGTCTTGTAGAATTAATAAAATTATTTCAAGTTTAAAAATAAGGTATTTTTTGAAATTAGATTATTTCATAATTTAAAACATACTTATCTTTCATTTGTTGCGTTATTAGTCTTGAAGATTTATACCTTTTTTGACCCAAATAACCTAAGACTAATGCATAGACACCTCATTTCTGCATACTTTATCCTTTTATTTTATCAAGTTACAATTTCACAACAAACAGCCATTTTTACTAATGATTTAGTAACCTTTAACAAAGCATTGGAGTTGTATAACAACAATCAGTTTTTGGCCGCTCAATCGCTTTTTACCAATGTAAAAAATCAGATAGAAGATGAATCAGTAAAGGGTGATTGTTCTTATTACATTGCTAATTGTGCAGTTCGATTAAACCAACAAAATGCAGATCATCTAATGGAACAGTTTGTGGAAGAATATCCTACGAGCATAAAACGAAATAGTGCCTTTATCAATGTTGCAAATTATTATTTTGAAAATGGAAAATATTCCTTTGCAAGAAAATGGTACGATAAAGTGGATGAAAACAGCTTATCCAGAATCGAAAAGGAAAAATTTTATTTTAATAACGGTTATACTTATTTTAACAATAAACGATATGAAGATGCCAAAAGATATTTTAATCGAGTAAGTACTTCTTCAACATATGGTTCACAATCAAAGTATTATTTAGGTTTTATAGCCTATGAAGAGGATGATTATGAAAAGGCAAATGAGCTTTTTGAAGAAGTAAAAGACGAAAAGCGTTACAGTAAAGAGTTATCGTATTATCAAGCCGATATGAATTTTAAACTCGGGAAATTTCAAAAAGCAATAGACCTTGGAAGAGAGCAATACGATCGTTCCAGTCCGAGAGAAAAAAGTGAACTTTCAAAAATAATAGGAGAGAGTTATTTTAATCTTAAAAAATATTCTGAAGCCATTCCATATTTAAAGGAATATAAAGGGAAACGTGGTAAATGGAACAATACAGATTACTACCAATTAGGATATGCTCATTATAAACAAGGTGAATACGAAATTGCTATAAGTGAATTCAATAAAATAATCGATGGAAAAAATAACGTGGCACAAAATGCTTTTTATCATTTAGCAGAATCTTATTTAAAACTAGAAAAGAAACAACAAGCCCTAAATGCCTTTAAAAATGCTTCAGAAATGAATTTCAGCCCTGAAATTCAAAAAGATTCCTGGCTCAACTATGCCAAACTGAGTTACGAAATTGGTAACAGTTACAAAAGTGTTCCCGAAGTATTGCTTTCATTCATTGAGAAGTATCCAAAGAATGAAAATAATGAGGAGCTTAAAGATTTGCTTATCGATTCGTATATCACCTCAAAAAATTATAAAGCGGCTATAGAATTGCTGGAGAGCAAAAGATCATTACAAAATAAATTAGTGTACCAAAAAGTAACCTTTTATCGTGCCATCGAATTGTATTCTGAGGGAAAATACCGAGATGCTATTTCTTATTTCAATAAATCTCTTAAAGAATCTCACGATGAGATTTTCACAGCACGAGCTAGTTACTGGAAGGCCGAAAGTGAGTACCAACTTTCAAATTATGAGGCCTCTCTTATTGGCTATAAACAGTATTTAAAAATGCCATCGGCTTCACAAACCCCAGAGTTTACTAACAGTAGGTACAATTTAGCGTACAACGAGTTTAAACTAAAAAACTATTCCGGGGCCATTACTTACTTTAAAAGCTATGCTACTTCATCAAATGCTAAAAACGAACAAAAAAAAGATGCCTACCTGCGATTGGGGGATAGTTATTTTGTTACAAGACAATATTTATTGGCAATTGAATACTACAACAAGGCAATCGATCTGGGTTCACCAGACAAGGATTATGCTCAGTTTCAAAAAGCCATTAGTTACGGATTTGTAGATCGCATCCAGCAAAAAGTGGAAGGTTTGAAGAATTTAGTGAGTACTTATTCCAAATCGGTGTATCGGGACGATGCTTTATACGAACTTGGAAATACCTACGTATCTCAAGAAAAAACTGATGAAGCCATCAGAATTTACAATCGGTTGATTAGAGAAATACCTTCCAGTAGCTTTGTTGCAAAGTCTTTACTAAAGAAGGCTCTTATTCTGAATAATATGGGTAAAAGCAATGAAGCTCTTTCGGTCTTTAAACGGGTGGCGAATGATTTTCCTTCAACTGCTGAAGCGCTGCAGGCAGTAGCTTCCGTAAAGATCATTTATATAGATCAAGGGAAGGTAAATGAATATGCCAAATGGATAAATACATTGGATTTTGTAGATGTTAAAGATGCAGAGTTGGACGATGCTACCTATCTGGCAGCTGAACAACCTTATTTGGAAAATAAAACCAAGCTGGCCATCACCCGATTAGAGGAATATATAAAACGATTCCCAAACGGACAACACATATTACAGGCACATTTTTATTTAGCACAGATGTATTTTTCTGAAAGTGATCCTAATAAAGCAATTACTAATTATGAGTTTGTCGTTTCAAAACAAAGAAATGAATATACAGAGCAAGCATTGGCACGAGTGTCACAATTGTATCTTGAAAAAAGAGATTATCAAAATGCACTTCAGTATCTGGTAAGATTGGAAATTGAAGCCGACTTTCCACAGAATATCATTTTTGCACAAACCAACAGTATGAAAGCGAGTTATGAGCTTAAGAGATATAGTGAAGCCATTGGATATGCAGAAAAAGTATTGAAAAATTCAAAGATCGATAATGCAATTAAAAGTGATGCCCAAGTAATCATTGCCCGATCAGCAATGCAAACCGGTGATGAAACAAAGGCAAAAGCGGCTTATTTCGAAGTATCAAAAATAGCTACGGGGAAACTGGCTGCTGAAGCATTATATTACGAAGCTTATTTTAATAACAAAGAAGGACAATTTGAAGTATCTAATACGTTAGTCCAAAAATTAGCAAAAGACTATTCGAGTTATAAATATTATGGTGCAAAAGGATTGTTGTTAATGGCCAAAAACTTTTATGAATTAAAGGATGCCTACCAAGCAACTTATATTCTGGAAAGTATTATTAATAATTTCAACGATTATCCAGATCTAATTGAGGAAGCAAAAAAGGAGTTGGCATACATTAAAAAAGTAGAATCTAAAACAAATTCCTCAGTGGAAACTGAAGATGGAAATTAGACCTTGATCAATCAAAAAACAATCATCATGTTTAACACACGCTTAACTACTCCTTTAGTACTTGTATTGGTATTTATTTCAACGATCACCTTCTCTCAGGTAGATGAGATTGGTACCGAAGTAGTAAACATTGTAAAACCCTATTCACCAACCATTTCTGATGCTTTTAAGGTGAAAGAAACACCTATTCTTTACGACTCTATTAATACAACAAAAAAAGAGGTACAATACGGTATTTTTTCGGTACCGGTAGCATCCACTTTTACGCCAGCCAAGGGAAAGGCAGCTAATGTGGAAAAGACAAAAAAAATAAAGCTATATGACAATTACGCGACTCTCGGCTTTGGAAATTATACAAGTATATTAGGAGAATTCTTCAGTAACTTTCAAATTAGCAGAACAGATAATTTCGGACTGTTCTTTAAACATAATTCATCACAGGGAGGGATTGATGATATTAAATTAGAAAATAAATACTATGTGACAAAATTAGATGGGAATTATACCAGCCGACAAAAAGATGCCACTTATTTATTGCAAGTAGGAGTGAAGCATCAGTTATTTAATTGGTATGGTTTGAACGGTTTCTTTGATGAAGTTTCAGAGGAAGATCTACCTGACATCGATGCGCAGCAAACTTATACAAGCGGAAATCTTGGTGGGAGCATTAGTTTGGAAGATTCTTTCTTTGAAAAAGGCACCCTCAACTTGCACTATTTGAGTGATGCTTTCTCTTCTTCAGAAATAAATGTTACTGCAAACCCCAAAATTTCTATTCCGCTAACCGATATTACCTTGGTAGTAGATGGGGAATTAGATTATTTGAATGGAAATTTCGAAAGAAATTATATGAACACCTCAAGCATAAATTATAGTTTTCTAAATGCCGGTATAGGGCCTTCATTGGTATATGTAAATGAGGACCTTACAATTTCTTTGGGAGTTCAGGGTATGGTTTCGATTGATCTGGAAAATAGTGAAACGGAATTCTTTATCTATCCTCGTGTGAACATTTCATATCGTCTGTTGGATGAGCAGGTAATTGCCTATGGAGGTACAGAGGGAGGATTGGAACAAAACACATATTACAATTTCAAAGAAGAGAATCCTTTTGTGTCTCCCACCTTGAATGTTATGCCTACGAGCCAGTTGTTTAATGGATTTGCTGGCCTAAAAGGAAAACTTTCTAACTCCTTTGGCTATAATATTCGAGCTTCCTATGGAAAATCTGAAAACCAGGCACTTTTTATTGTGAATACCTTTAAAGGTACTGGCGAACAATTTGAAGGATACGAGTATGGAAACTCCTTTAATGTAATATACGATGATATAAATACCCTTTCCGTATTTGGAGAATTGAAAATAGAACCCAGCGAGAACTTTTCATTAGGAATCAATGGAACTTTTTACAATTTTGATACTTCAAATGAAACCGAAGCTTGGAACTTACCCGAGTTGAAAGCAACAGTGTTTTCGAACTTTAATTTCTCGGAAAAAGTATATGGAGGGGTCTCCATATTCTATGTGGGAGAACGTAAGGATATGTTCACAGTTTTAGGAGGGATTTTTAATTTACCGTTCTCAGAAATAGTGACCTTAGACGACTACATCGATGCCAATGTTCATTTAGGATACATAGTAAATGACCAATTGTCGTTTTTTATAAAAGGGAGTAATCTTTTAAGTGATAGTTATGAGAAATGGTACAACTACCCGGTGCAAAGTATACAGGGTTTATTAGGAGCAACCTATAAATTTGATTGGTAATTTTGGAAAGTATTAAACTTTTTCTCAGCGAATTTTTAAATTCTTTTTCAGATATTCACCCATTGACCTATGTGATATTTTTCGTTACTAGTTTATTTATTTATATAATACTTAGAGAGGTACTTAAAAAATTTTCTCCAAAGGGAAATACCTTAAGTTTGAAATTTGGAATACTCACCATATTTATCGGTTTACCTATCATTGGACTTTTATCCTATTTAATAATATTTTTGATCCTTTATAAACAACCTTCTTAGTAAATTTTCTGAAATCAATTTTAAAAAGTATTCGGAATAATAAGATCATTATATTTATTTTTACAGACATTATAAAAAATATAAAATGAAAAAACTTTTATTTCTTACTTTAGTCTTCTTGATTTTAGCTTGTAAATCGGATAAACTACCTGCAGACCTGCTAATTAAAAAAGCCAATGTCTATACAGTCAACACCAATTTCGATATCATAGAAGCCTTTGTCATTAAGGACGGTATTATTCTGGAGATTGGTAATTCGTCTGAACTTGAGGCTAAATATGATCCTGTTGAAACTTTTGATGCTAAAGGGAGAACTATCCTTCCCGGACTTATAGATGCACATGCTCATTTGTTTAATTTAGGTTTGTCTTATCAGAATGTGGATCTTGTTGGAACTACTAGTTTTGATGAGGTGATAGAACGTGTTATGGCTTTTCAAGAAGAAAAGAATTCAAATTTTATCGAAGGTAGAGGTTGGGATCAAAACGACTGGGAAATCAAAGAATATCCCACTAAGGAAAAATTAGATTCCCTATTCCCTAATACTCCAGTGGCACTAAAAAGAATAGATGGTCATGCCTATCTGGTAAATTCCAAAACGTTGGAAATGGCAGGTATCACTATTGAAACTAAAGTAACAGGAGGCAAAATTATGATACAAAATGGTGAATTAACCGGAATTCTTATCGACAGTCCCATGGAACTTGTTAATGAAATCATCCCGGAACTTTCTACAAGAAGAAAAATTCAAGCCCTAAAAGAAGCCGAAAAAATATGTATTGGACTTGGACTCACAACTGTAGATGACGCAGGATTGGATAAAGATATAATTGAGTTGATAGATAGCTTACAACTGGCAGGAGATTTCTCATTACGGATTTATGCTATGGTGTCTAATAAAAAAGAAAATCTGGATTATTTTTTTGAAAAGGGTATCATAAAAACAGATCGATTGAATGTACGTTCTGTAAAGGTATATGCAGACGGTGCTTTGGGTTCCAGAGGAGCTGCTTTACGAGAAGAATATAGCGACCTAACCGGACATTATGGTGTGATGATGACGCCTATGGATAGTTTGGAATCACTGGCGAAAAGAATAGTTGATGCCGGATATCAAATGAATACCCACGCCATTGGTGACTCGGCAAATATATCGGTACTAAGAACCTATAAAAAAGTACTGAACGGAAAAAAAGATGCTCGCTGGAGAGTAGAACATGCTCAAGTATTGTCACTTTCGGATGTAGCTTACTTTTCGAGAAATATCATTCCCTCTGTGCAACCTACCCACGCTACCAGTGATATGTATTGGGCCGAAGATAGACTTGGACCAGAGCGTATTAAGGGAGCCTATGCTTATAAGACTATACTCGAAAAAGCTGGAATAATTGCTTTGGGAACCGACTTCCCTGTAGAACAAGTCAACCCTATGTATACCTTCTATGCCGCAGTAGCCAGGAAAGATCTGCAGAACTATCCCGAAGGTGGGTTTAGAATAGAAGATGCATTATCCAGAGAAGAGACATTAAAAGGTATGACTATTTGGGCAGCTTATGCAAATTTCGAAGAAGGTGAAAAAGGCAGTATCGAGGTGGGAAAATTTGCCGATTTTATAGTATTGGAAAAAGATATAATGACCATCCCCGAAAATGAGATTCCTGATGTAAAAGTGTTGCTGACCTTTATACAGGGTAAAAAGGTGTTTATAAAAAAGATCTAATACTCAATTATATTCCTCCCTTTGCCTGTAGATCTGCTATACAAAGAGGATCAAGTTCTGGAATACTTCTTCTTTTTAAAAGTGAACGGGTACTGGTACTTTCAAAGTACATAAGACATTCTTCTACAACACAATGATTCTCATGAAGTGGATCCTCATGAACTTGGTGGATATCATCATTGCGTAGGTTAACAAGAGCTAGTATGTGGCCAAATTCGTGTTGTAGGGTTGAAGCTTCTAAAATAAAGAGGTCAATTCCCTGAGTGTCACTTATTTCCCTGAGTGTTTTTTCGAAAATAACAATCGAGGTATTCATATATGCAGTCCCGAGTGTTACGGACGAGTTGGTGTCATTTTGAAAATTAGCATTTGCAAAAAATATAAATAAAGCAATATTATTTCCTGAAGTATATTTAGTTCTTTTCTCCGCTTCTAATTCTTTAATTTCAGAAATTGTATAATTACTTTCCAGGGGAGTAATTATTACGGTTTCAACAAAAGTGATGCCTCCGGGCTTGTTAAGTCTTGCATTTAAAAAGTCTCTAAAATTATCTATTGTTTCTTGCAGGGGCCTAAACTCATTGGAATATGCAAACTCCACAGTTAAACTAGTATAGGTGTCGTTTGATAGGATATCCTCTGCAGAAGTACCTAGGGCCTTTAGATTTTCGGCATGAGGGTCGGTTACAATTTCTTCTGTGTCATCATTTTTACATGAAGTAAGTACAAGAAATGAAAATAATAGAATTAGCAGTATATAATAGGGAAACTTCATGTTTTTATTTTTGTAAGTTTACAAACATAAACTTTAAATAGGCATAATAAAAATGAGATTCTTTATTTTAACGATTTTTTTAACAATTTGTTTTTCGGTTTTCGGACAAGTTGATTCGTTCCAGAAAATTATTATTGACTGTCTTTACCTAAATGGTACACCGGCAAAATATAGTAAAGTTTATGATCAAACATTAGAGATATTAATTAACCGATTCGAAACTGCTAATGTTCCAGAGGATTTTTGGAAGGAATTAAAAACAGATAAAGAAGAGAAAATAAACGAATTAATTCCGTTTTTAGCCTTTGCGTATAGAAAGCATTTTAACGAAGAGGATATTGTGTTAATGACTGCATTTTATAAAACCGAAGCTGCACAGACTATGCTAGTGAATCCCAAAACCCTTACTGAAGCTCAAAATGTAGAAATAAAAGTCTTTCTTGAAAGTGATATTGGGTTGAAAATTGAAACTAAGCAGGCAGAACTATCAACAGACATTACCGATATTATAGGCAATTGGAA
>SMUY01308418.1_pt1 | contig 11117 bp, 9 predicted proteins | sample 2456441 | NCBI WGS metagenome assembly SMUY01 (sample SAMN11095931, study PRJNA526329) | marine sediment metagenome | biome: Marine sediment; feature: Surficial sediment; material: Deep marine sediment; isolation source: Hadal surficial sediment | place: Pacific Ocean | collected 2014-11 | depth 0-1...
CACGGTGCTCTGCCAGGCCACCACACCGTCACCGCGCGTGTACAGTGCCGTCGTAGGCACGGGTGGCGCCACCGACATACTGTCGAGGAACGTCCGTGGTATGTCTTCGTAGGGCGTATCCGCAAACAGCTGGAAGATTCGATGCACGTTTGATGATTCGGGATCGCCGCGGAACGGGCTGCCCATGCTAATGACCTGACGTACGATATCCGGCATTTCCCGGGCCAGTTCACGGACATAAATACCCCCAAGGCTCCACCCGATCAGGCTGATCTTGCTGTCATAACGGTGCACCAGTTCACGCACCCGCTTGCGCATACCATCATGGAGGTTCTGACTGTAGCCCATATTGTGGCCTAGCTTCCAGCGATGGGCACGATACCCCAGCTCCTGGATAAATTTGCGCAAGGGCCTGGTCGAATATGAACTTGCCAGGAACCCCGGTAATACCAGTACAGGATGGTTATCACCGCGTGGCAGAAAGCGCTTGAGCGGAAACATCGGCAACATGCTCAAGGCATCGGAAATGACACGAACTTCAAGCATCAACAGCAGAAGGGACGGCCTCAGTTCACCGTTCACCCTGCCGGGTTGCGTTGCGCCGCTCATGATTTGCCCTTTCCTGTGATTGTTTCTCTGGTCATTGAATCCATTGCTTTGTCCAATGCCTGCATGGCTTCTTGTAATGTGTCAGCCGGACTCTTGTCCCGACCCTCCTCTTCAGTCCGGGCCATTTCCTGCTGCGCTGCCGGTTCTGATTCAATGGCCTGGCCTGCATTTTCCATGGCCGCTTCCAGTTCCGTCAACGACAGGCGAAAACAATCATCCAGGTGTTCCGGGTCGGGTAAAATTTTTGAGCCGGCGGTCAGTCCGAAGGAAATCCGTCCGGCATAGGTAAACACAACGATGATCAATCCCAACCCGTCCAGCACCGGGGCCATGCCGAAATGCGCACTGACGCGCGCGCCGGCCAGGTACAGGGGCATCGGCGGACCCGGCACATTGGTGATCACCAGGTTGAAAAAAGGCCGGTGCCGGCCACCGAGGCGTGTCCTCGTGTACAGCCTGACTGCGGCAGCCACCGTTTCCGACGGTATGAACTCGGTGATCCTGTTGGCCGGCAACGCGCTTGAATAGACCTTTGAACTGCGCGTGTTCTGATGAATTTGCCTGAGCCGCTGCAGCGGATCCTCGATGTCCGTCGCCAGGCCGACCAGCATCGCGGACACCCGGTTGCCCATGCTGCCTTTTTGGGCATCCTCGCGTACCGAAATCGGCGCCATTGCCACCATCTGCTTGGCGGGCAATGAATCGTGATTACGCAGGTACATCCGCAACGCGCCCGAACACAGCGTCAGCACCACGTCATTGATCGTGGTTCCCGGCACGGCCTTGCGCAGCCGCCGAATTCGATCGAATTCAAAATCCAGCCCCCAAAATGTGCGTCCGGTGGTGATATTGACGTTAAACAGGCTCTTCGGCGCACTGAATAATGAGGCCGGCGGGTTGATTTTCTCAACCTTTTGCACTCTTTGGAGCGTGGCCAATCCACTTGCGGCCTCGCCTGCGAACTTTCCGAGATCCTTTACCTTGGCGCCCAGTTGGGACCACGCGCCGGCGACAAGGGAAAGTGCACCCGGGGCCTCCTCGGGCTGCCAGGTATCTTCTCCGGGAATCGTGCGAGGCGTATCGGTAATATCCAGTAATGCGCCCATCAGCTCTGCGCCCGAGGCACCGTCAATGGCGGCATGGTGTACCTTGGACACCAGCGCAAACGAGCCCGGGGCAAGGCCGGGCCAGTCATCGATGCCTTCTACAAACGTGAGTTCCCATAACGGCTTGAGGCGATCCAGTTTGCGCGCGAAAATCTCCGCCGCCAGGTCCATCAACTCGGCCTTGCCGCCGGGCGCTATCAAGCGCTTGCGCGGTAAATGCAGGTCCAGGTCGAAATCCGGATCATTGATCCAGCAGGGATATGAAAGGCCGAAAGGTACTTCGACCAGGCGTTGCCTGAAAATATTTGAACAGCGCAGGCGGGACCGGATGTGCTCCTTGAAAAGTGCATAGCCAAACCCTTCTTTTGCATCTGCAGCATCCATCAGGTAAATGCTGCCGATGTGCATCGGACTATGATCGGATTCGAGGTAGATGAACGATGCGTCCAGCGCCGTCAGTGCTTGCATTTTTTCCCCGAACCTGAAAAATTCAGCGATTATTATAGGCGAAGAAGCCCGTTGCTATCTCCTTATTGACCGGGCGCCTGCGTGGGCTCCTCGGGGCAAACGCCGGACAGGGTTTTGCGGTCAAACCAATAATGCTTCAATTCGTCCAGCCACAGGTGCAATTCCGAGCCTTTCTTCCAAAAGCCGAGAATCACCAGGTTGCCGGCCAGCACCAGCGCAATGCCGCTGCCAATATTGGCGCTGAGTTCCAATCCTTCAAATACCACGCCAAGGATTACCGCGACCACCGGGAACATCACCACGGCGTAACCGGCCTTGTGCGGTCCGATATTTCCCACCAGCTTGAGGTAGGCGCCGAATGCAACGATGGAGCCGAATACCGCCAGGTACAACAACGAACTGACATAGGATGCCGTGTATTCAAAAGTAAACGGTATGTCCCTGCGCCATGCGATCAGGGCCGTGATCAGCATGCCGTAAAACATACCCCAGGCGTTGGACTGCACGATCGGAAGCCCGACGTCCTGTGCCGACTTTGAGGCCATGTTACCCAAGGACGCCAGGAATGCTCCGCCCAGGCTGAGACTGGCGCCCAGGAAAATCGTGTCGTTCAGGCTGATGGCAGATATCTCGGGCCAGAACAGCGTAACGATACCGGCCATGCCCAAGGCCGCACCGAGCCAGAGTTTCGGTTCAATCCGTGTTCCGAAAAACAAGCGTGCATTGACCACGTTCATCCACATCATGGTCGAAAACGCCACTGCGTTCAGGGCCGAACTGATGTATTGCTGCGCAGAATACGTAGCGATGTAATTAAAACTAAACAGCAACATGCCAAGCGTAAAGAACCGCAAGTGCGCGTGCAGGTTGAACTTCAATTTCAGGCCGCGCAGTGCGCTCCATCCAAACAGCAATGCTGCTGCAATCGCGTAGCGGTAGACCACGGATGCCTCGGGCGCTACCTCGCCAAGCTGGAAATTGATCACCAGCCAGGTTGAGCCCCAAACCAGGACCGCGATCGAATATAACGCCAGGTTGCTCATGTCTGTTTCCCGGACCGGCAGCCCGGTGATAGGTCTGCCCCGTCCTGATACATTTGCCAATTTCTGAGTAAGAGTATAGAATTTCGCCTGCATACATAACAGATACAATTATTCACAAATGTTACATATACAGATATGAGGCAAAATCATGCTGGCAATTGACCGGAAACAGGGGGAATTCCTGTATTCACAGGTCGTGGACCTGGTGAGTGAACAGGTTCGCAGCGGCGCCCTGCGCCCGGGTGACCGCCTGCCCTCTCTGCGCCGCATGAGCGACATGCTGGAGCTAAGCATCCCGACGGTGCGCCAGGCCTACCTGGAACTGGAGCGGCACGGGCGCGTCGAGGCACGCCCCAAGTCCGGGTACTTCGTCCAGGCACTGCGGCAAAACCGGCTGGTCAAGGTTGGCTGCAAAACCTGCAAGCCAATGAAAGTCAGTTGCCGGAAACTCATTGATCGCGTTTATGACGGCATACACACGCCCGGCGTGTTGCCACTGGGCATCGCCAACCCCTGCATGGCGGCCCCGGCTGTCAAGACTCTGCACCGGGCAATGAAACGCGTGATGTCGCGGGCCGAAGAGCGCGCCCTGGGCTACGCACCCACCAATGGCGACCCGGGACTAAAACGCCAGATTGCTTACCGCTACCTGAACCTGGGCGGCGGCGTTGACCCGGCTGAAGTGATCGTAACCAACGGCGGCCAGGAAGCACTCGCCATCGCACTGCAATCCGTCGCTTCACGCGGCGACATCGTTGCCATTGAAAGCCCGGCCTACACGGGGATGCTGGAATTGATCGAAAGCCTCGGAATGCTGGCGCTGGAAATCGAAACCTGCCCGGTGAATGGTGTAAACCTGGCGGCACTTGAGCGCGCCCTGGGGACCCATGATATCCAGGCTTGCATGTTTTCCGCGTCCGTGAATAACCCCCTCGGTTGCGTCACCAGCGACGCCTACCGGCAACGACTGGTTGAACTGCTTGAATCTCACGAGGTGCCGCTGATCGAGGACGATGTTTACGGCGAACTGGTGTTTGAGGGCCCGCGGCCGAAACCCGCGCAATTTTTCTCGCGCAAAGGACAGGTTCTAACCTGCGGCTCCTTCTCCAAGACCGTCGCCCCCGGTTACCGGGTGGGCTGGTTGCTGCCCGGAAATTACCTCGAGTCCGCGCAGAAATTGAAACGGGCCATTTCCTGCTGTTCCGGCCTGCTGAGCCAGTTGACGCTCTCGGAGCACCTGGCATCCGGCGACTATGACCGCCATCTCAAGCGGCTGATCCCGGTGTTAAAGCAGAATGCACAAAGAATGAGCGCGGCGGTTGAACGCAGTTTCCCCGCCGATACCGGTATTTCAGACCCCAAAGGTGGCTCGGTACTGTGGCTGGAACTGCCTGGAAACGTTGATTCGGAGTTGTTGTTTGACCGCGCAATTGAAGAAAACATCTCGATTATGCCCGGTGATGTGTTCGCGGCCGGCCGCCGCTACCGGAACTTCATCAGGCTAAGCTTCGGCCACCCGTGGAGCGACCAGATCGATGCGGGCATAGATCGGTTGGGAGGCCTGGTCCATGAACTGGCGGGCAATAAATAATCAGCTTCAATCAAAACCGGCTTGATTGTGCCGGTCCCCATTGAATGCTTATTCCGGTTTTCTGAATCGCAGCGTCATGCGGTCACTTTCGCCAATCGCCGCGTATTTTTCCCGGTCCACATCGTCCAGGCGAAAACTCGGCGGCAAGGTCCACACACCTTCCGGGTGGTCACGGATATCTTTGGGGTTGGCGTTGACCTCTGAACGGGCCTCCAGCACCAGTCCCGCTGCCTGTGCCAGGCCGATCACCGCCTGTTCCGAGACATATCCCGTTTTCGCGGTTACCGCCGGATCGGTGCCTTCAGCCGCCCGGTGTTGAACCACGCCCAGCACGCCGCCCGGTTTCAGGACGCGTGCAAATTCAGCGAACATCGATTGTGCCTGGCCGTTGTTTACCCAGCCATGCGTATTGCGGAACGTCAACACCATGTCATAAATGCCTGCGTTGCCCAGCGAGGCAGATTCAGGTGGCGAGTAGTACACCAACTCTACCTGGTCATAGATGTCCGGCTGCGCTTCGAACATCGCCTGCATCCGTTGCGGCAATTCGTATCGGTAATCGGGCTGGCCCTCGACGTCCGGGTCCCAGGTGGCAACCGACAGTTTGCCATGATCTCTCATCACCGGCGCCAGCACCTCGGTATACCAACCAGCCCCGGGCCAGATCTCCATCACGGTCATACCCTTTTCCAGGCCTAAAAATTCCAGCGTACCTACCGGGTGGCGGTACCGGTTGCGCGCCCTGTTCACCTCTGAACGATGCTCGCCCTGCATGGCATGCTCGATGCTTGTCCCCATAGGAAGACCGCCGGCGTCCGCTGTATTTATGACCCATCCCAATGCGATTGTCAGCAGGAAAACTTTCATGTCTATGCTCCATGTATAAGACACTGATGATACGCCAAATCACACTGCAGGACTCAGTCCAGCGCCGGTTCCAACACCGTCCAGACATTTTCCAGCAATGCAGGCTGAGCTTGTGCGTTGGGATGAATACCATCGTCCTGCATCAGGTCCGGATCCAATGCCACGCCCTCCATTAAAAAGGGTACCAGTAACAGCCCGTATCGTTCTGCCATCTCCGCATACATGGCATGAAACTTTTCCGTGTAAGCCTGGCCGTAGTTGGGTGGCAGGCGTATTCCTGTGAGTATGACCGTGGCGCCCATGGAGATGCTCCGCTCAATCATTTGTGTGAAATTATTTCGCGTAATATCGACGCTGATACCACGCAGACCGTCATTTGCACCCAGTTCGATAATGACGATGCCAGGTTGATGTTTCTCCAGCAAGCGGGGGAAACGCGCCAGGCCGCCCTGCGTGGTGTCACCACTGATACTGGAATTGAACACCCGGTATGAATGGCCTTGATTGTCAAGGCGTTGTTGCAGCAAATTTGGCCAGGATTGATCGAGCGCCATGCCGTACCCGGCACTCAGGCTGTCACCAACGATGAGTATCACTGGCTCTCCTGCGTACAATAGCGTTGTCAGCAGCAGGCCAATCAACAGCAACAGAGATTTAATGATGGATCGCATGAGTTCCCCTGAAGTGGTGTTAAAGGCCAAACAACTGAGTAAAGTGGTCAGCAGTCCCGAAGGACCGCTGGTTATTCTAGACCATGTCAGCCTGTCCATCCGCCAGGGCGAAAGCATTGCGGTGGTCGGCGTATCCGGAGCCGGAAAGTCCACCTTGCTGGGACTGCTGGCCGGGCTCGATGTTCCCTCGTCCGGGGAAGTCTGGCTGGAAAACCAGGAATTATCGGGTCTCGACGAGGATGGGCGGGCGGCACTGCGCGCCGATCATGTTGGTTTCGTGTTTCAGTCGTTTCATCTAATTCCCTCACTGACAGCGCTCGAAAATGTGATGTTACCGCTGGAACTGGGCAGACATGCCTCGGCCCGCTCCACGGCCATGGAAACGCTGGAAAAAGTCGGCCTGACCCCCCGGGCGGGCCATTACCCACGCCAGCTTTCAGGTGGCGAAAAGCAGCGTGTTGCGATTGCACGGGCTTTCGTGGTAACCCCGAAAGTGCTGTTTGCAGACGAACCGACCGGCAACCTCGACCACCGCACCGGTAAAATCATCATTGACCTGTTGTTCCGCCTGAACCGGGAAACAGGCACAACACTGTTGCTGGTCAGCCATGACCTGCAACTGGCTCAACGATGCGATCGCATTTTGCACATGGATGCCGGGCGCATTACCCATGAAGAATCGCCAATGAGGGGAGCAGACACTTGAACACGCTACGCCTATCGTTGCGGTTCCTGGCCCGCGACTGGAAATCGGGCGAACTGGTGGTGCTGACCACCGCCCTGGTGGTGGCGGTGTCGGCGTTGACCGCCGTTGCTTTCCTGACCGATCGCGTGGGCCATGCGGTGCAACTCAGAGCAGCCGAGTCACTGGCTGCAGACCTGCGCTTGTCGTCGCCCCGGCCCTTCTCAGTGAATTATGCCGCACAGGCCGAAGAAGCGGGCCTGCGCGCTGCCGAAATCACCGCGATGCCCAGCGTGGTGTTTGCCGGTGAAAGCAATACCCTGGCGGCCGTCAGGGCCGTGAGCCGTAACTATCCGCTACGGGGCCGGATGAAGACTGCGCAACGATTATTGGGTCTGGTCACGCAAAGCGACGCAACCCCGGGGCCCGGTGAGGCCTGGGCGGCATCCCGCTTACTGGCCAGGCTTGGGGTGGACGCCGGTGCCGACGTTGAGGTGGGGCGAACAACGCTGCGAATCACCCGGGTTCTGGAATTTCGGCCCGACCAGGGCTTTGGCTTTATCGACCTGGCTCCGACCTTGTTGATCAATCGTGTTGATCTTGCAGCCACCGGACTGGTGCAGCCCGGCAGCCGTGTCGGCTACCGGCTTTTGTTTGCCGGTGATCGGGTCGCGATTGGACGTTTCAAGGCAGTACTGGAAGATCAGTTGGACGACAGTGAAAGCCTGCAGGACATCCAGGACACCAACCCCCAGATTCGCTCAGCCATGGAGCGATCCGGCCGCTTCCTGAACCTGTCTTCACTGGTTACGGTGTTGCTGGCAACCGTTGCAGTGGCGATGGCGGCACGCCGCTATTCCCATCGCCAACGCGACCGTATTGCATTGTTTAAATGCCTCGGCTCTTCGCAGTCATTCATTCTCAAGACCAGCCTTTTGCAATTGCTGATGCTGGCCCTGCTGGGCGGACTGGCCGGTATTGCGCTGGGCTACCTGTCACATGCGGGACTGGCCTGGCTTCTGCGTGACCTGATCAGCGATACGCTGCCCCAGCCCGGCTGGTCCCCGGTATTGTTGGGTCTGGTGACTTCGGTGTGCATTCTGGGTGGTTTTGCGCTACCAGAGTTGTTGCAAATGGGCAAGACGCCGCCCCTGCGGGTGCTCCGGCACGATATCGGCCCGCCACCGTTACGTTACGGGATAAGCTGGATCGCAGCCATAGCCGCCCTGATTGCAATCCTGTTCTGGATGATTCGCGACCCCAGGCTGGTGTTGTTCGTATTCATTGGCGCCAGTGCCACCTTCCTTGCCCTTGGCGTCGCCGGGTGGCTGCTGGTGCGTGGCCTGCAGGGTTTTCGTGGTGTCGCTGGCATCGCCTGGCGTTACGGGCTGGCAAATCTCGCCCGGCGCGGGCGCGAGAGTGTGGTACAGGTTGTTGCCTTCGGGCTGGGCCTGATGGTCCTGCTGTTACTGACACTGGTGCGCAATGACCTCATGTCCACCTGGCGCGCAAGCTTGCCCGTTGACGCGCCCAACCAGTTCCTGATCAATATTCAGCCACATGAGGTTGACGCAATCGGTGAATTCCTGGCGCTGCGGGGCATCAACGCGCCGCCTTTTACACCCCTGGTCAGGGCCAGGATGACCCTGCTCAACGGCAAGGACATCAGCCAGCTTACTTTTGAAGACCCCCAGGGTGAAACCTGGGCCCGGCGGGAAGCCAACCTTTCGTATCTGGACACCATGCAGGCGGGCAACCAGCTTATCGAAGGTGCCTGGTGGCAACAGGACTCAGACATCAACGAGGTCTCGGTGGAACAGGATTTTGCCAGGCAAATGGGCCTGAAACTGGGTGACGTGGTGACCTTCAACGTGGCCGGAGAGACCGTTGCTGCCACGGTAACCAGTTTCCGCAGTGTGGAGTGGGATACATTTCAGCCCAATTTCTTCATGGTTTTCAGCCCCGCGGCACTGCGCGACCTGCCAGCGACATTTATTACCAGCTTGTACGTGGACGATTCCTCGGCCGCAGTGATGATTGACCTGATGCGGGCCTTTCCCAGCGTCACCGCCATCGACCTGGATGCGATGCTGGGCCAGATTCGGGACGTGATGGACAAGGCCGCGCTGGCCGTGCAGGCGGTGTTCCTGTTCACCTTGCTGGCGGGACTGAGTGTGCTTTGGGCAGCGGTCCAGTCCACACATGATGAGCGGCAATATGAGAGCGCCATGCTGCGCGCGCTGGGCGCTTCCAGGAAACGGGTGCTGGCCGGCGTGGCCGCTGAATTCCTGGCGATTGGCCTGCTGGCCGGGCTACTGGCGACTGCCGGCGCCACGTGGGCAGGCTATCTCCTGGCCACGCGCCTTTACGAACTGGATTACCAGTTCAACCTGTTGCTGACCATCACCGGCCCGGTTGTGGGGATGGCGTTCGTGGGCCTCAGCGGGATTCTGGCCACCCACCGGGTGATCAACACACCACCGGTCACCCTGCTCAGGGCAGCCTGAACACCAGCCGCAAAAGGAGATGCCGTACCCCGGGTAATGTGAAAGTAGTACGCTTTCCAAAAACCGGGTCGACAATTGGGGAAAACTCTGATGAAAATCCTGCGAAAGAACCGCTCTGCACCAACACTGGCTCTGGTCTTCGCTGTCTGTGGAGGAGCCAATCCGGCCCACGCCTGTGAGAACGAACCTTATATTACCTCGGTCTGCATCATGGCGGCGAATTTCTGCCCACGCGGATACGCGGAGGCGAATGGACAATTTCTCCCGATAAACCAATACAGCGCACTCTACTCGCTTGTGGGTACGTTTTATGGCGGAGATGGACGGACGACTTTCGCTTTGCCGGACCTGCGCGGCCGTACACCCGTCCATGTTGGTAACGGTCCCGGACTGTCACCGATTACGCAAGGTCAAAAGGGTGGCGCCGAGACGGTCACGCAGTCCACCGGCCAAATGGCCACACACAGCCATACTGCGACCACCACCGCAAACCTTCGTGGAAAAGGCGGCGTCAACACGGGCAACAGCGCTGACCTGACCGGGCTTGTTCTGGCTGGGAAAAATAATGCCAAGATCTATGCCAAGGGACCGGCAGATGCGACGATGCACAACAGTTCGATCGTCGCCACCACGACAGTTGCCACCGCCGGCGCCTCACAGCCGCAGCAGAACCGCTCGCCGTTTCTCGGTCTCAGATATTGCATCGCTCTCAATGGGACCTACCCGTCACGAGATTGAAACGACACGACCAGAAAGCGGCTAATGTAACGCGTCCTTGCGCCGTACCGCCGCCGTCCAGCTAAGCGGGATCAATGCCAGGGACAGGAAAAGAAAATCCGCAGCCGGATTTGCGTTGTTGGCAGGGATTGCCTGCATGACGCTGCCCACGATCAACGGCGCCAGACCGGCCAGCGCGCCCCAGAACAATAATCTCAACCCCTTGGCTGCACGCCCTGCGCCGGGGACCCTGATGTACTGCCTGGACAAAGTGATGAGACTGAATAACAGGTAAACACCGACCACCAGTCCGGTCAGGGTATTGGTTGTGAGGTTCAGAAAATTCGTCGCGCTTGGGCTGGCCAGTTGGCGGAAGGCAATCAGCAGCCACAATAATCCGGCCGGTAGAAACAACCAACGCCAACGGTGTTTTTTTTCTCGCAGAAACGGCGCAGTAGCGGGAAATACGAGCACAAATTGTAACAGGGCGACAATGCCTGCCAGCACCATACCACTATGCAACGTGCTCCCCACGGACCTTAGCCAGGGCACAGCCAGGTAGGGCGTGCCGGCAAGCGCCAATCCCAATCCTGCTCCCATGATCGCGAGGAACGCCGAAGCGCGGTCCGGACGGACGAGGAACGGAACAAAGCAGATAAAGAAACACATTCCCACCAGGGCCCTCGCCAGGGAAACCCACTGTGCATGACCGGGCCTGGCAGCAAAGGTGATGTCCATGATCAGGGTCTCGTGATCCCGCTCAATCCCGAGGGTGCGCGTTTCACCAATGTTTGCCCGCCCCAGTTTCGCCATGGATCTTGAATCCTGCAAGGCGATACCGCTTATACGCTGGATA
>SMUY01343871.1_pt1 | contig 11114 bp, 9 predicted proteins | sample 2456441 | NCBI WGS metagenome assembly SMUY01 (sample SAMN11095931, study PRJNA526329) | marine sediment metagenome | biome: Marine sediment; feature: Surficial sediment; material: Deep marine sediment; isolation source: Hadal surficial sediment | place: Pacific Ocean | collected 2014-11 | depth 0-1...
GCCGGAGCGCATTACCTTCGAAGGCAGTTATAATGCGCGCCCTCGCTTGTCGCCTGACGGCAAAAAGCTGGCGATGGTGCATCTCGACCGGGGAAATTACAGAATAGGCGTTCTCGACCTGGACAGCGGCAATTTTCTGGTCTTGTCGAGCGGGCGCCAGGATGAGTCGCCGAGTTTTGCACCGAATAGCGACACATTGATTTATGCGACACGGCAGGGACAAAATGGCGTCCTGGAAACGGTTACTGCAGATGGCCTGATCAGACAGCGTATGGGCTCGGGCGGGGCTGATGTGCGCGAGCCGGTCTGGTCACCGTTTCCACGGCCCTAGCAAAATCTAGGATTTAGTTTATAACATGCATATATATCATTGATTTTTAAATTGATATTGCTGCAAAGTCTTGCCCAGCATTCTAAAAACCAGCAAAAGGACAGCAAAATGAGCCAATACAGAATATTCCTGATCAGCCTTCTGGCAGCCATAGTTGCGGGCTGCGCATCGACATCGATTCCCGATCCTGAGGCGGGCGACGGCAGCATGGACAGTAGCGGTGACGCCTCCAGCTCAAGCGGCTTTGAGGACCGCTCCGCCTTCGGCGGCGAAGACGTTCCGTTTGAAGGCAGCGACGCTGCCATGGCCATGATCATCTATTTCGATTTCGATCAGTCTGATCTCAAGCCGCAATATGCAGATCTGCTTGCCCGGCATGCGAACAGGTTGTCGAATAATTCGGCTGCGCGGATCCGCCTGGAAGGCCATGCGGACGAACGCGGATCGCGCGAGTACAACATCGGCCTTGGCGAGCGCCGTTCTCAGGCTGTGCGGCGCATGCTGCTTATTCAGGGCGCGACCACCAGTCAGATTTCGACGGTGAGTTTTGGCGAGGAACGGCCGGCAGCGTTTGGCAGTAATGAAGAATCGTATGCATTAAACCGGCGTGTCGAAATCAAGTACCTCAACTAACAGCGAGCAAACGTGATCAGACAAAAGATTCTGGCGATTGTCGCAATACTGCCTGTCCTGGCAGCAGGTTGCGCCATGATGCCGCAGGAGGCCGACGATCCGGTGCTGGTGAAGCTGAACGAACTCGAGCGACGGCTCAGCGCGATCGAGCGCATGTTGGCAAGCGGCAGCCTCATCGATCTGACAATACAGACGGACGAGCTGCAACAGCGGACCCGCGAATTTCAAGGTCGGATTGAGACGCTCGAGCATGACGCGACGGGTGCCGTCGAGCGACAGCGTGAGCTCTATGCCGACCTTGATATGCGAATTCAAAACCTGGAACGCCTGTCGCGTGGTTCTACAGGCCGGCTCAGCGTTCTCGACGGCGGCTCGCTCGCGCCCGGACAGCTGCCGGTGCCCGGCGGTTCCGATCGCGATAACTATCAGGCTGCATTCGAGTTGCTCAAAGAGCAGCGCTATGAACCGGCCGCTATGGCGTTTCAGCAATTTCTCGTCAGCTATCCGGACAGTCAGCTCGCAGACAATGCTCAATACTGGCTCGCGGAATCGTATTACGTGACGCAACAGTATGACCTGGCGCTTGATGAATTCGAGAAGGTCATCAACAACTATGCGACGTCACGCAAGGTGCCGGATGCCTTGCTAAAAGTTGGCTATTGCAACTATGAGTTGGAGCGCTGGAACGCGGCGCGGCGCGCGCTTGGCAGGGTGCAGGCCGACTATCCCGACACAACTGCCGCCCGGCTGGCCGAACAACGCCTGAAGCGGATGGACAGCGATGGCCAGTAGGCAGCGAATGTAGTACCGCCGCCAGAAAGAACAAATGTCATGCGACAACCACAGCTTGTCATTTGCCTGCCGTCCGGTATGATGCCGGCCGGCACTCGCACCAGCCTGCCACGTGAACGGCGTGGACAAGTATGGCTTGTCACCTGAAGCGCCGCTGTTCAAAACGGGGGTATAGCTCAGTTGGTAGAGCATCGGCCTTTTAAGCCGCTGGTCCCAGGTTCGATTCCTGGTGCCCCCACCATTTTTCTACGCACTTATTAGAAAACACGCGACGACCGAATCATGTGCCGCTATGATTAGCGCCTTTGTTTCCCGGGCCGGGCTCGACAGTAGTGGCACAAAATCGCTGGAAAATTCACAAGTTCGGTGGCAGCAGCCTTGCCGACGCGGACTGCTTTCGCCGTGTCGCTGCGATCCTCTCTGATCAGACCGAAGCCAGGATCGGCGCGGTGGTATCCGCGATGGCTGGAATGACGGACGAACTCCTGCGACTGGCTCTTCTGGCCGAGCAGGATGACCATAGCTTTACTGCGGAACTGCACTGCATCGGCGAGCGATACGCCAATACTGCACGGGAACTCGTCAAAAGCGAGGCCCTGGTCGGCCTGCTGGACCTTTGGGGGCAGGATGCCGCAGACATCGAAGATATCCTGCAATCAATCGCACTGGCCAAGTCTGCTCCCCAGCGCAGCCGCGATGTCGTTGCAGGCTATGGAGAGATTTGGTCCGCAAGACTCCTCGCGGCTCTGCTTGAACAAGAGATAGGCAGCGATCGCGGCGGCACCTGGATCGATGCACGCCAGATCGTGACGATGCGTCAGAGCGGGCTTGGCCCGAGTATTCTCTGGCATGAAACGAGAGAGAATTTTGCAAGAATCGTCGATCGCGATTTCAAGGGGATCGCCGTCATCACCGGATTTATCGCCTCGGACGAGGAAGGCCTGCAGACGACACTCGGCCGGAATGGTAGCGATCACTCCGCAGCAATATTTGCAGCGCTGACGCATGCCAGCGAGCTGAGTATCTGGAGTGATGTCGACGGCATAATGAGCGCAGACCCCAACAAAGTGCCGGAGGCCCGCGTCATCGAGCAGCTCTCCTACAGCGAGGCCATGGAACTCGCATACTTTGGTGCGCAGGTCATACACCCGCAGACATTGGGACCGGCAGTAGAACACGATATCCCGATTGTTATTCGAAACAGCTTTGACCCCGATCACCCGGGCACTCGAATCGTCGCAGAGGTCGATTCCGACGAGCAGATCAAGGGGATCACGGCGATCGGCGGCATGGCGCTGGTCAATCTCGAGGGTTCGGGAATGATTGGTGTCCCCGGAACCGCCGACCGGCTTTTCGCGGCGCTCAAGCATGCCGGCGTGTCGGTGACACTCATATCGCAGGCCAGTTCCGAGCAGTCAATCTGTATCGCCGTGCCACAGGAACTGGCCGAACGTGCCAGAGCCGTTATCAGTGACGCGTTCGCCGATGAGCTGGCAAGCGGGCAGATCCAGAATGTCGACGTAACAGACGCTCAGAGCATCGTGGCAGTCGTGGGCGACAGTATGGCCGGGTCACCCGGGCTGGCGGCGAAATTCTTCGGTACGCTTGGCCGTGCCGGTATCAACGTGAGAGCAATCGCGCAGGGATCGTCGGAACGTAACATTTCTGCGGTGGTCGATTCAGACGATGCGGTACGAGCGCTTCGGGCAGTGCATTCCGGCTTTTATCTATCTTCCAAGACGATATCCATCGGCCTCATCGGCCCGGGGTCGGTTGGCGGAACGCTGCTGGAACAGATTCACAGACAGAGCGACCGTCTAATAAACGATTTCAACCTCGATCTCCGGGTGCGCGCGATCGCACGTTCCAGAAAGATGTTGCTGGGTGAACGCCGAATCGCGTTGGCGACCTGGGACGAGAATATGCACGAGTCGGGCGAGGATCTCGATCTCGATCGTCTGCAACATCACGTGCATGCCGACCATTTACCTCATGCAGTCATTATCGACTGTACAGCAAGCGAATCGGTGGCCAGACGTTACGCCGGCTGGCTTGAAAAGGGCATTCACGTCATTACACCGAACAAGAAAGGATTAAGCGGCGATTATGCATACTACGAATTAATGCAAGAGTGCGCAAAGCAGGGCAGTTCTCATTGTTTTTACGAGACGACCGTCGGCGCCGCGTTGCCGGTGATCAGCACCCTGCGTGATCTCGTCGATACAGGCGATCAGATTCATTCCGTTGAAGGAATATTATCTGGCACGCTTTCCTATCTTTTTAATGTCTATGACGGCACTCGCCCGTTTTCGGAAATCGTCCGGGAGGCGCGAAAAAGCGGCTACACTGAACCGGACCCGCGCGACGACCTGTCCGGCATGGATGTCGCGCGAAAGCTCACCATCCTCGCTCGGGAGCTGGGCCAGAAAATAAAGATCGGCGACTTTCCCGTTCAGAATCTGGTGCCCGACGAATTGCGTAGCCTGAGTATTGACGACTTTCTGGACGGGCTTCCACGTTACGACGACCAGATGCGGCAGCTGTACAGCGAAGCGGAAAGCCAGGGACGTAAACTCCGCTACATTGCGAAACTGAATGCCAACGGCGACGCATCGGTCGGCCTGGACATGGTCGAGCCGGATCACGCGTTTTGCAACATTAACCTGACCGACAACATCGTCCGTTTTGTCACCGATAGATACTCGGCCAATCCACTCGTGGTGCAGGGGCCCGGAGCGGGCCCGGCCGTCACCGCGGGAGGGGTTTTCGCGGACCTGTTAAGGCTTTCGAATTATCTGGGCGGTGGTGACTAGTGATCCATCAATATAGCCTTGTTGGACGGCAAAGATGAGCGATGCTTCAATGGTTACTGCTTTTGCGCCAGGCTCGATCGGCAATGTCTGCGTCGGCTTCGACATGTTGGGTCTCGCGCTTGCCGGCGTTGGGGACCGCGTAACGGCAAAACGTACTGGTACAGCAGGTATCAGCATCACCGAGGTTCGCTGCCTCGATGGCGAAGTCCACCCGTCTCTTTCCACCGAGCCGGATCAGAATACGGCCTCAATTGCAGCCCGGGCACTTTGGCAAGCGCACGGTGATTCGACTGGCATTGAATTGCTCCTTCGCAAGGGCGTTCCGCTGCAGTCAGGCATGGGCGGTTCGGCAGCATCCGCCGTGGCCGCCGTCGTCGCGGTAAACGCCCTGTTGCCGGAATCGCTTCCGCATGAACAACTCCTGCCATTCGCGCTGGAGGGCGAAAAGTACGCGAGTGCCGGCCTGCATGCCGACAATGTTGCGCCGAGCCTGATGGGCGGTCTCGTACTTTGCCCGGCCGTTTTGCTACCGAGGATGATGCAGATCAAGACGCCCACCGGGGTATCGAGCGTTCTGCTCCATCCCGAAATGCAGCTAGATACGGCGAAGGCACGACGCAGCCTTGCCAAGGGATACACGCTGGAGCAATGGCTGTTACAACAGGCCTACCTGGCCGGCTTCATCACCGGATGTGCAGCTGACGATCATGCGTTGATTCGCCAGAGCTTTCACGACGTCATCATCGAACCACAACGCTCCGCGGCGGTCGCGTGCTTTGACGCTGTCAAAGAAGCCGCCATGAAGGCAGATGCGCTCGGCGCGTCTCTGTCGGGCAGCGGACCGAGTATTTTCGCATTGTGCATGGATTCAAACGCGCCCCATGTCGCAACTGCAATGGAACAGGCTTGCCGCAGGAGTGGCATCGAATGCCAGTCCTGGGTCAGCCCGATGACAGCGCCCGGCGCGCACGTGGAAGACAGTCAATGAAATTCCGCAGCACCCGCGGTGCTATGGCGCAAACTCTCGACGAGGCACTTATAAGCGGCATCGCTGCCGATGGCGGGCTCTTCGTTCCTGACGTGCTGCCGCAATTCCACACGGATGATTTTGACGGCGCTGATTCCGTGCTCGACATCGCGAAAATTCTGCTGACGACGTTCTTCGAAGGGTCCCGGCTTGCTGACGAGCTGGATAGCATTTTACTGGAGACATTTGCTTTTCCGCTGCCGCTGACCCGTTTGCCGTTCGCTACTGGCAGAGCGGAGCTACTCGAACTCTTCCATGGCCCAACTGCAGCGTTTAAGGACGTTGGAGCAAGATTCCTGGCGGCGTGTCTTTGCCGGCTCGAGCAAGAGGCGGCAACGCCACTGACCGTTCTCGTTGCAACGTCGGGTGATACGGGCGGAGCCGTTGCAGCGGCGTTTGACGAGCGTCCCGGCATTCACATCGTGGTACTTTTTCCTGACGGTCGGGTATCGGAACGCCAGGCCCATCAACTGACCTGCTGGGGCGACAACGTATTGTCGCTCGCCGTGCAGGGTTCCTTTGACGACTGTCAGACGCTCGTCAAGTCGGCTATGGCGGACCAATCACTCTGCGAGCAGTATCGCTTCAGCTCCGCGAACAGCATCAACATTGGGCGGCTTTTGCCACAATGCACCTATTACGCGGCAACCAGCCTGCGGCACTGGCGTGAGACAGGCCGAAGACCCGGATTCATTGTGCCGACGGGCAATCTGGGTAATGCATTCGCCTGCATCATGACCCGGGAAATGGGTCTGCCGATCGGCGAGATCGTTCTTGCAACAAATGCAAACCGGATAATCGCCGACTATCTTGCCGGCTCGGAATGGGCGCCGCGGGCAAGCATTCCAACGCTCGCGTCGGCAATGGATGTCGGCAATCCAAGCAACATGGAACGTTTGAGAGACTTGCTGGGTGACGCAGATGCTCTTAAGAAGCATATCCAGGTCTTTACGGCCAGCGATGAGAATATTGAACAGCAAATCAGACAGAACTATGCCGCATTCGGTTTCGCGATCTGCCCGCACACGGCCACGGCAACTTATGCTTATCAACAGTTGAGTCAGGCGGTGCAAGATGCCAACGACTGGATCATCGTCGCCACTGCACACGCTGCGAAATTCGAACTGATCGTCGAACCATTAATCGGCGATGTAGTGCCGCTACCGGATCCCCTGCAGGAAATCCAGTCGAAGCCGAGCCGGTCGGTATCGATCACCGCCGACATGAGCTCGTTCAAGAAGGCGCTTCATGATCGATTTTGTCTTGACGGTGATATGCAGGCGGGCGATAAATAGTGTCACCTGATTCCTGTCCGGACACGGAAACCCTGGACGATGAGTGACTTCCTTCCCGTCGATTCGCTCGGAAACTATCTGCTTGCCCTGCTGCTGGTCGTATTGTTGCTGGCGCTGCTCGCCGTTTATCAGCGGCGCTACAGACAAGCGCGCAGGCTGACAAAAGTGCTTGGCGCGATCGCGTTCGACCGCATTGACGGGCTCATTATTCCAAGTGCCGACATAGGTGAGATCCAGATTGATCATCTCTTGCTGACGTCCGAGGGACTGCTCATCGTCGATATCAAAGATGTCAGCGGCTCTGTGTTTGGCAGCGACAAGATGCAGGATTGGACGGTCATCAGCGATGACCATCGATTTACTTTCGCCAATCCACAACATGGGCTATACGATCGCATCGCCGCCGTGCGTCAGATTGTGCGGCAGGTGCCAGTGATCGGCCGTGTTTTGTTCCTCGATGGCGCCGAATTCACCAAGGGGGTGCCCGGTCTGGTCTGTACGCTCGACAGCCTGCTCAAGGAGTTTGCTGAAAAGGACAGGCCGGTGGCCAAAGTGAAGGTCAAGGCTTTCAAGCCTCATTGGGACCTTATTCGTGAGAGGGTGGAGACTGCCCAATCCGGCTGGCGATCAAGAAAGAAACGGCGATAGATATGGGAACGGGTCCCATGGGGTCTGCCCCCGGGTCTAGAGCGCGAAGAAACGTTCGGCATTGGCTGTCGTCGCCTGCGCGACTGCCATTTCCGTTTCCTGCATCGCCTCGGCGACAACTCTCAGTACCTCAGTCAGGTGCATGGGCTCATTACGGCGTGTCTTTGGTTTCGGGTGCAGCGTTCGCGGCAGCAGATAAGGCGCATCGGTCTCGATCATCAGGCGGTCCAAAGGAATATCTGAAACGATTTCCTTAAGCGCTTCACCACGACGCTCGTCGCAAATCCATCCGGTTACGCCTATATAAAGGCCCATAGACAGACAGTCGTGCAGCGCATCGCGATCACCCGTAAAACAATGTGCCACGCCTGCCGAAATCTTGTCGATCATCGGCTTCAGTATTTCAATGAAGTCATTGTGCGCATCTCGCTGGTGCAGGAAGACAGGAAGACCGCACTCCACCGCAAGCTCGAGCTGGCATTGAAAAGCGTCCCGCTGTGCATCCCGCGGCGAAAAATTACGGAAGTAGTCAAGGCCGCACTCGCCAACGGCAACCACCGCATCCTCTCGCAACAGCCCGGCCAGCGTTGCCTGGAGAGCCGGAGAATAGTCACTCGCATGATGTGGGTGGATACCTGCGGTCGAAAACAGTTGGCCGGGTCTGGACTTCGAAAGCGCCAGTGCGTCCTGACTGCTTTGTGCGCTGGATCCTGTGACGATGATGCGTGTGACACCGGCATCTGCGGCTCGCTCAATCACTTGCTCGCGATCATCATCGAAACTGTCGTGCGTCAGATTTGCGCCGATATCAACAAGGTGATCAGTCATCGGGTATCAGAGTATCAGCGCGGGCGCCAACGAAACATGGCCGCCCCCAGTCCTAAGAAAACCAAACTCATTACCGACAATGAAATGAGTGCAGGTGCAACATCGACCAGGGTAGCGCCGTCGAGCATTACGGCACGTGCCGAATCGAGGATGTGGGTGAGAGGAAAGATCTTCGCGACCTGGCGCACCCAGGCGTCTGCGCCTTCAAGCGAAAACCAGACACCCGACAAAAGCATCATCGGCCACGTTATGAGATTCAGCAATCCACCCGCCAGCTCTTCGCTCGTCATACGCGCTGCAACAAGAAGGCCCATCGAGAGTAACGCGGTGGCACCGACAAACGCGATCAGAAAAAGAACCAGATAAGAGCCGTCCATACGCGTATCGAGCAAGTATTTCGTGCCTGCATAGACGAAACTGGTGATGAGCAAAATCAGCATGAGCCGGGACGCAACTTGCGCGATGACGAACTCGATTGCACGCAGCGGTGTCGCGCGCAGACGTTTGAGAAAACCGTTCTTGCGATAACGAACGACGACGTAACCAACGCCAAACAGGCAACTAAACATCATGTTCATGCCGAGGATGCCCGGCAATACCCAGTCGACGTAACGCACTGCGTCGCCCGTAATCTGAGATTTTTTCAATCCATAGCTGGCCGGGTCAGCGGACTGCAAAAGCGCGAATTCGACGAAATAGCCCTTTGGCGAGTCAGGGTTTATCCAGTACCGGCGTGGCTCATCGAACTGCACCAGGAGATCGAGCTGATGCCGGGCAATTTTTCTAAAACCATCTTCCTCGTTGCTGATAACGACAAAACGAATATATCTGGTGTCGAGAAACGGGTGCAGGCCCGTTTCCAGTTGCTGCCCCGATTGCAAAACTCCGACAGTGTATTGCGTCCTGTCTCCACCGCCGAAGATAAATGACAGGCCGAACATCAACATGACCGGCAGAATTATGTTCCAGCTCAGAGAGCTGCGGTCACGCATGAATTCCAGGTTTCTGGCGCGAAATATGGCAAGAATTCGTTTTAGCATACGCGGTCTTATCGGTTCCCTGACTTGTTGGACGACCTGGTTCAGGCGCGCAATGAATGGCCCGTGAGCTCGAGAAAAAGATCCTCGAGATTCGGTTGACGAATCTTAAGGCGGTTCAGGCCGGTTACATGCGTCGCTAACGCCTGCAGGCTCGAGTTAACGTCGTTGGTGCTAATCTCGATGACTCCTTGCGACTCCAGTACGCGGTGATCGATGCTTTGAAGGTCACCGCTGACATCTTCCAGCGGCAGTTCGATAATCACGTTCTGATACCGTTGCCGCAGCAGCTCAGCAGGGCTGCCGCGGATGATTATTTTTCCGAAATCCATGATGGCGATTTCATCGCAAAGTATTTGTGCTTCATCCATGTAGTGCGTGGTCAGGATGATCGTCGTACCGTCTGACCGAATCCGGTTGACGAGATCCCAGAAGTTTCTCCGTGCCTGCGGGTCCAGTCCGGTGGTGGGTTCGTCCAGAAAGACGAGCCGCGGCTTGTTGACCAGGGCAACGGCAAGAAACAGGCGCTGGCGCTGTCCGCCTGACAGCTTGCGATTGTCCCGATCCTGAAGCTCTTCGAGCGAGCATTCGCGGATGATATGCTCCAGGTCTGCCTGGCGCTCGTACAGACTCTGAAACATCTGCAGAGTCTCGCGAACCGTCAGGTAGTCCTGGAGTGCCGTGTTCTGAAACTGAATCCCGGCTTCCTCACGGAACTTGTTGCCCGCAGGGCTGCCGAAATAATAGACCTCGCCCGAGGTGGCAGGGGTCACGCCCTCCATGATTTCGACCGTGGTTGTTTTGCCGGCGCCATTTGGCCCCAGCAGGCCGAAACAAGTGCCTGCACGCACTTCGAAGCTGACATCGTCGACCGCCAGCACGCCAGGGTACTGTTTCACCAGATGTCGCGCTTCCAGAGCGATTTCCATGCCGCTGCCCAAACCAGGAGTGTATTGTCTATCGGGAAGTGCCTAAGGTTACCCTGTGGCCGGAGAAGGGCATAGAAAATCGACCTTTAATTCCAACCTTTTTGCGCCAGGTGGTATCAAATAACAGAATTGGGACGGCAGGCCCTCCGTTTGTAGGAGCGGCTTCAGCCGCGACACCTTGAATCAACATATCAGGAAATTCATATGACCAAGAACCTCAGAATCGCATCGCTCGCCGCCGGCCTGCTGTCACTCTTGATCATGGCGCCGGGACATGCGCTGGGCATGAACAAGAGTATCGATATTGGCGCCAACAGCCAGGCTGAGGGCGCATCAACCGTCAACGGCAGCATCACTGTCGGTAGCGGAGCCACCGTCACGGGCGATCTCGAGACCGTCAATGGCTCGATCCGCATTGGCGAAAATGCAGTGATCGAGGACGCCGAAACCGTCAATGGCAGTGTCAAAGTCGCCGCTGGCGTCAAGGCCCAAGACATTGGCAGCGTCAACGGCACCATTCGAATCGGCGTAAACGTCACGATCGAGGGAGAAGTATCGGTCGTCAACGGCAAAATCGGCATCGCTTCCGGCAGCACAGTCAGTGAGGACGTCAGCAACGTAAACGGCGAGATCAAGATCGCCGGCGCGGAAATCAGGGGCAATCTGTCCACCGTCAACGGTGATGTATCGCTTAAGGAGGGCGCAAACCTGCACGGCAATCTGACGATCAAGAAACCAGGCAATTCGGGCAAAAACAAGTCGCGTAAGCCGAAGATCATCA
>SMUY01175659.1_pt1 | contig 11109 bp, 10 predicted proteins | sample 2456441 | NCBI WGS metagenome assembly SMUY01 (sample SAMN11095931, study PRJNA526329) | marine sediment metagenome | biome: Marine sediment; feature: Surficial sediment; material: Deep marine sediment; isolation source: Hadal surficial sediment | place: Pacific Ocean | collected 2014-11 | depth...
AATCAGGCCGACGCACCGAGCTGCAGCGATTGTGGATCGATCATGATCCGCAACGGTGCCTGCTACAAATGCCCCAACTGCGGCAGCACCAGCGGCTGTAGCTAGGCCGGGCCAAGGACCGACGGCGCTCTCCGACTGGGGGGTAAGGGAGCGCCGGGGAGCGCGGAGTCGTTTCGGTAGGACGCCTTGGGCGGTCGCCGGAGCGCTCCGCGCTCCTGGGCTGCTGGCAAGGCCAGTAGCCTGCATCGCGCCGAAGCGGCGCGCCGTTGGGCTACCCGCTTCGCGGGTAGCTTGCGTCGCGCGAAGCGGCGCGCCGTTGGGGGTCTGGCGCGGCCCTGGGGGCCGCTCGCTTCGGGGCGGGTTAGGTGCGTTTTGAGGTCGTATGGGGGGCTGTCGGGTTAGTACGACCAGCTGCCGTTCTGGTAGCGGAAGATTTCGGTGACGGGCACGGTCGAGGCGACGCGGCAATTTTTGGCGTCCATGTCCGTGCAGCTGTAGATATGCTCCGTGTAGCGAAGCAAGCCCACGTACGGTGCACTGGGATGGCCGGTCGGACGGAGTTCAACGCTGTACGTGTCGTCGTAGCCCCGGTAGGTCACCTGGTGGGTCCCACGTAAGGCGGTCGGCTGCTTGCGCTCCTTCTCTTCCAGGCGGTAATGCTTGGCCATGAAATCCTTGGCGAACTTCTTGAACTCAGCCTCGGCACCCGGGCGCCCATGGTCGATGGCGGCCGGCGAGTCGGCGAACGCGGGCGAAGCCGCGCTGAACAGAGCGACGAGCGCGATCATCGGGATGCAACGAAGCATGGGACCCACCTCCTGGACTCGCTGTTTGGTCTCTTGGACTATTCGTTCGGTCCTCCCCAATGCCGACTGAAGCTCAGCGGTTGCCTCAATGCGGTGATGCCCGCTACTGAATCCACACGGATGCCGACGATGCCGACGAACCCCCCCCCGGATCCCGCGCGCTTCGCCGCAGCTCTTGCACCCGCGCTGCGTCAGGCTGCGTCGATTGCTCGCGCGCTAGAGGGGAGAGTGGCGAATCGTCCGAAGGCCGGAGAGACCACCGACGTCAAAGCCGCGCTGACGGTGGCGGACAAGGCCTCCCAGGAAGCCCTGCTCGTGCCCCTGTGGAAGCAATTCTCCCAGGTCAGGCTGGAGGCGGAGGAAGATACACCCAGCGTCGAGCACTTCCCGGAGACGGGCCGCAGCCTGGTGGTGATTGATCCGATCGACGGCACGCTGCGCTTCTACCTGGAAGGGCGCGGGCCGTACGCCGTGATCCTGGGGCTGGCCACCGACGACGTCTACCAGGCCTCTCTGCTGGCACTGCCTCGCGAGGGATGTTTCTTCCAGGCGATTCGCGGTGGGGGCGCAGTGGGGATCCGGGAGGCGGGTGTCTTCGAGCCGCTCCAGGCCACGGCCGACGGACGCCGGGTCTATGTCTCACACGACCTGCCGGAGCCCGCCGTGAAGCTGCTGAAGGATGCGGGCCTCGAGGTGGCTCCAGCCTGCGGCGGGGCGATCTCGGTGGCGCCGCTGCTACCCGGCGTCTGCGCGGGATTGCGCTGGGTCGGTGGCGGTACGGTCAGCATCCGCGGCCGGGTCGGCGTGTTGATCTCGTCCGAGGCGGGTGTCCTGGTACGCGGCGAGAACGGCGAACCGTTTCCCGACAACATTCGCGAGCCGGCCCGCGCGCTGCTACTCGCGGCAGACAAAGCGGATCTGGTCACGCTGGAGAAGGCGGCCGCAGCGGCCGCAGCGGCCGCTTGAACCCCTTGGCGACCTACATGCCCTCGTAGTTCGGGCCCTCGCCGCCTTCCGGTGGCGTCCACGTGATGATCTGGTACGGGTCCGCGATGTCGCAGGTCTTGCAGTGGACGCAGTTCTCGTGGTGGATGAAGAGCTTCTTGCTCCCCGCGTTCTCGGGGTCGTCCACCATCTCGTAGACGGCGGCCGGGCAGAAGCTCTCGCAGGGGTTGCCATACTCCTCGGCGCAGGTGGTGCTGCAGAGATCCGTATCGGCGACCACCAGGTGCGAAGGCTGGTCGACTTCGTGGGCGGTGCCGCTGAATCCCACCATGTGTTCCTTGCTGAAGGTGAGCTTGTTGTCGAAGACGAAATCTTCCTTCTTGCGCTCCTTGGCCGGGAGCTCTTCGAGCCGCTTCATGTGGGTGTAGCCCGCGTCAATGCTCATGTTGTCCATCATGCCGCGACCGCCCGTGATCATGCGGGCCGGCTCGTTCAGGCCGAAGAAGAGCATGCCCTTCTGCACCGACGGGGCAAAGTTGCGCGCCTGGTTGTGCTCGTCGTAGGCCCAGCTTTTCCGGAAGCGCTCGGTGTAGCCACCCAGCGTCTTGGCACTGAAGTCCTGCTTGTCGAGTGCGTCTACGATGGTCTCGGCCGCCAGCATGCCTGTCTTGATGGCCATGTGGATGCCAGACAGGTTCTGGGCGTTGCACATGTTGGCCGCATCGCCGATCAGCAGCACCCCGTCATGGTAGAGCTTGGGCTGTGAATAGAGACCACCCGTCGGTATGCACTTGGCCCCGTACTTCACGAGCTCGGCGCCGTCGAGCAGATCGCGCATGAACGGCGTCGTCTTGAACTTCTGGGCCTCGAGGTGCGGGTCGCAATTTGGATTCTCGTTTTCGAGCAGCGTCACGAAGCCGTAGGAGATCAGGTTGTCCTGCATGTCGTAGAGCCACATGCCGTGGAAACCGCTCAGGATTTTCGGGAACTGCATGCCGTGGACCACTCGACCCGGCTTGTGCTTCTTCGGGTCGATGCGCCAGATCTCCTTGACGCCGGTCTCGTAGGTCGGGGGGTTCTGGCCGCCGAGATCGAAGTCCTCGATCAGTCGCTCGGCGAGCGTGCCGAGCACGCCTTCACCGAGCACGGTGACCTTGGCAAAGATGTCCATGCCGGGCTGGTACGTACCCTTGGGCTTGCCGTCCTTGTCGACGCCCATGTCGCCCATGCGCACGCCGACGACGCGGTTGCCTTCGATCAGCAGCTTGTCGGCTGCGAAGCCTGGGTAGATGTCGACACCGGCGGCTTCGGCGCGCTCGCCCATCCACTTCGCGACCTTGTTGAGGGACACCACGTGGTAGCCCTTCTTTCGGAAGTTCGGCGGCACCGGCAGGCGGATCTTGCCCTTGGAATGGAAGATCCAGAAGCCGGCATAGTTGCAGATGTACTCGGTGGGGAAGCCCTGCTCCTGGAAGTCGGGCACGAGCTCGGCAATCGCCTTCGGGTTCATGCACGCACCCGACAGCATGTGATCGCCGATCTCTGCGCTCTTTTCGAGCACCAGCAGGGTCGGAGGCTCGATGGGCCGGCGCCCGGTCGCTTCGGCCGCCTTGTTGTGATTCTCGACCTCGCTCATCAGGTGGATGGCGGCAGCCAGACTGGCCGGGCCGGCGCCGACGAAGAGAACGTCGACTTCCATGCTCTCGCGTTCGATCTTGCTCATATTTTCAGGGTCTCCTCTCGTCTGCAGGAGGAGAGCCTGAGACGAGGCGCTCTCCGAGCGGGGCGATCCGGAAGGGCGGGTCGCAAGGATGCCAAAAAATGCTGGAACTGGCCGCCCCAGCAAGGCAATCCCCCCGGGATGGGATGGGTCCGCGTGCTGGCGGCTCGAAGTGGACGGCTTCTTCTAGACGTCTTCGTTGTGGACCAGCAGCCGGCGGAACATCCAGAAGATCAACAACGCAATGATCATCATGGCGCCCGCGATCATGAACGGAGCTCCTGGCGACCAGTGCGTCATGATCAGGCCACCCAGCATGGGGCCCACGATGCGCCCCGTCGTGCCCATCGCCTGACTCTGTCCCAGCAGCTCTCCGGCATTCTCTGCCTCGCAGGCCTTGGAGTACAGGCTCGTGAACGACGGGAAAGTGATGCCGTTGCCGAATGCGATCACGGCGCCGACCGGGTAGAACCAGGCGAAGCTCGGGACCACGGCCAGCGCGCCGAGTCCGAGCCCCATCGTGACGAGACCGATCGCCACCAAGCGTTCCTCACCCATCTGATTGGCCAGGCGTCCGAGCAGGCCGCCCTGGGTGAGGGTGAGGACGGCGCCGATCCACATGAAAAGCAGGCCCACGTCGAGGGGGCCCTTGCCGAACTGCTTTCCGGCATAGAGTGTGATCAGCGCCTCGAGAACCGCAAAGGCGGTGAAGATGTGGAAGAAGAGGTAGAGGTAGAGACCGATCCGCTTCTCGTGCACCAGCGTAAAGAGTCGGATCGGCGTGGGAATCAGTGATGCACGTAGATCGGCCCAGTTGGCGTCTTGCTTCCGGGGCGCGCGCGACTCCGGGAGATGCCACCACGCGACGACGAAGTTGACGGCTGCCAGCGCTGCGACCGTATAAAATGGGGCCCTTGGATCGATCTGTGACGTCAGGCCTCCGATCATGGGGCCCACCACCATGCCGGCGCCGAAGGCCGCGCCAATGATGCCCATGCCGCGCGCCCGCTCTTCATGCGAGGTCACGTCGGTCACGATGGCTTGGGCGGTTCCGATGCTGGCCGCGAAGAAGCCCGCCAGGATCCGGGCGAAGTAGATCATTTCGATGGAGTCGGCGAAGGCGAGCACGATGAATGAGAAGACGGTTCCGAACAGAGAAAAGAGGATGACGGGCCGGCGTCCGATCCGGTCCGAGACCCAGCCCCAGACCGGTAGGAACAGCAACTGGGCCAGGGCGTAGACCGTGAGGATGGCGGCGACTTCCAGGTCCGAGGCGCCGAGCTTCTCGGCGTAGAGGGGCAGCACCGGGATCAGCACCGTGAACCCGATGAAGTCGATCAGGATCGTGGCGAAGACCACGACCAGCACCGTGCGCGACATCAGCGCGTTGGGCTGCGCCGGGGAAGGGGAGTTCAGATCCTGAGGGTCCACCGGCGGCATGGGAAGCGCCACGGTAGCGCTCAAACTCCAACAGCGCGCCGCCTCGGCGCGATGCAAGCCGCCGGCTCGCGCTGGCCCTCGCCGCGAACTCCCTATAATCCGGCCATGTCGGGAAAGGCTCCTGGGCTGGTGGCGATCGTGCGCGAATTCTTCGCCGTGGACGTGGCGATGCGACGGCTGGTGGAGCGCTTCCGCTCTGGCTCGCTCGAGTGGGCCGACGTGGACGCTCTCTGCATCGATGAGGAAACGAGTCCGCTGTTCCGGCTGAAGGAGCGCTGTCACGCGCTCTTCCGTCCCCGCCACGTCGATGCACTCCACGCGCGCACCCGGGAGGTTCTCTTCGATCTCGCGGTGGGGTCGCTCTTCCACGAATCGATGAAGTTTCGCGAGAACTACTACCAGCACGAAATCTACGGGCCCCAGGTCCGCGCGCTTCGCGCCGGCGCGGGTGTCGACGCCGAGGCCCTGTTCGACGAGTTCGAGAAGATCCTGACTACAGTGGCCCTGGGCGTGTACGCGGGCTTGGAGGAAACCGAGGCGCTGCTCAATCGGACCCGGGAGCAGCTCGGCGAGCTGCTGCGCGAATACCGGGACGATGGGAACCTGGCGCGCTGCCTGATCGAGTTGGCGCCCCAGGTGGAACAGGTGTTTGGGACGGAGATCGATGCGTTCCTGGACAACATCTATGGGGATGCCTCTCAGGGATACGCGGTCGCCGGCTGCTCGTATCTGGAGAGCGGCTACTACGAGGAGGCCGAGCGCAGCCTTGCCGAAGCGCTACGGCGCGGCGCGAAGGACGCAGAGCTGGAGCGGTTGCGAGCCTACGCCGTGGGCATGCGCTCGTACCTGGCGGGAAACTACGCTGAAGCGGTCGAGCAGATTGCGACCTGGGCCGACGGGGAGCCGCCCCACGACCCCGCCCTGCTCACGCTGGCACGCGATGTGATCTCGCGCATCGACGATCTGGCGCAGGGTGACGATCGGGAGCAGGTGGTGCAGGCAGCCAACGACCTGCTCGAGCGTGTAGGCGTGTCACAATCCGCTTGAGGCCTGGTGCGCTTCCGCGGCTGCTTCTCGCGCATAGTAGATCCAGCCGGCGACGCCCAAGAGCATCAGCGAGATGCCGATGATCTGGGCTTCGGTCAGACCGAGCAGGACCCGTTCGTTGGTTCGCCAGGTCTCGATGAAGAAACGTCCAAGTCCGTTCAAGGCGAGGTACTCGCCGAAGAGAAACGGGCTCTTCTTGCGGCGCCACCACAGGAAGCCCGCGACGGGCATCAGCCACAGGACTTCGTAGAGCATGGTGGGATGCACAGGGACGTCGGTTGGTTCGACACCTCGGGGAAAAGCGATGCCCCAGGGAAGATCCGTGGGACGGCCCCAGTCGTCGCCGACCAGGAAGCAGCCCACCCGGCCGAGGGATTGCCCGACGGCGCCCGAGACCGCGGTGCAATCCGCGAACGTCTTGATCGCTACGCCGTGGATGCGACAACCGATAGCGCCGACCACGGTCGCCCCGATTAGACCGCCGTACCAGGTGATCCCACCCCGCGAAAACAGTAGCTCCAGGAAGGGTCGGCCCTCACGGAACCAGACGTCGATGGCGAAGTAGAGTTTCGATCCGACGATGCCGCCTAGCATGACGTAGATCAGCAGGGTTGACGCGTCGGCATCGAGCCCCTTCTCCTGGATCTGAAGGTTCGCGATCCAGGATCCAACCAGGAACGCGATCGCGAGCATCACGCCGAAGCTGCTGATCTCGAGGCCGAGGCCCGGGATGGTGAACAGGGTCGGGAACATCGGTGTCCTCCGTGCAGCGGCCGCCGAAGCGGCGGCCGCTGCACGGGCGCTCAAGCTAGCAGAGGTTGGTACGCGTCGAGCTGCGGCTGCGGGGTCAGTGTCGCGCGAGTGTGACGTGGAAGGTGGCGCCCTGGCCCGGCTCGCTCTCGACCCAGGCGCGACCGTCGTGGATCTCTGCAATCTTGCGGACGATGGCCAGTCCCATTCCGGTGCCGCGATGGCCTTCGCGGCGTCGTTCGAGGCTGTGAAAGACCTCGAAGATCTTCTCGTGGTGTTCGGCTGCGATGCCGCGGCCGAAATCTCGCACACTCAGACGGTGGCAGGCTGCCTCTTCGGTGACATCGACGCAGATACGTCGATCGCCTTCGCCGCCCATGTGCTCGATGGCGTTTCCGATCAGGTTCGAGAAGACCTGGTACAGCCGCGTTCGGTCGCAGTAGACGCGCGGCGGATCCTCGATCAGCTCGAGAGTGATGTCCGCGGCGTCGAGACGCGGCTTCAGTTCCGCTGCGAGCTGCATCAGAACGGTGCGTGCATCGACCATCATCGGCCTCTCACCCTGGTGTCCGATCCGGGAGAGCTCGAGCAAGTCGTGGATCAGCGCCTCCATGGTGCGGCCGGCCTGTTCGATCCGATCGATGAAATGGGCGCCGGTGTCGTCGAGCTCGTTCCTGAAGTCCTGGCGAAGCAAGCGGGAGAATCCGAGCACGGCGACCAGCGGGGACCGCAGGTCGTGGGCCAGCGAGGCCACGCAATGCTCGAGCTCATCGTTGCGCCGGCCAAGCTCGTTTTCGATGGCGTGGCGTTGGGAGGCGTCTCGCAGACTGACGATGGCGCCGCGGCTGGCCCCGCTCGGGCACGGGTGAGGAGCGACGTGGGCCGTCACCGGAATCTTCTGGTGGCCTGCGACGCGCAAGGTCAGGTCGAGCTGGCTCACGCCATCGGTTTTCAGGGCGATCATGAACCGTTCCAGCTGTTTCACATCCCCGGCCAACAACGCCGCCGGGGCGCCCAGCAAGGTCTCTCGGGATCGCCCCAGAAGCTGCTCGGCGGCGGGGTTCACGTGGATCAGGAAGCCGTCGGTGTCGATGCACAGCACGGCGTCGGGGAGGCTCTCGAGAATCCCGTGGTCTGCCGCGCACTCCTGCACAGCGTCACGGATACGAGCAGTGACGAGCTGGAGCGGGTTCTTTTCGCCCTCGCCGTCAAGTGGCAACAGGCTGATCTCCAGGGCCTGTCGGGCCGCATAGCGATCGGCCAGGTCGACGCGCGCACGCAGCACCGAGCCGTTCTCGGTCAGTTCCTGGAGCATTGCGAATGACTGCTCCGGATGGGAAAGCATCGGCAGCGCTTCCCGCAGATTGCGCCCGATCGCGTCGCCGCCTTCGCGGCACAGCTCGGTGAATCGATCGCTCTGCCAGACGACGTGGCCCTTCGAATCGACGACGAGGGCCAGCGGATGCACGCAAGCGATCGCGTCGAGCAAGGCCCGATCGGGCTTTTCATTCGCCGGCGTCGAGCCGACGTGCAGTTGGGCGCTCATTGGGTCTGGTGATTCCTCAACGGGGGAAGCATCGCCACCTTCGTGCTCCAAGCCATGCTGATACAGACGTTGCGTCGGCGCAGGACTTCGAGCTACTGGATCAATCTATGCTCCCATCCCCACTCGGAACACCGATCCTACCACCTGGATTTCCACAGGGTCAACGAAGCATTGCGTTCCAATACGCATGCAATGCTTCAATACAGTCGAAGTTGTTGCGAATCGATTGTTCTCATGGTGAGAGTTGGATCACTCGACTATCCTGTGGATGTCCGATGGATAGGAAGTGTGGAGGTTGCGTCCCCCGGGGGTGACTCTCCGTCGGCGAATCCCACTCACAATACGAACGATGAAACAACGCGGATGCGCGTATCGACGTGCAAGATCAGGAGGTCGATATGGATCGCCTGAAAGTCGTATGGATCACATTGATTGTGGCTCCCCTCGTCTTCGACGGAGCGCCGGATACGTCCGTGGCGACGCCGACCGACATCGGTCCGACCAATCTCGTGCTCGGGTCCGAGGCGAGGACGCTCGGCCAGGAGGCCGTTGCCGCACACTTGGACGCGCTGAACCCGACGCTTTCGGATCGTCAGGTCGAGCGCATCTCGCGTGCGGTCCTGAAGTACAGCGCCAAGTACGAGCTGGATCCGGCTCTCGTTTTGGGGGTGATCACGCAGGAGAGCGCGGCTCGTCTCTGGGTCCGCAGCCCAAAGGGCGCGATTGGCCTGATGCAGGTGATGCCGTACATGATGGGTACGCTCCCGGTGGCGGGAAACCTCACCACGATCGAGAGCAACATCGAAGCCGGCTGCATCATCCTCTCGGACAACATCCGTCGCCTGGGCGAGCAGAAGGGCATCCTGGCCTACTTCTGGGGCAATGAGATCCGCGGAATCCGCTACTGGCAGCGCGTCGAGCAGGCCCGCGCCTCCATCCGCCGCCAAGCCGAATCTTAAGAATTCTCCTTTCAACTCCAAGAGTTTGCCGCTTCGGCAAACTCCGACGCGCGCGCGCTGCGCGCGCGCGCGTGTTAGCCTGCGCTCGTGGACGGTCCTGTGATTCGTCGGACGGAGTCCCACTTCGCCGGGGGAGGTGGTCGGACGCTGTTTCGGCGCGCCTGGGTTCCCAGCGAAGCTCGGCGGCTGCTGGTGCTCGTGCACGGCTTTGCCGAGCACAGCGGGCGCTACGAGGAGCTGGGCGCCTGGTTCGCCCGCCGCGACTGCGTCGTCCACGCCTTTGACCAACAGGGCCACGGTCGCTCGGACGGCCTGCGTGGCTACGTCAACCGCTTCGACGACTTCCTGGACGACCTCGCGAGCTTCCTGGAGCTGGCGAAATCGGAGCACCCCGGCCTCCCGACCTATGTCGTCGGACACAGTATGGGGGGACTGATCTCGGCCGCCTTCGCCCAGCGGCGCCAGCCGCTGCTGACGGGCCTGGTTTTGTCGGGCCCGCTCCTCCACCCGGGCAATCAGATCAGTGGCGTCAAGCGGGCATTGGCACGGGTTGCGAGCCGCTTGCTGCCGCGCTTTCAGCTCAGCCAGACGATCGATGCGGCGACCCTGTCGACGGACCCTCAGGTGGGCATTCTCTACGCCGCCGACCCGCTCGTGTATTCGACGATCACCCTTTCCCTGGGGAGAGAGCTGCTCGATGCCGCGGACCAGACGGTGGCCGGGGGCGCCGACATCCAGGTTCCGACGCTGATGTTGCACGGCGCTGACGATCGCCTCTGCCTTCCATCTGGAACGGAAGCCCTGCGCCAGCAAGTCGTGACCTCTGGGAGCGAGATGGAGATCTATCCCGGACTGCGTCACGAGATCTTCAACGAGCCGGAGCACGAGAAGATCTTCGAACGCGTGCTGGGCTGGTTCGAGGCCCGAGAGGAGGCCCGATCATGAGGCGATTTCAGGAGAATCCGGCATGTCCGACGACCTGACCCACATCGATGCCCGGGGCCGGGCGAAGATGGTCGACGTCGGCGCGAAGCCCGTGACGCACCGCGTTTGTACGGCTCGTGGTGAGGTCCGCATGGCACCCGAGACCCTGGCCCAGATCGCCGAAGGCACGCTGCCCAAAGGCGACGTATTGGCCACTGCGCGGCTGGCGGCGATCCTGGCGGCCAAGCGAACCGACGAGTGGATCCCCCTCTGTCACAGCCTGCCCCTGGACGCGGTGGAGGTGGAGTTCCAGCCGGATCCTGAACGCTCCTGTGTGGTCATCGAGGCGACGGCGCGCGTTCACGCCCGCACGGGGGTCGAGATGGAGGCCCTGGTGGCGGTGACGGCCGCCGGGCTCACGATCTACGACATGTGCAAGGCCGTCGATCGGGGCATCAGCCTGGATGCCGTCCGGCTGGTTCACAAGAGCGGCGGGAAGAGCGGCGAATGGGAGCGGCCAGGGGAGCCCCCCGGGACAGGTCCTGCCCCCGGTGCTTCACGCTCATAACGGGGGTGGAATTCCGGCCCCTTCTCACAGCACGACGAACCGGAGGGACACGGTCGGTGTCCTACGAGTCTGAGGCAGGACGTGTCGTACGAGATGCTCGAAGCCAGCGGTGTTGCTGCAGCAGGGATCCCGGTAGTGGCCCCGGTCGGTACCGGCGTCGAGCTCCAGCAGCCCCGACGCGCCCGCGGAAGGCCGGGAGTCATCGTGGATCCCGACGCTGAGCTGGTCGACCGCTGGTTGGCGGGCGACGAGGGCGCGTTCGAGTGCCTGGTCCGTCGCCACGAGCGACGCGTCTTCGGTCTGGTGCTGCGCATGCTGGGCGACCGGGAAGATGCCCAGGACGTGGCCCAGGAAGCCTTCCTCAGCCTGCACCGTCACGGCCATCGCTTCCGGCGCGAAGCGCG
>SMUY01123479.1_pt1 | contig 11103 bp, 8 predicted proteins | sample 2456441 | NCBI WGS metagenome assembly SMUY01 (sample SAMN11095931, study PRJNA526329) | marine sediment metagenome | biome: Marine sediment; feature: Surficial sediment; material: Deep marine sediment; isolation source: Hadal surficial sediment | place: Pacific Ocean | collected 2014-11 | depth 0-1...
ATATTGCCGCGAACGCCGCCATGGATGCTGCCAATCGTGATGACGGCAGGGCCTTTGGTGATATCCAGCTGCCTGCTTGGGATCGCCTGGAGCGCCGTCATGATCTCTGCGGCCACATAAACAGGGTCCACACCTCTCCACGGCGAGGACCCGTGGGTTTGACGGCCTTTGACGTTGATCTGCAGCCAGTCGGCTGCGGCAAGGAAACTCCCGGACCGGTAATTAATCGTTCCTGCACGAGCCGGCCAGGCGTGCAGGCCGAAAATAGCCTCCGGGGCATCTGCCCCGTCCAGTACCCCTTCTTTAATCATCAGCTTCGCGCCGCCTTCCTCGCCGGCTGGCGCACCTTCCTCTGCCGGCTGGAAGAAAAACTGTATGGTGCCGGATATCTTGTCCCGGTTGTTGGCCAGTACTTCGGCAGCACCCATCAGAATCGCCACATGCGTGTCGTGACCGCAGGCATGCATGACGCTGACTTCCTTACCGTTGTATTGGGTTTTGACTTTCGACGCGAACGGCAGGCCGGTTTGTTCTGCGACGGGCAGGGCATCCATGTCGGCGCGTAACGCGATCGTCGGGCCGGGCCTGCCACCTTTGAGGATGCCGACGACACCCGTATGGGCAATGCCTGTTCTTACCTCATCAAACCCGAGCCCTTCGAGGTGCTCGACGACTTTTCTGGCCGTTTCGAATTCGCGGTTTCCGAGTTCCGGGTGTTGATGAATGTCACGGCGCCAGCCAATGACTTTCGGCTCAACAGATGCGAACGCGTCATCGAGCTTTTGACCAGGATCATCGGCATGAACTGCAAACGCGAATAGAAGGCATACGAATATAAATACGCTGATTCTCATGTTTCAGACTCTCCAGAGCGTTTCTTGACGATTTTCAGATAGATTAGCAGGGACGCAAGGAGGCCGACGCCGCATATCGCCGCAGTCGTCAAAAAGAAATAACGATAACCGGCTGCGCCCGGGAAGTTGTCCAGCAGTATGCCGCCCAGCAGCGGCATGAAGATGTCCGGTGTGTAGCCAAGCGCAGATATCATGCCTGCCGCGGTGCCGGTCGCTGCCAGCGGCACGCCTCCTTCTTCCAGTAACGCGAAATAGATTCCACGCATTGCGAATACAGCGAGCGATGCGATGGCAACTATGAAAAGCATCACAGGGACCAACGCAGACTTACCCGGCAGGACGGCGACGGCGACGTAACTGGCAATCAAAAATACAAACAACCAGGCAACCGATCTGGCGATGCCGAATTTGTCAGCAATGAAACCGGCCATTAATGCTGCCACGGGCTTCAGCCACATTTTCCCAACGCTGATTGCTGCTCCAATCGTGACACTGAGGGCAAAAATGTCGGTCGCATAGGACGTAAATCGAAACAGGCCCCAATAAGCGCTGTATCCGGTAAGAATGACGGTTGCTATCAGCCAGACGATGGGCATTTTCAATACGCTGATGATTTCCCTGAGACCGATTTTGAGTTTCTCGCCGGCATCGTGGCTTTGGTCGACTTCGTCTTCCAATACAAACCACGCGAGGATGCCGAGCAGTATGAAGAGTGCTGAAAACTGCGTGATGACCATGGACAGGGCGAGATCGCCGCTTCCAAGTGCTGCAAAGACTGCGAGGAAAGCCATGGAACTCAGCACTTCTCCGAATCCGCGACCGGTCTCCAGGATGCCAAAAGCTCTTCCCTGTTCGTCGGGTGGCGCCCAGTTGCGTGTGACGCGAATCATTGCTCCCCAGAAAAGAAAAGTAATACTGACACCCCAGAATGCATGAATCGCGAGGCTCATTTCGTAGCCGGGGAAGGTAGCAAAGTAAAGACCGGCTGCCCCGGTCGACAAAAGCGAAGTCGTTATCAGCTTTCTTGGCGACGCGCGGTCTGCCAACCAGCCACCGGGAAAATACGAAATCATTGCCGTTACGCCAAATATGCTCATCAGAGAACCAACCTCAGTGTTATTGAGGTTCAGCGCCTGGGCCATCGGTATGTAATAGACTTCCTGCAGGAACGGCAGAAGAAAAATGATGCCGCCTGAAATACTCAGGACGGTCATGATCAACCAGCGGCGGAGGGTCGACGTCATTCTTATCCTTTTGTCGGGCTGGGTGCTTTTCGATAGTACCCGCATACAACGATCGAGTGTGATTTTACATAGCACTTTCCAGGCGAGATGGGGCCAGTGAATATGGGCTGTCACAGGTCGCCGACTGGCGACATCGTGACTGCATTGAGGCTTGCCCCTATGATCGGCTTTATTGGGCATTGCACTGGAGATTAACCGTGCAGCATTCTGTTGCTGTTCGATCTGTATCGGTATCAGGACTGATGTTATTCCTGTCCGCCTGTGGGGGAGGGGCTTCGACACAGTCTGTTGCTACGCCACCGCTTCCACCGCCGCCGTCGGGCTCGTTGGAGACGGATGTGCAAAGGGTTTTCAGTCAGCTGACGTTCAATCTTCCGGTCGCACTAATGCAGGCGCCGGGCGATAACTCGCGCTGGTTTGTCGTCGAAAAGTCTGGTGTGGTCAGAGTGTTTGATAATGACCCGAACGCATCATCCAGTTCCGTGTTCATCGATATTAGCGGCCGCGTAAATTCCGCAGCGAACGAAGCCGGGCTTCTTGGCATGGCCTTTCATCCGGATTTCGCAAACAACGATCAGGTTTACGTTTCCTATACACGAACCGGGGCACCGTTGGTGTCGGTCCTCTCCCGTTTTACGCGCAATCCGGCGATCGGAAATCTTGACGAGTCGTCGGAGTTCGAAATCCTGACTGTCCCCCAGGAATTTTCAAATCATAACGGCGGCAATATTGCTTTTGGGCCGGATGGGAATCTCTATATTGGCTTTGGTGACGGTGGTGGCGGGGGAGATCCGAGCGACCGTGCGCAGGACACGAATTATATTTTGGGCAGCATCCTGCGCCTTGATGTCGATGTCCCGCCGCCGGCCCGGTATGCAATTCCAGCGACAAATCCGTTTTCGTCAAATACCAACTGCGTCGACGGCATGGGCACAATGCCGTGCCCCGAAATTTATGCCTGGGGATTCCGCAATCCCTGGCGCTTTAGTTTTGACCGTCAGACCGGTGAGTTGTGGGCGGGCGACGTTGGACAAAACGAGTGGGAGGAAATCGACAGAGTCGATCAGGGAATGAACTACGGATGGGACGAGCGCGAGGGTGCGCATTGTTTCGATCCACCGTCAGCTTGTTCAACCAACAATGTCGATCCAATCACCGAATACGGCCATGTCGCCGGGAATATTTCGGTAACCGGCGGGTTCGTGTATCGCGGCGCTGCAATTCCCGATTTGCGGGGATACTACGTATTCGGCGATTTCGGTTCTGGTCGCATATGGGGTGTGCTGGCGACCAGCGCGCAAGGCGTTGCACCCGATGAACTCGACGATACTACGCTCAGTATCTCGTCTTTCGCAGAGGGAGTGGACGGCGAATTGTATGTGCTGCACTACGGCGACGGGGAAATCTATCAGATCGTTGCTGCCCCTTGACATAGCTGCACAAGAAAGGTGTCAGATCACTGCTGTCCCATAAACCGGGTACAACGATCAAGGACATGGGTTGGCAGCCTTCAGTTTGCGACCGTGGCCCGCAGGGATGCGGGCCCCGAGCCTACATGGACGTACTTGCGGCGTGTCTCAGAGTGAAGGCTGCCAGTTCATGTCCGTAGTGATTTATCCCATCGGAACCCCTCGTTACCAACTGCGATCCAGTCAATGGTGCAATCTCTTATGGGACAGCACGGGTGTCAGATTTATTTTCCCACGCAGCCAACGTTGGAAAATAAATCTGACACCTTTTTCCCTTTTTTTCTATAAACTGCGCTGGCGGAGTGCAATGGGGTTTCAAAGTGAGTCAAAAACCAGATATCGAGATCGCCCAGGCGGCGAGGATGCTGCCGATTCAGGACATTGGCAAGAAACTCGGCCTCTCTGGGAAATCTGTGATTCCGTGGGGTCACGATAAAGCCAAAATCGACTACGAGTCGATCAATGCTGCAGCATCGAACGACGATGGCAAGTTGATTCTGGTGACAGGCGTTTCACCGACGCCGGCAGGTGAGGGCAAAACCACGACAACAGTCGGGCTTGGTGATGCGCTGAATTACATCGGCAAGAACGCCGTAATCTGTCTTCGTGAACCAAGTCTTGGTCCTTGCTTTGGCATGAAAGGCGGAGCGGCCGGTGGCGGTTACGCTCAGGTCATCCCGATGACCGACATCAATCTTCACTTTACGGGCGACTTTCATGCGATCGGCACGGCTCACAACTTGTTGGCGGCGCTGATTGACAACCACATTCATTGGGACAACGAACTCGGACTCGATCCCCGCCGTATCACCTGGCGACGCGTTGTCGACATGAATGACCGTGCACTTCGCAACATTACGATTGGACTCGGGGGGAGGATTAACGGTGTGCCGCGAGAGTCCGGTTACGACATCACCGTCGCCTCCGAAATCATGGCAGTCTTTTGCCTGGCTGCTGACCTCAAAGATCTTGGGCTACGCCTGGCGAACATCGTTATTGGCTATACGCGTGATCTTTCCCCGGTCACAGTCAAAGCACTCAATGCACAAGGCGCGATGACAGCATTACTCAGAGACGCTTTCATGCCGAACCTCGTACAGACCATGGAAAACAACCCGGCGCTGATACACGGTGGACCGTTCGCCAACATCGCGCATGGTTGTAATTCAGTCGTTGCAACCAAGACAGCACTGAAATTCGCCGATTACGTAGTGACGGAAGCGGGATTCGGCGCTGACCTTGGAGCGGAGAAATTTTTCAACATCAAATGTCGCAAGGCCAACCTGACTCCGGCTGCCGTGGTACTGGTGGCGACAATCAGAGCCTTGAAAATGCATGGCGGAGTGTCGAAGAAGATGCTGTCTGAGGAAAATACCGATGCGCTGCAGGAAGGTTGCATCAATCTCGGCCAGCATATCCGCAACCTGGGCCATTTCGGCGTGCCCGTTGTGGTCGCCATCAACAGGTTCAGCGCCGACACCGATGCCGAAGCCGAAGTCATTAAAGACTACTGCCGTGGTTTCGGTCTTGAGGCTATCGAATGCCGGCACTGGGCGGAAGGCGGCAAAGGCGCGGCTGAACTGGCCGAGCACGTCGTGCACCTGGCCGATTCAAAACAGGCTCAGTTCAGGACGCTTTACGACGATGACCTGAGCTTGTGGGAAAAGGCCCGCCATATCGCCAGAACGATATATGGCGCCGATGACGTCATCGCAGACAAGAAGGTTCGTGAGCAGTTTGCCGAGTTCGAAAAAAGTGGTTACGGCAGCTATCCGGTTTGCATGGCTAAGACTCAATTCAGTTTTTCAACGGACCCGAATCTGCTCGGTGCGCCAAAAGGGCATGTTGTGCCAATTCGAGAAATTCGCCTCGCGGCCGGCGCCGAATTCGTCGTTGTGGTGTGCGGCGCCATCATGACCATGCCCGGGTTGCCGAGGAAACCGGCTGCCGAAAACATACGCGTTAATTCAGCAGGGCGGATCGAGGGGCTGTTCTGATGTGTTGTGCGCCCGTGGTGTGATCTCCCGGGCTGGCGGAACGCGGTCCGGCAGCACGAATTGTGTCCGGGCCAGCGATGTGCCGAGGCGCTCGTCAGAATAATAGTGCCTGACTATTGAGGGCCGCCTGGCAAAAAGGTCCGCGTTGCGCTGCTTGAATACTTGCCAGTCGTTCGATGCCGATGTCGATCGCCTCTCGGCGATCAGAATCATGAAGAACCAGGTTATCGTTTCGTGATACTTCGTTTCGATACCGAGACGCTTGGTCAAGCGCCGCAGCGCAGCGCTGAACCTGTAAAGCGCTTCTTCGAGTTCGTATAGCTGCAAGTACGACCAGCCGATATGGATGTGGGCCTCTTGATCGAAGCGATCGGGATCGACTGCGGTATCCTCGAAAGCCTCAATGCTGGTTGAAGCACTGCAAGGCGATGCAGTCCGGGTACTCAATGCTCCGCCTCCAACAATTGGTGGCTGTCGGCAGCCGTCAAGCTGCAGCCGTAGACGGCCTTGAGGCCATTCACGACCTTGATCGTTTCCTCAGAGAAGGGCGCTTTGCCTTCAAAACTGTGCAGGACAATGCCCTCCAGAAGGTCTCCAAGCGACAGCTCACAGTACTCTGCGAGGCCCTTCAGGACTTTGAGGAGGGATTTCTCGATGCGGACCCCGGTCTGGGTCCTCTGGATCTGACGTTCTGGCATGGTGGCTTCGGTGATTGATCATGAATGTTACCACGGTAACAAAATAACACCTTGAGTCAAGCCCTGCAGATCACGCCAACATCGACAGAGCGGAATCCGGGCCATTCTTAACGTACTATTGGTGTGAGCGCTGCTGCCACAAGAATAAATCGCAATAGAGCGGAGACCATCAGCTTGGCGACGTTTACAGATCTGAGGAGCGGATTCGAACTCGGGCCGTGGACTGTCTTACCCGATCGCAATTTGTTGCAGGACGGTGAGACCCGGGTGACGGTTGAACCGCGCCCGATGGATGTGCTGGTATTTCTGGCGAGCCGTCAAGGCGAGGTTGTCAGTAACGAGGACCTTGTCGAGGCCTTGTGGGACGGCCGCGCGATGAGCGACGAGCCAATTACCCGCAGTATCTCTGTTATTCGCAGCTGTCTCGGTGACGATAGCCGGGATCCCACCTATATCGAGAGAATCGCACGGCGCGGCTATCGACTGATGCTGCCGGTTACGCCACTCGTCGCTCCTGAGCCGGACGAGCCTGCAAAAAGCCCGTTCTTCCCTGCGTATGTGTGGCCAATCGTGGGCGGTGCCCTGGCGATCGCCGTAATCGCCATTGTCGTCCTTGGCAATCGGCCATCCTCCATGAGCTCGGTCGTCGTGTGTCCGTTTGAAAACATGAGTACGAAACCGCACGAGGCGTTTGTCTATGGATTCAGGGAACAGCTGGTAAGTACACTTTATCGCGTGCCAGACCTCAGGGTCGTTAAAGCACCGTGCGAAGTCCCTGTTCATCAAATTCCAGGAGAGCTGGGCGTTGACTCGGTGGTAACGGGCAGCGTTCAGCAGGCAGGCGGGCGAGTAAGAATCACCGCGCAGCTGGTGGCAAGTGACGGTGTGGTTCTTTGGTCTGAAAGTATCGACGGCGCGGCCGAGGAAGTGGAGGAAGTGTTCGGGCTGCATGAACGAGTCGCCAACCGTGTACGTGATGCGATTTTGGGTGAGTCGGATTTTGCGGTAACTGCAGCCACCCGACCGGCCAGCTTCGAAGCATATGACCTTTACTTGCTCGGCGACTTCGCATTTAGCAAACGCTCGGAGCCAGAACTCAATCGAGCCGTGGAATTTTTCACTGAAGCGATAAATCTGGACCCGAACTACGGAGCTGCGTATCTGGGGCTCGCGAATTCATATGTACTACTGGCCGACTATCCGTCCGCAGACCGGGAATCGATGTACGCAATGGCCATCGAAACCGCCGATACCGGGGCCGAATTAGACCCCGGGATTCGAGACTCCGCGGGTACGGTCTACGGATTTGTTGAAACCAAAAGATTCAACTGGGCGGACGCGGCCGAAGCCTTCGAGACTGCGATCAACAGTTCCAGTGTCTATCCGACGTCACACCACTGGTATTCGCGATTTCTGGCAGACGTGGGGCTACTCGAGAAGTCACTGGAACAGGCGAAGATTGCCCAGGAAATGGACACCGCATCGCCTATTCTGAATGCGAGACTTGGCGTTGCCTATCACTGGCTGAACGACGCGGAAAACGCTGACAAATTCTACGCAAGAGCTGCCGACAAAGAAGTAGGGTCCTGGATTCACAATCTCTCCTACACGCTTTTCCTGATACGTGAACAACGAATAGACGAGGCGAGACAAAAGGCGAAAGAAGCATTGGTATCATACGGCCAGCCAACGGGATGGGTTGATGCGGTTTTCGACGGATTCACGAACGCGTCCGACGCACAAAGCCTTGGTGATACCGTTGCATCTGTTTCTGCTGCTGTAGCAAGCGGTGATTTGCAGAAGAACATAGAACTCACGCTTTGGGCATTGCTGGGTCAGGGGGACGAAGCGATGGCGGCAGCCTGGGACCTGCAGGAGTCGGGTGAATTCTACGAACTCGAAATAATTTATCTGGATGAATTTAAAGTGCTTCGTGAACACGAAGCATTTCCCGAACTTTTGCGGGCACTGGGCCTCACCGATTACTGGGCTAGCATTGGATGCCGATGGAATAACGACCATGTGCTTTGCGACGCTGCGTAGCGTTTGGCGAATATTTTTCTGAGAGTTATTCGATAATTTTGCGCCGCGTTTCTTTTAGTCGGCCGCGTTTTATCTTTTCGTCGAGACGTTTTTCCCTGGATCGTTTGGATGGTCTGGTCGGTTTCCGCGGCTTTTTTTCGACCAGCGCTTTTCGAATCATCTCCGCCAGCTTTTCAAGTGCGTCTGACCGGTTCTTGTCCTGGCTGCGGAATCTCTGGGACTTGATAACGATGACGCCCTCTTTGGAAATACGCTGATCCCGGAGGCGCAGCACACGCGCCTTGTCATTATCCGAAAGCGCCGACGATGACCGAACGTCGAATCGAATATGAATAGCTGTCGACACCTTGTTGACGTTCTGACCGCCCGCACCCTGGGAACGAATAGCTGAAATTTCTATCTCGGCCAGGGGGACGGAAACGTTGTCGTTGATCCTGAGCATGCGGCAATTATACGTGCCGAAATGTGTGAGAATGCCGCACTTATGGCCAAACGCAACCTGTCAATTCTCATCAGCTGCCAGTTGATTTCGGCGACAGGCGCCATCGTGCTGGTGACGCTCGGCGGGATAATCGGTTCGGGACTGGCCGGCAACCAGGCACTGGCCACACTACCGGTGTCGGTCATGATAATCAGTGTCGCAGCCACAACCGTACCGGCAACGCTCCTGATGCGTGCTATCGGGCGCAAGCTCGGTTCTGCGCTTGCGTCGCTGTCGGCGGCCGCGTCGGCACTGCTGGCAGCATACGCAGTCGCGGTCTCGAGCTTTCCGTTATTCATCGTTGCTGCCGCCATCTTCGGCATCAACATGGCTTTTACGCAGCAATACCGGTACGCCGCGGTTGAGAGCGTCCAGCAGGACCATGCCGGCCGTGCGATTTCGATTGTGCTGCTCGGTGCGATCGGGGGGGCCTTCGCCGGCTCCGAACTTGTCAAACACGCGCAATCCTGGCTTGGCGACGTCCCCTATGTGGGAACCCTGGTGGTAGTAGCTGCGTTGTATGTCGTCCAGTCACTGCTGTTTCTGATGCTCGGTCCCCTGCGCGGCGAGGAACACGGCACGACAAGGCAATCCCATAGATCGCTGGCTCAGATTGTCAGACAACCGGTGTTTATCGTTGCGGTACTCGGCGGCACGGTCGCTTACGGCGTGATGACCTTGATCATGACGGCCACACCACTCAGCATGCACATCAACGACGGCTATTCTCTCGAGGAAACAGCCAATGTAATCCGGGCCCACGTCCTCGGCATGTACGTCCCGTCCCTGGTGTCCGGGTTGCTGATCGAGCGGCTCGGTACGGTCAAGATGATGACCGTGGGTGCCATAGCGCTGCTGGCGTCGGTATTGCTTGGATTACAGGGACAGTCGATTATGCATTACTGGTTTGCCCTGGTTATGCTGGGCGTCGGCTGGAATTTTCTCTATGTTGGCGGTACGACGATGCTTACGCTGACCTATTCGATGGCCGAGCGGTTCAAAGCGCAGGCCGTCAACGAATTCAGCGTGTTCGGCACATCGGCCATCGTATCACTGCTCGCGGGAACCGTAATGTACTACTACGGCTGGTCCACACTTGTTTTGCTTCCGATCCCGCTGCTCCTGGTGATCGTCGCGGGGCTGTTCATCGTTCACCGCGATCCGCTGGTTCGGGTTTGACCTCAATCGAGTTGCGCCAGCACTTGCAGGACATCGTTTCGGGTTTTGTCGATGCTGTCTGATATCTTCGCTGCCGCCTCGTCTGACGCGCCCAGGCCCGACCAGTTTTCCTGCCAGACGTCGACAAGGCTTGCCGCAGCACTGTTGGCCGGTTCGGGTGTCAGGGCACCGAGATCTCGCACGGTCAACGCATAGGACCAGCCTGTGCGCGGATTGCCTTCCTGATTATCCCTGTCGTAGTGGGCGAAGAATACGACCCTGTCCAGTTCACCGAGCTTCAAGAGCAGCTGCATGCCGGCTGCACGGACATTTCGGTTACTTTCGGTTTGTTCGTTGCGCCAGGTATTGTATCCCAGGCTCGAGAGGGCAACGACGAGACTGATGAGGGCAACGGAATTGCGTCGTATCTGGTCGGTGATTGATGTCATTTCTGATACCTCGGCTAGGGTGGGTCACGAATCTGCGGGCCCGACTCCAGGCTAAGGTAACAAAATCATGCATGGAAGACGCCTGTGTGACATTGATAGGTACCGCTTTGGCCAGCCACAATCTTCCTGCCGGAGTGCGTCCCGGCTGAATTAGTCGGCGCCAGACAAAAAAGCCCGATGTTCATGCAAACATCGGGCGATTTATGTTTCGTCGGGCGAAGCGTACGCGGATCGGCCCGAAAACTGATCTCTTCCTCAGAAGAAATTGAAACTGAATCCGAGCGACAGGACCGGGAAGGCTTTGAAGTCTTCAAATTCGGCCTCGATTTCGAGACGCTCGGCCTCGAGCGCTGCCATGAAAGTAGGGTCGCTTGCGAGAAGGCCATCGGCTGTAAGCGTGACGGAGGGTTCGCCCTGCCACAGGACGCCAATATCGAGATTCAAGCCCACCTTGCCGAATACATTGAAGTCGTATCCGAAACCGAGGTAGGGCGCAACATCTTCAAAGAAGGTCGTGCTTCGCAATATTCCCACTTCGTCCTGGTTAAAATTGCCAATGCCGATGGCGAAATTAGGTGAATCCATGCTCACCATCTGCAACTCGTTGCCATTAGAAAACGCGCCTGCGGTTACCCGGAACGGGCTCAAAGGAAAACGAAAGTTCAGCGTCGCATAATAGGTCTCGAGATGTAGCGTCGCGTTGTAGTTGA
>SMUY01324298.1_pt1 | contig 11099 bp, 10 predicted proteins | sample 2456441 | NCBI WGS metagenome assembly SMUY01 (sample SAMN11095931, study PRJNA526329) | marine sediment metagenome | biome: Marine sediment; feature: Surficial sediment; material: Deep marine sediment; isolation source: Hadal surficial sediment | place: Pacific Ocean | collected 2014-11 | depth...
CCAGCTCTCGAAAACCGTTGTTACTGAGCGCTTTCGGTAGTTTCGGATTGTGACTTCAACATTTCAATAATTTGTGTAGTAATATCTATTTGCCCGGAAACGTAACTGACACCTTCTGTTAATATTAAATCATAATTGCCTGAATCGCCCAGTTGTTCGAGAACAGCAGCAATCACCTGCTGCAATTCACGAATCTCTTCATTCCTGCGCAGGTTCTGGTCTTCGCGAAACTCCAGTTCGAGAAACTTAAGCTGGCTAACCTTGAGCCTGATTTCACGCTCAAGTTTACGTCGATTATTAGCACTGATCGATTGATCATCTGATTTTAACTGCTCCTCGATGCCGATAATTTCCTCGCGCATTTCCTTAATTTGTACCTGACGAGGTTCGAACTCGGCTTTCAGGCGTTCCTCGACTCGACGGGCCTGTGGTGCTTCCTTAAGTACGCGGGACGTGTTGACAAAACCAATCTTGTATAAATGGTTTTCGGCCACTACCACGCTGCTGATCAGCGTTAAAACCAGAATCATCAAAACTCTTGTAATCACTTTCAGGAAAACCTCTTTAAAATGCTGCGCCCAGCGCAAACTGGAAATTCGTGATTTCATCCCCGGGTTGGTCATTAAAGGGCACAGCATAGCTGAACTCCAGTGGACCAATCACCGAGAACCATTTTGCGGACAGGCCTACCGATGCCCTCAGCTCGTCCACCGTAAAGCTGTCAACAGTGGCAAAAACGTTACCGGTGTCCCAGTATAACCCAAGGCGAAAGGTTTCTGAACTAGCGAAACTCTCCAGTGGGATCAAAAATTCCGAACTAAATATGACTTGCACATTGCCGCCGAACGGGTCGCCGTTACTATCACGTGGCCCCAGGCTATTTCTTTCATAACCATGAACCGAGCGCGGGCCGCCAGCGAAAAACTTTTCGAAAAACGGCAGATCGGTAGTTTCCCCGTAACTATCACCGTAACTGAGACGAGAGCTGAAGTTGTAGGTGATGCTGGTGCTGACTGGAAATGCTGATTTATGCGTGTAACGTATTTTATAGAAATCCAGGTCACCGGTAAACAATTCCAACTTGATCGTATTCAGTGTACCGCTGTCGGCAAATATACGCCGATTTCGAGTATCCTTGGAGAAACCGATTGAACTGAACAAACTGGTGTATTCATCGCCGGTAATGGTCGATGGATCGGTGTTTTCATCGAATTCATCATTATTGTCGATGATAAACTGGATTACCTCATCGGCTGATTGGAATCCCACGGTTACATCGTTCTTTACGACTCCGAAATCGAGTAATAAAGTATTGAATTCAGATGTCGGAATACCATAATCCATAGACAGGCTAACACGATCAATCAGGTAGTTACTGATGTTGTCGATCGAGGCATCGGTGGTCACGAAATTAAAACGAAATCCACGACTAACGCCGTTTTCCGTGTAATAAGGGTTTAGATAGCGAAATCCATAACGTTCTGAAGAAGCTGAATTATCAAAGGTAAGGCTAACCGTTTTTCCCGATCCAAATATATTGTCGTGGGTCACGCCCAGGTTTAAAATGACACCCTGGGTATCCGAAAAACCCAGGCCAACGGTAAAATTACCTGAAAATCGCTCGCTCACTGTAACCACCAGGTCGAGCTGATCATCGGTTCCTTCAACACGAACAGTCTGGATGTCGACCGAAGCTAGATAATTCAGACGCTGCAGGCGGATGCGCGATCTATCAACCTTGCTCGCCCGGTACATTTCACTTTCGAACTGGCGCATCTCGCGCCTCAAAACCTCCGTCTGGGTACGATCATTTCCGACAAAACTGATATACCGCACCATCATTTTTTTACCGGGTTTAATCAGGAATTTCAGGCTTATAGAATTATCTTCCTCATTGATGTCAGGGACAGGCCGCACATCGGCAAATGCATGTCCTTCTTCGCCGAGTCGCCGGTTAATCAGGCCTACGACAGCTGTGACTTTTTTGCGTGAAAAAATATCTCCCTCGCGAAATGGCACCAGCGCCATTAGTTCTGCCTTGTCGACCACCAGTTCCCCGACCATATCAATATCTCTTATGGTGAACTGCTCACCCTCGGAGATATTCACGGTGATATTGATATCCTTGCGATCGGGGCTGATCGTGACCTGTTTAGAATCTACTTTAAACTGCACATAGCCCTGGTCCAGGTAAAATGAGTTCAAGTTCTCCAGGTCGGCAGCTAATTTGACACTGGAGTATTTATCCGAGCTAAACCATCCGTTATCCGCAGCTTCAAGTTCGAAATTCTCGAGTAGGGTTTCCTCATCGAATATCTGGTTGCCGATAACATTGATTGAGCGAATCAGCGCCGGTTCACCCTCGGATATGGTGATATCGATAACGATACGGTCATCATCGAGATGGCGCCAGTCGGCATTCAGTTTTACCGCGTATTTACCCTGCGAGTAATAAAGCTGCTGCAACTCCAGCTCTAGCTTTGAGAGTAACAATTCGTTGAATATCTTGCCCCTGGTCATGCCGAGCTGATCGAGCGCATGATTCAGCGCTTCATCATCGATATCATCATTACCCTCGAAATTAACTTCAGCGATTGCCGGTCTTTCCGTCAACTTGACGATCAGGGTATTACCATCGCGGAATAATTCGATATTTTCGAAAAATCCAGTGGAATAAAGCTCTTTTATAATTTCAGGAGAACGAGTTTCATCAAATTGTTCTCCAACATCGAGGGGTAAATAGTTAAATACGGTACCAACTGCGATCTTCTTGGCGCCGATCACTTCTATTTTATCGATGGTAAAGCTTTCCGCCCTTGTAGCATGCACAAAAACCAACAGTGCCAGGACACTGATCCAAACGACAGCCTTCAAAGCTATGCTACCAGGCGTAACAAGTCATTGTAGATAGCAATCGACATCAACCCGAACAAAAGAGCCATACCAATTTTCTGTCCGATCAGCTCGGTAGTTTCTGATACAGGACTTCCCTTGATCATTTCTATCAGGTAGTAGAAAAGATGACCACCGTCCAATAGCGGCACCGGCAGCAGATTCAAAACGCCCAGGCTAATACTGATGATGGCGAGGAACCCAAGAAACTGTTCGAAGCCAATGCGTGCGGATATTCCGGCATATTTGGCTATGGTAATGGGTCCGCTCAGATTTTTAATGCTGGCTTCACCAACCACTAGCTTACCCAGTACTTTCAATGTTAACCAGGACATTCGCCAGGTTTTATCCAGCGCCGCACCGAGTGCTCCGATGGGACCATACCGCTCCACTACCTTCATCTCTCGACGAATGTCCTCGGGTATCTCAATCCGGTTCTTTACCCCGATAAAGCCATAGCTTGATCCATTCTCTTCTACCAGGCGCGGACTTATTTGTAGCGTAACCTTCACACCTTCGCGTAATACTACCAGCCTAAGCATTTGCCCGGGGTGGGCCCGGATCAGGTCAACCCATTGGTATACATTAACGATTGACTGGCCATTAAGCGCTACAATTTTATCCTCGGCCATTAGACCGGCAGCTGCGGCCGCTCCCCCTGGTATTACCTCGTCAATCACAGGGGGTATGTCGGGCCGCCACATCGAAAGTCCAAGTTCGCCCATTAAATCAATCTGCTCGTCCTGTAAAAGTCTCAACCCGCTAATATCGAGTGTTTTTTCGCTGATTTGTTTATCGAGACCCTGAACCTCGAGGGTTATGATTCCACCGTCGACAGACTTTTCGAGCAGGGTAAATCGTGCTTTTTCCCAGCTAGGTGTTTCAACACCGTTAATCGACAATATAGTATCCTGCGACTGAACCCCCGCTGAATAGGCTGGACTGGGATTAGTGACTTCACCAATGACGGGTTTGATGCCAGCCACCCCCCCCAGATAAATCAGGTAGTAGGCGAAAATGGCAAAAAGAAAATTGAATAGCGGACCCGCGGCAACAATCGCAAAACGCCGCCACACACTTTTGCGATTGAAGGCGCGATCGAGATCTTGCTCGGCTACTTCCGCTTCGCGTTCATCCAGCATCTTGACATAACCACCGAGTGGGATGCAGGCGACTACATACTCGGTCTGGTCTGCACCGGCCGTTATTGTCCACAGGGGTTTGCCAAAACCGACCGAAAAACGCAACACCTTAACGCCCATCTTGCGCGCAACCCAGAAATGACCAAATTCATGAATCGTTACCAGCACGCCGATGGCGACGATGAAGGCAATAATACTTTCAATGACGGCGAGAAAATTCACGGTTATCGCCAACTACTGACTTGAGCCAGTTGTTGATGAACACAGGCTCGTGCCCGGGCGTCGGCCGAGAACACAGTTTGCAGGCTATCCGCACTCTGCGAAGCGACGTTTTGCAGGGTTATTTCAATCAATTTGGGAATGTCGCTAAATTTAATTCTATGATTCAAAAAATTCTCTACTGCCACTTCATTTGCAGCATTCAAAATCGTCATGCTGGTACCACCCTGCCTGAATGCTTCACGCGCAAGCCGCAGGCAAGGAAACCGACCCTCATCGGCCTCCTCAAAGTCTAACCGACTAACCTGCAACAAATCCAATGGTTCTACGCCACTGCTGATCCGTTCCGGCCATGCCATTGCATTTGCTATCGGTGTACGCATATCCGGATTACCCAATTGTGCCAGCACTGAACCATCATTATAAGCTACCATTGAATGGATGATACTTTGTTTATGAAGCACAATTTCAATATCGGACTCGTCCATACCAAACAACCAGCAGGCTTCGATCAACTCGAGACCCTTGTTCATCATGGTGGCCGAATCTACCGATATTTTCGGACCCATGTCCCAGTTTGGATGGCTAATCGCCTGCTCCGGGGTGACGCCGTCAAATTGTTCCAGCGGCAGTTCACGAAATGGCCCTCCGGAGCCGGTTAACAGTATCTTCATGACCCCTTTCTCAGGCAGCCGAGTAGCATATCCAGCGGGTAAACACTGAAATATAGCATTGTGTTCGCTATCGACGGGAATCAGTTCAGCCTGATGGCGATTCACTTCCTCCATAAACAGAGAACCGGCCATCACCAGTGACTCCTTGTTAGCCAGCAATACTCGTTTGCCCGACCGCACCGCCGCCAATGTCGGCATCAGTCCCACGGAACCTACAATCGCCGCCACTACCATGTCCACATCCGGGTCTGAAGCAACCTGCGCCAACGCCTGGTCTCCACAAATAACTTCAGTTTCGCTACCAGACAATACCCGGGTGAGTTGCTCAGCACTTTGCTGATCACCCATCACCGCGTAACGCGGGCCATGTCTCGCACATATTTTTGTCATTTGATCGACATTGGTATTCGCGGTTAAGGCGTACAGCGAATATCTGTCCGGATGCCGGGCTATAACATCCAGGGTACTGGAACCGATCGACCCAGTTGCACCGAGAATGGTAATTTGTTTCATCTACACAGCTCCCACGGCATACAAGCCACTGACAAACACCGGTGTTGCCGCGATCACAGAATCGATGCGATCGAGCACACCACCATGTCCAGGCAGTAGCTTACCACTATCCTTGACCGCTGCTTCGCGTTTTAAAATACTTTCATACAGGTCGCCGACAACAGAAATCAGCGAGCTAGCAAAGCCGATCAATATAAATTGCCACAATTCAATACCCCAGCCATTGCTGATCTGGAAAACTATGCCCATCCAGAGAAGATTCAGGGTTACACCCCCTGCCACGCCTTCCCAGGTTTTGCCAGGACTAATGCCGGGAGCGAGCTTGTGTTTACCAAAACGCCGACCACTAAAATAGGCTCCGATATCAGCCACCCAGACCAGCGTTAGGAGATAGAGCAAAATCCAGCCGCCCTGCTGAAAATACTGATGTATAAATACCAGTCCATGCACGCATATCCACAATAGAGAGACACCCATAACCAGTTGGAAGCAGCGTGCCGACAGAGACCAGTTTCCGGAAAACTGGTAAATCAATAAAAACCCGGCGATCAAAACCCATGCAAAAACACCCACGAGGGACTGGTAATAATTAATCCGAAGGTCTATCGAATCGTTAGTCGCCCAGAACAGGATTGCAAACAGGAGAGCAGCAATCATGCCCGGCCAGAAATCAGTTTTGAGCGTGAGTATGAGTAATTCGTAGCTAGCCGCGAACAACACCAGCGCAAACAGGACGACTACCCAACGATGGTCCGCGAGCAAAATAGTACTGATAAATACACTGGCCAGCACCAGCGCAGTTATCACGCGTTGCTTCAGCATGGCCCGATCATCAGCATATCGCCGGGTTCATTTATCAATTTGATCTCCGGTCTTGCCGTAGCGCCGTTGTCTCTGCGAATAAACATCTAGAGCCTTCTGCATTTCATCCTGGTTAAAATCAGGCCAGAGAATATCGGTGAAATAAAGCTCCGCATAGGCGATTTGCCACAGCAGGAAATTACTGATTCGCTGTTCACCACCGGTCCTGATAAACAGATCCGGATGCGGCGTACCGGCTAGTGACAGGCCCGACTCAAATTCGGCCGTGTCGATCTGCTCAACGTTTATCTCGTTACGCTGTAGTTTGCCGGCAATCGTTTTTAGCGCATTCAGAATATCCCATTGACCCCCATAGTTGGCGGCAATGTTCAGCGTCATCAAGTCGTTGTCTGCGGTCAATGCTTCCGTTGCGGCAATTTGATCCTGTAGATCACTGGAAAATGCGTTGCGATCGCCAATAAACCGAATGCGAATACCTTTTTCATTTAACTCAACGGAATATTTCTCCAGTGAATGCATGAACAGGTCCATTAGCGTACTGACTTCTTCCTTTGGGCGGTTCCAGTTTTCACTGCTAAAAGCAAACAGAGTCAAATGTTTAACACCTGACCCGACAAAAAATTCGACCGCTTTCCTGGTTATTTCAACACCCTTGCGGTGCCCCATGGCCCTTGGCATCAGGCGTTTCCTTGCCCACCTGCCATTTCCATCCATGATGATGCAGACGTGCTGAGGTGCCGATGTCTCCTGGTTATCGTTCAGACCCATCAGACCCTTATATTTCCATCAATTCTTTTTCTTTGGTCTGCAACAGTGCTTCAATTTCATCGGTGGACTGATTGGTGACCTGTTGCACCAGATCCTGCCCCTTATGATCTTCGTCTTCGGAAATATCCTTGTCCTTTAGCAGCATTTTCAAGTCGTTATTCGCATCTCGTCGAATGTTACGTACTGCAATTCGCGAATTTTCTGCCAGCTCGCGTACTACCTTGACCAGTTCACGACGACGTTCCTCGGTTAAAGGTGGGATAGATACACGAATAACCGTGCCCGCTGTTGACGGATTCAGACCCAGGTCCGAACTCATAATTGCCTTTTCAATCGCTGCCACCATGCTCTTGTCCCAGGGCGTAACGGTCAGGGTTCGCGCATCTTCAACCGACAGGTTGGCGGCCTGCCCTATCGGTACTTCGCTGCCATAAAAATTTACTATTATATGATTGAGCAGGCTTACGTGAGCCCTGCCAGTTCTGATTTTTGACAGCTCGACTTTAAATGCTTCGATGCTCTTGTTCATGCGAGACAAAGCATCCTGTTTTATATCATTAATCATTCTTATGCCTCTTTATAAACGACATGTGTGCCAACCTTTCTTCCTTTCACCAGATCGAGTAGAGCACCCGCTTTATTGATGTTACAGACCACCATTTCCAGTGCATTATCGTTGCACAGGATCATTGCTGCAACATCCATCACGGCCAGGCGCTGATCAATGGCCTGATCATAATTGATCAGATCAAACTTGATCGCGTCGTCGTGTTTGAGCGGGTCCTTGTCATAAATTCCATCAACCCTGGTTGCCTTGATCATCAGATCGGCCTGAATTTCGATGGCCCTGAGGCTGGCACCCGTGTCGGTAGTAAAATAAGGACTACCCGTGCCCGCAGCAAAAATGATCAACTCGCCTTCTGAAATTCGCCGGCGTGCATCGCGTTGCGTATACCTGTCGCATACCTGCGGCATATCAAGACTCGACATTACCGCGGCCGCAACGCCCCGCTGCTTCAGGCTATCGCACAGTACAAGCGAATTCATGACTGTTGCCAGCATTCCCATATGGTCGCCAGTGACTCGATCCAGCCCGGTCGCTGCCAGACCCGCTCCGCGAAATAGATTACCGCCACCGACGACAACACCCAGCTCTACCCCATGATTAAGCAAAGTGTGTAGTTCGCCCGCCAGGCGCGTAACTACCTTCGGATCAATACCGAATTGAGACTGCCCCATCAGGGCCTCGCCACTTAGCTTTACCAGTAACCGCTTATATTTTAGTTTTACCATCTTTCCCACACATATTAAAAGGCCGCGAAACGCGGCCCTTTATTTAGCTATTTAACTGCGACGCAACTTCCGCAGCAAAGTCTTCGACTTTCTTTTCGATGCCTTCGCCGACCTCGTATCGAATAAATCCCGAAATCGACGCGCCAGCCGTTAATAGCAGTTCGCCAACAGTCTGATCTGGATTTTTTACGAATGGCTGATCGATCAGGGTAACCTCGGCTAAAAACTTTTTTAAGCGTCCCTGGATCATTTTTTCAATAATCTCCGGAGGCTTACCACTGTCTTCTGCCTGGGCAATCAAGATATCTTTTTCCTTCTCGATAAACTCTGCTGGAACCGTCTTTTGATCGACAAACTGCGGGTTAACCGCCGCCACATGCATAGCGATATCGCGCGCCATTTCGGCCGTTCCACTGGAATCGACCAATACCCCAATTCGTGAACCATGCGCGTAGCAAGACACACCCTGGTCTGATTCGACAATCTCAAATCGACGAACCTGAATATTTTCACCAACCCTGGCGATCAGTGCCTGGCGGGCTTGTTCGACGGTTTGTCCATCGCCGATATCCAGGTTTGCCAATTGCTCTACGGATGCCGGCTTTTGTTGCAGCACGACCTGCAAAACACCATCGACAAAGATCTGAAAATTATCATCTTTACCGACAAAGTCGGTTTCCGAATTAATCTCCAGAATTACCCCTAATTTCCTGTCTCCGGAAACGATAACCTTGATTGCACCATCAGCAGCAACACGGCTCGCCTTTTTATCGGCCCTGGCTGCTCCAGATTTTCGCATCAGGTCCGCCGCTGCTTCAATATCGCCATCACTTTCTACCAGTGCTTTTTTGCAATCCATCATACCCGAACCCGTTCGTTCGCGCAGTTCCTTCACTAAGGATGCTGTTATAACCACTTCATTGCCTCAATCAGATATTTAGTCATTCCCTACTCCGCTGTTTCACACTGCACAGAGATCGGGATGATTAATAAAGCCCTGCAACCACCGCTTTGCTGGTTTTTAATTAATCGCTAGCTGCTTTCTTAGCAGCGGCCTTTTTAGTAGCTACTTCCCCAGGCGCCGTCTTCTTAGACGCTGCCTTTATGGTCGCGGCCTTCTTAGGTGCGGCCTTCTTTGGCGCCGCCTTTTTAGCAGCCGCTTTTTTCGGCTCCGCAGTTTCTACCGAAGCCACTTCCAGTTCTGCCGCAACTTCTTCGGTCACTGCGTCTTCGGTCACTGCGTCTTCGGTCACTGCGTCTTCGGTCACCGCGTCTTCGGTCACCGCGTCTTCAGACTCTGCTGCTTTAGCTACCGCTTCCTCGGCTACCACTGCTTCAAGTGCCGGTTTTACCGTCTCAACAGGCTTTGCGGCTTTACTGGCGGCAGCTACGGCTGATTTTTTGGCTGAAATCTTTACCGGCACCCTTGTTGGACTGCTTTCTTCATCTTCGAGTTCGACCATTTCATCCTCGCTATTGAGATCGGCAACAATACTTTCTTTACCGACCAGAATCGCGTCCGCAACCATTTTTGTGTACAACTTGATAGCCCGCATCGAGTCGTCATTGCCCGGCACAATATAATCAATATGGTCAGGCGAGTTGTTGGTATCAACAATGCCTACTATTGGAATACCGAGTTTACTCGCTTCCAGAACGGCAATGTTTTCATAGCCAACGTCAACCACGAACAGCGCATCAGGCAATCCACCCATATCCTTAATGCCACCGAGTGTCTTCTCGAGTTTGTCCTGCTCGCGTGATAACTGCAGGATTTCTTTTTTATTGATCTTCTCGTAGTTATTGCTCTGCGCCATTTCCTCCAGCTCTTTCAATCTCTTGATCGAGACACGCACGGTACGGAAGTTGGTCAACATACCGCCTAACCAGCGGTGATTGACAAAAGGCATGCCACATCGAATCGCCTCCTCCTTGATAGATTCACTGGCGGCGCGCTTGGTGCCGACAAACATGATCTTACCTTTTTTGGAAGCAACCTTACCCAGGTAATTGACCGCGTCGCGGCACAAAGGCATGGTTTGCTCGAGATTGATAATGTGGATTTTATTGCGCTCACCATATATAAAGGGAGCCATTTTGGGATTCCAGAAACGGGTTTGGTGACCGAAATGCACGCCCGCTTCCAACATTTCACGCATCGTGACGTTAGACATAAGATTCTCCAGATGTCAGTACATGGATGGTATAGTGTTACAACCACCCAGGGTTAAGCCTCCACATATCCGACGACTACGACCTGTACTCTGGTAAAATACAGGCACCCATAACCGCGTAATAATATGTGTGTGTAATATAAAAGCAGCCTTCACCATTGAAAGATGCCAAAAGTTTACTTTCGAAGTTGCCGAAAGCGCGCGCTTTATACCATAATCCCCGTTCATCAACAACATGGCAGTGAAATTTTTATGGGTGTAACGATCAAGTCTTCAGAGGAAATAGAGAAAATGCGTATCGCCGGTCGTCTCGCCGCCGATGTACTGCACATGATCGAACCCCATGTGGCGCCCGGAATCACGACCCAGGTGCTCAACGATATCTGTCATGAATACATGGTGAATGAGCAGGATGTCATCCCCGCACCGTTGAACTACCGGGGTTTTCCACGCTCGATCTGTACTTCAGTCAACCATGTTGTCTGTCACGGCATACCAGCCGAGAAGAAACTGAAAAGTGGCGACATCATCAATATCGATATCACCGTGATCAAGGATGGCTATCACGGTGATACCAGTCGAATGTTCATGGTCGGTAAGGC